>JAESGS010000435.1_pt1 | contig 32836 bp, 28 predicted proteins | sample 9269761 | NCBI WGS metagenome assembly JAESGS01 (sample SAMN15741799, study PRJNA653493) | algae metagenome | isolation source: Cyanosarcina radialis HA8281-LM2 and co-occurring heterotrophs from damp... | place: USA: Makauwahi cave, Hawaii | collected 2011-01-06 | reverse complement strand
ATTTCGCGATCGCTTTCCAGAATCAGGCCTATAATCCGCGCTGCCTGACCCGTCCGGTCAAAAGCGTTCGCCAGACCTTGCTGTCCTTCGCGACGACCTTGTTCGTCTTTCTGCTGGTCGCCTTTTCGTTCCGGCTGACCGGCAAGATGCCGCGTCTGGCGGTCGGCATGGGCATGGTGACCGCGGTCACCTTGTTGGTAAGCCAACGGCTGTTGCTGTGCCGGATCGTGCGCCGGGCGTTCGGCGACCTGACCGCCGAACTGGTCATCGTCGATGGTGCGATCCTTCCGGCCGCCTATTTCGGCCGCGAGATTATCGACGCGCGCGCGTCGGGACTCCGCACCGATCTCGACGATCCGTACATGCTCGATCGCCTCGGCACCGTGCTGCAGGATTACGACCGGGTGACGATCGTTTGCGCGCCCGAATATAAGGTCGAGTGGGCCCGGGCGCTTAAGGGCGTGAACATCGTCGGCGAGATTGTGATGCCCGAGATTGCCGCGCTGGGGCCGCTCACCACCCGGCAACGCGGCGGGGTGACGACGCTGGTGGTATCGTGGGGCCCGCTCAACCGCGCCAACCGCGTGAAAAAGCGCGCGCTCGACCTCGCGGCGACGATTCCGGCGCTCCTGCTGCTGTCGCCGCTGATGCTGTTGGTGGCACTCGCAATCAAGCTCGATTCGCCGGGCCCAGTCTTTTTCCGTCAGGAGCGCATGGGGCGCGGCAACCGCATCTTCCGGATCCTGAAATTCCGCAGCATGCGCGTCGAGACGACCGACGCGAACGGCGCGCGGTCGGCGAGCCGCGACGACGACCGGATCACCCGCGTCGGCAAATTCATCCGCGCGACGAGCATCGACGAACTGCCGCAGCTGATCAACGTGCTGTCGGGCGAGATGAGCCTCGTCGGACCGCGCCCGCATGCGCTAGGGTCGACCGCGGGGGACGAGCTGTTCTGGCGGGTCGACCGGCAATATTGGCACCGTCATGCGCTCAAGCCCGGGATTACGGGCCTCGCCCAGATCCGCGGCTTTCGGGGGGCGACCAACACTAAGCGCGATATTCTCGACCGGCTCGAGTCCGATCTTGAATATCAGCATGGCTGGTCGTTGCTCCGTGACGTGTCGATCCTCGCGCGCACCGCGCAGGTTCTGGTTCACCGCAACGCTTATTGATTGACCGGCGCGCTTGCGCGCCGGTCTAGCCGTCGACGATCAGCGGGGCGCGGCAGGCGAGCGCGGTCTCGAACGCTTCGGCGCGATGCGTCGCGCGCATCAGCCCGGCATAATCGGCCGTCCACTGATCGGCGAAACCGGCGACCTTGCCATAGCTGTTGTCGAGCAGCACGTGCGGGATATCGAGCAGCAGCGAGAGGATGTGCGCGTGCAGCCGGTCGGTGACGACCAGCTCGCCCGCCGACAGCATCGCGAGACCGCGCTGAAACCGCCATTCGGCCAGCCGCTGCTGCCGCGCAGCGCGCTGCGCCATCGGATCGCGGTTGAAGAGGCGACTGAGCTTCAGCGATAGGCGCAGGCGGCGTTTCTGGCCCGCATCCTCCTCGAGCCAGTCGTCGGCGACGACGCCGGCGGGCAGCGCGTCCGACTGGCCGGCGGCGCGCTCATGATCGGTGCGCAGCAGCGCGAAGACGGGCACGGTGGCGGCGCTCCGCTGCCGACGGCCGAGCATCAGCGCGGCATCGGGGCAGAGATGGATCGCGCAGTCGAAATGCTGTTCGGCAAAGGCAAGCGAGCGCGCGTCGCGGACGAGCAGGGTGAACTGCCCGTGCTCGCGGATTGCTTCGGCCATCTCGGCCGCCGCGGCGGGATCGGCATAATGGATCGATTCGGGCATCTGGATGATCGGGCGGCCGCGGTGCGTGCGCAGCAGGTGGAGGCGGAACGCTTCGTGCTTGGGCCACAGCGTTCCCATATTGCCGCCGCCGTGAATCAGGATGGCCCCACCGCCGATCGCCGCGCGGCAGGCGGCATCGTCGAAATCGGCGATCGCCGAATAATAGGCCGGAAGGCGGCCGCGCTTGCGCAGATACGCCATCTCGCCGAGCCAGATCGCCGAATCGCCGACATTCGAGTGGTCGGGGAAGTCGACCAAGGCGAGCGGGCCCGCGGGCAGCACGGCATCGAGCACCCGGGCGAAACGCTGCGCGAGTTCGCCGACAAGCTGGTCGGCGGTTTTCTTGGTCATATCGGGCTCTTTCTAAAGCGTCTGAACAGGGAGAGGAAATGGCCGCGCCACGAGCCGGAGATGGCGAGCAGCGCGGCGGCATAGAAAAATCCGCCGATCGCGATGAGCAGCAGCAGCGACTGCCAGTCGGGCAGGCGCGCATCGAGCAGCCGCATTGCGATCGCGAGCGCGACACCCATCAGCGTCGAGGCGAACAGCGGCGCACGCACCGCGCGGAAGCTGTCGATCGGCCGGATTCCGGAGGCGCGGCGCAGCAGCCATATCTGCATCGGCAGCGTGAGATAGGCGCGCCCGACATAAGCGACGGCGACCGCGAACAGCCCATAGGGCAGCGCCGCGAGGGTCAGGACGACGCCCAGCCCCAATTGCGTCGTCGAGAGCGAGATCAGGCTGCGCGACGCGCCCAATACGCTGAGCGAGGGCGAGGCGAAGAAGTTGAGCGTGAAGGGCACCGCCATGAAGGCGAAAATCTGCGCGAGCTGGCCGGCTTCGTCCCATTTGGCGCCGAACACCGTCGGGATCGCGATCGGCGCCAGCGCGCCGAAGCCGACGAGCGCGGGAAAGGAGAGCGCCGAGGCGCGCGAGATCATCCAGCGATAGGCTTGGCGCAGTTCGGCGGGCTCGTCCTTGACGCGCGCGAGGGTCTGAACCGCGACCTGCGTGAACGGCTGGATCGCGCCGCGGCCGATCAGCTCGACAGTGCGCCACGCAGTGCGATAGACACCCACGGCGGCGAGCCCGATCCCGGCGCCGATCGCCATTTCCTGCACGCGCACCGTCGCAAGGAAGGCGAGCTGGACATAAATCAGGCTGGCGTTGAGCATGATATTGCCGCGCAGGATCGCGCGCTCGAACTCCCAGCCCGGCTTCCAGTCATAGGAGGCGCGTGACAGGATGACCCCGACGATTTCGGTGACGAGCCGCTGGATGACGAGGCTCCAGAGGCCGAGCCCGGAAAAGGCGGCGACCACCGCGGCCGTGCCCCCGATCAGCCCGCCGACCACCGAACGGAGCGCCGTGGTACGATGCCCGAATTCGCGCAGGCGCAACGCCATATGCGTGGCGCCGAAAGATGAGATCGGCAGTGCGAGGCTCATCACCGCGAGGGGGAGGGCGATGCTCGGCGCGCCCATCCAGTCGGCGATCGGCTGCGCCAAGATCATGATGAGAAACGTGGATATGAAGGAAAAGGCCTGCTGCGAGCGATAGATGGTGTCGAGAAACGCCGGGCTCAGCTCCTTCTTTCGCGCGATCGTCTGGACGAGGCCCGCGGTCGCGATGATGCGGAACGCCTCGGCGGTCACTGCCATCACCGCAAAAGCGCCGATGTCGGCCTGCGTCAGCAGGCGCGCGAGGATCACGAAGACGACGAACGAGAATATCTGGTCCGACAGAAATCGCGTGATCGTCCAGCCGATCGAGCTGCGACTGCGCGCGCGGAGCCCCGCGTCGAAGCGGGCGGGGAGTTCAGCGCTCAAGCAGGCGTCTCGCTTTCAGCATCCGCATGCGCGCGCGTTCGATATGGCGCCACGCCCGTTGCTTCATCGAATGATAGAGCGGGTCGCTCTTGGGCCCGAAACGCGAATTGCCGATATCGGACACGATCGCCGCCTCGAGGATTGGCGCGGGGTAGAGCGCGAGATTGGGCAGGCCGTGCGACCAGGAGCGGTCCATCGCGTCGTCGATCGGACGGCGGACGGTGCGGCAATGTTCGACCAGCTTTCGCGCGCCATCGAGCGTGATCGCATAGCCCTGTGTGCCATAGGCAAGCCCGACGAGCTCGACGATCGTGCGCGAATGCTGGAGGAAATCGCGCCGTACCACGCGCTGCCACGTCGGCCTCTTGGCGTAGAGCCGCAGATAATCGATGCCCTCGGCGTGAAGATCGGTGCGCGCGAGCGGCTCGAGGTAGGCCCAGTCGACCACCGTATCGTCCTCGAGGATGATCGCCTGGCGCACACCGCGCGCGATCATGTCCTGCCAGATCGAGAAGTGGCTGGCGTAGCAGCCGATCTCGCCTTTGCTCATCGGCCGGCCCTTGTTGCGGCGGATTGCGGCCTCGTCGATCACCATGTCGGGCGCGGGGCCCGTGCACGCATCGAAGAATCGCCAGCGAAGCGACGTGTCCGCCGCGCGCGCGGCAAAGGCCGCGCGGCGGGCTTCGGCGGATTCGAGCGATACCACCAACACTTCGGCGGATTCGCCCGATTCGGGCAGGATTTCACCCACTAATGTCGCTTTCTTCTTACGGCTTCGGATGGCTGTGCGATGCAGCAGCCCCGACGGGCCCGGGCGGTCCTTGGTAGCGGGCAATGATGAGAGAGCGAAGGCACTCCGCCTCCGGTCGTCCGGTCAACGGGGCAACTCGTCTTCGCAGGTGCAGCATACGGTTGACCGGCATGGTGTCGGGAGCCGATTGCAGCGTTGCGGGGGCACTGAACAGGCGGATAAATGTTTCAAGTCGCAGTCATTGTACCCGTGTGGAATGGCGAAGCCGTGCTCGCCCGCTGTCTGGATGCGCTCGTCCGCCAGACGATCCCGCGCGACACCTATCAGATCATCGTCGTCGACAATGGATCGAGCGACGCGACGGCCCGAATCGCGCGCAGCTATTCGGGCGTCGAACTGCTCGAAGAAAAGCGCCCCGGCTCTTATGTCGCGCGCAATCTCGGCATCGGGCGCGTGCGGGCGCCGATCACCGCTTTCACCGACGCGGACTGCGAACCCGCCCCCGACTGGCTTGAGCAAGTGCTTCGCGCCGCCGCGGCGAATCCGGGGTTCGGCGTGCTCGCCGGCAAGATCGAGCTGTTCGACGAGATCGCGCAGGAACGCGAGGTGTTCGGCGATTACGAGCGGCTGTTCAGCTTTCCCCAATCGCATGCCGCGCGCGGCAATTGCGCGACGGCGAATTGGGCGAGCGAGACCGCGCTGTTGAAAGCGCTCGGCGGGTTCGACGCCGCGCTCAAATCGGGCGGCGACCGGCAGATGGCGCTGCGTATTCGCGACAGCGGCCATCCGCTTGTCTATATCCCGGCGATGGTGGTTCGCCATCCGGTCCGCGCAAGCCGCGCCGAACTGGTGCGCAAGCGCCAAAGGCTGAGCGGCGGGCGCTGGGACCGCACCAAACAGCGACCGCGCCTCGTCCATGTGCTGGGGGTCACGGCGGTGGACACGATCCGGCGGCTGCGCCGCGCGGCGATATCGCGCGAGCTGTCCTTGCGGCGACGGCTGGCCGTGATGCTGTTGACATTGCAGCTCGCCGGGGTGGCGGTGAGCGAATTTCTCAATCTCGCGGGGGGACGAAAGGCAGCGCGCGACTAATGACGAACCCCCATGATGCGCCCCGTTTTTCGGTGGTGATGCCGCTCTATAACAAGGCCGCGCATGTCCGCGCGGCGATCGAAAGCGTGTTTGCGCAGACCTTCCCGGCGCACGAAATATTGGTCATCGAGAATCGCTCGACCGACGGCGGGCGGGATATTGTCGCTGCGATCGGCGACAAGCGCATCCAACTGCTCGACCTGTCGACGCCGGGGCCGGGCGGTTATGCCGGGCGCAACATCGGTATTCGCGCCGCGCGTGGCGACTGGATCGCTTTTCTCGACGCCGATGACCTGTGGGCGCCCGACCATCTGGCGGTGCTTGCCGAAGGAATAAGCGCCGACCCCGCCGTGCGCGCGGCTGCAACGCGGTTCGACCATGTTTTCGAGCATCGCTCGCAGCCCCAAAAGATCGCGCCGCAGCTTGAGCAGGCGTGCAGCTTGGACCTCACCGAGTTTCTTTCGGCGTGGCTGGCGGTGCGCGAATGTCCGATGTGGACGGGTGCGATCGCAATCCGGCGCGACACGCTGTTCGAGGCAGGCCTCTTTCCCGAAGGACGCGCGGTGCGCGGCGGCGACAAGGATCTCTGGCTGCGTGTGCTCGCCAAGGGCGCGCTGCGTTACGACCCGCGCGTGACTGCCGTTTTCCACCGCGACAGCGAAAACAAGGTCAGCAAGTCGACCACGACGCTCGACGTGCCATGCCTTGTCGCGACCGCACGCGGAATGATGGCCGATGCCACGGCACGCGAAGCGGCGTTGCTGCGCCGGCTCGTGAACCAGGAAATCGCCCATTATGCCCGCTATGCGATGAAATATCCGGGCCGGACGGCGATCCGGGTCGGAGACCTCTACCTGCCCGAAGGGGCCGGCACCGCGGCGCTGCTGCTCGCGGCGAAACTGATCCCCGCGTCGCTCCGCCAATCGAGCTATGCTCTGCGCAACCGGATTCGCGCGCGGGCGTGAAGCTGGTCCGCACCTTTGGCATCCTGCTCACCGGCGGGGCGTGCCTTGCCGCTTGGCTGTCGCTCGCGGGCGCATTCGTGCCGGCGCTCGACGCATTCGCGTCTTTCCTGCCGATTTTCGGCGCGGCGACGTTGGTCGGGCTGCTGCTCGCGCGGCGGCGGCTCGGCTGGACGCTCATTGCGGCGTTGCTTGGCCTGACGCCGGTGGCGCTTCGTGTCATGCCCGAACTGACGCGCGAGATACCGGCGGCGAAAAAGGGCGCGTCGCAAGTCCGTCTGCTCACCCACAATGTCTGGACGCGCAATGCCGACCCGGCCGATACCGCACAGGCGATCATCGACGCCAAGCCCGATGTGGTGATGTTGCAGGAGGTCGACGGCAGCTTTCGTTCGATGCTCGCGGCGCTAAACCAGCATTTCCCTTACGCGACCAAATGCCCGCCGGGCTGCGACCTTGCCATCGTCTCGCGCTGGCCGATCGCCGACAGCGACTATTTCCTCAAGGACGCCAAAGGGCGAAAATTCGGCCCCGCGATGCTCTGGGCGCGGGTCGTCGGACCCGGCGAACAGCCCTTTACCGTGGTGACACTCCATTATCCGCGGCCGACCTCGCGCGATCAGGCGGTGCGCAGGCGCGACGTGGCGCAGGCCTTGGCACGGATCGAACGCGGTCCCTTGATCGTTGCAGGCGACATGAACCTGACCCCCTGGGCCGCGGCGATGCGTGAGCAGGACCGCGCGCTCGCCCCGCTCACCCGCATGACGCGCGCGCTGCCCAGCTGGCCGCGCGCCTTTCCCGTGCTGCCGATCGACCAGCTCTACGCCGGTCCCGATTGGGGGCTTGTCTCCGCACGGCGGTTGCCGGCGACCGGATCGGACCATGTGCCGGTCCTCGTGACGCTGGCGCGCCGATGAAACGCGCGATCACCTTCGCGCTGCTCGGCAGCTGCGGTTTCGCGGCCCCCGCGCACGCCCAACAATCGGACGCGACCGACGGGCTCGGCTCGGTGTCGACCGAAAACAGCTTCGGCCGCGACCGCAATGTCGCGGTGCTCGAGCGTCGCCGTCCCGATTACACGCCGGAGCCCATCCAGCTTGGCGTCCTCGAACTGATGCCGCGAATGGCGATCGGCGCCGGCTATGACGACAATCTCTACGCGCAGGAAAACGACCGGATCGGCGATGGATATCTTCGCATCCGGCCGCGCGTCTCGCTGGTACGCCCCTCGCCGAACCTCAAATTGTCGCTCGACGGCGAGCTCGACCTGCTGCGCTACGCCAGCCGGTCGAGCGAGAACGCTACGCAATATTCGGTCAATGCCGGCGCGCTCTATACGATCAGCAAGTCGAACACGCTCAACATCATGCTGCGCAACGGACGCTACAGCCAGGAACGCGTCTCGCCCGACAGCCCCACGCAGGCGGACCGGCCGATCCGGTTCACGCAGCGCGGCGGGACGGCGACCTATACGCACGTGTTCAACCGGCTGCGCGTGCGCGGCGTGCTCGATGTCGAAAACCGCAACTTCAGCGACAGCGTGACTCCCGACGGCACGCCGATCGATCAGGATTTCCGTGATCACACGACCTACACCGGCAGTGCGGTCGGCGAATATGCGCTGAGCCCGAGCATCGCGCTCTTCGTCGCGGGCTCGTACAACAAGCGCGATTATCGCGAGCGGATCGGCCCGGTTGCAGCGCGCGAATCGACGGGCTTCGACCTCGCTGCGGGCGCGAGCTTCGAAATCGGCCGCAAGGCGCGCGGCGCGCTGCGGCTCGGCTATCTCCATCAGGATTATCGCCCGGCGGAGTTCGAGGATGTCTCGGGCTTTCTGGTGCGCGGCGAACTCGCCTATTTCCTGACCTCGCTGGTGACGATCACCGGCACGGTGGACCGCGGCATCCGCGAAACCGGGGTCAACGGCGCGACCGGTTATCTTGCGACCAACATGACGCTCCGCGCCGATTACGAGCTGCTGCGCAACCTGATCCTGAGCGCCGGCGGCGAGCTCGAAAAGCGCGACTTCAACAATATCGACCGGCAGGACGACCGCTGGAGCTGGCGCGGCAGCGCCTCCTATCTGGTGAGCAAGCGAATGGCGCTCCGCGTCGACGTCCAGCGCCGCACCCAGTCGAGCTGGGGTGCGACGCCGGGCCGGGAGTTTTCGGACAATCGCGTCTCGGTCGGCCTCACCTTCTCGGGCCTTTGAGGCGACCGGTCAGACCGATTTCGCCGCGCGCGATCCATAAAGCGCGCCCTCGCAGGCCGCGAGCAGCTCGGGCGGCGCGAGGCGATTGATATAGCCGTCGGATCCTTGATCGGAGAGCAGCTTCGCGGGAATGCCGCCGACCACGCCGCGTTCGGGCACATCCTTGGTCACCACGGCATTGGCGCCGATCGCGGCCTCGGTGCCGATATGAATCCCGCCGATCACCTTCGCACCTGACCCCAGAAAGGTGCGGTCGCCGATCACCGGCGCGCCGCGCCGGCTGCCGCGGTTCATATAACCGAGCACCACGCCGTGGGTGATATTGACGTTGCTGCCGAGCACTGTGTCGCCATGGAAATAGAAGCCGCCGAAGCGGTTGAGGAACAGGCCCGGTCCGATCTCCATATATTCGGGGATCGCGAAGCCATATTTGTACCGGGCGCGGAGCAGCATCCACTTGGCGAAGGGATAGAGACCGAACGCCTTGGCGGGCTTGAGCTTGAGCCAGCCGGCGGTGCGCATCAGAACCGTATATTTATACCCCGGCGTGAAAGCATAATGTTTGGCAAAGGCGCCAAAGCTGACGCGCCCGGCATAGCGGTAAAGATCGGCGGCGAGCAGCGCCTTCAACTTTGCGAAGCTTACCGGACAGCCGCGCAGATGCGGCTTGCCGCTCTCATCGGACACGGGTTCCTCGAACGCCGGCGCGGGCGCGAGCGATGCGGTGGCCATGTCCATCAGAAATAACGCTCCCCGAACCGGATCGTGTCGCCGGGAAGCACCGCGAAATCGGCCGTCATCGGATATTCCTGCTCGCCGGCCTCGCCCGCGCGCTTCAGGAAAACGCGCTTTTCGTTGGCGCGGTAGGTGAAGCCATCGGCCTTGGCGACGGCGCCCCGGATCGTCAGCCCCTGCGTATAGGGATATTCACCGGGCTTGTTGACCTCGCCGAGAATATAGACCGGGCGGAAATTGGCGACCTGCACCGAGACCTGCGGTTCGAGCAGATAGCCGTCGCCGAGCTGCGCTTCGATCGCCTTCGACAGTTCCTCGGTCTGCAGCCCGGCCGCCTTGACCTCGCCGATTAGCGGGAAGGCGATAGTGCCCGCAGGCGATATCTCGAAATCGCCGCTGAGTTTTTCTTCGCCAAAGGTGGCGACCTTGATCTTGTCGCCGGGGGAGAGGCGGAAGGCCTCGGCAGGCGGGGGCGCGGCGCCGCTGCCCGCGAGCGGGGTCTGCCCGGCGCACCCGCCGAGCGCCACGAGCGCTCCCGCCAGTGCGATTTGCACATAGAATTTCATGACCTTACTCCCGGACTTCATGCTGCAACTTCTCTGATTTCGGACGCGGCGGACGGCGCAGCCAGCGCCGCCTCGATCCGTTCCCAGTAATTTCGGGCGGCCTGTTCGACGCCATAGGCGCGCGAGCGTTCGCGCGCCCGTGCGCCGCAGGCGCTGCGCTGCGGCTCGGCGAGGACGCGGCCAAGCGCGGCGGCGAAGGCCTCGACGTCATTGGTGGGCACCAGTGCACCCGCGTCGACATCGATGGCGCCGGCGATCGTCTCGCGCGGCCGGTCAGCCAAAATCTCCGACGGACCCGAGGCGCAATTGGTCGCGACCACCGGCAGCCCGCACGCCATCGCCTCAACCAAGCCGTTGGGGAAGCCTTCGGCGTTGGAGGGCATCGCATAGGCCTCTGCCCGCGCGACCACCGCAAAGGGATTGGCGACAAAGCCGGGCATGTCGACCATGTCGGCGATACCGAGCGACGCGGCGAGCGCTTCAAGCGCGCCGCGCTCGGGCCCTTCGCCCAAGATGACGAGGCGTTCCTGCGGGGCAGCCCTGGCATAGGCGCGCAGCAACAGCGGGAAATTCTTATTCGGCATGAGCCGCCCGGCCGCGACGATATAGGGACCGGCGGGCGTAAAGCTCGGCTGCCCGGCGGCGAGTTCGGCGATGCGCCCGTGGTCGACCGGATTGGCGATCGCCGACATGCGCGCCCGCGCAACGCCGAAATTGGCGGCGAGATCGTCGACGACGCCGTCGGAGACCGCGATGACATGCGCCGCGCGCGGATAGACCATGCGGACCATAGCCTTGGCGGCGCGCGCGCTGCCCAGATGCGCGCTGGTGTTGACCCGCTCGCTGATCAGCCACGGCCGGCCACGCCCCGCCATCGCCCACGCGTTGGCAACATTGGCGCGCGTCAGGAAGCTGAGCGTCGAGTCGGGCGAAAGCCGTCCGACGAGCGCACGGAACTGCGTCAGGCTCGGCAGCAATCTGAACTGCGCGTCGAGCTGATGCACCTCGACCCATTCGGGCACGTCATAGGCGCGCGGCTCGTCGTCGAGCAGCGCGAGATGGATGTCGTAACGCTCGCGCCACGGCGTCGATCCGCCGAGCAGCGTTGCAAGCACGCGCTCGGCACCACCGCCCGCGAGCGAGTTGATCGCGAATAATATCCGCTTTCTGTGCAGCATTTTTCCTCGCTGGAATTGGGGGCGGAATTCGCCTCGGAAGAACTCTTACCACGGCCTTTTGTTGCGGTGCACACAAGCCGGCCCGCTTCATCGTCCCGGCGGGGCAACTGGCCGATTAGAAGGGCATGCGCGGTGGCTTCGCCCCCGGATGCGTCTATCACGAGGGGCATCGACGAACGATTGCGGAGGTGTGAAATGGACATTCGGCGAGTCGAGTGTCTGGACGGCCTGCGCGGTGTCGCGGCGCTCTGGGTGCTCATCGGGCACATGATGATATTGACCGGTTTCCGCCTGCCTTTGGTGAGCAAGCCGGACCTCGGCGTCGACCTGTTCATCCTGCTTTCCGGCTTTCTGATGATGTTCCAGTACCGGCTCCGCGCGGGCAGCGAGGACTGGAATGCGCCCGCCATCTGGGCGTCCTTCTGGACGCGCCGCTTCTTCCGGCTGGCGCCGCTTTTCTATGTGACGCTGGCGGCCGCACTGATCGCGGGGCCGATGATCTATGCCGACCGCGTGGCGATCGACACCTTCCTTGGTCAGGCGCTCCAGCCGCGCGAACGCTATACCGACGGCAGCCTCACCAATATCGCGCTGCACCTGACCTTTTTGTTCGGGTTGCTCCCCGATTATGCTTTCCGCACCCCGCTGCCCGACTGGAGCCTCGGGCTCGAGATGCAATTTTATCTGCTCTTTCCCTTCTTGATTCTGCTCGGCCGCCGGATCGGCTGGGTGCCGTCGGCGCTGGTCGCGGCGGGAGGCGCCGTCGTTGTCGCATTGATCGCTGGGGCGGCTGGGTTCGAATTTCCGATGCCATCCTTCCTCGCGCTCAAGCTCCAGCTCTTTCTGGCGGGCATGCTGATCGCCGTCGATCGCGACGCGAGCCGCGCGCAGCTATGGGCACGGCTCGGCGCCGCGATGTTGCTCGCCGCGATCCCGATCGGGGGTGAACAGGATCTGCTCCATTTCGCGATCCGCGAACTGCTCGTTTTCGGATTCTTCGCGCTGGTTCATTTGCGCTCGCTGGGGCTGATCGACTGGGTTTCGCGGCTGCTCGGTAGCCGGCCCTTCTTTTGGCTCGGCGAGCTTTCCTATGGCACCTATCTCATTCACCTGCTGATCCTGCAGCCGGTTGCGGCGGCGGTGATCGGACAGTTCGGCGCCGGACTTGGTGCCGCGGGGCGGTTCGCCTTGACGGGCGCCGTCGTGATACCGGCGACCTACATCCTGGCTTTCATCACCTACAAACTGGTCGAACTACCCGGCCAGCGGCTGGGCAAGGCGGTGATCAAGCGCGTGATCGGCGGCAATACGACGCGCGCGTTTCAGACGGTGCCCGAGAAGCTCGCGGCGCCGTGACGGACGATTTGGAAGCAATAGCGATGGATCGACGAACGCTTCTGGCTTCGATCGGGGCCGCTGCCGCCGGCAGCGCGTGCACCGCGAAAGACGATAGCGGCGCCGAAAAGGCTGGCCGGCCGACACTCGCGATCGATTCCGACCGAGCTGGCCACTGGCGCATCCGTAGTTGGCAGTGGCGGGATAATGCGTGGCGGCCTTTGATCGCCCGCGCGAAGCGGACCGAAGCCGGCATCGTCATCAGTGGGACGATCAGTGCGGCGGACCGGGCGGAAGTTGCCGCCCGGCTCCGAACCTAGCCTTCGACGACAGCGCCCGGCGTGTTGGTCGGACGCGGCGGTTGCACCCGACGCGGCGCGAGTGCGGCGCGATAGACGTCGAGCGTATCCGCCGCCGCCTTGTCCCAGCTGAAGCGCGCGCGAACGCCGTCACGGTCGACCTGAAAGTCGGCGCAATCCGCATTCAGCCGGTCGGTGAGCGCCGCGACGTCGCCGACCGGAAAATAATTCTGCGGATCGAGCCCGATGTCGAGATTGGCGGGGATGTCGCTCAGCATCATCCGCGCGCCGCAGCTCGCCGCCTCGAGCGCCGCGATCGGCAGCCCTTCGTGATAGGACGGCATCACAAACATTGCACAGCGCTCGTAGAGACATTTCAGCGTTGCGCGCGACTGGACCCCGGCGAAGATCACGCGGTCGCTGGCGCGCGCGAGCAGGTCGCGGGCATATTCGCTTTCGTGATCGGCAGAGCCCGCGATCACCAGCTTGGCGGTGCAGCTCGACTGCTCATAGGCGTCGATCAGGTCGTGCAGGCCTTTTTCGGGAACAAGCCGCGCGACGGCGAGAAGGAAATCGCCATCGTCGAGCCCCAGCCGTTCGAGCACCAGCGTGGGATCGGCGTCGCCCGGCAGGTCGGACGTGCCGTTCGGGATATAGGTGACTGCTTGCGCGCGTGCGGGAAAGCTCTGTTTCAATTGCGCGGCGAGCGAAGGCGAAACCGCGATGACGCGATCGGCGAAGTTCAGCGCCAGCCATTCGCCGGCGCGCAAGGCGCTGCGCGCGAGCAGGCCCCATTTGGCGCGATGATAGTCGGTGCCATGATGCGTCACGACGACTTTCAACCCGAGCAGCCGGGCAAGCGGAGCCAGCAAGGCGGGGCCGATCGCATGGATGTGGACGAGGCCGGCACCGCGCTTTTTGGCGTCGAGAACCGCGAGGAAGGTCGATACCACCGCCTCGAGATTTTTCGATCGCGGGCAGGGGATGCCGACGATCTCGACGCCGCGATGTTCGCCCACCGGCTCGGGCAGATAGGGCGCGCGGCCGAGTACGACCGAGCGATGTGCGGGCCACATCGCCTTGATCCGCGGTAGCAGTTCCTCGCAGTGACTTTCGATCCCGCCCATCACATGCGGAAAGCCGCGGAGGCCAGTCACGCAGATGGTGGGCGACCCTGCGGGATCGCTGGAAGACACACTTGTCCGTTGCAGCATTATCAAACTCCATTAGCGCCCGGCCGGATTTTCCGGCTCAGGCCACCGCTGCCATCGGCCCTCTTCCACCATTTTCGATTTCGCCCAGATACCAGTCGACGAAGCGTTCGATGCCGCGCGCCAGCGGTACCTTCGGGCTGTATCCGGTGAGCGCGTTGATCGCCGAGATGTCGGCATAGGTCGCGGTCACGTCGCCCGGCTGCATCGGCCGCATCAGCTTGATCGCCGGGCGACCGAGCGCGCGTTCGAGCGTTGCGATCATGTCCATCAGCCCGACGGGATTGCAGTCGCCGATATTGAGCAGCCGGTGCTCGCCGTTCGTCGGTTTCTTATCGAGCACGCCGACGACCCCGTCGACGATATCGTCGATATAGGTGAAGTCGCGCGCCATACGGCCTTCGCCAAACACCTCGATCGGCTGGCCGAGCAGGATCTTCTGGGCAAAGCCATAATAGGCCATGTCGGGCCGGCCCCACGGGCCATAGACGGTGAAGAAACGCAGTCCGCTGAGCGGCAGGCCATAGAGCGTGGCATAGCTTTGGCTCATCAACTCGCAGCTGCGCTTCGTCGCGGCGTAGAGAGAGACGGGCGCGGTGCAGGGCTCGTCCTCGCGAAAGCCGGTGCCGCCGAGCGGGCGCTCGCCATAGACCGAACTCGACGAGGCATAGACGAGATGCTCGATAGTTCCCGCGTGGCGCGCCGCCTCGAGCACCGCGAGGTGCCCTTTGAGGTTGCTATGCTCATAGGCGAAGGGGTTTTCGATGCTGTAGCGCACGCCCGCCTGCGCCGCGAGATGGACGATACGACGGATGCCGTTTGCTTCGACCAGTTCGCTGACGAGTCCCGGGCTGGCGATGTCGCCGTCGATCAGCCGGAAGTTGAAATTGTCGACCAGCCGCGCGATGCGCGCTTTTTTGAGCGAGACGTCGTAATAGTCGGTGAAATTGTCGAGCCCGATCACGCGCTCGCCGCGCGCGAGGAGCCGTTCGGACACCGCATGGCCGATAAAGCCCGCGGCGCCGGTTACCAAAATGGGGCTGTCGTCGGTCACGCGGCCTGCCTTTCGCTCGAGGTTTCGCCCTCTTCGCCCGGCCGGCCGATGCCGACGTAGCGCAGGCCCGCTGCTTCGGCCTGGGCCGGCGGATAGATGTTGCGCAGGTCGACCAGCACCGGCTCGGCCATTGCGGCCTTGATCCGCGGCAGGTCGAGCGCGCGGAACGCGTCCCATTCGGTGACGATCACCGCCGCCGCGGCACCTTCGACGGCGGCATAGGCGGACGCGGCATATTCGACGTCCTTCAGCACCGCTTCGGCTGCTTCCATGCCCTCGGGGTCATAGGCGCGCACCTTGGCGCCTGCATCCTGCAGTGTCTGGATGATCGCGATCGACGGTGCATCGCGCATGTCGTCGGTATTGGGTTTGAAGGTGAGCCCGAGCACCGCGACGGTCTGGCCGCGAACCTTCCCATCCATCGCTGCAAGAACCTTGCGGCCCATCGCGCGCTTGCGCTGCTCGTTGACCGCGACGGTCGCCTCGATCAGCCGCAGCGGCGCATCATGGTCCTGCGCCGTCTTCATCAGCGCCAGCGTGTCCTTGGGGAAGCACGAGCCGCCATAGCCGGGGCCGGCATTCAGGAACTTCGCACCGATACGGTTGTCGAGCCCGATGCCGCGCGCGACCTCCTGGACGTCGGCGCCGACCTGTTCGCACAGGTCCGCCATTTCGTTGATGTAGGTGATCTTCATCGCGAGGAAGGCGTTCGCGGCATATTTGATCAGTTCGCTCGTGCGCCGGCGGGTGAAGACGATCGGCGCCTTGTTCAGCGACAGCGGGCGATAGACTTCTTCCATCGGCCCACGGGCGCGCTCGTCCTCGATGCCGATCACGACGCGGTCGGGGCGCTTGAAATCCTCGATCGCGGCGCCTTCGCGCAGGAATTCGGGGTTGGAGGCGACGGCGAATTCGGCGACGGGATTGCATTCGCGAATGATCCGTTCGACCTCGTCGCCGGTGCCGACGGGCACGGTCGACTTGGTGACGATCACGGTGAAGCCGCCGAGCGCCCCGGCGATCTCGCGCGCCGCGCCATAAACGTAGGAAAGGTCGGCATGGCCGTCGCCGCGGCGGCTGGGGGTGCCCACGGCGATGAACACAACGTCCGCTGCGCCGACCGCCTCGGACAGCTCGGTGGTAAAGGTCAGATTGCCCGCCGCGACGTTGCGCGCGACCAGATCGTCGAGACCGGGCTCGTAGATGGGAATGCCGCCGGCGCGAAGCCGGTCAATCTTGTTCGCGTCCTTGTCGACGCAGGTCACATGATGGCCGAAATCGGCAAAACACGCGCCAGAAACCAGCCCGACATAGCCGGACCCGATCATTACGATACGCATTACGCGCTGCTCCCTATTTATATGAGATCGGCTTTTTGCTGCACATGCGAACAATCGCGTCGCGAGGGTTAACGGTCAACTTGCCAGCTTTGAGCGGAGGCAATTGGAAGGCGAAATGATCGTTCACAAAATCCCGCCCCAGAACGGGACAAGGTAAGAAAATTCAATATATTAGGTGCAGGTAATCCGGCGCTTTGCCTAAACGACGGCCATGCCAATTGGCTGCAATGCGACGAAACGCTTTGACTTGATCTTGCCACGGGTCGGCGTCGGAGTAGAAGCTGGGCAGGATAAGTTGAGGGATGGGTAGGATGCTGGAAGCGCAACGCGCGGCCTTTTTTGCCGACTTGCCGGTGTCGCTCGCGACGCGACGCGATCGGTTGCGGCGCGCGATGCTAATGATCGAAAAAAATGCCGACGTTCTTTGTTCCGCGCTCGCGGCCGACCAGGCGAATCAAGATGTTGATTCGGCAAAGCTTATCGAAGTGGCACCGGCGCTGGCCGCGCTGCGCGGCGCTATCGAGCGCGTCGGCCGCTGGATGCGGCCCGATGGCGGACGGGGACTGCTTGCGCGTCTCGGTGGGGCCAGCGACTATGTCGAATATCTGCCGATCGGGGTGATCGGCATCGCGGCGCCGGCATCGCTGCCGCTGCTCCAGACAGCGAGCATCCTCGCCAGCGCGCTCGCGGCGGGCAATCGGGTAACGCTCACTTTCGACCCCGGTTCGCCGCACCTCGGCCGGCTGATCGGCGAGCTCGTGCCAGATTTCTTCGACCCGCTCGAACTGGCGGTCGCGCCCGATGGCGTCTTTACCACGCTCGCCTTTGACTTGCTCGTGACGAGCGAGGAGCAGGAGGGTGACGGGGTCACGATCGCGCGTTCGGACAAATCGCCGGTGCTCCTCGGGCGTTCGGCCGATTTCGCCAAGGCGGCGGACGACATCATCGCGCGCAAGCGCATCAACGGCGGGCGCGTGCCGCTCGCGCCCGACTATCTGCTCGTGCCCGAAGAGCAGGAGGAGGCGATCGCCGACTGGCTCTGGCGCGCGGCGATGCAGCCGGGGGCTGACGCGGCGATGCTGACCGACGCCGAGCAGGAACAGGTCGCGCGGCTCTTGGATGACGCGCGCGCGCGCGGGGGCGAGGTGATGACCGCGCAGTCGCGGGCGGCGGCGATGCCGCTCCATATCGTCCGCCACGCCAGCGAGGATATGCTGGTGATGCAGGAGGACAGTCCGGGGCCGATCCTGCCGCTGCGCAACTATGCGCGGATCGACGATGCGATCGCCACGATCCACCGGCGCCCGCCGCCGCTCGCCATCTATTATTTCGGCCGTGATACCGCCGAACGCCGGCATATCCTCGCGCGCACGCTATCGTCGGCGATTGCAATCGACGGGCGAGTTCCGTCGGCGGTGAAGGCCGACGCGGGCATGACGCTCAATATCGACCATGGCGAGGCGGGTTTCCGCCGGTTCAGCCGGACCCGGCACGTTTGTCGCCAACCCTCGCGCGGCTTCGCGCGCCGGTTTGCGGGCGCAACACCCGCGCTGCACTGATCGCGAGCGCGCAACGCGGCGCCGCAGCGCGCTCGCTTGGCCTCGGGTCTTCGCTTACGCGGCGGCATGGCCGACACATCCTCCCGCGTCGCATCGCGCGTTCCGATCGCCGCCGAGGGCGAACCGGTCTATTTCGTGCGCTCCGGCGCCGCCTATCGCGGCGTGCATGCGCGCGACGTCGGCAACGGCCTGTTCGTGATCCGCGAGCCGGTTCGCGACGTGCAAATCTCCGATATCCGGGTCGAGCGCGGCTACCGCGTGATCGAGAATAGCGCGGCATCGAGGCAGGCGCCCGCCGGCTGCGTCGGGCTGCGCGTGCGCGGCGCCAGGGCAAGCAACCTCGAACGCGGCTTCGCGCGCATCCGTTACGACAGCCACGACGGCGTGATTTCGGACGTGAGCGCGAGCGGCATGTTGACCACCGGCGCGACCGACCTACCGGTCGGCATCGCCTTCGACGATACCGCGCACGATTTCCGCATGGAGCGCTGCGTCATGCGCGGCTTTCGCTGGAAGCGCGCGGCGAAGAAATATTGGAACGGCGACGGTTTTTCGACCGAGCGCGGCAATAAGCGGATGCAGTTCCGGCAATGCGCCGCGTGGGACAATAGCGACGGCGGGTTCGACCTGAAATCGAGCGAAACCTTGCTCGACGATTGTGTCAGCGGCCGCAACGCGCGCAACTTCCGGTTGTGGACGAGCATGCGCGCGACGCGGCTAACCAGCCTCGATCCCGCCAAGATCGGGGGGATCGGCGATACGACCCATTTTGCGATCATGGCCACGCCGGGCGGCCCGCCGCTTGTCATTACGATCGATCATCTGATCGTGAATAGCGATCGTGGCTGGCCGATCTTCGATGTTCACAAGGGGGTGGCAAAGATCATCGTCCGTTCGCACGACATCCATGTGCCGTCGGGCACGCCCTTGGTGCGTTCGCGCGGCGGTGGCTCGATACCCGGCGGAGTGTCCTTTGCTGGGACACCTCCCAAGCTCTGAGAGTCCGGGCGCAGTTTGAACACGCTTCGACGCCGGGCTCTTGCTGCAATGCAGCGTAAAGGCGCAGATCGCGCGCTGTCGGCACGCGGCGATCGTGACGGCAAATCCGAATGCTGGTTTTTGGGGGGGAACCCAGTGACCAGAAAAGGGTGAAAAGATGCGAAAAGTACGCAAGGCCGTATTCCCCATTGGCGGCCTTGGAACCCGGTTCCTTCCGGCGACCAAGTCCATGCCGAAGGAGATGCTGCCCGTCGTCGACCGGCCGTTGATCCAATATGCCGTCGACGAGGCCCGCGAGGCGGGTATCGAGCAGTTCATTTTCGTGACCAGCCGCGGCAAGAGCCTGATCGAGGATCATTTCGATCACGCCTTCGAGCTTGAGGAAGCAATGGCGCGGCGCGGCAAGTCGCTCGCCTCGCTCGACGGCACGCGGCCCTCGCCGGGCGACATCGCGATCGTGCGGCAGCAGGAGCCGCTCGGGCTCGGCCATGCCGTGTGGTGCGCGCGCCGCCTGATCGGCGACGAGCCCTTTGCGGTGCTGCTCCCCGACGATCTGATGGTCGGGAAACCCGGCTGCCTCAAGCAGATGGTCGATGCGCATGCCGAACTCGGCGGCAACCTGATCTGCACCGAGGAAGTGGCAGCGGAAGACACGCACAAATATGGCATCATCACGCCGGGCGCGAGTGCCGGGGCGATCACCGAGGTCAAGGGGCTCGTCGAAAAGCCCGCGGCCGACGTCGCACCGTCGCGGCTCGCGATCATCGGCCGCTACATCCTTCAGCCCGAAGTGATGGACGTGCTCGGCAGCCAGGAAGAAGGCGCGGGCGGCGAAATCCAGCTCACCGACGCGCTGGCGAGGATGATCGGCCAGCAGCCGTTCCACGGCGTCACTTTCGAAGGCAGGCGCTACGACTGCGGCGACAAGGGCGGCTTCGTGACCGCGACGCTCGCACTCGCGCTCGACCGGCCCGACATCGCGCCCGCGGTGCGCGCCTTCCTGGCCGCCGCATAATATGGACGCAATGGTACGGCGTGCGCCGCCCCAGAGGGAAACGGACCCGCAGGTCGATCGCGGTGCGCTGATCGACCTGCGGCGCGTCGGCGGAGTGGTCCGCCGACGCTGGATGATTTTGTGCGCGGCAATGCTCGCAGCGATCGTGATCGCCGCGGCCGCCTATCTCGTCGCCGAGCCGCGTTACCTCGCCACCGCGCAGGTCGCGCTCGAGCGCACGGCGGAGCAGGTGATCAAGGTCGATTCGGTGATCCCCACGACCGATCCCGATTCCGCCGCAGTGGATACCGAGGTGCAGGTCCTTCGCTCGCCCGAGTTGATCGGGCGCGTGGTCGACCGGCTGAAGCTCGACCGCGATCCCGCGTTCAACGAAGCCGCGGGGCAGGGCGCGCCGGCGAAACAACCCGATCTGATCGGGCGCCAGCGCGCGATCGGCACGATATTGAGCGGTCTGACGGTCAAGCGTGACGGGCTGTCCTATTCCATCAGCGTCTCGTTCGAAGGCGCGACGCCGGTGCAATCGGCGCAGATCGCCAACGCCTTGGTCGACAATTATGTCTCGGGCCAGACCGGCGCCAAGACCGAGGCGACGCATCGCGCGCGCGGTTTCCTCGAGCAACGGCTCCAGGACCTCCGCGCGCAGGTGGTCGGTGCCGAGCGCGAGGTCGCCGACTATCGCGCCGCGCACAGCCTTTTCGCTGTCTCCGAAGCGAGCACGGTGACGCAGCAGGAACTCTCGGGGCTTTCGACCCAGCTCGCGCAGGCCAAGGCCGAGAATGCCGCGGCGCAGGCACGCCTGTCGGCCGCGCGCGCGCAACTCAATGGCGGGCGGAGCGGCGAGGAACTCGGCGATTCGCTCGATTCCCCCGTCGTCAGCCAGCTGCGCGCCCAGCGTGCCGAGGTCGGACGCGAAGTCGCCGCGCTCGAGAAGCGCTATGGCCCGCGCCATCCCGACCTCCTCCGCGCGCAGAACCAGCTCCGCGAGGCCGACCAGCAGATCGCGGCCGAGGTGCAGCGCATCGTCGCCAACGTCTCGATCCAGGCGAGCATCGCGAACCAGCGCGCGGGCTCGCTCGCGGGGTCGGTGGCGCAGTCGCAGGGCAAGCTCGCCAGCGACAACGAAGCGTCGGTGCGGCTGAACGAGCTCGAGCGTAACGCTGAATCGGCGCGGACGCTCTATCAGGCGTTCCTCGACCGCTATCGCCAGACGGTTGCGCAATCGGGGCTCGAACGCAGCGATGCCTATATCGTCAGCCGCGCGCGTGTGCCCGGCGCACCGAGCTCGCCCAACATGCTCGTCTATGCGGCGATGGCCGTCGTCGGCGGGCTGGGCATCGGCGTGCTGCTCGTCGTGCTGCTGCAACTGCTCGAACGCGGCCTGGAGACCAGCGATGCGATCGAAAATGCGCTGGGACTGCCGACGCTCGCCGCGATCCCCGACGCGACCACGTTGCCCGGTTATCGTAAGGCGGGGCTGCCGGCCCCGCCGGCCGAGCTGCTACTCAAGCGGCCGCAATCGACCTATGCCGAGGCCTTCCGCACCCTGCGCACCTCGATCCAGTTTGCCGAGGCGGCGAAGCCGATCCGCGTCGTCGCGATCACCTCGGCGGTGCCGGGCGAGGGCAAGACCACCACCGCGATGGGCCTCGCCCGCGCGATGGCGGCGGCGGGCGGCAAGGTGCTGCTGATCGACGTCGATGCCCGCCGCCGCGCCTCCAGCCGCCAGTTCACCGACAAGGTGGCGGTCGGACTCGACGAAGTGTTGGCGGGGCAGGCGACGCTCGACCAGGCGATCGTCAAGGACAGCATCTCTGGTGCGTGGCTGCTGCCGCAAAGGCTCGATTCAAAGGGTATCGGGCTGACCGAAAGCCCGCGGCTCGCCGAGCTGATCGAGGAGGTGCGCGAGCGTTACGACCTCGTCATCCTCGACACGCCGCCGGTCCTGCCCGTCGACGAGGCCCGCGTGATCGCCAGCATGGCGGACGGCGTGGTGTTCCTCGTGCGCTGGCGCAAGACGGCGTCGAAGGCGGCTTCGGTGGCGCTCCGGCGGCTGTACGACGTTCACGCCGAAATATTGGGTGTGGTGCTGACGCTCGTCGATGTGCGCGAGCAGGAGCGCGCGGGCTATGAGGATGGCGGCACCTTCCTCAAGGCCTATCGCTCCTATTATGCCGACTGATCGGGCAGCGCCGTGACCGCGCAGGCGCTGCCCTATGGCCCGTCCTTCGGGCTCGGCATCCTGTTGCCGGTGACGGCGCTGCTGCTCGTCTTGCTGGTCGTCGCGGCGCGGCGGGCGGGCAGCGTCGCGGGGGCGTTCGTCGTGGTGGCGCTGTGGATGCGCTACACTGCGGGCGCCTATCATCTCTATATGTTCAAACCGCTCGCGGGCGGGCTTTCGGGCAACGCCTTGCTCTCGATTGCGGTGACCGCCTTCGGGCTGCTCTTCGTCGTGCGGCCGGCCAATCTGGCGCTCAAGTCACTGATGCCGGTCTATGCGTTGGTGGGGCTCGCGCTGTTCAGCGCGGCGCTGAACGGCGATGTTGCCGGCGGGATCAACGTCGGGGTCAAATATGCCTATCTGACCGTGATACTGATCGCGGTGTTCCAGGCGCTGCGCATCGATCCCGATGCGCGGTTCCTGACCTGGGCGATGGTCTCGTTCCTGCCGCTGCTCGTCTTTCAGGCGCTGTCGCTGGCGCTCAACCTGCCCAAGGGGTCGGAAGATGGCGACGGGCTGGTCTGGATCGGCGGCTATAATCACGAGGCGGCCTTTTCGGTCGCGATGATGACGGGGTTTCTGGTCGGTGCCTTTGCCAAGTCGGCGCCGCGCGGCGTCCGGGTGGCGTTCCTTGCCGCGACCTTCCTCGGCGTCCTGCTCGCGGGCTATCGCACCACGATCCTCGCCTTCGCGCCGCTCGTGCTGGCGGTGTTCCTCACCGGGCTCACGCTCAGCGTCCGGCGTGACCAGCGCGCGCCGATGGCGGTCACCGCCGTGGTGGCGGGCGTGCTGCTCGTCTCGGTTGCCGCCTTGTCCTATCAGGAAAGCTTCGCGGACCTCGCCGCCTTCCTCTCGGATCCCGCCGGTCTCATCAAGCCGCCACGCGATTTCGACCTTCTCGAGCGACAGGTGATGTCGGCGCGTCCGCTCATCTGGAGCAGCTATATCTATGCCTGGGCCGAAGGCACGCCGCTCCAGCATCTGTTCGGTCTGGGGCCGGAAAGCTGGGAGGGCGTGTTCAAAGTCTATCCGCACAACACGCTGGTCGCGACGCTCTACGAACTCGGCTGGTTCGGCATCGCGGCGATGATCGCGCTGTGGACGGTGATGTTCGCCGCCGCCGCGTCGGCACACGGTGAGCGTTTCAAGCTGCTCGCAGCACATTTCGCCTTCTTCCTGCTCAACATGGCGACGATGCCGTTCTGGCAGGTGGAGGGGCTGGCGCTCTACGGGCTGCTCTGCGGCTACACCATCTATGCCGCGCGCAGCCGCCGCGGTTCAGGCGCCGCGCGTCGCCCGGCTCTTGTCCAATATCCCGGCTAGCGACGTCCACTTCGCGTCGCCGCCGCTGTTTTCGATCGCCGCTTCGACGAAGGCCATTGTCCTGAGGCCGTCGTCGATGCCGGGGAACCAGTCGGCCGCGCCCGGCGCGCCCGGCGCGGGCGGCGCCATCGCGCCCGCGCGCACCGCGCGGCCGAAGCTACGGTAGAGATTGGCGAACGCCTCGATATAGCCCTCGGGATGGCCCGCGGGCGTGCGGAACTGCGCCATTGTCAGCGTATCGAGCCCGGGCCCACCCGCGCGGATCACCTCCATCGGCCGGTCGAGCCAGCGCAAGGTCAGCGTGTTAGGCTCCATCTGCGACCAGTCGAGCCCGCCCTTTTCGCCGTGGATGCGGAGGCGCAGGCCATTCTCGTCGCCCGCGGCGACCTGGCTGGCCTTGAGCACGCCGCGCGCGCCGCCCGCGAAGCGCAGCAGCGCCGCGACATCGTCGTCGAGACGGCGCCCCGGGACATGCGTGGTCACATCGGCGCAGAGCTGCTCGACCGCCAGCCCGGATACATGTTCGGCGAGTTGGAAGGCGTGGGTGCCGATGTCGCCGAGGCAACCGCCGAGGCCCGCGCGTGTCGGGTCGGTCCGCCATTCGGCCTGCTTGTTGCCATCGCGGTCGATCGGCAGGCTCAGCCAACCTTGCGAATATTCGACCTGCACCAGCCGGATCGCACCGAAATCGCCGCGCGCGACGCGCGTCCGCGCTTCGGTGATCAGCGGATAGCCGCTATAGGTGAAGGCGAGGCCGTAGAGCTTGCCGGTGCGCGAAACCGCCGCCTCGATCGCCAGCGCTTCGGCAAGGTTCAGCGCCATCGGCTTTTCGGAAAAGACATGAAACCCCGCGTTGAGCGCGGCGATCGCCATCGGCGCGTGGAGATGGTTCGGGGTGACGATCGCGAGCGCTTCCATCCGCTGATCCGCAGGAAGGGCGGCTTCCGCCGCAAGCAGGGCCTCGAGTGTCGAATAGGCGCGGTCCGAATCGAGTCCCAGCGCCTCGGCGCTCCGCCGATTGCGGTCCGCGTCGCTGCTGAACGCGCCGCATACCAGCGCAAACTCGCCGTCGAGCGATGCGGCCATCCGGTGCACAGCGCCGATGAATGCACCCTCGCCGCCGCCGACCATGCCGTAGCGCGTTTTTGACTGCGTATTCATCGCATTCCCCTGGCAAGAATTTCCAAATTTGTTTGCATAATTCAATTTCGAACGCTTACATGGTCCGACCGGCTGTTGCCAGACGGGAGAGGACAATGAAATTTTTAGTCGCCCTGCCGACGGCCGCGGCAGCCTTGATTGCGCTGGCGCTTGCGTCATCGCCCGCGTCGCGAGCGGCTCCCGCCGATCCCGGTGCGCAGGCGTTCGCAGCGTGCCGCGCCTGTCACACATTGGAAGCGGGCGGCAAAAGCACGATGGGTCCCAATCTGAACGGCCTGTTCGGCCGGCAAGCCGGCTCGGTGGCGGGGTTCAACTATAGCCCCGCGCTCAAGGCCTCGAAAATTCGCTGGGACGCGAAGGGCCTCGACGAATATCTCGCGGCGCCGACCAAGAAGGTCCCCGGCACGCGCATGGTTGTCAAGGTCGCCGATCCGGCACGCCGCGCGGCGCTGATCGCCTATCTCAAGACCGCAACATCCAAATGATCTTTGTACGGAAGGGAAGGGCGGCATGAAGGGCCCGGCGGTTTTCCTCGCGCAGTTCATGAGCGATACGGCGCCGTTCGACACCTTGCCCTCCGCCGCGCGCTGGATGGCCGATGCGGGCTATGTCGGCGTCCAGATTCCGACCTGGGACAGTCGCTGCATCGATCTGGCGCGCGCGGCTGAAAGCCAGGATTATTGCGACGAACTCGCTGGTACCTGCCGCGAGGCAGGCGTCGAGATCACCGAATTGTCGACGCATCTGCAAGGCCAGCTCGTCGCGGTGCATCCGGCCTATGACGTGGCGTTCGACGCCTTCGCCCCCGAGGCGCTGCGCGGCAAACCCGCCGAGCGTCAGGCGTGGGCAGTCGAGCAGCTCCATCTGGCGGCGAAGGCAAGCCGGCGGCTGGGACTCAATGCACACGCGACCTTCTCGGGTGCGCTCGCCTGGCCCTATATCTATCCCTGGCCGCAGCGCCCCGCCGGGCTGGTCGAGGAAGCGTTCGGCGAACTCGCCAAGCGTTGGCGGCCGATCCTCGATGCGTTCGACGCACAGGGTGTCGACCTTGCCTATGAAATCCATCCGGGCGAGGATCTGCACGACGGGGTGAGCTTCGAGCGCTTCCTCGCGGGCGTCGACAACCACCCGCGCGCCAACATCCTCTACGACCCCAGCCATTATGTGCTGCAGGCGCTCGATTATCTGCAGTTCATCGACATTTATCACGAGCGGATCCGCATGTTCCACGTCAAGGATGCGGAGCTCAATCCGACCGGGCGCTCGGGGGTCTATGGCGGGTTTCAGGACTGGGTCGACCGGCCCGGCCGCTTCCGCTCGCTGGGCGACGGGCAGGTCGATTTTGCCGGCATCTTCTCGAAGCTGACGCAATATGACTATGCCGGCTGGGCGGTGCTCGAATGGGAATGCTGCCTGAAACATCCCGAGGACGGCGCGCGCGAAGGGGCGCCCTTCATTGCCGCGCACATGATCCGCAAGGCCGACCGGGCGTTCGACGATTTCGCCGGGGGAAGCGACCCGGCGCTCAACCGCAAGATGCTGGGACTGACCTGACCGCGCGAAAGACGACGGGCCAAAAATAATAATCAAAGATAATAAACAGAGGGACGCAGGATGACGACATTGAACAAGGGCCGGTTGTTCTGGCTGGGCGTGCTCGCGCTGTTCACCGCGGCGGCGAGCCTCGCAATCCGCGGCGCGATCGCAAGCGGGCTCAAGGCCGAATGGATCGATCCGATCGCGCCATTGCAGGCGGGCGAGCTGGTCGCCGCCGCGCTCGGCGCCGCGTTCCTCAGCTTCGCGATCACCCTGTTCGTCGCCAGCGCGCTCCTTGACCAGATCGGCATGAAGCGGTGCCTGGCGGGCGCCGGGCTGTGTTTCATCCTCGGTCCGCTGATGATCGTCACCGCGGGCCATGTCGCGACCGGCATGACCATCTATTGGCTCGTCTGGACGGGCATGCTGCTCAGCGGCATTGGCTGGGGCCTGACCGAGGCGACGATCAATCCGCTGACCGCGCAGCTCTATCCCGACGACACGACGCACCGGCTCAACGTGCTGCACGCCTGGTTCCCCGGCGGCATCATCGTCGGCGGACTCGCCGGCTTCTTTCTGTCGGCGGCGATGCCATGGCAGGGCATCATGGCGCTGGTGATGATCCCCGCCGTCGCGACCGTCGCGATTGCCCTGACGACGACCTTCCCGCCGCCACTGCGCAGTGAGAGCGGCGTCAGCTTCGGCGAGATGGTCGGCGAGGTGTTTCGCCGCCCGAGCTTCTTCATCTGGTTCGCCGCGATGTTCCTGACCGCCGCGTCCGAACTCGCGCCCGGCCAGTGGATCGACGTCGCGCTGTCGAACCGCGTCGGCATGCGCGGCATTTTGCTGCTCGTTTATGTCAACGCGCTGATGTTCGTCTTCCGCCATTTCGCCGGGCGGCTCGCCAACAGGATTTCGAACCCCGGGCTGCTCTGGGTGTCGAGCCTGCTCGCCGCGATCGGCCTGTTCATGCTGAGCCAGGCGCAGTCGCCGGTCGCCGCGATCGTCGCCGCGACCGTCTGGGGCCTCGGCGTCTGCGTGATGTGGCCGACGATGCTCGCCTCGGTCGCCGAACGCTATCCGCGCGGCGGATCGTGGGCGATGGGTCTCGTCGGATCGGCAGGCGCGCTCGCCAGCTTCTTCGTGCTGCCGCAGCTCGGCGCGATGTTCGATCAGGCCAAGATCGAGTTCGCCGGCGGTCCCGAAGCCTTTGCGGCGCTAACCGGCGCGGCGAAACTGGCGGTCGAGGATGCGGCGGCCTCGCTGTCGTTCCAGCGGCTGGCGATCCTGCCGCTTATCCTGCTCGCGGTGTTCGGCTTCATCTGGCTGCGGGAGCGTGGCAAGTCGCGCGCTGCGCTCGCCGGTGAAGCCGCATGAGCCTGTCGCGCCGGTCGGTGCTGGCGGGCGGTGCCGCCGCGGCGGCCGCAGCGGCGACGCTCGCGAAGGGGGCCACGCCATCGAACGCCGCCCGCTTTTCGCTGAACTACGCCCCGCACGAAGGCAGCTTCGCGAGCCGCGGGGGCCGCATCGAACAGATCGCCTTCGCCGCCGATCAGGGCTTCACCGCGTGGGAGGATAATGAGGCTGCCGGTCGTTCGGTCGCCGACCAGACCGCGATGGCGCGCGCGTTGCAGCGGCGGAACATGACTATGGGCGTGTTCGTCGCGAGCATGCCGCGCTGGGGCGATTTTCGGCCGCAGCTCGGCGGCAACGACGATGCCGATCGCGAGCGCTTCCTTGCCGACATCCGCGCCTCGGTCGACGTCGCCAAGCGGTTGAATTCGAAACATATGACGATCGTCACCGGCTTCATGGACCGCAAGCTGCCGGTCGATATCCAGACCGCGCGCGTGGTCGACGTGCTGCGCCGCGCCGCCGACATCTACGAACCGCACGGGCTGGTCATGGTGATGGAGCCGCTCAATACGATGGTGAACCATCCCGGCGTGTTCATGACGACGGTGCCGCAAGGCTATGCGGTCGCGCGCGCCGTCGACAGCCCGGCGATCAAGGTTCTCGCAGACCTGTATCACGAGCAGATTCAGGCCGGGAACCTCATCAACACGCTCGACACCTGCTGGGACGAGATCGCCTATATCCAGTTCGGCGACAATCCGGGTCGCAAGGAGCCGGGCAGCGGCGAAGTCAATTATCGCAATATCGTTCGCTGGCTGCGCGCAAAGAAATTCGCCGGGGTGATCGGCATGGAACATGGAAATTCGATCGACGGCCGCGCTGGCGAAGAGCGGCTGGTCGCCGCTTATCGCGAGATCGACGCGGCATGAAGGAGGCATCAGTGAAGCGTATCGCATGGGCCGCGGCAATCGCGGTCGTGGCGGCGGCGGGCAGTTCCGCCACCGCGCAGGAAAAGCCCGGATTCAAGGATACGCCGATGCTGCCCGACGGCAAATGGCTGGTCCACGATGCCGACCGACCGTTGCCCGCGGTGGTGACGCCGGGGACGGCGCCGGGCGCGGCGCCCTCCGATGCGGTGAACCTGTTCGACGGCAAGTCGCTCGACGCATGGCGGGCAAAGGCGCGGCCGTGGCCGATCAGCGATGGTGCGATGACGTCGATCCCGCCACTCGGCGGTCGCGGGGAAAATGCGCTGGTCACCAAGCAAAGCTTCGGTGACGTCCAACTCCATCTCGAATTCCGCTCGCCCAACCCGCCGCTCCACAGCTCGCAGGATCGGGGCAACAGCGGAATCTGGTTCATGCAGCGCTACGAGATCCAGATTCTCGACGGCTATCAGAACCCCACCTACGCCGACGGCACCGTCGGCGCGATCTATGGCTGGAAGCCGCCGCTCGCGAACGCGTCGCGCAAGCCCGGCGAGTGGCAGAGCTATGACATCGTCTTCGAGCGGCCGCATTTCGGGCCCGACGGCAAGCTGCTGCGACCGGCCTACATCACCGCCTTCCTGAACGGCGTGCTCGTGCAGAACCGCCAGCCCTGGCTGGGCAGCACCGTCTGGCGCAAGGTCGGGGAATATCAGGCGCATGGCGATGCCGCGCCGATCCAGTTGCAGGACCATGGTTCGCCGGTGTCGTTCCGCAACATCTGGGTGCGCCCGCTACCCGAAGCCGCCGCCAGCCATGATTTCGAAGGAACCGTGAAATGATCGATCGCAGAGATGCGCTGGCCGGCATGGCCGCGATGTTCGGAGCGGCCCTGTTCGCGCCGATCGCGCGCGCGGCGGGGGTGGCGGTCGTGCCGGTGATCAGCGACGGGCCGCCGTCGGCCCCGGTGTTCACCGCGCAGCAGCGCGCGCTGATGATCGCGCTCAGCGAACGCGTGATGCCGACGACCGACACGCCGGGCGCGATCGCGGCCGGGGTGCCCGAATTCATCGAAAAGCTGCTTGCCGACTGGGCGGCGCCCGCGGACCGCAAGCCGATCGTCGCGGGGCTCGACGCGATCGAAGCGCGGAGCCGGAGCGATTACAAGGTCGCCGCCGACAAGGCGACACCCGCACAGCAGGATGCGCTGCTGACGCTGGCGATGGAAAACAAGCTGCCGGGTGGTGCCGACTTCTTCGACAAGTTCCGCCAGCTTGTGCTCACCGGCTATTTCACGTCGGAAGTCGGCATCACGCAGGAGCGCGAATATCTGCCCGTCCCCGGACAGTATGACGGCGCTTATCCCTATTCCAAGGTCAACAAGGTCTATTCGTCATGATGATCAGCCGGCGGCAATGGATGGCGGGCGGTGCGGCGCTGGCGACGACGCTCGCGGCGGGCCCGCTGATGGCGAAGAGCCTGAAGCAGAAGCCCATCGGCATCCAGCTTTACACGGTGCGCGAATTGTTCGCCGCAGACCCGATGGCGACGCTCGAGAAGGTCGCGGCGATCGGTTATTGCGAGGTCGAATATGGCGGCGGCGGTTATGACAAGATGGACCATGCCGCGCTCCGCAAGACGATGGACCGGCTGGGGCTGACCTCGCCCTCGGTGCACATCGGCTATGAAGCGCTGGTCTCCGATTTCGATGGCGCCGTGAAGATGGCGAAGACATTGGGCGCCGACACGGTAGTGCTGCCGTGGATGGCCGAGGCGCAGCGCAATGCCGAAGGCTGGAAAGCCGCGGTCGCCAACTTCAGCCGCTGGGCGGAGCGGCTCAAAAAGGCCGGGCTCGGCTTCGCCTATCATAACCATGATTTCGAGTTCACGGTGAAACCGGGCGGTACCAGCCTGTTCGACACGCTGGTCGCCGAGACCGATCCCGCGCTGGTCAAGATCGAACTCGACCTGTTCTGGACCGTCGCGGCGGGCGAGGATCCCAAGGCGATCATCCGGCGCCTGCCGGGCCGCATCTATGCCTATCATGTCAAGGACCGCACCGCCGACGGCAAGATGACGAGCGTCGGCAAAGGCGTGATCGATTTCGCCGATATCTTCACGCTCAACGGGACCGCCGGCGTGAAGCATTTCTATGTCGAGAATGATCAGTCGCCCGCGCCTTATCTGCCCGACATCCAGACCAGCTTCGCGGCGCTCAGCCGTCTTCGCGCATAACAGATATTTGAGGATTTATTCATGGCAGCGACCGACAAGTTCGACGCGATCGTCATCGGCTCCGGAGTGAGCGGCGGTTGGGCGGCAAAGGAATTGACCGAAAAGGGCCTGAAAGTCCTGATGCTCGACCGCGGCGTGATGGTCGAACATGGCGCGGATTATGATTTCGACGGCAAGCCCGCCTATGAAATCCCGGCGCGCGACATGATGCCCAAGGCGCTGATGGACAGCGACTATTTCATCGCCAAGCACGGCTATGTTTCGCCGTCGAACCGGAAATTCTACAACAACGACCGACTCAATCCCTATGCGTATGACGAGGGCGACAAATTCTACTGGATCCGCCCCGCCGCGGTCGGCGGCAAGTCGCTGATCTGGGGGCGCTGGAGCTTTCGCTGGGCGCCTGAGGATTTCGAGGCGAACAAGCGCGAGAATGTCGGGATCGACTGGCCGATCCGCTATGACGACCTCGCGCCCTGGTACGATTATGTCGAAAAATATATCGGCGTGTCGGGATCGCGCGAGAATCTGCCGCAACTCCCCGACAGCGCGTTCCAGCCGCCGATGCAGATGAACATCGCCGAAAAATGGGTGAAGGAACGGCTCGAGGCGACGTCGCCGGGGCGCAAGCTGATCCACACGCGCCTGTCGAACATGACCGAGGACAAGGAGGAGCAGGGTCGCAGCAAATGCCAGTTCCGCAACCAGTGCGGACGCGGTTGCTCGTTCGGTGCCTATTTCTCGACGCAGGCGGTGACGCTGCCCGCCGCGCGCGCCACCGGCCGACTGACGCTGCGATCCGATGCGGTGGTCACCAACCTCGAATATGATCCTAAGACGAAGCGCGTCACCGGCGTCCGCGTCGTCGACGCCAACACGAAGCAGGCCGAGATCATCCCCGCGCGGATGGTGTTCCTCTGCGCCTCCGCGCTGGCCTCGACGCAGATTCTTATGAATTCGCGGATTTCCGGCAGCGGCAAGAGCCATTTCGACGCCAGCGGGACGCTCGGCGGCTATGTCATGGACCATATTTTCCGCGTCAATATCTGGGGCGATATCCCCGGCATGACCGACTTCATCGAATATGGCCGGCGTCCCGGCGGGGTCTATATCCCGCGCTTCCGCAACGTCGGCGGCGAGGAGGGCGTGGGCTTCAAACGTGGCTATGGCTATCAGGGCAGCGCGCGGCGCGACCCGGCCGCGCCGGTCGGCTTCGGCGCATCGATGAAGCAGGCGATGCGCGGCTATGGGCCGTGGAAGTTCAGCATGGGCGCGTTCGGCGAATGCCTGCCTTATGAGGATAACCGCGTCAGCCTGCACCCCGACAAGGTCGACCGTTTCGGGGTGCCGCTGATGCGCTTCGACGTCACCTTCCGCGACAACGAGATCCGCATGATGAACGACGCGCGGACCGAGGGCGAGGCGATGCTGCGCAAGGCCGGGCTCACCAATGTGAAGAGCGAGCAGCGCGAGCATGTCCCCGGCGATGCGATCCACGAAATGGGCGGCGCGCGCATGGGCGCCGATCCGCGCCAGTCGGTGCTCAACAAATGGAGCCAGGCGCACGATGCGGCCAATCTGTTCGTCACCGACGGCGCGCAGATGGCCTCGATCTCCTGCGTCAATCCGTCGCTGACCTTCATGGCGCTGACTGCGCGCGCGGTCGATCATGCGGTCGGGCAGATGAAGGCGGGCGCGATCTAGCGCCGGCGCGCGTCAGGCGCCGCAGGATTCGCGGACGATCAGATGCGTCGGCAGATAGTCGAGAAACTGCTCGGAGTGCGCGTCCATCACCTGTGACACAAGGCGGCGCCCGGCTTCGAGCGTGTCCTGCTGGATTGTCGTCAGCGCCGGGGTGCTCAAACGCGCGAGCAGCATATCGTCGTAGCCGACGACCGAGACGTCCTTGGGGACCGACAGGTTCGCCTTGCGCAGCGCGCGGATGGCGCCGAGCGCGATAAGGTCGCTCGACGCGATGATGCCGTCGAACTTTCGCCCGCGTGCGAGCAATTGGCTGAGCGCGCGTTCGGCCGATTCAAAACCGAAGTCGACGCGAATGTCGAGCGCGGGATCGGCTTCGAGGCCGTTTGCCT
>JAESGS010000434.1_pt1 | contig 32925 bp, 37 predicted proteins | sample 9269761 | NCBI WGS metagenome assembly JAESGS01 (sample SAMN15741799, study PRJNA653493) | algae metagenome | isolation source: Cyanosarcina radialis HA8281-LM2 and co-occurring heterotrophs from damp... | place: USA: Makauwahi cave, Hawaii | collected 2011-01-06 | reverse complement strand
GACATCGCCGGCCTGGTGTTCGACGATGGCGGCAACGCCGTCATCGATTTCGGCAACGGCGACACGCTGACCCTGGTCGGCGTCTCGGCCGACGACGTGCAGGCCGATCCCAGCAAGTTCTTCCTCGTCCAGTAACCTCTCCCCAACTGGCGCCGCGGCGGACCCGCGGCGCCATTTTCTTGGCCGTCGGCACCATTACTGGGCACCCAGGGTCGGCCTTATCTCGCAATCGTCACAGTGGGGATCACCATGGCGACCATTCCCGGCAGCGCGTTTCCCGACTTCATCACCGGCACGTCGTTCGGCGACTTCATCGCGGCCGGCGGCGGCGATGACACCGTCCGCGGCGGCAGCGGCAGCGACTACATCCGCGGCGAGGACGGAAACGACAAGGTCACGGCCGGCAGTGGCGATGACCGTGTCTATGGCGGTACCGGCAATGACCGCCTCGATGGCGGTTCCGGCAGCGACTATGTCGAAGGCGGCTGGGGCGATGACCATCTCTCCGGCGGCTCCGGCGACGACATGCTCGAGGCCGGCGTCGGCGACGACTCACTCGACGGCGGCAGCGGCGACGACGTGATGCTGGCCGGCGAGGGCGACGACACGCTCAAGGGCGGCACCGGCAACGATTCGCTTGTCGGCGGCGACGGCGACGACAGCCTCAAGGGCGAGGCTGGTAACGACAGGCTTTACGGCGTCACCGGCGACGACCACATGGATGGCGGCGCCGGCAATGACAGCCTCTTCGGCGACGTGGGCGACGACGTGCTCGTCGGCGGCGCTGGAAATGACGTGCTCAACGGCGGCCGGGACGACGATCAGCTTACCGGCGGCGCTGGCAACGACACCTTCGTCTTCCAAGGCGGCGGTGGCAGCGACGTGGTGCTCGACTTCGAGGTCGACCACGACATCATCGAGGTCCAGAGGGGAATCAACGGCCTGCCGGTCAAATCCGCCGCGGACATCGCCGGCCTGGTGTTCGACGATGGCGGCAACGCCGTCATCGACTTCGGCAATGGCGATACGCTGACGCTGGTCGGCGTGTCGGCCGACGACGTGCAGGCCGATCCCAGCCAGTTCTTCCTCGTCCAGTAACCTCTCCCCAACTGGCGCCGCGGCGGACCCGCGGCGCCATTTTCTTCGCCGTCGGCACCATTACAGGTAGCGCCAGTTTCGACTTCATCTCGTAATCGTCACAGTGGGGGATCACCATGGCGACCATTCCCGGCAGCGCATTTCCCGACTTCATCACCGGCACCTCGTTCGACGACCTGATAATGGCCGGCGCGGGCAACGACACCGTGCGCGGCGGCTCGGGCAATGACGTGTTGCACGGCGAATCAGGCGACGACCGTCTCGAGGGCGGCAGCGGGATCGACATCCTCTACGGCGGCGATGGCAATGATAGCCTCGACGGCGGGTCGGACATGGACGCGCTCTTTGGCGGCGCCGGCGACGACACGATGGCCGGCGGGTCCGGTACGGACTGGCTGGTCGGCGGCGACGGCGACGATACGCTGGATGGCGGTTCGGACGACGACGACCTCCATGGCGAGGCCGGCAATGACCGCCTCGTCGGCGGTTCCGGCAACGATCGTCTCAACGGCGGCAGCGGCGACGACAATTTGTCAGGCGGCGCGGGTAACGATCACCTCTTCGGCATGGAGGGCGACGATGAACTGCGTGGCGGCGCCGGCAACGACTTCCTCGTGGGCTCGATCAATCCGGGCTGGCCGCGCACCGAATCAGACAACGACCGGCTCTTCGGTGATGCGGGAGACGACATTCTGTATGGCGGTATCGGCAACGACACCCTCGATGGTGGCACGGGCGACGATTACCTCGATGGCGGCGCCGGCAGCGACGTGCTGATCGGCGGAGACGGCGATGACCATCTCGTCGCCGGCGATGCCGAAGGGTCGTATGGCGAGCCTGATGTGAACCATCTCTATGGCGGCGCCGGCAACGACGTCCTGGAGGGCACGTCCGGCATCAATCATTTCTTTGGCGGGGATGGTGACGACGTCCTCCGCGGCGGCGAGTTCGCTGCCAGCATGCTGGACGGCGGCAATGGCGATGACGTCCTGGTCGGCGGCATGTGGAACGACGTGATCCTCGACGGGCACGGCGACAACCGCGTCGATGGCGGCGCCGGCGACGACAGTATCTATGTCGGCGGTGGAGACAACGTCGTCATGGGCGGCGCGGGCAACGACCAGATCGTGGCCGGTGTGGGCGACGACGTGCTTTCGGGCGGCGACGGCGACGACCATCTGTTCGGTGGCGCCGGCGACGACGTGCTGGAAGGTGGCGACGGCAATGACGAGCTGTGGGGTGCCTGGGGCGACGACACGATCTCCGGCGGCGCCGGCATCGACGCGTTCTTCTTCCACGAAGGCGCGGGCAGCGACGTGATCCTCGATCTCGAGGCCGGGCTGGAGGTGGTCCAGCTCGCGAAGGGGATCAACGGCCTGCCGATCGATTCCGCCGCGGACATCGCCGGGTTCGTGTCGGACGACGGCGGCAACGCCTTCCTCGATTTCGGCAACGGCGACACGCTGACGCTGGTCGGCGTCTCGGCGGAGGACGTCCAGGCCGATCCGGGCAAGTACTTCCTCGTCCTGTAATCCTGAAACCGGGGGATCATCATGGCAACCATTCCTGGCAGCGCGTTCCCTGACTTCATCACCGGCACGTCGCTCGACGACTTCGTCGCGGCGGGTGCCGGCAACGACACCGTGCGCGGCGGCTCCGGCGACGACGTGCTCCTCGGCGAGGCGGGCGACGACCGCCTCGAGGGCGGGAGCGGCAGCGATGCCCTGCGCGGCGGCGTGGGCAACGATCATCTCGACGGCGGCAGCGGCTTCGACGTGCTCGAAGGCGGGGCAGGCGACGACACGATGTTGGCTGGGTCGGGTGAGGACCTGATCATCGACCTGGAGGGCAACAACACCGTCTCGGGCGGCAGCGGCAACGACGAGATCGTCACAGGCGCCGGCGACGACCGCATCGATGGCGGCAGCGGCGACGACCTGATCCAGGACCTCGGCGGCGACAACGTGATCGACGGTGGTGCCGGTGACGACCGGATCTTCGTCTCCGGCGCCGGCGACAACCGCATCGATGGTGGCGCCGGCAACGACGTGATCTGGGGCAATACGGGCGACGATGTCCTCAACGGCGGCGACGGCAATGACCTGATCAGCGCCGGCGCGGGCGACGACGTGCTTATTGGTGGCAAGGGCGACGACCGGCTCTATGGCTACGAGGGCGACGATCATATTGACGGTGGCGCCGGCGACGACTGGCTGGCGGGCTTCGAGGGCGACGACACCCTCACCGGCGGCGAGGGCGCCGACCTGTTCATGTTCACCGGCGGTTTCGGCGCGGACGTGGTGCTCGACCTCGCGGTTGGCGAGGACACGGTGGTGATAGAGCGCAACATCAACGGCCTGAGCGTGGGCTCGGCTGCGGATGTCGCGGCGCTGGCCGCGGACGATGGCGGCAATGCCGTGATCGACTTTGGCAATGGCGACGTGCTGACCTTGGTCGGCGTGTCGACGGAAGACCTCCAGGCGGATCCGGGAAAGTACTTCCTGGTGCCGTAGCCCCCTCGGCCGGCGCCGCGGCCCTCCAGCCCGGCGCCGGCTCCTTTTCCACGACCTGAAGAGAGGCAGCCATGGCGACGATTCCCGGCAGCGCTTATCCGGATTTCGTCGTCGGGACGTCGCTTGACGACCACCTCGCGGGTCACGCGGGCGACGACCGCTTGTATGGCGGGAGCGGCAACGACCGCCTGGTCGGCGGGGTCGGCGACGACACGCTCGACGGCGGGTCGGGCCATGACACCCTCGAGGGCGGCGATGGCAACGACGTTCTGGACGGTGGCTCGGGTGACGATTCACTCGAGGGCGGCAACGGCGCCGACCGGCTGAGTGGCGGTTCGGGGGATGATCGGCTCGAGGGCGGCGCGGGCGACGACGTGATCGATGGCGGCAGCGGCGACGACTTCATCTCGGCCGGTGCTGGCGACGACGTGGTCCACGGCGGCAACGGCCATGACTACATCTACGGCGGTCTCGGCGATGACCGGCTCAGCGGCGGAGCCGGCAACGATGTCATCGATGGCGGTGCCGGCGACAACGTGATCGATGGCGGTGCGGGCGACGACCATCTCGCGGGCGGCCGGCAGGACGATGTCATCACCGGCGGCACGGGGAACGACAATCTGATCGGGCTGGGCGGCGACGACCGTCTCGACGGCGGCGACGGCGACGACTGGCTGTGGGGTGACGAGGGCGATGACGTGCTCGTCGGCGGCGCGGGCAACGACGTCTTTCACTTCCAGGGCGGCGGCGGCAGCGATGTCGTGCTGGATTTCGAGGTTGATCACGACATGATCCGCGTGGAGTCGGGGATCAACGGGCTGCCGGTCCGTTCGACCGCCGATATCGCCAGCCTGGTTTCCAAGGATGGCGGCAATGCCGTCATCGATTTCGGTCACGGCGACACGCTGACCCTGGTCGGCGTCTCGGCCGACGACATCCAGGCCGATCCCGGAAAGTACTTCCTCGTGATGTAAACGAAGGGTCGCCGGCCTGAGGGCGGTCAGGACACGCTGACTCTGTCAGCGTGTCGACCGACGGCGTGGATCGGAGCAAGTTATGGCGCGAGCGCGGAGCCGCCGCGCCCGCCCGGTTCTCATTGCCTTCGCCGATTTCAGCAAAGCCCGTACCTAGCTCTGCTGGATCGCGGCCGGATCCATCCACGCCACTTCCCAGACATGGCCATCGAGGTCCTGGAAGCTGGCGGCATACATGAAGCCGTGATCAATGGCCGGCTTCCAGGGCCGGGCGCCGGCCGCCAACGCCTTGGCGAGCAGGCCATCCACCTCGGCCCGGCTGTCCGCCGATAGGGCATGGAGCACTTCGGTGGCCTTGAAGGCGTCGCTGATCTCTCCGGTGATGAAATTCCTGAAATGCGGCTCGGTGTGCAGTTGAAAAAAGATGTTCTTTTCCGCGACCACGCAGGCGGCATTCTCGTCGGTGAATTGGGGATTGATCGCGAAGCCGAGGGCGCTGAAGAACGCCTTGGATTTATCGAGGTTCTTGACGGGCAAGTTGATGAAGATCATGCGCATGGGTTTCTCTTTCGTGTCCTCTTTCCGCTCCTCGCGTTCTGGCGGTCGCCGAGGCGCGGTCGCGGCGCGGACAGAGATGGCATTGGGCGCCGATCGACGTAATTGTGAAAATACCGATCATTCTGATCGAAAGGATTGATCGCGCCGGTCCTCATCATCGACCGGGTGCCGGTTTTCGTCGCCGTATCGGGGCCCGGCGGGCTCTTCCAGCCGCCAATGCCTACGCGTCCATCCGCTTCGCGACTTCCTCGAGCATCACCTCGGTGGCGCCGCCGCCGATCGCCTGGATGCGGGCGTCGCGGGACATGCGTTCGATGACGCTGCCGCGCATGTAGCCGGCGCCGCCGTGAAACTGCACGCAGGCGTACATCACCTCGTTGACCAGGTCGCCGCAATAGGCCTTCACCATCGAGACCTCGCGCACGCAGTCCTGGCCCTGCGCGTCGAGCCAGGCGGCGTGGTGGACGAGCTGGCGGCCGGCCTCGACCTTCGCGGCCAGCTCCGCGAGTTTCAGGCGGACCGCCTGCTTGTCCCAGAGGGTGCCGCCGAAGGCGGGCCGGCTCTTGACGTAGTCGAGCGTCACCTCGATCGCGCGGCCAGCCTCGGCCATCGCCATGGCGCCCATCGTCACGCGCTCGTTCTGGAAGTTGCGCATGATGGCGTAGAAGCCCTTGTTCTCCTCGCCCAGCATCGCATCGGCATCGACGCGGCAATCCTCGAAGACGAGTTCTGCCGTGTCGGAGGAGAGCCAGCCGGTCTTATCGAGCTGCTGGCCGACGCGGAAGCCGGGCGTGCCTTTCTCGACGATGAACATGGTGATGCCGCGCGAGCCCTTGGCCGCCATGTCCGTCTTCGCGGCGACGAAGTACAGGTCCGCGTGCACGCCGTTGGTGATGAACATCTTCGTGCCGTTGAGCACGAAGTGGTTGCCGTCGCGCGTCGCGCGCGTGCGCATCGAGGCGACGTCGGACCCGGCACCTGGCTCGGTCACGGCGATGGCGGTGATGGCCTCGCCGGCGACGATCTTGCGCATCCAGCGCTGGTGCTGCGCCTTCGTGCCGAAGCGGGCGATATGCGGGCTGGCCATGTCGGTGTGCACGAGCACGGTCGCCGAGACGCCGCCGAAGCTGGAGCGCCCGAGCTCCTCGGCCAGCACCACCGTTGCGAGCGTGTCCATCCCGCTGCCGCCGTACTCTGTCGGATGGCGCAGGCCAAGGAAGCCGAGCGCGCCCATCCGGCGCAGCACGTCACGCGGCATCATGCCGTCCTCTTCCCACTTGGGCCCGTGCGGCACGATCTCGCTCTCGACAAAGCGCCGGAGCTGGTCGCGCAGCATCCGGTGCTCGTCGGTGAAATAGACGGAGGGGCTGTTGAACATGGCACCCTGCGGTTCTGTTGTAGGGGCGGGTTTAAACCCGCCCCTACGCGGAATCAAACCGGATCACAGGGCATCAACCCAACGCCTGCTCCAGATCGGCGATCAGATCCTCCACCGCCTCGATGCCGATAGACAGGCGCAGCAGGTCGCGTGGGCAGGGGGAGTCCGCGTCCTCGACGCTGGCGCGGTGCTCGACCAGGCTCTCGACGCCGCCGAGCGAGGTGGCGCGCTTGAACACGCGCAGCCGTGCCGCGACCTGCATCGATGCCGCCTCGCCGCCGGCGACGCGGATCGACATCATGCCGCCGAAGCCGCCGTGCATCTGCCGCTTGGCGATCGCGTGGCCGGGATGCGTCGGCAGGCCGGGATAGAGGACGCCGACGAGCTTCTTGTGCCCGGCGAAATGCTCGGCGAAGCGCTGCGCGTTGCGCGAGGCGATGTCGACGCGCGCGAACAGCGTGCGCATGCCGCGCAGCAGCAGCCAGGCCTCCATGGGCCCGAGCACCGGGCCCGACGCGCGCAGGTATTTGACGCGCGTCCAGAACGCGTCGTCGCGCGCGGCGACCAGCGCGCCGGCGATCACGTCGGAATGGCCGTTCAGGTACTTGGTCGCCGAGTGCATGACGATATCGGCGCCGAGCTCGATCGGCCGCGTCAGGACCGGGCTGGCGGAGGTGGAGTCGATGGCGAGCCGCGCGCCGGCCGCGTGCGCGATCTCCGCGACCGCGGCGATGTCGGTGACCGCCCAGGTCGGGTTCGCCGGCGTCTCGAGCCAGATCAGCTTCGTCTCCTCGCGCACCAGCCGCCGGATCTCGTCGAGCTGGCCGGGGCTTTCGTTGTCGAAGAGATCGATGTCCAGCCCCCAAGGCTTGGCGAAGGTCACCAGCCATTTGCGCAGCGCCCAGTACATGACGCGCGGGGCGATCACGTGGTCGCCGGGCGACAGCGCCTGGAACACGGCGCCGGCGGCAGCCATGCCGGAGGCGAAGGTCAGCGCGGCGGCGCCGCCCTCGAGGTCGCAGAGCAGCGCCTCGAGCTGGCGATAGGTCGGGTTCCCGTCGCGCGAATAGGTCGGGCCCGGGAAGCTGCCGTCCGCGGCACGCTCGTAGGTCGTGGACAGGTGGATCGGCGGCACGATCTCGCCATAGGGCGGCACGATGCGGCCGAGCGCCTGGGCGGCGCGGGTGGCGGGGTGGAGGTCCGGTTTTGGTGGGCGCTGGTCGTTCATGGGCCGAGTGTACGCTGCGACGCTGCAACGCGCGCGCTGCAACGACAGATATAATTCCTTTATATATCAATGCATTGGGATTTGACCGCGGGGGCCGCTCCGGCGGTCCGGATGCGCGAGGCGGCTTTGGTTGCCTGAGTTGTGCACTGCGGAGTACTTTCGGGACCAAGTATCCCGAAGGGTTGACAGCATGGCGATCAGGACTTCAGCGAAATGGGCGCCCGATTCGTGGCGCGGCAAGCCGATCCGGCAGATGCCGGAGTATTCGGACCAGGCGGCACTGGCCGCCGTCGAGGCCAAGCTGAAGGGCTTTCCGCCGCTGGTTTTTGCAGGTGAGGCGCGCGCGCTGAAATCCGCGCTCGCCAAGGTGGCCGAGGGCAAGGCCGTGCTGCTCCAGGGCGGCGACTGCGCCGAGAGCTTCGCCGAGTTCAGCGCCAATAACATCCGCGACACCTTCAAGGTGCTGCTGCAGATGACCGTCGTGCTGATGTACGCGGGCGGGCTGCCGGTGGTGAAGGTCGGCCGCATGGCCGGGCAGTTCGCCAAGCCGCGCTCGTCCGATACGGAGACGGTCGGCGACGTCACCCTGCCGGCCTATCGCGGCGACATCATCAACGGCATCGAGTTCAACGGCGAGGCGCGCAAGCCCGACCCCAACCGCATGCTGCAGGTGTTCAGCCAGGCGGCGGCGACGTTGAACCTGCTGCGCGCCTTCGCGCATGGCGGCTACGCCGACCTGCATCGTGTCCATGGCTGGACCCTCGGCTTCGTCGAGCGCAGCCCGGCCGGCGAGCGGTTCCGCGAGCTGGCCGATCGCATCAGCGAGGCGCTGGTGTTCATGGAGGCGGCGGGCCTCACCTCGACGGCGGCGCCGCAGATCCGCGAGGCGGAGTTCTACACCTCGCACGAGGCGCTGCTGCTGCCCTACGAGCAGGCGATGACGCGCATCGATTCGACCACGGGCGACTGGTACGACACCTCCGCGCACATGGTGTGGATCGGCGACCGCACGCGCCAGCCGGACGGCGCGCATGTCGAGTTCTGCCGCGGCATCAAGAATCCGCTCGGCCTCAAATGCGGACCGACGACCGACCTCGACGAGCTGATCCGCCTGATCGACATCCTCAATCCGGAGAACGAGCCGGGCAGGCTGACGCTGATCGCGCGCATGGGCTCCGACAAGGCGGAGGCGAAGCTGCCGGCGCTGGTGCGTCGTGTGCAGCGCGAGGGCCGCAACGTCGTGTGGTCGTGCGATCCGATGCACGGCAACACGATCAAGTCGACCACCGGCTACAAGACGCGGCCCTTCGACCGCATCCTGTCCGAGGTGCGCGCTTTCTTCGCGGTCCACCGCGCCGAGGGCACGCATGCGGGCGGCGTGCATTTCGAGATGACCGGCCAGAACGTCACCGAATGCACCGGCGGCGCCGAGGCGATCAGCGATACGGCGCTCGCGGACCGCTACCACACGCATTGCGATCCGCGCCTCAACGCCAGCCAGGCGCTGGAGCTCGCTTTCCTGATCGCCGAGGGGCTCAAGGCCGAGCGGGCCGCGTTCGACGTGCGCCGGGCGGTCGGCGACTGACGGCGCGCGGCGGGCCAACGCCGTGGACGACGCGCGCGAAAAGGCGAAGGAAGCGAAAGCGTCGCTCGTCGCGACGACGCCCGCCGTCCGGGACATCCCGCGCCTGACCGATCACTACTTCTTGCGCAGCAAGGAGACGGTGCGGCGCTTCGGCGACAAGAAAGTCACCTACGCGGTCTTCATGCGGCGGCCTGTCGTGTGCACGCCGCGCCTGGCGCTCGACTGGCTGCGCATGGTCGCGGCCGAGCGCGGCACGACCTTCGACATCGACCTGCGCTACAAGGAAGGGGCGTGGGTCGGCGCCGGCGAGCCGATGATGTACATCACCGGTTCGCTCCATCACCTCGTCGATCTCGAGACGCTCTATCTGCAGAAGATCGGGCCGGCCTGCGTTGCGGCGTACAACGCTTACACGATGTGCGTCGACCTGCCGCGCGCGGCGTTCCTTGCCATGGATGCGCGTCACTGCGCCGGCACCGAGATGGCGGACATGATGGCCTATGCCGCCTCGGTCGGCTCCGAGGCGGCGCGCCGCGAGGTCGGCGCCATCGGCTTCATCGGCAACGCGACCGACGCGACCGCGCATTACTTCGGCCAGACGAAGGGCAAGGGCACGATGCCCCACGCCATCATCGGCTATGCCGGCTCCACCTTGCGCGCCGCGGAGATGATGCATGAGGCATTTCCCGACGACGACTTGACCGTGCTCGTCGACTATTACGGCCGCGAGGTGACTGACGGGCTTGAGGTGGCGAGGCGCTTCCCCGAGCTGGCGGCGTCGGGGCGGCTCGGCATGCGGCTCGACACCCATGGCGGGCGCTATATCGAGGGCCTCGACCTGGCGCGGGCCTATGCGGTGCTGGAGCGCAACGTGCCCGCGGCGATCCGCGGCTATCGCAGTGAATCGGAGCTGCGCCACCTGGTCGGCACCGGCGTGTCGGCGGCGGCGATCTGGCACATGCGCGAGCAGCTCGACGCGGCCGGCTTCCCGCGCGTGAAGATCGTCGCGTCCTCCGGCTTCACGCCGGCCAAGTGCAAGACCATGGCGGTCGCGGAAGTGCCGGTGGACGTGGTCGGCACCGGCTCCTACCTGCCGGAGACGTGGACCGAGACCTATGCGACGGCGGACATCGTCGAGTACGACGGCAAGCCGTCCGTGAAGGTCGGCCGCGAGTTCCTGCTGCGCAAGCGCGGAGACTGAATGCCAAGGCTGAAACAGGGCGACACGGTGCAGGTCACGGTGAACGCGCCGTCGCGCTACCATCCGCTCGCGCGCGGCGTGCTGCGGCGGCACCGTCTGACCGTCGAGCCCGAGAGCGGCCTGTCGGGCATCGGCGCCGGCAGCACCGTGCTGTGGATGATCGAAACGTCCGAAGGGTCGACCTTCGAGGTGCCCGAGAGCCTGCTGGCCAAGGTCGAGGAAGAATGAGCGAGACGGCACTGATCGTTGGCGCGGGGCAGGGGCTGAGTGCGGCGCTCGCGCGACGCTGCCTCAAGGACGGGATGCGCGTGGCGCTGGCCTCGCGCAGCGGCGCCAAGCTCGCCGACGATCTGGTCAAGTCAGGGGCGCGCGACTATCGCTGCGACGCCAGCAAGCCGGACGATGTCGCCCGCCTTTTCGAGCAGACCGTGGCCGATCTCGGACCTCTCTCGCTGGTCGTCTACAACGCCAGCGGCCGTTTGCGCGGGCCGATTGCCGATCTCGATCCGGCGGCGGTCGAGCGCGCGCTGCTGGTGAGCTGCTATGGCGGGTTCCTGGTCGGCCGGCTTGCGGCGAAGCACATGCTGGCGCAGGGCAAGGGCTCGATCCTGTTCACTGGCGCGTCGGCGAGCGTGAAGGGCTATGCGCAATCGGCGCCGTTCGCGATGGGCAAGTTCGGGCTGCGCGGCCTCGCCCAGAGCATGGCGCGCGAGCTGGCGCCGAAGAACATCCATGTCGCGCACTTCGTCATCGACGGCGGCATCGCCGGCCCGAGCCACGCCGGAGAGGATCGCGGGCAGGACGGCCTGCTCGACCCGGCGGCGATCGCCGAGACCTACCTGAATATCCACCGCCAGCACCGCAGCGCCTGGACCTGGGAGGTCGAGCTGCGCCCGTGGGTGGAGACGTTCTAGGGAACCGGTGCTCCGGAACGGCGTTGACGGGATATTGGCGCGTCACGGTAAGCGAGTGCGGCATGATCTCGAAAGACGGGCTTATCAAAAGCGTGAGGAAGGCGCTCTGGCGGATCGCTGACAGCTTCGCGGACATCGAACGCGATGAGCCGCGTGAATGCGAGTTTTGTGGCGCTTGGGCCCGACCCGGTCGCCGGTTCTGCGATCAGCACGAGGCCGAGTTCGCCACGCGGCATTAAGGCCGTCTTCGGCACCCGCTGGTATTTCCTCAGCGGCTCAACTCCGCCTCGGCCAATCGTGCAACCGCAAAGGCTGTCTCCGGCGACGTGCCGTCGTCGAGATGCCAGACCGCCGACAGGCCGGCCCAGGCCAGGATCCACTGCAAGAGCCGCGTGCGTTCGAGCCCGGCGGCTTCGGCCACGACATCCGCCTGGTGCGCAAGGCGGCCGGGCACCGTCGCCGTCGCGTGGTCCGGATTGCAGAAGAGATTGGCATAATCGAAGCCGCGCTCGCCGATGAGCCCCTTCGGGTCGATGGCCAGCCAACCGCGCTCGCCGAAGGGAAGAATGTTGCCATGGTGGACGTCGCCGTGCAGCACGCGGACATCCTGCTGATCTGCCAGCAGCGCATGCGCCGCGGCAGCGGATGCGGACAGTATCCCGCCCTGCGATGCGGCGGCAGGCGCCAACGCGCGAAACCACTGGTCGAGAGGGACGAGATCCGGCAGCGGGCGTGATCTTGACGCGTGGAGCTGCCCGACTGTGGCGCAGATGATCCAGCTCGCCTCGTCGTCGCGACCGTGACGGGCGAGATCGACGAGGGCGTGATCGTCTGTCGCACGTTCCAGCAGGATGGCGTCGTCGGCATGCGCCAGGACGCGCGCGGCGCCTTCGCCGTTCCACCACGTCATGAGCCGGCTGCCGCGCCGTTCCTCGGCTTCCCCGGACACCTTGAGCATGGCGGGACGCCCGTGCCGGCGCACCGGCAGGAGATGGCCGCTGTTGCTGGCGATGGGGGCCCCGTCCGGGACAAGTCCCCAACGGTCGAGATAGACGTCGAACATCATGCTCAGCGCCGGTTCAGCCCGGCCGCCACCGCCTTCAGCTCCGCGACCAGCGCCTGCGCCGCGGGCGACAGGACGATGCTGCGCCGGCGCGAGATGCCGACCGGGCCCGCCGCGGGCGGAAGCTTTACCGGAAGCACCGCAAGCACGCCGCGGTTCACATCGTCGAGCACGACCTGACGCGGCCAGACGCCGATCATGTCGGTTGCCAGCAGCAGGGCGCGGTTGGTGAGCAGCGACACCGACTGCACGGCGGCGCGCGGCGGCTCGAGCCCTTCGTCATGGAACGCCTTGTCGACCTGGCGCCGTAAGGTCGTCTCGGGCGGTGGCAGGATCCATTCGTATTCCGCGAGCGCGGCGATCCTGAGCTGCCGGCGCCGCGCCAGCGGATGGCCGACGCGCGCGACCACGGACGCTTCCTCGTGCAGGAGGGGTTCCTGCACGATCTCGTCGCGGAAGCGGAATTCCGACAGGCGGCCGACGACGAAATCGATGTCGCCCACGCGCAGCGCCGGCATCAGGCGGTCGTTGGTCCCTTCGATGACGGCAACAGACACGCGCGGGCGCTTCTCGCGCAGCCGCCGGATGGCGGTCGGCAGCAGCACGGCGGAGGCCGCGAGCAGGGTTCCGACCGTCACGCGTCCGCCGGTGCCGCCGGCAAGGTCGTCGAGCTCCTCCGCCGCATGCGAGAGCTGCGCCAGCACCAGCTTGGCATGACGGATCAGCGCGTGCCCGCAATCGGTCGGCACGACGCCGCGGTTCGTCCGGTCGAACAGGGCAACGCCGAGATCGCGCTCGGCATCCTTCAGGAGCTTCGTGGCCCCCGGCTGGGAGATGTTGAGGGCTTCGGCGGCGCGCAGCACGGAATCATGTTCGCCGATCGCCGCGATCAGGCGGAGCTGCTTCAGCTTGAGCCGGCCGGCGATCGCCTCATAGGTGCGCATCGCGGGATGGTATTACAGAACCTGATATCTGGCTCCCGTTAATTTATTACAGCGGATACCGGCGCCGCGCCTATGATCGTGGCGGGAGAGACCCGCTTGCCGGGCACGAAACATCAGAATGAAGACCCATCCGAGCCTCAGGTCGTTCAACTTCGCAGCCTGGATCGACGAGAACCGGGACCTCCTCAAGCCGCCGGTCGGCAACAAGCATCTTTTCGACCGCAAGACCGGCATGGTCGTCATGGTCATCGGCGGCCCCAACCAGCGCGTCGACTTCCACGACGACCCGGTCGAGGAGTTCTTCTACCAGCTCAAGGGCGACATCGTGCTCAAGGTGGCCGAGGACGGCACGATCTACGACGTGCCGATCCGCGAAGGCGAGGTCTTCCTCCTGCCGCCCCATATCCGCCACTCGCCGCAGCGCCCGCCTGACTCGATCGGCCTCGTCGTCGAGGGGACGCGCCGTCCGGGGATGCTCGATGCGTTCGAGTGGTTCTGCTTCGGCTGCGGCGGTCGCGTGCACCGTGTCGAGGTCGAGATCAAGGACATCGTCAAGGACCTGCCGCCGCTGTTCAAGGCATTCCAGGACAGTGTCGAGCACCGGACCTGCCGCCAGTGCGGCGCGATCCACCCCGGCAAGGAGCCGCCGAAGGGCTGGGTTTCTTTCTGACCGCTATGGGGGACAGCGCATGACGACGACCGTGGCGACCGCCGACATCGACAGCATCAACCATGTCGGCATGGTCGCGCGCGACCTCGCCGCGACCGTCGCCCGCTACGAGGCGATGGGCTTCCAGCTCACGCCATACTCTCCCCATTCGGGGGCGTGGAAGCCGGGGGAGAAGGTGCAGTCCTTCGGCTCCGGCAATCGCTGCGTGATGTTCCGGCACAACTACCTCGAGATCCTGGCGAGCGAGAACCCGGCCCAGCCGAGCCCGCGTCTCGCCGGCTATCTCGCGCACCACCAGGGCGCCCACATCATCTGCTTCAACACCGAGGACTCGCATGCGGTCGACCGGCGGCTTGCCGGCGCGGGCGTGCGCACGTCGGGTGTCATCCCCCTGCAGCGCGACATCGACACGCCGGACGGCGTGCGGACCGCGAAGTTCGAGCGCGTGCAGTTCGCGCCCGAGGACTCGCCGGAGGGCTATATCCAGGCGGCGCGGCACCTGACGCCGCAGTACATCTACCAGCCGCGCTATATCGAGCATCCGAACCGCTGCGTCGAGCTGTCCGATACCATCGTCGTGACCGACGACCTCGATGGCTTCGCACGGAAATATGCGCGCTATCTCGGCACCGATTCGGTCCGCGCGGGCGAGACGATCCGCTTCCGTTTCCCGCTCGTCTCCTGGTTGACGCTGGTGCACCAGCGCCACGCCGCGACCTTGCTGCCCGGCACGCTCTATCCGCCCATTCCCGGCATCGCCGCCGTGGCCTTCCGGACGGCCGACCTGGATGCACAGCGCCGCAGGCTCGCCGACCACGGCTTCACCGTGAACGATGCCGGTGCCCGTATCGTCGTGCCGGCCGAGGAGGCCAGCGGCGTGGCGATCATCTTCGAGGGGGCATGATGGGCGCGTTGCACGCACAGGCCGCGCTCGCGGTCCCGCCGCTTCCCGAACTGCGGCTCATCGCCGTCGACGCGGAGAAGTGCGGCCTCGAAGGCCGCCGCATGAGCTACATGGAGACCGGCGACGAGGATGCGCCGGCGGTGTTCCTGCTGCACGGCATCGGCTCGAATTCGACCGGCTGGCGCTTCGTCCTCGACGGGCTCAAGGACCGCCACCGCGTCATCGCGTGGAACGCGCCCGGCTACTACCTGTCGGACAATCTGCGCGCCGAGACGCCGGGCCACGCCCAGTATGCCGACGCCCTCGCGGCGCTGTTCGATGCGCTCGGCATCGCGCAGGCCTGCATCGCGGGAAGCTCGTTCGGCTCCATGATTGCGGCGTCGTTCGCGGCGCGCCATCCAGGCCGCGTGCGGCGCCTGGCGCTACTCGGCACCGCCCGCGGGCAAAAGTGGCTGCCGCCGGAGGAGCGGGCGCGGCGCCTCAAGATGCGCGAGGACTCGGTTCAGGACGGCGGCATCGGGCTGGCGGAGACGCGCTGGAAGAACCTGATCGCCGCGGACGCTTCGCCGACAACGATCCGCCTGACGCAGGAGGCGTTGCGGGCGACCCATCGCCGCGGCTTCCTGCAGGCGGCGCGCACCAGCGACACGACCGACGTCGCGGAGTTCGCGGGCTCGATCAAGGTGCCGACCCTGGTGGTGGTCGGGACCGAGGATCGCGTCAATCCGCCCGAGATCAGCCGCGTCATCCACGGCGCCATCGCCGGTTCGCGGCTGGTGGAGCTGGAGGGCATTGGCCACCTGCCGAAGCTCGAGGCGCCGGAGCGCGTGGTCGCGCTGCTCGGCGAGCATTTCGGAAAATGAACCGGATCACGACAGGAGAGAAATGATGCGCTGGCTGCCCAAACTGCTGTGTTCGCTTGCCGTGCTGATCCTGCCCGCGACAGTCGTCGCGCAGGATTTTCCGACGAAGCCGGTCCGTGTCGTCGTGCCGTATCCGCCGGGCGGCGGTGTGGACGGCCTGGCGCGGCCGCTCGCCGAGGCGCTCTCGCGGGTCTGGCAGCAGCCGGTCCTCGTCGAGAACAAGCCGGGGGCCGGCACGATCGTCGGCGGCGAGTTCGTGGTGAAGGCGCCGGCCGACGGCTACACGCTGTTCTTCACGACCGATTCCTCGATCACCAGCAACCCGCATCTCTACAAGAACATGCCGTTCGATCCGATCAAGGATCTGGCGCCGATTACACAGTTGATCGATCTGCATCAGATGGTCGTGGTGCATCCGTCCGTCACGGCGAACACGATGCAGGAGCTGGTCGCCGAGGCAAAGGCGAAGCCGGACACGCTCAACTACGGCTCCTATGGCAGTGGCAGCCAGCCGCACCTGCTGTTCGAATCGCTCAAGCAGCAGACCGGCATCAAGATCACGCACGTGCCGTACCGCGGCATTGCCCCGGCGCTGACGGCGGCGCTTTCCGGCGAGGTGCAGATGACGCTCGGCGGGGCCGCGACGACGAGCGAGCAGATCGCCGCCGGCAGGCTGAAGGCGCTGGCGATCGCGCGTCAGGAGCGGCTGGCGCTTTACCCGAACGTCCCGACCCTGCGTGAGGCAGGTTTCCCGGACATCGATCCGAAGCCCTGGTACGGCCTGTTCGTCGGTGCGGCCGCGCCCAAGGCGCTGGTCGCGAAGATCCAGAAGGATGTTGCCACCGTCCTCGCCAATCCGGAGTTCCGCGAGAAGCACGTCGTCGGCAAGGGCTACACCGGCGTCGGCAGCACGCCGGAAGCGTTCGCCGCCTTCATCCAGACCGATCTCGCCTACAAGGCGCGCCTCATCCAGGTGTCCGGCGCAAAGGCCGAGTGATCGTTTCGGACGCCGACAGGGCGCTATTCGTGCCGGACGACCTGTCGGCCGTGGCCGACGCGCACGCGCGCCGCGACGCGCGTCCGGGCGGCGGGCCGTGGATCGGCCGTGCGGTCCGCCGGGTCGAGGACGAGCGCCTCCTGACCGGTCGCGCGACCTTCGTCGATGATCATCTGCCGCCGGGTTGCCTGCATGTCGCGTTCCTGCGCAGTCCGCATGCGCGTGCGCGGATTGTCGGACTCGACAAGCAGGCGGCGGAGAAGGCGCCCGGTGTCGTCCAGGTCGCGGCCGGCGCGGAGCTGGCCGCCATCGGCGCGTTGCCGGTCAATCCCGTGATGTCCGGCATGCGCGTTCCGCCGTCGATGCTGCCCATCGAAGAGGTATGCGCGGTCGGCGACCCGGTGGCGATGGTCGTGGCGGAAACCCTCGACGCCGCGCGCGATGCGGCGGAGTTGATCGAGGTCGTGTTCGAGCCGCTCGACGCCGTCACCGACCCAGAAGCCGCCGCGGTGGCCGGGCCGGCGCTGCCGGACATGCAGGGTAATGAGGCTCTGGCGCAACACTGGCGGCATGGCGACGTCGATGCCGCTTTCGCATCGGCCGCGGCGACCGCGCGGCTTCGCGTGGCGCAACCGCGCGTGTCGGCGGTCGCACTGGAGCCGCGCGCCGCGCTGGCGACGTGGGATACCCGCACGGGTGAACTCACCGCCTGGCTTTCGACGCAGACGCCGCATCGCGCGCGCAGCGACCTTGCCAGTCTCCTGCACCTCGATGAGGCGTGCGTGCGCGTGGTCGCGCGCGACGTTGGCGGCGCGTTCGGCGCCAAGGCGTCCGCCTATCCGGAAGACGTTCTCGTCGCGTGGGCGGCGATGCGGCTCGGGCGGCCGGTCAAATGGACCGCCGCGCGCGGCGAGGACCTGCTGGCGACCGCGCAGGGCCGTGGTGCTGCGATGGAGGGTGAACTCGCCGTCGACCGCGACGGGCGGGTGCTGGGCCTGCGCGCGCGCGGCACGTTCCCGCTGGGCCGGTTCCTGACGTACAGCGCCGCGGTCCCGGCCTGGAACGCGGGCCGGATCCTGCCTGGGCCTTACAGGGCCGGCGCCGTCGACATCGCCTTGCGCGGCGTGGTGACGAACACCGCGGCGGTCGGCATCTATCGCGGCGCCGGACGGCCGGAGGCGGCCATGCTGATGGAGCGGCTGATGGACGAGGCGGCGCGCGATCTCGGCATGGACCCGGTCGAGATCAGGCGCCGCAACCTGATACAGGCGGATCGGCTTCCGTACACGACACCGACCGGCCAGATGTTTGACTCGGGCGACTACGCCGCGTTGCTCGACCGGGTCTGCAAGGAATCCGGCTACGCGGCGCTGCGCGCGGAGCAGGCGCGGCGTCGTGCGCATGGCGAGCATGTCGGCATCGGCGTCGCCGTGTATGTCGAACCCTGCGGCCAGGGCTGGGAGAGCGCGCGGGTGCGGCTGGGCCGGGATGGCAGGGTCGAGGTCGCGACCGGATCCAGCGCGCAGGGACAGGGGCGCGAGACCGCCTATGCCCAGATCGCCGCGGACGCGCTCGGGGTGCCGTTCGACCGGATCGCGGTGCGCCATGGCGACACCGGCGTCACACCGAAGGGCATCGGCGCTCTTGCGAGCCGCAGCACCGCGATCGGCGGCAGCGCCGTCCTCAAGGCGGCCATCGCCCTGCGTGAAAAGGCGCGCGGCTACGCCGCCGCGCTGCTACAGGCGGCCGTCGAAGATGTTGTCGCCGATGAAGATGGCTTCGCGATCGCCGGCGACCCCGGCCGGAGCATCGACTGGCACGCGGTGGCGCTGGCGGCCTCCGGCGGACTGGAAGCATCGGTCGAGTTCACGGCGCCGGGCGAGACGTGGAGCTTCGGGTGCTGCCTTGCCGTGGCCAGCATCGATGGCGAGACTGGCGAGATGCGCGTGGAACGCCTCGTCTGGGGCGACGATGCCGGGATCATCGTCAACCCGCTTCTGGTCGAGGGTCAGCTCGTCGGCGGCATGGCGCAGGGGCTGGGACAGGCGCTGATGGAGCGGATCGTCTACGATCGCGACGGCCAGCTCCTGACCGGCTCGCTGATGGACTATGCGGTGCCGCGCGCGGCGGACGTGCCGACGCTTGAGATCATCAAGGGCGAGACGCCGGCGACCGTGAACCCGCTCGGCGCGAAGGGCGTCGGGGAAGCCGGCTGCATCGGCATTCCCGCGGCGCTCGTCAATGCCGCCGTCGATGCGCTGGCGCCGCTCGGCGTGCGCCATCTCGACATGCCGCTGACTTCGGACAAACTATGGCGCGTCCTCGACGGCGCCGCGAAAGGAGAGAAGACATGGCCCTGAAGTACACCAAGCGCGACGCGAAGGATCATGCGCGCGAGACGTTTCGCGGCATCTGGGCCGCCGTGACCACGCCATTCAAACAGGACCTGAGCCTCGACGAGAACGGCTACCGCCGCAATCTGCGCCACTGGTTTGAGGATCTCGACATCGACGGCGTATTCATCTCGGGGAAGCAGGGCGAGTTCTTCTCGATGTCGCTGGCGGAGCGCAAGCGGAGCTTCGAGCTCGCGGTCGAGGTGGCGGCAGGCCGCGCCGGTACCATCATGTCATGCTCGGACCAGAACCTTGACACGGTGCTGGAGCTGGGCCGCCACGCCCAGAACATCGGCGCCGACTACATCATCGTGCACGCACCGGTCCTCCACTTCGTCAATCCGCCCGACGACACGGTTTACGCGTACTACCGCTATCTGAGCGAACAGCTCGACATCGGCATCGCCATGTGGAGCCATCCGGATTCCGGGTATCTGATGAGCCCGGAGCTGTGCGCGCGGGTCGCGGAGCTGCCGAACATCGTGGCCATCAAGTACAGCGTACCCCGCGAGATGTACGCGAAGCTCACGCGCATGGTCGGGGACAAGCTGATCGTCAGCACCGCCTCGGAGGACGAGTGGTTCGACAACATGGTCGAGCTGGGCTGGAAGCTCTATCTGTGCTCGACGCCGCCGTTCCTCCTGCAGACCGCGACCGACCGCCGGATGCGCGAGTACACGGACCTCGCGCTGAAAGGCGACATCGCGCGGGCGCGCGCGGTCCGCGACAGCCTCAATCCGGTCCGCCAGGCGATCAAGTCGTCGCGGCCGCCCGGGAAGCAGCACGCGCATCAGAAGTACTGGCAGGAATTGCTGGGGCAGGCCGGCGGCCCCGTGCGCCGGCCGCTGCTGGCGTTGACCGATGCCGAGCGCGCGGCGACCAAGGCAGCCTTCGAGGCGTGCGGTCTGCGCGTGCCCCAGTTTCAGCCGTCGAAGTGACGCAGGTCCGCGGCCCCGTCAGATCATCCGCTTGAGGTACATCCACCCGACGATGACGAGGACGACCGCGGCGGTGCTGGCGCCGAGCATGGTGTACATGCGCAGGCGCGCGGCGCGGCGCCGCAGCTCCTCTACCTGCTTCTTCCCCGCCTGACCGAGGCGGCTCGCCGCATGCGCGTTGCGCACGCCGTCGGCCTCCGCCTGCTTGCGGCGGTCGCTCTCGGCGGAGATCGTCTCCTGCTGCCGGGAGGTGTGGAAGATCGTACGGCGCGCGAACTCGCCCTTTTTATCGTTGTACATCTCGCGCACGACGCGGACGGCCTCGACGCCGTTGCGTCGCGCAAGCGCCCTGGCCGCCTCGACGGCCAGTTCCTTGTCGTCCATGACCGAGTCGATTTTCCACTTGCCCGCGCGCAGCGCGTGCAGCTCGAAAGGATTGCTCATAGTCGGTCGTCTTGATCAGGGGGTCAGCACACGGTAGTTGGCGGCACCCAGCAGATGCCCGACGTCGTTGCCGCTGTCGCGGCTGCGGAGCGGCAGGATGATGCTGCGGAAGAGCAGGGTCTGCCCCTCGCGGTGCTTGAGCTCGCCGCCGAACGACATCGGCACGCGCCAGGTGATGACGTTGCCGGCATAGGCCCTCGCGCGCGCGATCAGCGTGCCCTCGGGGGCGGTGGTCAGCGGCTGGCCGATCAGGCTCGCGGCCTTGTCGATGGCATAGGCCTCGCCCAGCCAGTCCAGGCGTGCCTCGCGGCCGTCCGGTCCGACCGTGGCCGTCCAGCAGAACGGCTTCGAATCGGCCACGTCTTCCACGGAGAGGCGCTCGCGCGGCGGCATGTCGTCGGGATCGGCCTTGTCGCGCCAGATGCGCAGCAGGCGCATCACGAGGCGGCGCTCGATCGGGCTGGATTCGCCTTCCGGGCGCGGCGGCTCGCTTTGCGGCGTCGGGTCGATGTCGTCCATGTCTTGCTCCGTTCCGGATCGGGTCCGGCGTTGCCTATCCGCGTTGCATTCTGATCGTGGCGAGGATCGCGGTACCGGCCTCGCCGCCATTGCCCGTGAGTTTCGTGTCGAGCACGGTCGCCAGCGCGTCGATGAAGGCGCCGATCTGGCCGGCGGCCTGCGCGCCCGGCGTCGTGCGCTTGAGGAAGCCGCAGAACCGGTCGGCGATCTCGGAGACGAGGTCATAGCCGAACGTGCCGCCCTGGCCCTTCATGTCGTGCGAAATGCGATGGAGCGAGTCCCAGATCCGCTGCGCCGCGGCGCCGGCCTTGAGCTCGGCATGCAGGTCCTTCAGCCGGCGCACGTCTTGGGTCGCACGGCGCTCGTATTCGGCCGCAAGTCCCTTCAACGCCGCTTCGGCGCGCGCGACCACATCGGCGCTGAGGCCGGCCGCGCCGTCCGCGGCGCCGGGTTGAGCAGGCTTGGGCGTGTCCATGGGATCAGTCGCTGGTGGCCGCGAGATCGATCCGGCCGCGCTCGACGATCGCGGCGATGCGCGCGTAGATCATCTGGGCGGAAACCGGCTTGATCAGGTAGCCGTCGACCCCGGCGTCGCGCGCCTTGGTGACGGTCGCCTTGTCGCTGGACGCGGTGACCATGATGACGGGCGTCGCCGCGCGGATCTTATGTTCCAGCCCGCGGATCGCCTTCACGAGGGCACAGCCGTCGAGGCTCGGGATCTGCCAGTCGACGAACAGCAGCTCGAAGGTTTCGGCGCCCACGCGCTTGAGCGCCTCGGCGCCATCCTCGCAACCGTGGACGCTGGCAACGCCAAGCTGGCGCACGATGGTGCGCAGGATGTCCAGCGTAAAGGCATTATCCTCTACGATCAGGACCCTCAGCTTGCTCAGGTCGTAGGTTGACACTGCGCCCCCTCAGCGCGGCTGCTCTTGCCAACACTATGAAGGGGAACGATTAAGCCGCAGTTACCAACATCCGGTAACCGCTGGAAGCGATTGGAAATAATACGGTTTCGGGTCGCGCCTGCGGCTAACCCGGCAGCCGGCCGGTCAGAGGACCAGCGGGACCTGCAGCAGGACGATGCCGGCAACCAGCAGGATCGCGGCCACGCGCTCGGACGGGCTCCAGCGCTTCCAGTCGGCGATCACCGGTCGAAGGAATGACTTCTTCATGCCTTGTTAATAGACCGGCGCCGGCGCCCGCGCTGTGATGCCGATCACATTGCGGGACAGGCCGTCAGTAGCGGATGGCCGATTTGCGGTCCGGCGCCTCGAACTGCAGGAACTTGCCGGCCTGCACCTCGATCTTGTCGCGAGGACGGAGCGTGCGGGCCTGCGCGTCGGTGATCATCGTGTAGTGGCGGCATTCGTCGAGCGCTTCGGCGATGTCCCAGCAATCGTCCGTATTGGTCACCCACAGGGCCGGGTCGAAGCGGCGCAGGTCGAACGGGCGCGAATAGCGCCGCAGGCTCTTGTTCGCGCGCCAGACATATTCGTGGAAATAGGACATCGCGAGCTCGCGCGGGCTGCGATAGACCGGGTCGCGCCAGCGCAGCCAGATGTGATTGCTCTTGGAGATGGCGCCCCAGCAGCCACGGCGCTTGAACAGCGCGATGACGTGATCGTCGTCGAGCGTTGCCTGGAAATCCATCAGCAGCGGCGGCTCGCCGTTCATCCACAGTGCGCACGCGGCAACGAACGCGCCTTCGATGCAATGCGCGCGGCGCTGGCGCAGCGCCTCTGCGACGGAAAGGCATGTGTCGCCCTCGGGCTCGAAATTCGTCGGCAGTGCGCTGACGAAATCCTGAATCTTGTGCGGCGTCTTCAGGCGCGCGAGCGTCGTCGCGTGCGCGCGCGACAGCCCAAGTTTCATACCGAATGCGATCTGTGTTTTCATGATGCTTGACCAGTCGATTGCGGCCGAATCGGCGGATAGGCTGCATTATCGCCAAGAACATCGGTGCCGCGCAGCCGAAAAGTTCCCGCGGGGGTCCCGTCGGTTCCGCGTTGCGCTCGTCGCGGCGCGCGCGACGCGCTAAGCTGTCGATATGGAACGGGCGGAGGAACGATGCGGCCGGTAAAGAACGGAACGAAGGGCGAGTTCAGCATGCGCGTGAAACCCGAGCATCTGGCGAATCAGTTCAAGGATCCGCTGCTGCCGCCGGTGCTGGCGACGCCTGTCATGATCATGATGATGGAGAACGCCGCGCTGAATGCGATCCGGCCGTTCCTCGAACCGGGCGAGAGCGCGGTCGGTACCGTCGTCGACGTGCAGCATCTCGCGGCAACACCGGTCGGCCAGATGGTGCACGCCTATGCGGAGGTCACGGAATCGGATGGGCGCCGCATCGCCTTCACGGTCGGCGCGCGCGACGAGCGCGAGGAGATCGGCAAGGGCACGCACGAGCGCATGGTGATCAACCTCAAGCGCTTCGACGCCCGCCTCGCGGCGAAAGCGGCGGGCGGGTAGCGTCGGATCCTAGGATTCGGCGACGGATTTCCGATCGAAGCGGCGCATTGCACGCCAGGCGAGCGCCGCGGCAAGCAGCACCTGAATGCCGAGCAGCAGCAGCGCCGGAGCCGCGGGGCCCACCGGCGGGACGGGGATGAAGGCGGGCAGCAGGGCTTTCCATCCCAGGGCGCCAAGCGCCGTGGGAACAAGCCCGTAGAGCACCGCAAGGTAGATCAGCACGGAGACGCCACGGCCTGGCTTGCCGGTCAGCGCGACGAAGTGCATCAGGGCTATGTCGCGCGCCAGGAACAGCATCAGCGACGCGATGACCAGCAGGCCGGACGCGCGCTCGAGCGCGATGGCGGTGCCGATGGCGAGGACGATGACGATCGGCAAGCCCAGGGTCCATGGCGGCGCCAGCGCGATTGCGTTTGCGCGTTGCGGGCCGCGCAATGCTGCCTGCCACCGGCGCAGCGCGACCGGCGATTTCGGATCGATCAGGACCGCCAACCACGTCATCGCGAGCGCCGCGGCGAAGGCGAGGGCAATTCTCGCCTGAGGCAGATCGCGCCCGAAGGAATCCGGTGCCAGGCCCGCGAGCCACACGCCGAGTGTCAGGACGAAAAGCGGCCATGCCCACGGGCGCATCGGAATCTGCAGCGCCTGCGCCATCGCGCGCCATGCCGCCACGACGGCCCAGACGGTTAGAAACACCAGGGACCCGACCTCCACCACGTCCGACCCCGGCTGCAGACCGAACCACGCCAGATCGCCACGCCGGTCGATCAGAGAGACGAAGCCGGTGTAGTGCAGAACGGCAAGGCCCGCTACTGCGCCGAAGAAGTGCGGCACGCCCGAACGAATTGGCGCGCGCCGGTCCTGGAGCAGGAGCAGCGCCATCCCGAGGGCGGCGGCCTGCGCCAGCACGCAAGACAGGACCAGGACGATCCAGTCCTTGCGGCTCGCCCCGGCTTCGTTCGCGAGAAGCCAGGCCACGAACAACAGGGCGATGCCGTACCACGGCGCCAGTGTGGATCCGGCGAGCTTGGCCCACGTCATCTGCCATCCCGAGAGTGCGGAAGCGCGCTGTGCATCCCAGGTGCGCCCGGACACCTCGCGCACGATGCTCGCAGTGGAGAGGCGCGTTCCCCAGATGAGTCCGAACAGCACGGCGATGGACCACGCGACCCATCCGACCTTCGACGCATCGGAGATGTTCGCGAATATGAGGGCACCGAAGCCGATGATCGCCGGCATGGCGATCAGCCGCTCTTTCGTCAGCTCCAGCCAAAGGTTGCGGCGGAATTCGGGATTCATGCGCGCGCCGCCCGTACCGAACGGATGCGATCGAGATAGAGCTCCTCCAGCGAGGCGCGGGTCTCGCTGAAGGATACGACACGGATGCCGTCGTTGATCAATGCTGCGAGAAGGGCGGCCTGCGCGGCATCGTCGCCGCTGAACTCGAATGTGAGCGTGTTTCCTGCAATGCCGAGGGCGCTCACCTCCGCACGCTGGCGCAGCAGCGCTTTAGCTTGAGACGACGAACCCGCCATGGTCGCCGTGAGCCGCCGCGCCATCGGACGGACCGTTGCGATCGCGGAATGCTGCGCGATCCGGCCACCTTCGAGCACGAGCAGGTGAGTGGAATAGTCCTCCAGCTCCGCCAGGATGTGGGATGAAACGATCAGCGTCATCCCGTCGTCTCGCAGCGTCCTCAGCAGCGCCGACAACTCCGCGCGCGATTCCGGGTCGAGCCCCGCCGCAGGTTCATCCAGGATCAGCAGGGCAGGCGAATGAATGATCGTCTGTCCGATCGCCAGCCGCTGCCGCTGACCGCGCGAAAGCGCGCCCGCCAGATGATCGAGCAGCGGCGCGATGCCGACGCGCGCCGCGACCGCGTCGATCCGCGCGCCGATCTCCTGCTCGGGCACGCCGCGCGTCGCGGCGGCATAGTGCAGGCAGCGCCGGGCCGACAGCTCGTCATAGAGGCCGAACAGGTCCTGCAGGAACCCGAGCCGCGCGCGCGTCCGCCGCGGTTCGGCGATCACGTCCAGGTCGCCGAGGTGGATCGAGCCGGAGAAGGGAGTGTCGAGCGCCGCCATGCAGCGCATCAGCGTCGTCTTGCCGGCGCCATTGGGGCCGACCAGTGCGGTGATGCTGCCGGGGTCGATCTGCCCCGAGACGCCATGCAATGCGCGATGTCCGGGATAGTCGAAGACGAGGTTCTCGAACCGAATCATCCCCTTTACACTACCGCAGGTGGGTTAATGGAATTCGCCGGCGGTGTCCGGCGCGCGTCATTGTAAGGCGGGAGAGACCATGGAAGCGACAATGCCGCGCCATTCGGAGATCAACGGCGAAACGCGCCTCTACGTGATCATCGGCCATCCGGTGGCGCAGGTGCGCTCGACGATGGTGTTCAACACGCTGTTCCGCGCGGCCGGCATGAACGCGATCATGATCGCGTTCGACATTCCGCCGGCCGGCCTCGAAAGCGCGGTCGCCGGGCTGAAGACGGTCGCCAATATCGACGGGGTCATCGCCACGGTGCCGCACAAGGCGCGCATGGTCGGCCTGGTCGACGAGGTGCTGCCGACCGGGCGCATGGTCGGCGCCATCAACGCCATACGGCGCGAGCGCGACGGGCGCTGGGTCGGCGACATGTTCGACGGCCGCGGCGCGGTGCAGGGCCTGCGGGCGCAGGGCATCGATCCCGCCGGGCGGCGCATCCTGCTGGTCGGCGCCGGCGGGGCGGGGAGCGCGGTCGCGTTTGCGATGGCGGAGGCGGGGGCCGCGCTGCTGACGATCTTCGATATCGACACGGCCAAGGCCGCCCGCGTGATCGATGGCGTACGCGCCGGGTATCCGAATGTGCGCGCGGAAGCAGGTCCGTCGGTGCCGTCCGCCGCTCACGATACCGTGATCAACGCAACGCCGCTGGGCATGTCGCCTGGCGATCCGTTTCCGATCGATCCCACCACGATCGATCCGTCGATGCTGGTGGTCGACGTCATCATGAAGCCGGAAGTCACGCCGCTGCTGAAAGCCGCGCAGACCAGGGGCTGTCGCATCCAGCCGGGCCGCCACATGCTCGACGGTCAGGCCGCCGCCATCGCGGCGTTCTTCGGCATCAAGGCCGGATAACCCCGCTGGCCGGTGCGCCGGCGATCCTTTCGCGCCGCCTCGAAACAACTGAAACACATTGCGGTCCAAAGCGATGCCGTAGTGACACGTCCCTGGGCGATGGTGCGATGCGCGCAATCGACTCCGCGCGATGGCTTCGCACTCAGGCAAGGGACAGCGGTCATGAGCACGAACACGGCACGGGTTTGGCGGCAGGATGCGGTGACGGTGCCGGCGGCGCCGGCGAAGATCATCCCGTTCCCGGTTCCCGCCCGCGTGGCGGTGGCGGTCCCGGCGCGAGTGGCCGTCGCGGCTCCGGTCGCGGCGCCGGTGCTGGTACACCCCAGCCTCGGCGTCAATCTCGTCCTGGCGCTGATCCTGCTGCTCGCCTGCCTGCTCTGGGAAGTGATGTCGGTGCCCTCGAGCGCGCTGATCGATGCCGGGCACACGGCGATCACGTCGCCGCGCGCGCTGCTTGACGGCGCCGACGCTGCGCACCGGTTCGTCTGACGCGCAGGAAGGAGGCACACCGATGTTCGGCGGACTCGATCTCGACTTCATGCCGCGGCAACGTCCTTCGGCGGCCCATCGCGGCCGACAGATCGGCGTCGCGCTGGTCTTTATCGTGCTCGGCGCGATCGCGGCATCGGCCGGCGCGTATCTGTAAGGCGGAGCGGCGCGCCCGCCGGATGTAATCGCCGTCGATCGGTATCAGCCGAAATCGCAGGGGCGGCGCGGCGAAGGCGCGAAGTCGACCTTTCACACCCTGGCAGTCTGTTGCGCCGGACGTTCACGCGTCGGATGATCGGACCAATTCCCGTGCGTCGGTCAGCCTTGGCCGGGAACCTGTTTGGCCGGATCTGCATCCCATGGGCATGACGGCGAAAAGGATGCGCATCGATGTCCACTATCCCGCGCAGTGCGACGGCCCGGTCCGAGACGGCGAGCGATGCGGAGCTGGTGGCGCTGGCCCGGCGCGGCGCCGCGGCCGCGTTCCGCGCGATCATGGAGCGCAACAACCGGCGGCTCTACCGCGTCGCACGGGGCGTCCTGAAGAACGACGCTGACGCCGAGGAGGTCGTGCAGGAGACGTATCTGCGCGCCTTTGCCCATCTCGACAGTTATGCCGGCAGCTCGGCGCTCTCGACCTGGCTGACCAGCATCGCGCTGAACGAGGCGCTGGGCCGGTTGCGCCGGAGGCGGACCATGATCGACATAGACGACATCGCCGCGACCGGGCAGGACGACACGACGGCGCGCGTGATTCCGTTTCCGCTGGCGCAGCCGGCAACGTCCGACCCGGAGCATTCGGCCGCGCGCACCGAGATCCAGCGCCTGCTGGAGCGTGCGATCGACGATCTTCCCGATGTCTTCCGGACCACGTTCGTGCTGCGCTTCGTCGAGCAGATGAGCGTCGAGGAGACGGCGGCCTGTCTCGGGGTGCCGGAGGAAACCGTGAAGACGCGCGTCCATCGCGCCAAGCGGCGCCTGCGCCAGGCGCTCGGCGCGCAGCTTGCCTCGACCCTAGCCGACACGTTCCCGTTCGCGGGTGCCCGCTGCGCCCGCATCAGTGACACCGTGCTGCGTCGGCTCGGTGTCGAAGGTCAGCCGCCAGAACCGACGTAACGCTTCGCTTCCGCAACCCACCGTTCAGCCAAGGAGGTAGCCATGACCGTGGCTATGCAGCCCTCGTTTCGTCTTTTCGCAAACAGGCGGTCGTTCCTGACGCACTCGGTGCTCTCGGCCACCGCGATCGCGCTCCTGTCCGGCAACGAGGCACTCGCCGCCGGCGAGAAGAAAGGCAGCGCCACCAGCGATGCGAGCATCCTCAACACCGCGCTCGGCGCCGAGCAGGAGGCGATCGCCGCCTATCAGGTCGGCGCCGAGAGCGGCCTTCTGCAGAAACCGGTGCTCGACCTCGCGGTGCAGTTCCAGGGCCACCACAAGGCGCATGCCGATCTGCTCGCGCAGACCGTGAAGAAACTCGGCGGCAAGCCGAGCGAGCCGAAGAGGACGGCCGATTACAAGTTCCCGGTCGACAAGCTGAAGAGCCAGGAAGACGTGCTGCGCTTTGCGGCCGGTCTCGAGAAGGGGGCGGTGAGCGCCTATCTCGGCGCCGTACCGCTCTTCACCAACCGCGATCTGTCGAAGGCCGCCGCCAGCATCCTCGGCGACGAGGCGATGCACTGGGCGATCCTCCGCCAGGCGCTCGGCGACAACCCGGTTCCCGACGCATTCGTGTCCTGATCGACTTGCCGCTCCTGCCGAAGCGGCCGGCAGGGGCGGCCTCTTTTCTCTTTTATCGGTGATGGCATGCGCACGTTCTTCGTCGCGGCGGCCCTGCTGGTGGCGGCTGCGACCCCCGGGCAATCCTTTGCCGAGCCGCTGCAGGGCGATCCGGCGCGCGGCGGGAAGATCTACGAACGCTGCATGGCGTGCCATGCCATCGACCGCGACCGCACCGGCCCGCGCCACGAAGGCCTGATCGGCCGGCGCGTCGGGAGCGTGCCAGGATTTTCCTATTCGCCCGCGATGAAGAAGGCCGGGGCCGCCGGCATGATCTGGGACCAGGCAACGCTCGACAAATTCCTGGAGAACCCGACCAAGTTCATGCCCGGCACGCGCATGGGCTATGCCGGCATCAAGGATGCCCAGGAGCGCGCCGACCTGATCGCGTTCCTGAAGAAGGCGGGCGCGGGTTCGTAGGCCAGGACGTGCGTGTTGAGGAGCGTGCTGATTACGCCGCTTCGCGGCCGGCCCAGTGCGAGCCTGTCGCGGCACCTGCGGCGTCGGCCTTCAGTTTGGCGAAGGCCGCGGCCGCTTCGGCGGGGTCGATGATGCCCGTCAGCCGCAGGTCATGGCCGGTGGCCAGCTTCAGGACGAGCGTGCCCATTGGCGCGCTGGCTTCCGCCGTCGTCACGTCTTCCGCGCGGACTTCGGCGATGTTGTCATAGCCCAGATAGATGGAGGGCATCATGACCGCGCCCTTCAGCCGCACATGGGTGGGCGTCATCTCCAGGCGGAAATTCTGCTTGTTCACGAGTGCGAGCACGACGCCGACAAGCGTCGCGAGAATGTAGGCCGCTGGCGCGATGAAGATGATCGGCGCGGTGATCAGGCTGGAGAACATGAGCGAGCGCCAGTAGACCGAGGCATCGCGCTCGGCCCAGAACCGTACGGAATCGTCGCGCTCGTGTTTGCGAAGCGAACGGATCAGCATCTTTTCGCCTCAATCCTGTCTACGAAGCAGCCGTTGCATAGCGGCCGGAGGGGTTCAGCCTCATCCATCCAAATGGCCACGCGGGCGCTATTTTCAAGGTACTCAACGGGCGGCATGCTAGGGTGGTTCCAGCGCGCCGGGGGCCGCTACCGCGAGGTTTTTCAGTATCGTAGCTGGGGGTTCCGCTGGCCGATCTTCTGACCTGGATCTGGGCGCCGATCACGGTATTCGCGGCGTTCGCCCAGACCCTGCGCAACGCCGCGCAGCGGCATCTAACCAAGGATCTCGGCACGCTGGGCGCGACCCTCGTGCGCTTTCTCTACGGGCTGCCTTTCGCGGTCCTGTGGCTGGCGATCGTCAGCATCGTCGGCGGCTCGGCGCTGCCGGCGCCCAATGCCAGTTTCGGCGTCTGGGTCGTGGCCGGCGCGATGGGGCAGATCGCGGCGACGGCGCTGCTGCTGCGGGCGATGGCGGAGCGCAATTTCGCCATCGGCGTCGCGTACTCCAAGACCGAGATCATCCAGGTCGCGGTGTTCTCGATCGTGCTGCTGGGCGATCCGCTATCCCTGGGCGCCGTTGCCGCAATCGTGTTGGGGACCGTTGGCGTCACCCTGCTGTCGCCGCAGATCGACCGGCTGAACCTCGCCGCCTTCGCGACGGGATGGACTTCGCGCGCCGCGCTGTTCGGCATCGCCTCGGGGACCTGTTTTGCGATTTCCGCGGTCGGCTATCGCGGCGCCGCCCTGGCCCTGGATGCGGAGAATGCGTTCATCGCCGCGGCCTATGCCCTGGTCTGGGCGCAGAGCGTCCAGACGCTGACGCTCGGGGGCTGGCTGCTCCTGCGCAATCCCGCGACGATCCGCGCCGTGCTGCGCGCGTGGCGCGTCTCGCTGATGGCAGGGCTGTTCGGCGCGCTGGCGTCGATGGGCTGGTTCACCGCGATGGCGCTGGAGCCGGCGGCCCATGTGCGGACGCTGGGGCTGGTGGAGGTGCTGTTCAGCTACCTCGTCTCGCTGCGGATCTTCCGCGAGCACCTGACGCCGCTCGAGATCACCGGCCTTGCCTTGCTGGTGCTCGGCGTCGGCCTGATCACCCTGGCCCCCTGAGTCGCTCCGTCAGAGGAAAGCGCCAAGCTGGGTCCCCAGAACGCAGGCGACGAGGACCGCCGCCAGGCAGCGTTCGGCCGGGGACCAGTGTTTCCAGTCGCGCAGAAATTCTCGCATATCGATGCTCCGTCCTTACAGACCGAGATACACCGGACTTGGTCGTCGGTCAGTGAGGCGGATCACACGCCCGGTGCCGGGGGCGCGGTCAGAAGATCAGCGGCACCTGGATCAGTAAAATGCCGGCTATCACCAGGATGGCCAGGAGGCGCTCGGCCAGGCTCCAGCGGTTCCAGTCTCTCAGCAGGTCGTGCCACATAGAACGTCTCGCAAATGTGCCCGCAACCGGCTTCGTGACGACGCTGACGGGCGCGATCACGATGCCGCATTCTCACTTACGAGTACGTTTCAGCCCGGCGCCTAATTTCACGCGCGCCACGAAAATCCACGACCGTTGCGGATGCGCCACAGTGACGGACGTCTCCCGCCGGTGGCGATGGTCGGCACAGCTTGGCTGGAGTTGGGTTGCATCGGTTTTTCCGATGCAATAGAGCGGCAAATGCTATTTTGCCTGAGGTATCCCATCGTGCAAAGTTTTGCGGCATTCGGCTCGATCGACGACGGTGAGTTGGGGGAGAAGCATGATGCCGCCGCAGGCCATCGAGGGCCCGTTCGCCTGGCTCGGGAAGGATATCGAGCGTTCCAGCGACTGGATCGAGACGGTCTCGCGCGAGGAAGTCGCGGAGGTCGAGGACGCGATGCGCGCGGTCAAGCAGCGGGGGCTCGCGCTGCACGAGGTGCGCCGGGCCGATTTCCCGTTGCCCCGGCTGTCGCAGCGCCTGTCGCGGATCGCCCGCGAGCTCGAACAGGGACGGGGCCTCGTGCTGCTGCGCGGGCTTCCGGTCCAGCAATATTCGGACGACGAAACCCGCTTCATCGTCTGGGGCGTCGGCGCGCATCTGGGGATCCCGGTGTCCCAGAGCAAGAAGGGCGAGCTGCTCGGCGAAGTGCGCGATATCGGCGTCCGGCTCGGGACGCCCACGTCCCGCGGCTATCGCAGCAACGAGCATCTGCGCTTCCACACCGACCTCGCCGACTTGGTGCTGCTGCTGTGCGTGCAGAAGGCGAAATCCGGCGGCCTCAGCCGCGTCGTCAGCTCCGTCGCGATCCACAACGAGATGCTGCGCCGCCGTCCCGACCTGCTCGCGCTGCTCTACAAGGACTACTACCATAGCCGCCAGGGCGAAGAGGCCCCGGGCGAGGGGCCGTGGTACGCGAAGCCGGTCTTCGGCACGCGCAACGGACAGTTCACCAGCCAGTATTCGCGCTCGTTCGTTGAGTCGGCACAGCGCTTTCCCGAGGTGCCGCGCCTGACGGCGGCGCAGAACGAAGCGCTGGACCTGCTCGCCGCACTGGCCGAGGAGCTGTGCTGCCACATGGAGATGGAGCCGGGCGACATCCAGCTCCTGAACAATCACGTCACCTATCACTCGCGCACCGGCTACGAGGATCACGAGGATCCGGCCCGCAAGCGGCTTCTTTTCCGACTCTGGCTGTCGATCCCGAACAACCGCGCCCTGCCGGACCACGAAAAGGTGATCTGGGGCCGCACCGACGCGGGCGCGATCCGCGGCGGCGTCATCCCGGCGACCGGGCCGCGACATGCCTTTCCCGACTGGGAAACGGCATGGGACGAGGTGAAATCGGCCAAGGCGCTCTAGGCAGGCAAAGGGGGAAAAAGATGCCGAAGGTCCTGTCAGCGGAGGCGGTGGAGCAGTTCAACCGGCAGGGTTTCTTCACGCCGGTTCCCGTCCTGTCGGAGAAGGAGGTCGCCTACTTCCGCG
>JAESGS010000183.1_pt1 | contig 33006 bp, 29 predicted proteins | sample 9269761 | NCBI WGS metagenome assembly JAESGS01 (sample SAMN15741799, study PRJNA653493) | algae metagenome | isolation source: Cyanosarcina radialis HA8281-LM2 and co-occurring heterotrophs from damp... | place: USA: Makauwahi cave, Hawaii | collected 2011-01-06 | reverse complement strand
ATATGTGTCGATGAGACCAAGATCGACGATCACCTTGTAGGTCGGCAGGATGCGCACCTCGACCGGCAGCATCAGGGTGATGAAGATCATCCAGAAGAACAGCATCTTCAGCGGGAAGCGGAAGAACACGATCGCGAAGGCCGACAGGAAGGAGATGACGATCTTGCCGACGGCGATCGCGATCGCCACGACCGTCGAATTGAACAACAGCCGCTCGAGGCTGACGCCGACGACACGCTCGACGCCGCCGCCGATCGCCTCACGATAGTTCTCGACGAGGTGATCTCCGACCACCAGCGACATCGGCGGCCGCACGATCTCGATCGAGCTGTGGCTCGAGGCGACGAAGGTGTAGTAGATCGGCAGCGCGACGATGATGATCCCGATGACGAGTATCAGGTGGCTTATCGCAGTAGATATGGGACGATTCTCGATCATCGGCGCCTCACGAATAGTGGACCCGCTTCTCGACGAAGCGGAACTGGAACGCCGTCAGCGCAATGACGATGATCATCAAGATTACCGACTGGGCTGCCGAACTGCCGAGGTCGAGATTGACGAAGCCGTCGTTGTAGACCTTGTAAACGAGCGTCTCCGTGGCCTTGGCGGGGCCTCCGCCGGTGACCGCGTGAATGATGCCGAAGGTATCGAAGAACGCGTAGACGGTGTTGACGACGAGGAGAAAGAACGTCGTCGGCGCGAGTAACGGGAAGACGATGGTCCAGAACCGTTTGGTGCCGCGGGCACCATCGATGGCTGCCGCTTCGATCAGCGACTTCGGGATCGCCTGCAGGCCGGCGACGAAGAAGAGGAAGTTGTAGCTGATCTGCTTCCAGGCCGCCGCCACGATTACCAGAAACATCGCCTGGTTGCCGTTGAGCAGCGGATCCCAAGCGAAGCCATTGCGGCGCAGAATGTAAGAGAAGGTGCCCATCGCCGGGTTGAACATGAACAGCCACAGCATGCCGGCAACAGCCGGGGCAACCGCATAGGGCCAGATTAGAAGCGTGCGGTAGACGTTGCGCCCGCGCACCACCCGGTCGGCCGCCGTGGCGAGCAGCAGCGCGAGAGCCATCGACAACAGCGCGGTCGCAAGGCTGAAGGCCACGGTGACCTTTAGCGAATGCAGATAGTCCGGATTGGCAAGGATCGCCCGGAAGTTGGCGAGACCGACGAAGCCGGATTTAAGGCCGAACGGATCCTCGCGCAGCACCGACTGGTAGAGCGCCTGGCTGGCGGGCCAAAAAAAGAAGATGACCGTCAAGACGATCTGAGGTGCCAGCAGAAGATACGGCAGCACCTTGTTTGGAAACACGACGGATTGCATGGACTCCCCTCCCCATCAAAAACCAGTCCGCACCGCCTTTCGGCGATGCGGACATTTCGTCTGGAGGTCAGTTGCCGATTGCAGTCTTGATCGCTGCGTTTGCCTTCACGACACCTTCGCTGAGGGCCGTCTTGGCATCCTTCTGGCCGGCAAGCATCGCTTCGAACTCTTCGTTCAGAATGTCGCGAACCTGCGGAAGGTTGACCAGGCGGACGCCCTTGGAGTTTTCGGTCGGCGCCTTGCCCATCATCTGCTTGATCGGCGTTTCGCGGCCCGGGTTCTTTTCATAGAAGCCGGACTTCTTGGTTTCCTCGTAGGCTGCAAGCGTCACCGGCAGGTAGCCCGAGACCTGGTGAAGCTGGGCCTGGGTTTCGGTTTTCGAGAGGAAATGGAAGAACTCGGCCACGCCCTTGTATTCGCCATCGCTCTTGCCGGCGAAGACCCAGAGGCTTGCGCCACCCGGGATGGTGTTCTGCGGGCCATGGCCCTGATAGTAGGGAAGCTCGCCGACACCATAGTTGATGCCCGACTTGACGATGTCGCCGAGACCACCGGAGGATTCCGTCAGGATCGCGCACTCGCCCGACATGAACAGCTGCTTGGCTTCTGAGGTGCGGCCTCCGTAACGGAAGGTGCCGTCCTTGGCGAGGTCGGCGATCGATTGGAAGTGTTCGACGAAGAGCGGTGCGTCGATCTTCAGTTCCACTTCGAGCCCGGCAAGCCCGTTTTCGTTCGTGCCGTAGGGCACGTTGTTCCAGGCCGAGAAGTTTTCGGTCTGAATCCAGGTCAGCCAGGTCGAGGTGAAGCCGCAATTTGCCGCCCCGCTCGCCTTGATCTTCTTTGCCGCTTCGAAGACCTCGGGCCAGGTGGCCGGCGGCTTGGCCGTATCGATACCGGCCTTCGTAAAGGCGTCCTTGTTGAAATAGAGGATCGGGGACGACGAGTTGAAGGGGAAGGACAACATGGTCCCGTCAGCTTTGGAATAGTAGGCGACGATGCCCGGCAGATACTGGTCCTTATTGAACTCGTAGCCGCCCTTCTTGAGCACCTCGGCCACGGGGACCACGGCACCTTCGGCGCCCAGCATCACGCCGCTGCCCGCGTCGAACACCTGCAGGATGGCGGGAGCCTGCTTGGAGCGGAACGCGGCGATACCCGCGTTCAGCGTCTCGCCATAGGTGCCCTTGAACACGGGGACAATCTTGTACTCCGACTGGCTTTCATTGAATTCCTTGGCAAGCCTTTCAACGGTTTCGTTGTTGGCGCCCGTCATCGCGTGCCACCAGGCAAGCTCCGTCGCCGCGAAGGCGTTCGAGGCGGCGAAGATCGAGATTGCAGATGTGGCCGCAAGCGTCCATTTCAAAACTCTCATGGCGGTTCCTCCCAATATTTGAGACGACAAGTCTCGGTGCTCAGTCGCGTTGATCCTCCTCAATCAGTCGCGCCTGACTTTCGCAGCGAAAGTGTGCTGATTAAAAACGAACGATAACGAACCTGCAAGAGAAAATAGAATGCAGAAATCGCAAATTTCCGCCTTCGGAATATTCGTTCTGTTTCATATATGAACGCTGGATGCACAATTGTCCCGGGCGAGATGCAAATCGCCAACCACCCGCAGCCTGCGCGACCGACTTGCGGCCGTTGGGCTTGCCTATTTCCTGGCCTTGATGCCTGTCGCCCTCCTGCTCTGCCAGGCGGCCGCGGGGGTTCCGACGCTGCAGCCTATCGACGCGCCTTGGGACGTGTCGCGAGCACGTTGCGGATCGCAAAGCTCGAATGGATCCGGGAGACGCCCGGTAAAGCCGAGAGAATCTCCTTGTGGATGCGTTCGAACTCGCCGGCATTGGCGACTTCGACGCGCAGCAGATAGTCCGATCCACCGGTCATCAAAAAACATTCCCGTAGCTCGGGATGTCTGCGCACAGCCGCCTCGAACCGGTCGAGATAGTCCTCCGTCTGGCGGTCCAGCGTGATGTTGATGATAACGGCAATACTGGTCTCGACGTTCGAGGTGTCCACTAGGGCGGTATAGCCGCGGATGACGCCGGACTGTTCCATCAGTTTTATCCGCCTGAGACAGGCGGATGGCGAGAGCCCGACCTCGGCCGCAAGGCTGGCATTGCTCCGGCGCGCGTCCAGGCGCAGCAGCCGAAGGATATTGCGGTCTATGGTGTCGAGCGCGGCCATTGCAGATTATTCCAGTTCTTCGCTGTTTCGTTCAAAGATCACGAATCCACGCAACGATCAATCGACAATTCGTCGACAATTCTGCGATCGTTTCACTACCCTTCGGACAAGTTGGGAGGCTCGGCCATGGACGGCGCAGTCAGGGAAAATACGCAGCAGAAGGCGATCAAGGGCGGCGCTTCAGGCTACCTCACGATCGATCTTGCGGCGCTGGTTCGCAATTACGACCGGCTGGTGTCTGAAATTGCGCCGGCGCGGGCCGCAGCCGTCGTCAAGGCGGATGCCTATGGGCTTGGCGCGGACCGGGTCGCGGCGCGCCTCTATGACCATGGCTGCCGGCACTTCTTCGTGGCCCAGTTCGTGGAGGCTCGGCGCCTGCGACCGCAGCTTGCCCGCGATGCGATGATCTTCGTTTTGAATGGCCTGCAGCCGGGCAATGAGCTTGCCTGCGCCGACGACGGCATCGTTCCGGTCATCAATTCCCTCGAACAATTGCGGCAATGGGCCGGTGCGGCTGTAAACCTCAATCGCCGGCTCCCGGCCGCCCTGCAGTTCGACACAGGCATGTCGCGGCTCGGCGTCCCGCCACAGGAACGACCGGCGATTGCATCGATGCTGCGGACGTGCGGCATGATCGACATCCAGTTCGTCATGAGCCACCTGGCGTCTGCCGACGATGTCTTGAGCGAGCAGAACGGCAGCCAGCTTGCCGAACTCAGGCGCATCGCCGCGGAATTTCCGGAATACGAACTGTGCTTCGCCAACTCGGGCGGCATTTTCCTCGGTGAAGCCTATCACGGCGTGCTCGTCCGGCCAGGGATTGCGCTCTATGGCGGTGCTCCGACGGACGGTCATCCCAACCCGATGGAGCCGGTCATCAAGCTCCATGTCGCGGTGGTACAGACGCGTGAAGTGCCGGCCGGAGCGCGCGTCGGTTATGGCGGCAGCCATGTCGCCGCAAGCCCGACCCGGCTTGCCACCATTGCTGCCGGCTATGCCGACGGCCTGCCGCGCAGCCTGAGCGATCGGGGAGCGGTCTATTGCGACGGTGTTCGCTTGCCGATCGTCGGCCGGGTGTCGATGGACAGCATCACCATCGACATCTCCGCCTTGCCGGATGGGCGCCTGCAACTCGGCAGCCTGGTAGAGGTCCTCGGACCCAACCAGACACTCGAGGACATCGCACGCGATGCCGGCACCATCTCCTACGAAATCCTGACCGGTCTCGGCCATCGCTACGAACGGCAGTACCGCTGAGCTTCCTTTCCTTTTGAGGACATCATGAAAGTTATCGTTCTCGGCGCCGGCATCGTCGGCGTCACCTCGGCCTACCAGCTTGCCAAGTGCGGACATGAGGTCACCGTTATCGATCGCCAGCCCGGACCGGCGCTGGAGACGAGCTTTGCCAATGCCGGCGAGGTTTCCTTCGGCTACTGCTCGCCCTGGGCAGCACCTGGTATTCCGATGAAGGCGTTGAAATGGCTGTTCATGGAGCACGCGCCGCTCATCCTTCGACCGAAGGTCGATGCCGCCATGATCTCCTGGATGATAAAGATGCTCTCGAACTGCACGTCCGGGCGCTACGCGATCAACAAGAGCCGCATGCTCAGGCTTGCCGACTACAGCCGCGTCTCGCTCGCCGCGCTGCGCGCCGAAACCGGCATCGCCTATGACGAGCGCATGCAGGGAACGCTGCAGCTCTTCCGCACCCAAGCCCAGCTCGACGCCTCCGGCAAAGACGTCAAGGCGCTCGCCGCTGACGGTATTCCCTACGAGGTTCTGGACCGCGACGGCTGCATTCGCGTCGAGCCGGCGCTAAAACATGTGCGCGAAAAGATCGTCGGCGGCCTGCTGACGCCGAAGGACGAGACGGGCGACTGCTTCAAGTTCAGCAACGAACTTGCGAAAAAGGCGGAAGCGCTCGGCGTGCGCTTCAACTACGGCAGCATCATCCGCAGCCTCGACGTGGAAGGCGGCCGGATCAAGGGCGTCGTCACGGCGCATGGCACGCTCAAGGCCGACGCCGTCGTCGTCGCGCTCGGCAGCTTCTCCCCTCTCCTCGTCAGGCCGCATGACATCCGTCTGCCGGTCTATCCGGTCAAGGGCTACTCATTGACGATCCCGATCACCGACGCTTCGCGCGCGCCGGAATCGACCGTAATGGACGAAACCTTCAAGATCGCCATCACCAGGCTCGGCGATCGCATCCGCGTTGGCGGCATGGCGGAAATCTCAGGCTATACCAACGATCTCGGCGAGCCTCGCCGCCTGACGCTCCAGCACTCCGTCACCGATCTCTTCCCGGGTGGCGACGTGTCGAAGGCAAGCTTCTGGTCAGGGCTTCGCCCAATGACGCCGGATGGCACGCCTGTGATCGGCCCGACGAAGGTCGCCGGCCTCTATCTGAATACAGGTCACGGTACCCTCGGCTGGACGATGAGTTCCGGTTCGGCCCGCGTGATCGCCGATCTCGTCAGCGGACGCCAGCCGGAAATCGACGCCACCGATCTCGCGATCGCCCGCTACGCATAAGCGCGTTCCAATCAACCACATATCTCGGAGACGGATCATGATCCAGGAAATCCACACCACCGACGCGCCGGGCGCCGTCGGTCCCTTCTCGCAGGCGATCAAGGTCGGCAACCTCCTGTTCGTCTCCGGTCAGCTTCCGATCGATCCGGCGACCGGAGAGTTCAACTCGGACGACGCGATCGCGCAGGCCGAGCAGTGCCTGAAGAACCTTGCGGCGATTGCGACCGCAGCGGGCACGACCCTTTCCAACACCGTCAAGACCACGGTTCTGCTCACCGACCTCGGACAGTTCGCGGAGATCAACAAGGTCTATGCGGGCTTCTTTGCCAAGCCGTTCCCGGCACGCGCCTGCTACGAGGTCAGCGCTCTGCCGAAGGGCGCGAAGGTGGAGATCGAGGCGGTTATCGCCATCCCCTAAAGCTCGCTCGCTTCGGACGCTGAAAAATGGTCAGCGTCCGGAAAAGCCTGGAATCGCGATGCCCCCGAAGGTATCGCCATCAGGAGCCAATCCGCCAGCCCGGGGGCAACGTCGTTTGCCAACGAAGCCGTGATCCCTGGCTGCCCTAGCGGACCTTGGCACGTTAAGTCGGAAGCAGACGATTCGTGCGCTCGACGAACGGCCTTTCGCCTTCTCCTCCCTCGTCTGCGCAAACTATGAGTTGACCGTTTTTGATGGCGAGGCGACACTTGTGAGGTGCAGCAAAGCAGGAGGTAGATGATGGCTGAGGCGGACCACTGGCGTCATATGGCAAGCGCGCCGAAAAACGGGAGCCGGATCCTCGTCACGATCCGCCCATCCGAACAGGGCGCCGCGGAAGTCGATCTCGCCTATTGGTCGAAGGGTGATCAGTTCGGATCCGAAGGCTGGCGCGCCTCCGATTCTTCGCCCGGTCGCATCATCGAGTATCCCGAGCCTGAGCTGAAGTGTTGGATGCCGATGCCCATGGCCAATCTCGATCGCGCCGCGCTGCCCCTGCCTTGGGAAGGCGAGGACGAACAGGAACTGGACGGCTCCGGGATCTAGGAGCCCAAGCGCCAGCTCGTCAGGTAGTCCTTGGCTGTCAGCGGTGGCATAAGCCGTCGCGTAGTCGAACTTTCTTCGCCACGGCAACACAATCTTCGGCGGCAGGTCGTGCCGACGTTCTTCCTATCGGAGGCACGGCCGCGGTGGTTCTCACCGCGGCCGCACTGTCTGGCTATCGCATCATCGCCGCGACATTGCCGCCGTCGACGGTGATGACCGCGCCTGTGCTGGTGCGCGCCTTGGCAAGGTGCACGAACGCTTCGGCCACATCCTTGGCGGCGACTTCGCGGTGGACGAGGTTCCCGCGCATATAGGCTTCCGGCGTGATGCCGCGGGCGCGGCTGCGCTCCTCGACCATCTGGTCGGTCATGAGGCCGGTGCGGATACGATCGGCGTTGACGGCGTTCGAGGTGATCCCGTCGGCGCCGTGCTCGACCGCGTATTGCCGCATCAGCGCCATCAGCGCCGCCTTCGAGGTGCCGTAGGGACCGAAGTCGGGACCGGGATTGACCGCCTGCTTGGAGACGTTGAACACCAGCGCGCCGCCGGTGCGTTGCGCCTTCATGATCCTGGTCGCAGCACGGGCGATGTAGTGATGCCCCCAGAAATTGAGCGCGAAGGCTTTCTCGAAGAGTTCGTCGGAGACCTCGATCATGGCGCCCTGGAAGGCAGCGCCGGCGTTCGAAATGACGATGTCGACACCGCCGAAATGTTCGGCAACGCCGGCGAGAGCGGCGTCGACGGCCTCAGGGTTGGTCACGTCGCAGGCGACGCCAAGGCCGCCAAGCCGAGCGGCCTCCTTTTGGACCGCCGCTTCGGCAAGATCGACGAGCGCGATTTCCGCACCTTCCGCCCGCAGCGCCTCGGCAATCGCAAGGCCAAGGCCGCCGGCCCCGCCGGTCACCGCGGCGACCTGCCGGCTGAGCGGCTTCTCCACCTGTTTCGCCAGCTTCACCTGCTCGAGCGACCAGTATTCGATGTCGAAGAGATCCTGTTCCGACAACGCCTCGAAGCTCTCGATGCCCTCGGCGTTGCGGATGACGTTGATCGTGGCTTCGGCGACATCGGCGCCGACGCGTGCCGCCTTCTTGCTGGGGCCCGCTGCAAAGAGGCCGACGCCGGCGACGTAGAAGACCCGGGGCATCGGGTCGAGCATCTTCTTGTTGCCGCCAACACGCGCGTTGTTGCGCTCGAAGTAGGCGCGGTACTCGGCGATGTAGTCTGCCACCGCCGCGCGCACCGTCTCTGCCCAGGCGGCCATTTCTCCGGAAACCGGCGCCGGCAGAACGAGGCCGAAGCGCTTGATGTGAATGACGTGCTCCGGCGTCGCGTTGCCGCGACGCGCGAGATCGCGCGCATTCTGCGCGTTGCAGAACTCCAGCACAGCGTCGCTCGCGCGGTGCTCCAGAACGAAACGTTTCGGGCAGCCTTCGACACCGGTGTCCATGGCGATGGCGCCGCGCAAGACCGGCGCGATTTCGGCGGCCGACGCAAGCGCTGCTGGTTGCTTGACCTGAACGAACGGTCGCGGGTTGCCTTCGGCGATGCGTCGCTCGGCCTTTTCGATCGCGGCGATCATCTTCTCATAGGATTCGCGCGGGTCTTCCGACCAGGTGAAGATGCCGTGCTTCAACAGGATCATGCCGTCGGCGGTCGGATGGGCGCGGAAGGCTTCGTCGCAGGCTTTCGCGAGGTCGAAGCCGGGCATGACATAGGGAACGATGATCGCCTTGGGGAAGAGTTCGCGCACAATATCTTCGCCGTGCGGCTGGTTGGTCAGCGACACGATCGCGTTGGCATGGGTATGGTCGATGTGCTTGAACGGCAGGTTGGCGTGCAGGATCGCTTCGACTGAAGGATTGGGCGCTGCCGGATCGAGCAGCAACCGGCGCTGCAGCATGACCATGTCGTCGTCGCTGAGCGTCTGGAAACCCACCATCGCCTGCAGCGGCTGCAGGCGGACGGCCGGCAGGCCTGCCGGCTCGATCGTGCCCATGTCCCAGCCGCTTCCCTTGACGCAAAGAACTGGAATTTCCGAACCGTCGAGATCGGTAAAGGTGGTCTTCACCGACGTGTTTCCGCCGCCGTGCAGCACCAGTTCCGGATCCGATCCGAGCAGGCGCGTGGTGTAGGTGCGGATCGCCAGGTCGCGGTTGACGCCGTTGCGGACGTAGGCGTCGACGACACCGGCATATTCAGTTTCAGACCATCTCGATTTCATGCAAAGGCTCCTCAGCTTCCGGCGGACATCACCTGCGACGGCTCCGGACAAAATGACATGGCGGGACGATGCCCGCCGAGCCGTGGGAGGCTGGCGGGAAAGGCCGCTTGGGAAATTTGGGATCGGCGTCTGGCGCGGGCCGCGTCGAAGAGGCGCGGGTCCGATCCTGTCTGCCGCGGTCCCGCCTGCCCATGCGGCCACATTCGCGGCCGCGTGCTCAAGCGCGATTCCGTTCTCGATCGTCCGTCACAACGGAACCTAAACAAATGACAACATATGGTGTCAAATGTCAATTGAGCGTTCGAATTTGTTTGACGGCGGCCGCTTTTCCGGTTTGAGGTGGCGCAAACGGTATCAGGCGGAGTGACGGATGACGGAGAGTGCGCGGGCAAGTTGGATGATCGGTGAAGGCAAGTCGTTGCCGCCCGAGTTCGATGACGGGGTCGTTTGGGCCGCCTGGCTCTACTACGTCGATCAACTGACCCAGAGCGACATCGCCAAGATCCTCGGCATGTCGCGCGCGACCATCGTCAACTACCTTCAGGAGGCCCGCGAGCGCGGCCTCGTTACCATCCGCGTCAACACCGATGTCGGCGGTCGCGTCGCCATCGCGCGCAAGCTCAAGGAAAAATTCGGGCTCGAAGGAGCGCTGGTCATTCCTGCCGGAGAGCCTGCTTCGCTGGTGACGCGGCTCGGTGAGGCGGGCGCCCGCCTGCTTGCCAACATGATCAAGCAAGGCGACACGATCGGGGTTGCCTGGGGGCGGACCGTGCTTGCAGTCGCCGACCAGATCTCGCTGGCCGAACCGCTCGATGGGCTGACTGTCGTCCAGGTCTCGGGCAGCTCCATCGCCAATCCCGAGTTCTCGCCGGAGTTCTGCACCTCGCTGATGTCCCAGCGCATTCACGCGCGCTGCGTCAACCTGCTCGCGCCTGCGCTGCTGTCGACGCCGGAACTCAAGCGCTGGCTTCTTTCGGAACCGGTGCTCGTCAAGCAGTTCGAGCTCATCCATTCGACCAACATCCTGGTCTTCGGCGTCGGCGATATCGGTCCTGACACGCTTATCCGCTCGGCCAATGTCGCAAGCCAGGAGGACTTCAATTCCTACCAGGCGCACGGTGCAGTCGCGGTGCTGATCTGCCGGTTCATCGACGAGGCGGGCCGACAGGTGAGCGGCGAACTCGACGATCGCATGGTGGGCATCGAGCTCGACGAACTCGTGCGCATCCCGAGCCGCGTCTGTGTCGCCGGCGGTGCGAACAAGGTAACCGCGATCCGGGCGACGATGAACGGCGGCTACGCCACTCACCTTGTCACCGACATCGAAACCGCCGAGATGCTGCTGGCCGAAGGGGCCTGAGGCGCTCTGTCACGAGCGCCTCGCCAGCCGGTCAGATTGCCTTGACGCGCGCGGTGCGCATGAATGCCTGCGTCGCCTCGAAGGAGGTGATGCCGGCGTCAGAACCGAGACCGGTCGCCACCAGCGCGGCCGAGGCCTGCGCGAACTTCAGCGACGTCTCCGTGTCCATCTTGTGGTGCAGGCCCGCGATGAAGCCGGCGTTGAAGGCATCGCCGCATCCGGTCGTATCGACGACGTCGATTTCGAACGCCGGCAGCTTCACGGTCTTTCGCTCCGGATCCATGAAATAGACGCCGTCGCCGCCGAGCGTGAAGACGCAATGCTTCACGCCGAGGTCGCAGAAGAAAAGCGCCGCATCCTCTGCGGTTTTCCGCCCGGAGATCAGCATGGCTTCTTCCACCGACGGCATAAAGTAGTCGATGTAAGGGAAGAGCGGGCGGATGAGGGAGAGCGTCTTCTCGCTGGCACCGAGCAGATCGAAGGTCACTGTCCGGCCCTTGGCCTTGGCCGCTTGAAGAAGCACGCGGCTCGGTTCGCCGTCGAGACGGTCGAGCAGACCCGTACCGCCAAGGTGAACGATTGGCGCTGCCGTCACCCGATCGAGCGCGTCGGCCGCGATCTCGAAATGACCGGACGCGCCGCGGACGTGAAGAGCCGGTCGTTCGCCATTGCGGCGAATGTTGAGGATCGTGGCAGACGTCGGAACGCCCGGAATCCGTTGCATCTCCGCCGTGTCGACGCCAAAGCGCTGCAGGGTTGAAAGCACGAAATCGGCCTTCTCGTCGTCACCGACCGCGCCGACTGCGAGGCAGTTGAGACCGAGTTTTGCAAGGTCGACGCCCGTGCCTCCGGCGGTACCGGCAACCGTCAGGCGGATCTCGTCGATGAACTCGACATTGCCGCCCTCGGGAATGCGGTCGACCGGGCGACCGAGGATGTCGAGAATGTAAAGTCCGATGACTGAAACATCGTGCGCCATGCACTCAAACCTTTCTCAAGGAAACAGGGTTGTCGAAAGACGCCGGCCCTGACCGCGTTTGGCGGCCCAGGGGCCAGTCGTCAGGATTGCCTGCCGCGGATCGAGAAGATCCCGCCGGCGAGAATGATGAAGATACCGACGATGACGAGCTGCCAGGTGCTCGGAATGCCGACGAGAATAAGGACGTTGCTGACGAGCGTGATCAGCACGACGCCCAGAAGCGTGCCGATGACGCTGCCGGAGCCGCCGGTGATCCGCGCGCCGCCGAGAACGACCGCGGCGATGATTTCGAGCTCGGCGCCGGCAAGATCGAACGGGTTCGCCAGCCGGTTGCTGGAGACGTGAATGATCCCGGCGATGCCGGCGAGAAGTCCCGCATAGGCAAAGACAAAGATACGGACGGTGCGCAGATTGTAGCCGAGGCGCTCGGCCACACCAGCATTGCCGCCGACGGCATAGACCGCCCTGCCGATCAGGGTGCGTTCAAGGATCCACCAGGTGACGAGCGAAGCGATGGCGAGGATGAGCACGAAGGCTGGCAGTGTCGACGTCGAGCCGTTGGCGCTGTGATGGGTGAAGAGCGCAAGTTTTCCGAAGGCGTCCATTGCCGCCGGAATGTTCATGAACAGCGCCGTGCCGACAAAGGTGAGCAGGAAGCTGCGAATGACATATTGCGTGCCGATCGTCACGATCAGCGATGGTGCGTTGAGCGCGTGAACCAGAACGCCGTTGAGCGCGCCGAAACAGGCGCCGCCGACCGCGCCGAGCGCAAGGATCGCGACGATCGGCATGTCGGGCACGACATTCACGACCAGCATGGTGACGGCGTACATGACGAAGGCGGCAATCGCCGTGAACGAGACGTCGATGCCACCGGAGGCAAGCACGACGAGCACACCGAGCGCGAAGAGGCCGCGGACGACGGACGCACGCAGGATGTCGAAAAGGTTCGACACCTGCCAGAAGTCCGTGTTGATCGCACCGACGACGAGCGAAACCGCGACGATCAGGATCAGCGTGAAGGCCGGCGGGTGGCGCATGAGCCACGCCCAGATGCCGGCAACGGCGCCTGCGCCTTCAGACTGGGGTGCTCCAGCGGAGAAGGTGGTTTCGCTCATTGAAGCCTCGCAATGGTATCGTCGGTCAGCGCGTGGGAGAGAACGTCCTCTGCCAGCCCTTCGGCGGGAAAGGTTTTGACGACACGACCCTTGCGCATGACCATGATGCGGTCTGAGTTCTGCAGCAGTTCGGGCAGGTCGTCGCTGATGATGATGACGCCCATGCCGTCGCCGGCGAGCCGCTGGATGATCCGATAGATCGTGTCCTTGGAGCCGACGTCGACGCCGACGGTCGGGCCGTGCAGGATGAGCAGTTTTGGTTCGATCGTCAGCCAGCGCCCGATGAGCACGCGCTGCTGGTTGCCGCCGGACAGCGACTGCACCGGCTTGTCGACGCCGGTCGAGACGACCTGAAGGTCGTCGACCGTGCGCTCGGCGAGCGCTCGGCTGCGGCGCCCGTCGACGATGCCGAAGGCATTGCGCAGCCGGTCGAGGACCGGAACCACGATATTGTCCTTGATCGATTGCGAAAGGAACAATCCCTCCGAGAGCCGGTCCTCGGGAACATAGCCAATCCCGGAAGCGATCGCATCGGCGGGTTTGCCAAGGCGGATCTCGTTACCTTCGAGAAAAATGCTGCCGCCGTCGGCGGGCGAAACGCCTGCAAGCGCGAGCGCCAATTCGTTGCGCCCGGAATCGAGCAGGCCGGTAATGCCGATGATCTCGCCCTTGCGCAGCGACAAGGACACGTCAGCGAAAAATCCGGTTCGTGAGAGCTTTTCGACATTGAGCAGCTTATCGCCGAGCGTGACGGCAGAACGCTGGCGGGTTTCGTCCAGTACCTTGCCGGTCATCCAGAAGGCCAGGTCGGTCTTCGAATGGCCCTCGACGTCGCATTCGGCGACTTTCTGGCCATCGCGCATGATGATCGCCCGCCCGCCGAGCGACTTGCACTCGTCGAGCTTGTGGGTGACGAACAGCACGGCCACGCCCTTGGCGCGCAGGCGATCGACGACGCCGATGAGATTGTCGACCTCGTGTTTGGTCAGCGCGGTCGTCGGCTCGTCCATGATGACGAGGCGAGCGTCGGAGGCGATTGCACGGGCAATGGCAATCAGCTGCCGGGTCGCCATCGGCAGCTCGTCCGTCCGCGTCGAAAGAAAGGCCCTGCTCGCCGGCAGGCCGACGGCCGCAAGGGCGCGCTCGGCCGTCGCCCGCATCTTCGGTATGTCGAGCCGCCTCGCAAGCTTGCCCGACGAGGACACCAACTGCTGAGTCAGCCCGATGTTCTCGGCGACGGAGAGATTGGGGAGCAGCGAGAAATCCTGATAGACCGTTTCGATGCCGGCAGCGAGGGCAGCGACCGGTGTCAGTCCCGTGACCGTTTTGCCGTCGATCAAGAGTTCGCCTGCATCAGCCCCTTGAGCCCCGGAAATGATCTTGATGAGCGTGCTCTTGCCGCAGCCATTCTCACCCATCAGGTGATAGATGTTGCCGGCCTCAATCGAAAGGCTCACGCCCTTGAGCGCGCGCACGCCACCGAAGTGCTTCTCGATGTTGCGCACCTCCAGAAACGGAGTCGCGGGCGTAAGATGCGGGTTACCGCCAGTGGGCTGGGGCTGCATGGCTTTGTCCTGATGGTGCATGAGGGCGTTCGAGGGACACGCCGCCGCGCCGGTTGATGGCGCGACGGCTTTAATCGGCTGAACCGATCAGAACGGGTATTTGCCGTAGTTCGACTTGTCGACGTCGACCCAGGCTTCGCCGACGACGATGATACCGTCACCGGCACCCTTCTTGACCGTCACCTTTTCGTATCCGGGTACGCCGAGATCCATGCCGTCCTTGATCTCTTCACCCTTGATGACCATGTCGGCCACCTTGTTCATGACGTAGCCGGCATCCTTGGGATCCCAGAAGCTGATGCCATCGACGGCGCCGGATTCGAGATAGGATCCGGTATCCTTCGGCAGACCGATGCCGAAGACGCAGGTCTTGTCCTGCAGCCCGGCCTCTTCGACGGCGCGGCCGATGCCGATGACGTCGATGGCGGAGCCGCCCTGGAAGCCCCTGATGTCGGGGTATTTGCGCAGGATCTCGCGCGCCTTCTCATAGGCGCGGTTGGCGTCGTTGAAGGATTCGTTCTTCTCCGAGACCAGTTCCATTTCCGGGTACTTCTTGGCGTTTTCAGCGCCGCCGTCAGCCCACTGCACGTGTGTCAGGCTGCCGAGCGAACCGACGAAGGACGTCCACTTCCCGGACTTGCCCATGCACTCGGCGATCTTTTCGTTGAAGCGGGCGCCGAAGGCCTTGTTCTCGAAGGCTTCGATGTCGACGAGCGTGTTCTTCATGCTGTCGGCCTCGTGGGTCACCACCTTGATGCCGCGCTGGGCGGCGCGCTTCAGCACGCCTTCGAGCGACGACGCATCCATCGGCACGACGGCAATCGCGCTGACCTTCTTGGCGACAAGGTCCTCGATCAGGCGTGCCTGCTGGGCGGCATCCGCCTTGCCCGGGCCGATCTGGCTCGTGGCAACAGTGTCGTTGTCGTTGCCGTAGGCGGCGACGCCCTCGGCCATGCGGGTGAACCAATTCTCGCCGGTGACCTTGACGACTGTCACGATGCTCGGCTTCTCCTCGGCCATGGCAGCCGCGGCGCCCCAGATGGTGCTGAGCGCCACGGTGCAGGCGGCAATTTTACGAAAATCAGGCATAGTTCCTCCCATTGCGCCTTCGAAAGGAGAGAGCTGTGGCGCGCGAAGGCTCGCGCCCGGCCCTGGCGGAAACGGGGTTAGCTGCGGGCCGCCCTGAACCAGGCTTTGAAGTCGAAGCCGGAGGTGGCGATGAAGACGAGCAGAAGAACGCCCCAGGCGAGGTCTCGGAAGAAGTTCGAGATGTTCATGAAGTTGAAGAGGCTGGAGAGCATCTGCAGCGACGTTGCCGAAAGCACGAGGCAGATGACCCGCCCATAGCCGCCCTCGGGGCGAACCCCGGCCATGACGGCGATCAGGATAGCGATGAGCACATACGAGGTGCCGTAGTCCCACTTCACGCTAGAGGTGCGCGCGGCAATGACGATGCCGGCAACCGACGCCAATAGCCCGCAAACTGTATAGGTCAGGAACAGGATGCGCTTTTCCGGGATGCCCGCGTAGCGCGCGGCCTTGGCGTTGTTGCCGAGCAGAAGCAGGCGTTGGCCGAAGGGCGTGAAACGCAGGATGGCGCCGATCGCGAGCGCGACGACCAGGAACAGCGCGAAGCATTGGGGCACGCTCAGGATCGTGGCATTGCCGAAATCGTCGAGCGGCTCCACGTAGCCGATGCTGAGCGCCGAACCATTGGTGAGAACGATCGCCAGCCCGGTAAAGAGCAATTGCGTGCCGAGCGTGGCGATGATCGGCGTCAATCCGACCTTCGCGATCAGGAAGCCGTTCAGCATGCCGCCGACAAGGCCGACGCCAAGCGCTACTCCGATCAGGCTCCAGGTGAAGAGAAGCGGAGCATCGTCGGCGGAAATCACGTCGCGCAGGAAGAAGTAGGCGGCAACGCCCGAGAGATTGGCAAGCGCGATGCCGGAAAGGTCGATGCCGCCGTTGCCGGACATCATGGCCAGCATGACGCCAAGGGCGAGGAACCCCAGTTCGGGGACCTGCGACGCCATGGATTGGAAGTTATAGAGCTCGACGAAACTCGCGCCGACGAGTACCGCACCGGCGACAATGGCGGCAACGTTCACAGTGGCGAGAAAGCCGAGCTGTCGATCCATCTGAAAAGCCACGATGTCCCCTCCCACGCTGGCATCTGTGCAGACGGAAATGCTTTCCGGTCCTTCGGTTTAAGGCTCCTGTCTCCCCTGAAACCAACCGACAACCGGCGTCCTCTGTACATTGCTGACATTTGCCAGTCATCGGTGTGTTTTGTCAACAGCGTTCTTCTAGCTGTCCTCTGACCGAAGTGGAGGGTGAGCGGAAATGTCGGGTTGCTATCCTTCTCCTCCTTGGAAAGCCCTACTTCGCGAGGCTGCCAAAGCGTCCTCAGCCCGAGCGTGACATGCGCCGGATTTCGAACGGTAAGGGCTGCAAACGGGAAACATTGGGCGACAACGGGAGGCGAACGGTGGAGTTTGGGTCGGCCGCGTTACGCTTCGGCCTTCTGTTGAGCAAGCCATTCCCGAATGACGGTGGCGAGGCGTTGTGGCGCTTCCATCGGAACCATGTGGCCAGTGTCGCCGACGACTTCGAAGCTTGAGCCGAGGAGCCCCTGGTGAAGCTCCAGCGCTTCGGCGCGCGACCTCAACCGGTCCTCTTCACCGGCAATGATCAGGCTGGGGCAGCGGATCGACGCCAGAGCGTCCCGTTCGTCTTTCCGCTCGATCAGAGATTGTCGGCGAAAGGCATCGCCTCCCATTCGCTGGCCCGCCGCCTGGATGCGATCGAGGATATCGGTCCGCCCCGCATTGCCGGGGTGCAGGGACGAGAGGATGGCCGATCGGCTGAGCCCTTTGAATGCCGCGCCGGCGGCCTGCCCGGCGACGACCGCCTTTCGCTGGCGCTCCACGTCGCTGTCCCCGCGCGCAGACGTGGCGATGAGGATCAGTGCGGTCACCCGCTCGGGCGCTTGCCGGACGATTTCCCGGGCGACGTAGCCGCCCATGGAGAAGCCGACGAGTATGAAGCGATCCGGCGCGTCCAGCAGCGCGCGACGCGCCATGGCCTCGATCGAGCCGTCTTGCGACAGGTCGGCATAGGTCGCGGGACCGTAGCCGCCAAGGGCGGGAACCACATCGCGCCAGAGATCGGCGTCGAGCATGAAGCCCGGAACCAAGAGCATTGCCACAGTCGCCACCTCCCGTTCACCTGCGTGTGGATTGACCCTATCGGAAGAAAAGGAGGCCGTCGTCAAGCGAGATGCCCGCCAACCCTCGGCGTCGGCCGAGCCGCACGGCTGTTTCGCGGCGACAGCCGCACGCTGGTCGTTGCGCTGCTCCTCCTGAGTGCGGCGGTCGGCGGCTTCATGCTCAGCCCGCTTTCGCTCAAGGGAGACCTTACTTGCCTGACGGGATGAGGCTTTGCCTTGGGACTCGCCGCACCGACGAGCGCCGCCATTCTTGCGAGCCGCGCCGGAGAGGGAAAAGGTCAAGTGCTTTCGCTTTCGGAAAGCCTCAACAATCTGACGATCCTGGTCGTGCTGCCGATTGCCGCGATGCAGCTCGACGCGCTGGGTGCGATTCGAGCGGCGCTGGTCGTTGCAGTATTCCTGGCGATCGGCGTCTTCCTCGCGATCGCGGACCTTGCCACCCGAAAGCCGACACCGCCGTGAGACCTGTCTCGCGTGCGGGGCCTGAGTCGGAGCCAACGAGGCGGCGCGGCAAGAACCGCGCCTTGCCGACAAGCTCCGGGGCGTCCTCACAGGAAGCTGCCCGAGAAGGTGCCCGTGCGAGCCAAACGCCCCGCCCCGACAGCTAATTTTTTCGCGCGCGGCGTCATCCGGTGGTTGCCCGCCAATCGGGGGATGCATAAGCTCCCCGCCGCGCGGCATCGCCGCAGGCCGTTTCACGGCATCCTGGAGTCAAGAAATCAACCATGACAGTCGCCATCTCTGCCGTGACACGCCCGAAGACGCATCTTGCCGTCCTGGCAGTTCTCGGGGTCACCCATCTCCTCAACGACCTCATGCAGTCGCTGATCCCGGCCGCCTATCCGATCCTGAAGGACGCCTATGCGCTCGACTTCGTGCAGATCGGCATGATCACCATGACCTTCCAGATTGCCGGGTCTCTGCTGCAGCCGGCGATCGGAATGGTGACGGACAAACACCCCGCCCCTTATTCGCCAGTGGTCGGGATGATGTTCACGCTCTCGGGCCTGGTCAGCCTCGCCCTTGCCGATAGCTATGCCATGATCCTCGTCTCTGTCGCGCTGATCGGTATAGGGTCTTCCATTTTCCACCCCGAAGCCACGCGAATGGCGCGCTATGCCGCCGGCGGCCGGCAGGGATTGGCGCAGGGACTGTTTCAGGTCGGCGGCCAGGCAGGTGGCGCACTCGGTCCGGTTTTTGCCGCGGTGATCATCGTTCCCTGGGGGCAGCCGAGCCTCGCCTGGTTCGCCGCGCTGGCGTTGCTGGCCATGGTGCTTCTCGCATGGATCGGCGGCAAGCAGCGGGAGATCAGCGCCGCATTCATGGCGCTGCGGGCGGACAACAAGAAGGCGGGCAGCATCCGCCACGCGCCGGCAACGATCGGCGCCGCTCTGGTGGTCCTGACGTTGCTGATGTTCACCAAGAACGCCTATGGCGAAAGTTTCCGCTCGTTCTACACCTTCTACCTCATGGAGAAATTCGGTCTTTCCATCCCTTCCGCACAGATGATGTTGTTCATCTTCCTGCTGGCCTCGGCCGCAGGCGCACTGATCGGAGGCATTGTCGGCGATCGCATCGGACGCTACCGGATCATCTGGATCTCGGTTCTGGGGCCGCTTCCCCTGACGCTGATCCTGCCACATGCCGATCTGTTCTGGACCGGCGTGCTGACGGTGATGATCAATCTGATCATGGCAAGCGCCTTCGCATCGATCCTGATCTACGCCATCGAGCTGTTGCCGAACCGCATCGGGCTTATCGGCGGGCTGTTCTACGGCTTGAACTTCGGTCTCGGCGGCATTGCGGCAGCGCTTCTCGGGATACTGGCCGACAGCTACGGTGTCGAAACGGTCTATTACATCTGCTCGTTCCTTCCGCTTGCGGGGCTTCTCGCGTGGTTCCTCCCGAAGATCGAGGAAGGTCATTCGTAACGAACGTCTCCCGCTCTCTCGATGGAGAGAGAGGGAGCGGACATGCCCGATTGTGGGATGACGCAACGCGTTTCATACGCCCCGCGCCGGCGGCAGCAGCGTTCTAAAGAGAGGATAGTGACATGCATGAACTTGCAATTCTTGCCTCCATCCTGGGCGTCTTCCTGCTTGGAGCCATGAGCCCCGGGCCGAGCTTCATCGTGGTGTCGCGGATCGCGATCGCACGGTCCCGCGCCGATGGGTTGATGGCAGCGGTCGGCATGGGCATTGGCGGCTTTTTCTTCGCCTGTATCGCGGTCGCCGGCCTGACGGCGATCCTTCTTCAGGTTGAATGGCTCAACATTCTCCTGAGGCTCGCCGGAGGCGCCTATCTCGTCTGGATCGGTATCGGCATCTGGCGGGCCGCGCCGCAGAAGATAATGATTGCCGAGACACCCGCCGACCAGCCGAGCACGCTCTGGAAATCCCTGCTGCGGGGGCTCTTCGTTCAGATCTCCAACCCGAAGACGGCGATCTTCTATGCCTCGATGTTCGCGGCGCTGCTGCCGTCGCCGGCGCCTACCTGGATGCTTCTCGCCCTGCCCCCGCTGCTCTTCATCAACGAGTTCGTGTGGTACGCAATCGTGGCCCTTGGCTTTTCCTCCCATGGGCCGCGGGTCGTCTACCTGCGCTCCAAGACCTGGATCGACCGCGCCGCCGGCGCCGTGGTGGGCGCACTTGGGCTAAAGCTGATGACGGATAGCGCACGAACAATCGCCTGAGGCGTTTCTTGCCCAGCAGCGGCGCGGCGATATCGATTGCCACGTACAGGTCGCCCTTGCCCTGCCAATGGAACCGGTCGGCGCGCCAAAAGCGCACGTCCCCGCAATCGCTCGCCGGCAGAAAATCGCAACTCGGTGGCGTTGTGGTGCGCGGCGAGGCAAGCGAGCCCAGAAGGCATTCATCTGCCGAAAGTGGGCACTCACCAGCAGGCGGGTCGAAGCGGGCGAACTCGCCCCGTTTTCTATGCTGATGGTCCTCGCACCTATTTGTCGGCGCGTGTGACGATAAACCAGTCAGCGACCAGTACGGAGGTGGCGATCGAGCCCCAGATGGTGGCCACTTAGAGTTCGCCGAAGGAGATGGAGTGAACGAATTGCATGAGCCCGATGCCTGCTAGCAGGCAGACCCTCAATAGGACGGCAGCGAAGGTCGGGGCGTAATTGCGTATCATCCAGAAGCGGTGTGATCGCGAAAGCGGCCTTGCCGCGCGGCGCGGTAGGCCTGCCAGCCCGAGAAAAACCAGCAGACGACAAGCAGGCCGAAGCCCACCTGGACATGAAAGCCGGCCGTCGTCATCACTGTTGCCGAGATGGCGGCACAGCTGCCGGCGAGGACGCAAAGCTAGGGAGACGCCGCTCGGCAGGGCAGGAAGGCCGACCAGGCCCGGTTTCAGGCGGCCTTCGCGGCGTTTCTCGATGAGCGCAAAGACCTGTTCGATCAGGCCGCTTGATGCCTACCGTCGCCACCCTGCTCGTCATCTTTTCCGGCTGAAGAAGCGCGCTGAAAAACAGAAAATGGAGAGCGAGTGGATCGGCCTGCCGGCGGCCGCACGAAGGTGCGGCCGCCGGCACCTAAATCCGATCACCGTCCGGGCCGCCGCAACAGAGAGATCGTATTGAGCGCGGTGATGATGGCCAGTGGGAATTGCGCGATCCCCGTCAATTCAAAGAGCAAATCATCCGGCAACCGGTAAACGGGCTCGGGAAACAGGGACCGCGCTGCGTCTGTTCCGAAACCGAAATAGGCGACGTTCTTGACCACATGGTTCCAGCCTCCCTCGTAGATGCCGATCATCGCGACCGGAAAGGCGAGCACGACAAGGGCGGCCAGCCATGTCGCGACACGTCCAGCCGTGGTCCCGCTCCTCGACCGGCCAACGAACAGCGCGGCCGCAATGACTATCGCCGCCGGCACGGCCAACTGGACGATATGGAGCCGCCACGGTGTTTCATAGATGTAGGCGCCATGGGCGTGATGCAGGCTCGTCAGGGCGAGCAGGAGCAGCGCGCAGGCACCCGCTTTTCGAAATGGAGAAGAGAGAGGGGACGTTGCAGAAAGCTCAACCATGGCTGTTCCTCGGTGTTGACTAGACGACAATCGGCTAGCACGATCCGGAACACGGTGTTCGGAAGTTGCGAAACAGAAGGGCGCCTCGAGTACCGAATTGGACTGGAGCGTGCGCTCGTCCGGAAAAAGGAGAGCAAACTTGGCGATCGATCGACGCGTGGCCCGAACGCGCACGGCGCTTTATGAGGCGCTTCTCGCCTTGATACGCCGCAAGCACTACGAACTGATCACCGTCGAAGACATCCTGGCCGAGGCGAACATCGGGCGATCGACGTTCTATGCGCACTTCACGTCGAAAGACGACCTTCTGAAACGCAGTCTGGAGCGTCTGCGCGATCTGCTGGTGACCGCAAAGGACAAGACGATCTCATCGGCACGCGAGCGAGACCGGGAAGAGGCGTGGGATCCCAGCCGCGCCTTGTTCGAGCATGTCGCCGAACACGCGGACATCCAGGTCGCACTTGCCGGCGGACGCGGAGGCGGCATCGTTCGCGATGCGGTTGACGATGTGCTTGCGGAAGTCCTTCGCCGGTCGCTCCCCGCCACGATGCATGCCGCTCTTCCGCGCGACCTCGTGATCCGTCACATGGTCTCCACGTTCAACGCCGTTCTGCGCTGGTGGCTGGAGGATCGACCGGAAATGCCTCCCCGCGAAGTCGACGCTGCGTTCCGAAAACTTGTGCTTGATGGCCTGCCGCCGGAGACATGCCGGCCCTTCATCATGACGTCGTGACCGACAGCCTGCGCGGCAACCGGATTTTCCTTCGCTGCGCGCACGGGGAGATCGCTGCGAGAAGATCGTGCGCCTAGTCGGCGCACAGCATTCGGGCGTCGAAAGCGCTTTGCTCCTTTTTGAAGCGCACTGCGATGGCCTTCTTCAAACCATCCGGGTGCACTTGAAGCACGCCGTTGGCTTCGCCGGTTTCGGCCGGTGTCTCGATCTGCCGATAATTCACGAGGCCGGGCACGAGATCCACCTGCTCGACATAGCCCGGCACTTCGAAGCTATAGACGATGTCAGCCGAGACGAGTTCGAGGTTCACCACCGCGCCGGTCGGAAGCGTGATCCGAGCGCCAACGGCGCATTGGACGGAGGGATCATCTTCGAGACGCTGGCCTGGCTTGCGGTATTCGAGCGTGAGCGCGCGCTTATCCGCCCTCAATAGGATCGTGAGATCGTCGCCTGACGACGCGGCCTCCTCTGCAGTCGCCATGCCCGACGATATGAAGGCCATGGTAAGAAAGAAGATGAACCTTGACGCCCAAATCATTGTTCGGTCTCTCCTTTAGGCCGACGGTCGATAGACCGCCGATAATCCAATTCGACCCAAAGGTGATAGCTTTGCAGCTCTCAACCGGCAAGGTGGTTCGCTGTCACGTGCTCCACTTGGCCGGTCGACTTCCCGCCCGACGCCTGAACGACGGTGACGGCGATCATGTGGAAGACGTCGTCGGCGTTGCAGCCGCGCGACAGATCGTTGGCAGGCTTGGCGAGCCCCTGCAGGATCGGGCCGATGGCGGTGGCGCCGCCGATGCGCTGGGCGATCTTGTAGCCGATGTTTGCGGCGTCGAGGTTGGGGAAGACGAAGACATTGGCCTCGCCATGCAGCGCCGATTGCGGCGCCTTTGCAGCGCTGACGGCCTCGACGAAGGCGGTGTCGAACTGCAATTCCCCGTCGATCACCAATCCCGGCGCGGCCGCATGCGCAAGCCGCGTCGCCTCCACCACCTTCGAAACGCGCTCATGCGCAGCGCTGCCGGCCGTCGAGAACGAGAGCATCGCCACCTTCGCCGGCTTGCCGGAGAGCGCCTCGTAGGAGCGCGCCGAGGTCACGGCGATATCGGCAAGGCCGGTGGCATCAGGATCCACAACCAACCCGCAATCGGCGAAGACGAAGGCGCCCTTCTTTTCATGGTGCGGTGCGCAGAGCATCATCAGGAAGAAGCTCGACACCAGGCCGACATCCGGTGCCCGGCCGATGGTCTGGAGTGCGGCACGCACCGTATCGGCGGTGGTCGCGACAGCGCCCCCGACCGTTCCATCTGCGTGATCCTCGCGCACCATCATGGCCGCAAAGACAAGCGGTGAGCGCACGGCTGCCGCTGCGGCCGCTTCGTCGACACCCTTGCTACGCCGGAGGTCGTGGTAGGCAACGGCAAGATGCGCTGTCAGCGTAGACGAAACCGGATCCTCGATGCGGATTTCGTCTGGGCTGCCGCCGGCAGCGTGCAGCCGCTCCGCGACGATTTTCCTGTCGCCGACCAGCGTGATCTCGGCGATACCGGCGCGCACGGCACGCAGGGCGCCTTCGACGATGCGTGGGTCTTCGCCCTCGGCGAGAACGATATGACGCGGCGCGGCTTTTGCAGCCTCGAGTATGCGGTCGAGCGGTTTCATCAGGCGTGTCCCAGATAGTGAATGCCGACGAGGATGAAGAGGGCGATGAAGACGGTTTCGGCGACGATAAGCGCGACCGCGTCGCCACCAACGTCGAGAACACGGCGAAGCGATGTCCGCATGCCCACGGCGACGATGCCGGCAAGCAGCGCCCAGCGCGACGTTTCCATGCCGGCTTTGGCGACGAGCTCGGGCACGAAGCCGAAAGAATTGAGTGCCGCAAAGATCAGGAACGCGACGACGAAGCCGGGCAAAAGCGGCGGGCGCTTGCCGGTTTCTCCTTGGGGCTGCGGCACCTTGCGCAGAGACAGCGAGAAGATGAGGACGACCGGCGCCAGCATGGTGACGCGGATCAGCTTGACGAGCGTCGCCGTTTCGCCTGCCTCCGGCGAGACCGAGAAGCCAGCGCCGACGACCTGGGCGACGTCATGGATGGTGCCGCCGAAGAAGATGCCCGTGGCGCGCGCGTCGAGCCCCATGGTCTGGGCGATAATCGGATAGGCGATCATCGCCAGCGTCGAGAGCACCGTGACCGAAAGCACGGTGAAGATCAGATTGCGCTCGGAGAATTCGTTCTTCGGAAGAACGGCTGCGATCGCCATGGCAGCAGACGCGCCGCAGATGGCAACCGAACCGCTGGTGATCAACGCGAGCCGCCAACCGCGACCGAGAAGTTTTGCAGCAAGCAGGCCGAACCCGATGGTCGCAGCGATGGCTGAGATGAGGAGCAGGATGGTGCTTGCGCCAAGCCCGATCAGCAGATCGACGCTGATACGCATGCCGAGCAGCGCCACGCCGATGCGCAGCACCTTCTTGGCACAGAAATCGATGCCGGCGACGCAACGCCCTTCCTCAGACAGAAAGTGAAAGGCGATGCCGAGCAGGAGCGCCATCAGCATGGCCGGCGCGCCGTAGTGGTCGGAAAGGAATTGGGCAGCGACGGCTACCGCCGCGGTAACGGCGAAGCCCGGCCAATAGGCCGCAAAGCCGGAGGGCACGCTTCGGAAGCGTTCGTGGACTGAGGCGACGAAGGTCATGGTTCTGTTCCGGTCATCTACGGGAAGCTCCGCCCCGCCCGGGGCACCGGGCGGAGCTTGAGGTAAGCGAGGATCAGGCGCGCTTTTGCGGACGCATGTCGGCGCGGTCGATACCTGCAACGGGCACCGGCTTCTTCATCGCGTCGCGGCGGAAGGGTTCGCCGAGCTCCTGGTTGAGGATGACCTCGATAAAGGTCGTCACACCCTTCTTCTGATCGGCAATTGCGTTGGACAGGGCCTCGGTGAGAGCTGCGGTCGTGTTGACCGCAACGCCCTTTAGCCCGCAGCCCTCGGCGACTTTTGCGTAGGAGAGGTTGGGGTTGAGCTCCGTGCCGACGAAGTTGTTGGCGTACCAGAGCGTCGTGTTGCGCTTTTCGGCACCCCATTGGTAGTTGCGGAAGATCACCATGGTTATCGCCGGCCATCCCTCGCGGCCGATCGAGCCCATCTCGTTCATCGAGATGCCGAAGGCGCCGTCGCCGGCAAAGCCGACGACCGGCACGTCCGGGCAACCGATCTTGGCGCCGACGATCGACGGGAAGCCGTAGCCGCACGGGCCGAACATGCCCGGCGCCAGATATTTGCGGCCCGCTTCGAAGGTCGGATAGGCATTGCCGATCGCGCAGTTGTTGCCGATGTCGGTTGAGATGATCGCTTCCTTGGGCAGCGCCGCCTGGATCGCCCGCCAGGCCTGGCGCGGCGACATGCGGTTCGGCTCGCGCGAGCGTGCGCTTTCGTTCCATTCCGTGCCCGGATCGTCGTCCTCGTGGTCCATCGAGGAAAGCTGCTGCTGCCAGGCCGAGCGGGTCTGGTGGATCGCTGCCTTGCGCTCCTCGCGGCCGGCATCGCCGGCCGTCGGCGACAGCAGCTCCAGGATCTGGCGGGCGACCTGCTTGGCATCGCCGCAGATGCCGACCGATACCTTCTTGGTGAGACCGATACGGTCGGCGTTTATGTCGACCTGGATGATCGAGGCGTTCTTCGGCCAATAGTCGATGCCGTAGCCGGGAAGCGTCGAGAACGGATTGAGCCTCGTGCCGAGCGCCAAGACAACATCGGCCTTGGAGATCAGCTCCATCGCCGCCTTCGAGCCGTTGTAGCCGAGCGGCCCGACCGAAAGCCGATGGCTGCCGGGGAAGGCGTCATTGTGCTGGTAGCCGCAGCAGACCGGCGCGTCGAGACGCTCGGCGAGCTTCATGGAATCGGAAATGGCATTGCCGATGACGACGCCAGCGCCATTGAGAATGACCGGGAATTTCGCCTCGGACAAAAGCTTGGCCGCTTCTGCAATCGCTTGCGGGCCACCAGCCGGGCGCTCGAAGCGGACAATCGCCGGCAGATCGACGTCAATCACCTGGGTCCAGTAGTCGCGCGGAATGTTGATCTGCGCCGGCGCACAGCCGCGCCAGGCCTTTTCAATGACGCGGTTGAGCACCTCGGGGATACGCGAGGGATCGCGCACTTCTTCCTGGTAGCAGACCATCTCCTCGAACATCGCCATCTGGTCAACTTCCTGGAAACCGCCCTGCCCGATCGTCTTGTTGGCCGCCTGCGGCGTCACCATCAGAAGGGGGGTGTGGTTCCAGTAGGCGGTCTTGATCGCGGTGATGAAGCCGGTGACGCCGGGGCCGTTCTGGCCGATCGCGACCGACATCGTGCCCGTTGCGCGGCTGAAGCCATCGGCCATCATGCCGGCATTGGTCTCGTGGGCGCAGTCCCAGAACTTGATGCCGGCCTTCGGGAACAGGTCCGACACCGGCATCATGGCCGAGCCGATGATGCCAAAGGCATGTTCGAGGCCATGCATCTGAAGAACTTTGACGAAGGCTTCCTCGGTGGTCATTTTCATGGGGTGGTTCCTTTCCTGGTATTATTTCAAAGAGTTAGAGGATCTCGTCACGGAGGTAGTACCAGCGGTACATTCCCCATTGGCCGAGCCTTCGGAACGGCGTCAAAAGCCCGTGGCCCGGCAGAGGCGAAGTGAAGATGGGAAGGTCGAGGCCGCCGCCGTTGCCGGCGACCATCTGGGCCATGCGACGGCCCGCCTGGGCGGAGTACATGACGCCGTTGCCGCCATAGCCCATGGCGTAAAACAGCCTCTGGCTCGGGTCCGGCTGGAAAATGCGCGGCATCATGTCGTGGCTGACATCTACCCAGCCCCACCAGGAGTAGTCGATGTCGATGCCGCGGAGCGCCGGGAACTTGCGGTAGAGACCGGCCAGCAACAGCTCGAGATGCTTCGGATTGCTCGCGTCGCGTCCGGTGATGGCGCTGCGGCTGCCGATCTGCACCCGTCCGTCCGGCAGCATGCGATAGTAGTGACGCAGTGTCCGCGTATCGGTGAGCGGGATGCGCGCCCTGAAGTTCAGCGCCTTCTGCTCGCTTTCCGTCAGCGGCCGGGTGACGATCGAGTTCGACAGGATCGGCATCAGTCGGTGGCGGGTGAGCGCATTCATGCCGGGTGACGTGTAGCCGGCCGTCGCGATGCAGACGGCACGCGCTCGCACCGTGCCACCAGGCGTCGTCAGGTAGTGCACGCCGCCCTTGGCGGTGCAATCAAGCACCGGGCTCGACGTATGCACCTTTGCCCCCAGCTTGCGGGCAAGTTTCAGGTAGCCGAAGGCGAGCTTGGCCGCATGGATACCCATGCCATCGGGCTCATACATCGCCCCGCGCGCTTCTTCGTCACGAACAAAATCGCGATGGATTTCGTCGCGCGAGACCATGCGGGCGCGATAGCCGAAGGTATCGTTGAGAACACGGACCTCACTTTGAAGCGCCGGCAGCATCTTGTCGCGGTGGGCGATATAGAGGTGGCCGCCATCCTGCGGATCGCAGTCGATCTCGGGTTCACGGACGAGAGAGCGAAAGAGGTCGAATCCCTCGGAAATCTCCGCATGCATCTTGCGGGCGACGTCAACGCCCCAGCGGGCGATCCATTGCGAGCGCTTCAGCCGACCCGCGGAGATCTGCGCCTGCCCGCCGTTTCGGGTGCTGCAGCCCCAGGCAACGCCATTGGCCTCCAGCACCGTTGCCTTGATGCCGTGCTCGCGCGCCAGGTGGATGGCGCAGGAGAGACCAGTATAGCCGGAACCGATGATCGCAACGTCGACATCGATATCGCCCGTGACCGGACCGTCATCCTCCGGTTCCGGGCCGGCAGTGCCGATCCAGTAGGTCGGCGCATAGTCCTTGCCCGTGCCGGGGCTGCGGGCATGGTTCGGGTCATAGGCCGGATCAAACGGCTGCCTTACAGGCTTCAAAGGGGTGGCACGCAGTTGCATGGCTCTAGCTCCAGGCCATCAGTAGCGGGGCTGCAGGACCGGGCGGTTCTTGCGGAACGCCTGCTTGCGCACGATCTTGCCGTTTCGGAAGGTGAAGAGGTCGCAGCCTTCGGCCTCGATGCGGCTGCCGTCGGCAGCCGTGCCGGAGAAAGTCCACTCGGACACGCCGCGATCGCCTTCGACGAAGTGGCTGTGGTTGCCCCATTCGGCATCCGGCATCGATTTCCAGACCCCGCTGAAGGCGTCGGCGATCGGACCCGTACCGACGAAACGGTTGCCGTAGACCTCGGGGCCGCCAACTGCGTTGAACACGCAATCCTCGGCGAAGAAGTGCATGACCCCATCGATGTCATGCCGGTTGAAGGCATCGAACAAGGTTTTGAGATCGGTTGCCGTCAGTGTCATGGTCCTGTCCTTTGGCTTGGTCGTCAGGCATGGCTTCGCCGGAGACGGGAAAGACCGTCTTCAAAAGGTCGCCAGGCCGTATTCAGTTGATGTGTCGGAGGTGGTCGCCGGTTAGAGGCGGCCCTTCCAGGGGATCAGCGCCCTTTCGAGGTAGCGGATCAGAAGATCGAAGGCGAAGGCGAAGATACCGATGATGAAGATGCCCATGATCACCGTATCGCTTTCGAGGTTTTCGGCGGCGTTCAGAACCATGAAGCCGAGGCCTCGGTTGGCCGCCACCATTTCGGCGGCAACCAGGGTGGTCCAGCCAACGCCGATGCCGATGCGCATGCCGGTGAAGATTTCCGGCAAGGCTGCCTTCATGATCACCTGGCTGATCACCTGCCCGCGGGTGGCGCCCATCGCATAGGCCGCGTGGATCTGTTCCGTCGACACTGAGCGTACCCCTGCCCTTGCGGCGATCGCCATCGGTGCAAAGATCGCCAGATAGATCAGGAACACCTTCGGGAACTCACCGATGCCAAGCCAGATGATGACGAGCGGCAGATAGGCAAGCGGCGGAAGCGGCCGGTAGAATTCGATGATCGGGTCGAACAGCCCACGCACGAAACGGTTGACACCCATGAGCACGCCGATCGGCACGGCGGTCACCAGCGCCAGCAGGAAGGCGCCGAACACGCGGCCGATACTGGCGAGCGTGTGCTGCATCAGCGTTGAGTTTGAAACGCCGTCGGTCATCGCCAGCATGAACTTGTCCCAGACCGCCAGCGGAGACGGCAGGAACAGCGGCTTGACCCAGCCCCCTTCGGTCACAAGGAACCAGAGAGCGACGATGACGACCGTCGTCGAAAAGCTGATAAGGCCGCTGCTGCCTTCACCCGGAGCACCGAAGATCTTGCCGGCCTTTACGGGCTTGGCGCGTGTCACTCTGTCAAGCATGGGCCACCTCCGGGTTGCCGGACGCACGTTCGTCGCCATAGATGATGCCGAGAACTTCTTCGCGCATGCGGATGAATTCCGGGCTGGACTTGATCGCGCGGGCATTGCCCTCGGCGAGGAAGCGCTTGTTGAAGTTGAGCTCGTAGGTGTGGGTGATGCGGCCTGGACGCGGCGACATGACGATCAGCCGCGAGCCGAGGAACAACGCTTCCTCCACACTGTGGGTGATGAAGAAGAACATCTTGTTGGTGAGCTGCCAGACCTTGAGCAACAGCTCCTGGATGGTCTCGCGCGTCAGCGCGTCGAGGGCCGCCATCGGCTCGTCCATCAACAGCATGGCGGGGTCGCAGGTCAGCGCTCTTGCGATGCCGACGCGCTGCTGCATGCCGCCTGACAGGTGATAGATCATGTGGCGGTGGAAATCCTGAAGGCCGACCAGAGCGAGGTTCTTGGTGGCAAGATCCCGCCGGGTCGCCTTGTCGACGCCGCGCAGCTTGAGGCCGAACTCGGTATTCTCTATGACGTTCAGCCACGGCAGAAGCGCGTGCTTCTGGAAGACGACGCCACGCTCGGCGCCAGGTCCGTTGACCTGGTGGTTGCCAAGGGTGATGTCGCCTTCCGACGGGGCCATGAAGCCCGCCATCAGGTTGAGCAGCGTCGTCTTCCCGCAGCCGGATGCGCCGAGCGCAACGACGAAATCGCCGCTGTTGATGGTAAGATTGACGCCTTTCAAGGCGATGATTGCCTGGTCCGAATAGAGGCCCGGGTAGGTCAGACTGATGTTCCTGACGCTCAATGTTTCCATGAGAAATGCCTCCCTGCACCTCGGTCACGGTCTATGGTGGTGCGCCGGCCGCTCCTCAACGGCCGGCGCAATCGATAGATTAGCCTATTGTGCGGCCGCCTTGGCAAAGTCGGCGTTCACGTAAGGCGCATAGTCGTCGAGCGACTGGCTGATCTGCTTCTGCTCGACGAGGAACTTGGCGCTCTCGGTCAGTGCGCGTGTGGCGCCGCCGCCGAGCCAGACCTCGGAAGCCTGCTCATCCGCGTTCGGGAACGAAAGCAGGCGTAAGGCTTCGACGGTGCTCGGGCCATCGCCGCCGATCAGCTTGACGATGCCTTCCACCTGCGGCGACTCCTCCGTCCACGCCGCCTTGTTGGCGTTGTAGTCGGCATAAGCGTCCGTCAGAACCTTGGTGAAGGCTTCCATCAGCTTCGGGTTCTCCGCGGCCCAGGCCTTGTCGACCACCAGCCCGTCGAAGGTCGGCACGCTTGCCGCCCCGATCACTTCGGAATCCGAGATCGTCTTGCCGGTCTTCTGGATTTCCGAGAGCGCCGGCGGCCAAACATAGGCGGCGTCGATATCGCCACGCTGCCAGGCGGCAACGATCTGCGGCGGCTTCAAGTTGAGGATTTCCACCTCGCGCGGATCGACGTTCCAGACCTTGTTCATACCGACCAGCAAGTGAAAATGCGACGTCGAGACGAAAGGCACGGCGACCTTCTTGCCCTTGAGATCGGCCGGCGTCTCGATGCCCGAACCCTCGCGGGCGACCAGCGCTTCCGACTGGCCGATATTGTCGAGGATCCAGAAGAGCTGCAGTTCGACGCCGCGCGTGGCGGCAGCCGCAGTACCGGTCGAACCGAGAACGCCGATCGGTACGTCACCGGAGGCGAGCGCCGTGGTGATGTCGCCGGCCGAACTGAACTGGCGCCAGTCGATCGAATAGCCGGCTTCCTTGGCGGCGGCGTCGAAGCGGCCATCGGCGATCGCGGCCACGAACGGGCCGACGATCTGCTGATAGCCGACGACGAGTTTCGTTTCGGCGTAAGCGACGCCGGATGCGGCCAGGCTCGCGACAATACTGGCCGCCGCGGCCAGCCGTCTGAAATGTCCATGTAGCATTTGTCTTCCTCCTCTTTGTTTATTCGCTGACCGTTTCTCCGGTCTTGCTGATGACGATAAGGCCGAGATCCGGCTTGCGTTATATCCAGTCTGGAAGTTGAATAGAGCCAGTTTAACGCCGTCGGGGGAGCAGGCGTCGTGCAGATGAACGTCTCCGAAACCATTTTTTTCATCGATCGCGATAGCGGGATCGGCTTGCAGGCGCAGTTGCGCGAGACGGTCGTTTCGGCCGTGCTCGCCGGAAGGGTGCAGCCGCGTGCGCATCTGCCGTCGAGCCGTAAGCTCGCCGACTATCTGCGAATATCGCGCATCACGGTGACACTCGCCTATCAGGAACTGATCAACCAAGGCTACGTCGAGGCGGTCAACCGCAGTTCCTATCGCATATCCGGCAATCCGCCGGGCATGGATGTGGAAGGAGAGCGCCCATCCGCCGGCTCCAACGCGATCGACTGGAGCCGCAAGATCAAGATGAGCTTTGGCGTCGTACGCCAGGTCGCCAAACCGCTGGACTGGCGGCGCTATCCGTTCCCCTTCCTCTATGGCCAGATGGACCCGACACTGTTCGATCTCAATGCCTGGCGTGACTGCGCCCGCCGGGCATTGGCGCGAGAGGATTTCGTGCTGATGGCGAGCGACTTTGCCGCGGCCGACGACGTGCGGCTGGTTAACTACATCTGCTCGCGCACGCTGCCGCGCCGGGGCATCCACGCCACGCCGGACGAAATCCTCGTCACCGTCGGCGCGCAGAACGCGCTCTGGATCGTGACCCGACTGATCCTGGAGAAGGGCTCTGCCGCGGTCTGCGAAAACCCTTGCCATCCCGATATCAGCGCCTCGCTGCTTTTGAGCGGTGCGGACGTCACGACGGTCGATGTCGATGGCGAGGGCCTGTCACCGGATGCCCTGCCGGAAAAAGTCGATGCCGTTTTCGTGACCCCGAGCCACCACTCGCCAACTGGCGCGACCATGCCCGTCGATCGGCGAACGCAACTGCTGCAGGCTGCAGAAGAAAGAGATTTCGTCATCGTCGAGGACGATTATGAGTTCGAGATCAGCTACCTCGCCCCGCCTTCGCCGGCGCTGAAGGCGCTCGATCCGTCGGGTCGGGTGCTCTATATCGGCAGCTTCTCGAAGTCTCTCTTTCCCGGACTTCGGCTCGGCTACCTCGTGGCGCCAGCCCCCTTCATTCGCGAGGCGCGTGCGCTTCGCTCGCTGATGCTGCGCCACCCGCCCGGTCACCTTCAGCGCACCGCAGCCTATTTCCTGGCGCTCGGCCATTATGACGCCGTGCTCCACCGGATGCGGACCGAATATCACAAGCGCCACGTGATCATGGCCGAGTCACTGCGTAGGGCGAACCTGAAAGTCGCGGGATCCTCGACCTTCGGCGGTACGTCCTTCTGGATGGAGGGACCAGAAGGGCTCGACGCCGACCGTCTGGTCAGCGAA
>JAESGS010000433.1_pt1 | contig 33027 bp, 32 predicted proteins | sample 9269761 | NCBI WGS metagenome assembly JAESGS01 (sample SAMN15741799, study PRJNA653493) | algae metagenome | isolation source: Cyanosarcina radialis HA8281-LM2 and co-occurring heterotrophs from damp... | place: USA: Makauwahi cave, Hawaii | collected 2011-01-06 | reverse complement strand
CCTGCCGTTCTTCTTGAGTTAACCGTACAATGTAGCGTTTCAGCATGGTTGAGTTCTCACCTCAGACTGTTTTCGCTCGAAGAGAGCTTGGTCTCTATTCACAATCTTAAGCTTGACAGACCACTAGTTTAGACGCAAGCCTTACCGCTGTGTAGTCTGAGATTAACCAAGCCTCAAGAAATATCTGCTCCATTTAACCGCAAACGACCGCAAACAGCTAGAATTTATGCTGAGTAACAGTTTTGTTGTTAATTTTCGATCTCCTGTTTCTGGCTGTATTGCCCCACTGTCAAAAAATCGTCATGAATTATTTAATTGCTGTACTACCCGATCGCATCCAAGCAGAAGGAGCTTACGTAGCCCTAGAAAAACAAGGATTCCCGATGGATGGGGTAACTATTTTGGGTAGAGGGTATAAAAGCGCGGATGAATTTGGATTGCTCGACGATCCTAAGACGCAAGCCCGCAAGCAAGTAATCCTGATGTCTTACTGGCTCGTACCGTTTGGATTTGTGGCTGGGATAACTTTTAGCTTGATGACCAATCTGCACACCTTTGCTTGGGCGGGTGAAATTGGAGATCGCTTTATCGCAGGGCTTCTAGGAGCAGTTTCAGGTGGTTTGGGCAGTTTGGTCGCTGGTGGGGGATCGGCTCTGATCGCTGATAGTGGCGACTCTTTACCCTATCGCGATCGCTTGCAAGCAGGAAAATATTTGCTAGTGGTTCGCGCCGCTGACAGTTTGGCGCAACAAGCTACTCAGACCTTGCGTCAATTTGAACCAGAAAGCATCCAGGGATATGCTATTGGATAAGGGGCATAGGGCATGGGGCATAGCGAATAATTAAATTTCTGGATATTCTCGAAGTATTAAGTTTTTGATAAATTCGCTGTAATCGTCTTTCATTGGCAGTTCCAGATCGACCTTAATCCGCCTTCTAGTTGTGAATACTTTTTCCCGATCGATCGGACTAATTGCTTCTTTCTGATACGATTCCCAATACAAACCTACACCCCGTTTTTGCCAGTTGGGTAGATCGTTGAAATTAATTCCCAATCGCTGATACAGCATTTCGTTTTTATCGCTCGTAGAAAGTTTGTCTAGTTTTTCGGTGGCAGCGACAGCGCTGTCGCCGCTTTTTCGTAACATCCAGTAGCAGTGAGCATTTAAGGCATTACGATGAGCATCTTCATTGCGCCAACGAAAATAATCGACCACCAAATTGAGGGTAGGAAGTTGTGAAATTCGACAGTCGAATACTGCGATTCTACCTAGTAATAGCGATAGCTTGGCGCTGGCTTCTCCTGCCAAAATTGAATTGAACTTTCGCAGCTTGCGGCTAAAGCTCTCTTCGTCTCGGTGAAATAAGAGTGAAATTTCATCGCTTTGAGTGTAACCGTAGACGATCCGAAATCCACAATTCATCAGATGTTCTACTGTAGCCACCATATAATCTCGAAATTGAGGATCGAAGGGAGCTTCAAAATTATGGATCTCCTTGGTCAGACGAGTAAAGTTACGTCCGTCGAGTCTAGCTACCATAAAAATCTCTGGTAAGACGCACAAATCGTGGGCTGTCTCGAAAATTCTTAATTTTGCATCTAATTGTTCAAATTTCATTTTAAATACCCAAAATCAGTCAGATATGGTATTAGCGATCGACCCATTCCTTGATTTCAAACTCTCCTGTTGGTAATATCCGAACGTAGCAAAGTTTGTCGAAACCTTCTGTATACTGTGGGATTGCCAATCGGGCGTGCGTGCCTCTCATTCCTTTTTCTGGAACTTGTCGATCGATCGGACGGTTTTGGTTGCGTTGGATGGAATCGGCAATTTTTGACTCAAAGTAATAACCAATAATTTCAAAACCCTGTTGCTTGGCTGGCTCGATGTAGCGTTTTCTCTCTTCAGGCGTGGGGTTAGTATTATCGACGACAAACGGCTGACGGATCTCTAGACAGATTTCTAGCAGCCGTTGCTCTCGGTGTCTGGTTTTGAGCATATCCAGGTTGATGCGAACGTGCGTGTGAAAAAATTGTTGACTGTAAAAAGTTGATTTGCCGCTGGCTTGAATTCCCACAAAAACGATCGCTTGCATTCTTGCTTCAATATCTACTGAAACAACACGGAGTTAATTGGGTTTCTTGCCCTTCAACCAACCTACAGCTATGGGATTAGAATCTGACAGTTTTCGCAGACTAATCGCTGAAATTTTTGAGTCAATTCAGCTTGACATTTCGGACAAGAACTTAGTAGCTCGTAACGATCTGCTTCGGCATCCTGAAACCACCAATAATAACAACGACGCAATTGAGAAATAATTTTACAGGCTTCGTAGCTGCGTCGGTTAACTGCACTGTTTGGATCGAGAAGTTGTTGGCGGGCCCAGTCTTAAAATTCGCCCGAATCGAGCCACAAGACGTAGAAACAACTATAAAATCTGCGCCACGTAGCAATAACCTCAACCATTTCTGGTATCGGTTGTAGTCGTTCTGGAGGCAATTCTCGATCGCACTCGATACAGCGGATAGGATTGTTCGTCAGAGCGTAGCAGAGAACGATCGGATACTGGCGATCGCACGGGCAAATTTCATCGGGCGGCGTTGGCGGTTCGGGTTTTAATTTCTCGTACATTTTACTTTTGAAGAATACACGAGTTCAGGATTTAAGAAGACGATTAGAATATCTTCAGCAATTCTTGTCAGGTAGGCATCCTGCCTGCCCTTGAGTTTAATTGCTAAAGAGGTCTATCAAACTCAACGCTCTTCTGCATTCGCTTGAGATTTCGGGCCGATAAAGCCTATTGGGTTGCCATCTGGATCGATAACTTGACACATATAAGTGCCATCTTGCCGATCTAACGGCCCGCGATAGAGTTTTGCCCCTAATTTGACAGCACGTTCGATCGCACCATCAAAATCTAAAACTTGCCAGTAGGCTACTTGTCCTGCTGCTCCCGATGGCACTTTGCTATCGGCTCGATGAAACCACACTTCTTGCTTGCCAACTCGAATAAAGAAGTGTTCTGGATCGTCGAGCCAGGTAATCTCGATGCCAAATAACTTAGAGTACCATTCGGCAGCAGCACGTCGATCTTTGACAAAATAGACGATCTCAGCCACATAATTAAACATATCTATGACTAAGGTTGATACCGACTCATTCTCGCCCAATCTTGAGTCGAACCAATGTTCGGATTTTCGCTAGGGTCGTTCGTCGGATATATGTGTCCCTGGCGATCGATCCAGTAATACTGATAGTTTGATGGTAGCTCGGTAACAGGGTATCCATAGGGATTCGTCCAAGTCCCTACATTGCCCAGGTTCTCGCGAAATTGGAAGTTTTGGCGAGCGATAGATTCATCCCGCTGGCGGTTTACTCGATCCCAAGTCTGCTGCGACCACTCGCGGTATTCTCTAGCTTGTTGGCCCTCAGCGTTAGCAATTTGGATGTTTTGCTCCATAATGCCTCGCATCCCGAAGGCCGCCCCATTATTGGCTTCTACTTGGCTTGCCACTTGGGGCAACCATGAAGCATACCTGCCCCACACAGATTCATGGGAGGTAGCAAACGTTAGCACCATGGTACACATATTATAGCTATTGGCAATGCTGCATTTGGCTATTCCCCGACAGGGAATACCGTTAAAGGCAATGTATATGCAGTCGAACTCATAAGCTATCGTGCAACCCGCAAGCGGTTGAACTTGACGGGGCTGACTCATTTGCAGGTTATGAGGTTGTAGCTTTAACAGATACTCGTAAACAAACTGTCCGGGATTGTAGTTGGCTGGCAACCCACAATTGCCGGCCATGACCGTCATGGCCGTATTATCTGGAGCGTATAAAACAACGGCAAACTGTCCGTCCTCACCCACGCGCCAACCATTCGGCACAGCATAATTGAAAAACCGTCCGTGCTGGATTTCTACCGAACTAGAGGGAGAAGGCTGGGAAGGGAAAGACCACGGATTGTTATACATCTGCATTAGAAGTTATAGAAGAAGCATCGAACGGGAAGTCTCATACCAAATCCGGTTTACAAAACTGTCTTGACCTCAAGGAGCTTCCGGCTCCCCTCTCCCTTGGGAGAGGGGTTGGGGGTGAGGGCAGCAATGTATGGTATGAGAACCGGATTTGGTATCATTTGGTTATACAGTGGCTAGATCGGCAGTTTCGGAGCGATCGATCGAATCTCACGTCAGATTTTATTTTTTCCTTAATTTCCCCACCTCAGCGTTTGTTGGACAATCGAAGCTAATATCCAAGAGCTAATCGAGCGCTCATCTGGTGCTAAAGCTGACTGGTAAACTCAATAACGCTTAATAGCAATATACAGTTTTGTTTTTTAAAAATTAATAGCTATGCTGTTAAATATTTCAATTTAGAAGATTTAATAAAGTTGCTTTTCATTTTCGAGCTATTGAGGTAGATTCTGTTTTTTAAACTCTAGTAAATTACTTAACCTCAAAAGCTATGCTGCGCGATCGCCAAATTATTCGATTGATTCCTTGGTTTTTCTGCTTGAGTGCTGGCGTATTTCTGGCAGGAGATGTCGGTATATTTGCCCAGACACCTAGACCTAGTTCTCCACCTAATCGAGCAGTGGGAAAATTCTCGCTCTGCGGCAGCGATTGCGGCCAGGCTCAATATTACATCGGCTACAATCGCACTAACATGGCTAAAATCGGCGAAAAAGAAGCAGTTTTGCTTATTAGACCCGATACGGTTTTAGTCAATACTTCTAACCTATCCTTCACCAGAAGTTTGCCAGATGTAGATGAAAAAACAGTCGATTTAGAAGATGGCAACTTTGTCAACTCCATTCATAGAATCGAGCGAGCGCAAATTGGTAATTTTCTTAAAACCGAAATGATGAGCGTTCGGACTAATAAAGCTAATTCATTCGCTAAAGCCACGGTTAAATTATTTTGGGGAGACACCTTTACCGTGACCTCAAAAACTCTGCCCCAAGGAACTCCCGTCAAAGTCAACATTGAGAGGATAAGCGGTGGATTTGGCAATCCAGTAACGGATTACGCTCACTATGAAGCGACTTATCAAACTTTTATCGATGGCAAAGCGATCGCCGATCTCAATCTTACTGTAGCCAAGAAACCTGGAGTGGGAGAACAGGATGAAAAAACTGGAAAACCACAGACAACCTATACTCTTAACACTCAAGTCGGTGGCACTTTTACTGTTGAATCTTTACTAGAAGTGCTAGAAGGCGTAAATGTCGATGCCAAAAGCTATCAAATGCTCAACGGTTCTGATGAAGTCCAGTACAAAATCAAACTAGCAGACGAAACCAAGATTGCCGCTTGTCTGACTTCTGCCAGTGGCACGTTTTATTCTGGCAAGTGTCAGTAGAGAAGAATACAGGAGTTCAGGAGTTCAGAATATGGATTTATACCTTCTGCCTCCTGCCTTCTGCCTTATTTCCAAGAAAAAACGGGCTAACCTATATTCGGCTTAACCCGCTTTAGAAAGGGAACGCAAGAAAGTAGTTATTTTTGCACGACCAACTTCACGTTGGCATTTTGCAAACCGCGTTGCTTGACTTCTGATAGAGTCTTGTTAACAGCGTATTTTTGATTGATCGAATTAATCAATTCGGTTTGATTGTGCTTCTTGGCGACACCCCAGAGATCGGCAATCAGGTCGAAAGAACCGTCGCTATTGCGAGACCAGCCGAGATCGTACTCGCCTTCTAAAACAGCAACGATGTCAGCGCGTACCCGCTGGCCGTTGTAGCCGCGCACGTCAGCATTATTCTTCACAAAGATGCCCAAGTCGCGCAAAGAGGTCTTGAGGATTTCTGCGTCAGAAATTTTGGTGCGGAGAGTGCTAAAGTGAGACATGAGGATTTCCTCCAGTACAAAAGTTAAAACGACAACGTTAGTTTTCGATCTAGCCGCCACTTTTAACGGTCTAAGTGGCATTTTTTCGATTCGCTAGCTCTTAGCTAGCCTTTCCTCCTGTTGGGAGCAGGAGAAAGCTTTTAAAACTCCAATCGCTGATATTCGGCGACGGAGGCCGCAGCAGGTCGCGCTCGCTGCCTGGCCCAATCTCTGAGGGCCGTTACCTGCTCGGTCATAGTCCTAGAAAGCGGTAGCGTCGATTTAATCGCCGCAATGATATCTAGCTGCGTAAATTCGCGGTCTTGAGCGAAAGCATCGTACATCGCCGCAATTAAGGCCTGCTCGATTTCTGCTCCAGAAAAACCGTCTGCAACTTTTGATAGCTGTTCGATATCGAAACGCTCTAAATCTCGATGCCGCTTGCTCAGGTGAATCTTGAAAATCTCTTGCCGCTCTTCTTGAGTGGGCAAGTCAACAAAGAAAATCTCGTCAAAACGACCTTTGCGTAAGAATTCTCCGGGTAGGCGTTCTACGCGGTTAGCCGTTGCCATCACGAATACTGGCGATGTCTTCTCTTGCATCCAGGTAAGGAAAGAACCGAAGATCCGGCTTGAAGTACCGCCATCGGAGTCGGCAGAACCAGCCGTGCCAGCAAAAGCTTTATCTAGCTCGTCAATAAAGAGAATTGTCGGAGAAATCGATTCAGCCGTTTTCAGGGCATTCCGCAGGTTGGCCTCAGAACGACCGACCATCGAACCATCGTACACTCGCCCCATGTCTAAGCGCAGTAGGGGCAAACCCCAAAGGCGAGCAGTAGTTTTGGCAATTAAAGATTTCCCGCAACCGGGAACCCCCAAGATTAACATTCCTTTTGGTTGGGGCAACCCATACTCTCTCGCTCTTTCGGTAAAGGCGTTAGAGCGCTGCACCAGCCACCGCTTCAGTTCTTCCAATCCGCCAACGGAATCGAGCGTTTCGTCTTCTTCGATGTATTCTAAAATCCCGTTGCGGCGGATTAGCTGCTTTTTCTCGGAAAGAACGATTTCTACTTCTTCTTCCGTGAGGCGGCCGGTTTTGACGTAGGCCTTGCGATAAACTTTTTCTGCCTCATCTTTGGTTAAACCCAAAGCCGCTTTGAGCAACTTTTCTCTGGTTTCTGTAGATGTCCGCCGAGGGCGAGTTTGTTCTAGCTGTTGCGATAAAACTCGATCGAGTTCCGATAGGTCTGGCAGGGGATAATCGAGAACTACTACTTCTTTTTCTAACTCTATAGGCACTTGCTGGACTGGCGACATCAAAATCGCCACTTTGTGCGTGCCTTTGAAGCTAGCAATTGCATCTCTCAGCCAGCGGGTAGTAGCTGGAGCGTCGATAAAGGGATGGAGATCTTTAAATATAAAGATACTGGGTTCTCGCTGCCGAATCATCCATTCGATCGCAGCTTCGGGAGATACGGTATTGTGCTGGGTGGTTTGCCGGGGCTGACCGTATTCGATCGTCCCGTGGGTGACTGTCCAAATGAACAAGCGCCTTTGGGGAGATTTGGTTTGCGCGATTGCCGCTATCGCTCGCTCTGCCCGTTCTTCCTCAGAGGTCAGCAGATAGATCAGAGGATATTGAGCTTGGATTAACGTATTTAGCTCTTCTTGCATGACTATCGACCTCACTAAAAACGGGGAATCGCTGCTAAAAATCACACATGATGGAAGGTCTTTCCCCTTCGATCGACCTTTAGACGATCGATGCCGAACCTACCAATTGCTCTTCAGCTTGGGAGGCATGGAGGGAATTGACTTCTTCTCGTACTTGACGGGCCGGAAGTTCGTCAGATAAAACGCTCGCACCACTAGCTTTACTTACCAAGTTTCCGTCTTGGAGGACTACCGAACTGGTACACTCAGGACAGTTATAAACCACATGAGTTTTGCCGTAGGAAGTTTCTACTTCATCTACTACCTCTGGGTTCTCCAGATAGAAAACTATCGCTTTCTCCACCAATGCCGACATTGATTCAGCATCAATAGCCGATCGAATTTTTAACCTTCGATGCAATTCTGGTGGCAAATACAGAGTAACTTTCTTATCTTGCATATAGCTGGTTAATAGTTTGTACCCGGGTATGTCATTTCACATTATCGGCTTCTTCCTGGGCTGTCAAGATGTTAAGCCAGTATGACAGCAATATTGTTACATTACTTTACACAAGAGTGCAAAAGCAGCCCAAATTTTAGCTCGCTCGATCGCAGATCGGCTTCATACAAGGCACGATTGGGAAGCGAGCAGAGATTCTAATCGATCGAACGATCGAAATCATCGCGATCGTACATAAGAGGCATTATGGTTAAGTTCGTTGGGTTTCCTGCCGTCAACCCAACCTACAGATCGAACGAACGATCGATATTCTTTAATACTTCCTCTCTTGAGGTTCAAACATGGTAATTTGTACGGGTAAATAATCGATCTCAATCCCAGCAGGTGAATAGTAAGCTAGGGTGTGCTTGAGGAAATTGGCATCCTCTCTTTGGGGGTAATCTTCGCGATAGTGAGCGCCGCGACTTTCTTGTCGGTGTAAAGCTGAAGTGAGAATTAATTGTGCAACTACTAGCAAACTTCGTAATTCCAGGGCTTCAACGATCTCGGTATTCCACAGCTTACCTTTGTCGTCGAGGTAGATTTGCTGGTACTGCTGTTGGAGTTCTTGCAGTTTTGCCAAACCAGCTTGCATCACTTCTTGAGTCCGAAACACCCCGCAATATTCAGTCATGCAGTCTTGCAAGGCTTGACGCAGCGGTTGAATTCTCATGTTGCCCGACAGAGCGAGTAAAGATTGAATTTGTTGCCCCGCAGCTTGGAGGTAGGGTCGATCGTCTAGTTGAGGTAACTTGCGATTAGAGACAAACCGAGCGATCGCAGCCCCAGTAATTTTGCCGTAAACCACGCATTCCAATAACGAGTTGCTGCCGAGACGATTGGCCCCGTGGACGGAAACGCAAGCTGCTTCTCCAGCAGCAAACAGGCCGTCGATTAAACCTGACGAACTGCTGCGGACTTGACCGCTGGTGTTAGTAGGAATACCGCCCATAGAGTAGTGAATCGTCGGCCGCACCGGGATTGGCTGATGTACGGCATCAATGCCGACTAAGCGGTGAGACTCTTCCCAAGCAAAGGGAATGCGGCTCATGATTTTTTCTTTTCCCAGGTGGCGCACGTCGAGATGAACGAACGGTCCTCCAGCGCTGCCATCGACGTTAATACCTCTACCAGCAGCAATTTCCCGCGCGATCGCTCTAGATGTAATATCTCGCGGTGCTAGTTCCATCTTACTGGGGGCATATGCCGCCATGAAGCGATCGCCCTGGCTATTAATTAAATAAGCACCCTCACCCCTGACTGCTTCCGAAATCAGTACGCCAACGGGATATAAGCCCGTGGGATGAAACTGGACGAACTCCATATCTTCTAAAGGAATGCCAGCTAGGGCTGCCATCGCCAGACCGTCGCCAGTAGAAGCATAATCGTTGGAAGTAGTATTAAAAGCCCGTCCGTAGCCGCCAGTGGCCACCATCACTGCTTTGGCCCGCACCACCTCAATTTGTCCGTCTAGCAGGCGATACATGACAATGCCCTTGGCTTGGGCATCTTCGACGATTAACTGCATGACGTACCATTCGTCGTAGATGGTAATTCCATAGCGCCGCAAATTATTCACCAGTTCGTGGAGGATAGCATGGCCGGTTTTGTCAGCCGCGTAACAGGTACGCCTTTGGGAATGTCCGCCAAAAGCCCGTTGAGCGATCCGACCGTCGGGCAGCCTAGAAAACAATACCCCCATGTGTTCGAGGTCGATAATCGCATCCGGGGCTTCGCGAGCTAGAATTTCTACGGCATCTTGATCGGCTAAATAATCGGAACCTTTAACCGTATCAAAAGCATGGGCTTCCCAATTATCGTCGGCATCGACGTTTTTTAAGGTAGCTGCGATTCCACCTTGAGCAGCTACCGAGTGAGAGCGAATCGGGTGAGTTTTAGCTACTACAGCTACATTTAAGCCAGAATCGGTGCGGGCGATTTCCACCGCTGCCCGACACCCTGCTAATCCACCACCCACAATAATGACATCGTGTTCGAGCATGGTTTCAGTAGAAGTTCAGAAGTTCAGGAGTTCAAGGAACCAATAGTAGCGTGACACGCTTAATTTGGTGTGATAGTCGTAGGTTGGGTTGAACGGAGTGAAACCCAACAGTCTAAATCTCAATGTCTCATTTTAGTCTTGACACTCCAATAGGGTGTGTATAGCCTGCGGCATGGCTACGCTAAAGCGCTGCCGTTAGCACCGCCACCACCGAGGCAGGTAAGAGTCCAAAGGCAAGAGACAGAAAATTGGAAGAGGCTTTTCCCTCTTCCAACATATTTTATTGCTAAGCAAATTAAACTTTCCCCGCCGTTTTCCATTTACATGAGGCCCTTACCTACATTCTAGGAAAGCATATACGAAGAGTAGGGGGTCTTGAAGTCCCAATAAAGATTCAATTGGTAGCTGATGCAGGTTTCTGTAGAGGTGTATTGCCTCGTGGTGTTTCAGTTGTTTCCGTTTGCCCCATGGGAGAAACTTCGATGTGATTGAGCAAGGTAGTAACAAAGGCAAACAGCAAGAAGGGTAAAGACAGCACCAAAATCAATCCTACGGTTGCTAAGGCGTAAATGTGGCGATCGCTACTCCATAAGGCCAGCGCCGATGCCAAGCTCAAGAAAATCACGATTAACCAAATGATGATTTGACCGTAAATATCTCCAAAAGAGAGAGTGCAAACAAAGCGATATCTAGGTAGCTTTTCCATAAGGTTCCTCGCAATATTTCTTAAATTTTAGTTATTAAGTATAAGACCCTGGCTGGTTTTTGGGTGATTTCTCAATCTTTCGCAAATGCTCGCAATATATCTTCACGATTTAGCGATTTAAATGAGAAAAATCCTAGCTGGAGAATGTCGGTAATAACTCAGTTCGTTCTCAGTTCTGAAATCGGTCAGCAAGTTGTTTTAATCGGATCGATACCAGATGTCGATCGTCTATGCCGTTATCCCATAAAAGTCGAAAAATACTGCTAGCGATCGCTGCGATCGTCAGCTTAACCTACATTTCTACCTGCTTATTTCTATTTTTCCGGCAGCGTTACCTAATATTTCGTCCTACTGCGACGATCTCGACTCTGCCTAGCGACCCTAGCTTAAATATGCCCTACGAGAATGTATCAATTCCAGTCGTTGGCGATCGAGGGCGAATTCATGGCTGGTGGATTCCTGCGCCTTCAGCCCAAGAGAAAATTAGTACCTTGCCCAACGAGCCGATGAAAATTCTCAAGTCACCTAAAGTAATTTTGTATTTGCCTGGTACTGGTGGGAATAAAAGTTCTCGCGGCTACCTAAGAAGAATAGAGGGATTGCGACAGTTAGGATTTGCCGTGTTGGCAATAGACTATCGAGGCTACGGGCAAAGTCAGGGCGACTTTCCTAACGAGGATCGAGTTTACGCCGATAGCCGTGCTGCCTGGAATTATTTAACTCAGGTGCGAGGAATTTTGCCAGAACAGATAATTATTTATGGAGAGTCTTTAGGAGGAGCGATCGCTTTAGATTTAGCCGTGCGGCATCCCCAAGCGGGCGGATTGATTATGCAGAGTACGTTTACCTCAATGGCAGAGACGGTTAAACGGATGAATTATTTGGGGGTATTTCCGATCGATCTCCTGCTGACGCAACAGTTTAATTCCATTAGCAAAGTGCGGCGCTTGAGCGTCCCAGTCTTGTTCCTGCATGGTATAAAAGATGAGGTGATACCATTTGACATGAGTCAGCGGTTATACGCGGCGGCATCTGCACCCAAGCAAATATTGCTGATTCCCAAAGCCGGACATTTCGGCATTTACGGGCGGGGACGCTACTCCTACTTGCGTGCCATTGAGAAGTTTGTCAAAACTATTGATTCCACTGCCAATTCTTTAGATTATCTGGCGCAAAGTAACTTATCGACATCCAATTCGCAATTTTCAATTCGCAATTCTTTCAAGCGACTAAATAGCTACTTCTTCAATGTCAGCGAGATCGGGCATTAATTCTGTAGCAGCAGATTCTAAATTAGCAGGTGATTCTCCTACCGCAGAACGGCCGCAACGAACGGCAAAACTGCAATCCGAGCAACGTCCAGCAGCTTCTGCCACTTGTGGTAAATCTGCACCTACCTCTTGATAAGCTTGCAGCCAATCGGTTAGCTGATGAAGCAGGTAAGATAAATCTCGTTCGGTTTGCTCGTGACGGGTGCGATCGTAACTAAATTTAAGACTTTGAGGCTGCGGTTGCGACTGTACGAACCAATAACTCATAGAAATTTGTTCTGGCAAATAGTCGCTCGTCTCTGCCAAAACATAGAGATATAAGCGAGTCTGCCAATCCTGTTCTAACCTGCGCCGCTGTTTCGGTTGGGGATAAGTTTTCCAGTCGATAATTTGTGCTTGCTGGTTATCTGCAATCAACAGATCGTAAATTACCGTCAGCAAATAACCTTGGAAATTTAAAGTGCGGCAATGCTCGCTGTCGCGAGAAGTTTGCGGATCGGGAATAGAAATATCTGGTGCGGCACTAATTAAAGAACTCACCCAACGCTGTAACTGCGGATCTTCGCGCACCAAAAACTCGACAGGCAAACCCAATTCCCGCTGCTGCATCACCAAATGGAACTGACTGCCCCAAATTTGCTTTTCTTGCTGTTCGGGACCGACAGGCGCACCCAGTCGATCGAAGAAAATGTGTTGGAACTTGCGAGGACAAGCTTGGAGCAAGTTTAAATGACCTTGGGATAGTCGGAGCATGGGGAGACAAGTCAAAAGTCAAAAGTCAAAAGTCAAAAAACAATCAACATCTATAAAGCGTCTAAATTCTAGACTTTCGTGAGGACAAAGACGCTACCTTCGTTGCCGCGCCCGATTCGCAGATCGTCGTCCAGGTAAGTGACATCTAGCCAGCCTTGTCGATCTCGGTTGTCGATGTTGAAGTCAAGAGCGGTAAACTTTTTGCCGCTTTCGATGTCTTGAATTAAGGCATCGGGAGAGCGATAGTCGATTAACCGCTGCAAACCCACGATCGATCGCTCGAATTTGACTTGCACCCGACGATTCGAGACGGGTTCAAATCGGGCGGCAACGCTGACTAAGCCTTCGAGGAAGGGTAAACCGTAAACTTCAGCAATGTTGTAAACTTTAGCTTCTTTGACTCGAATACATTGATAGATTTGACCGAGTTGAAACAACGGCAGTCGATCGATATTTAATAAATCGCTGCTGGTGGTATATAAAAGTCGCCAGTTGCCATCTAATAAGTCAGTCGCAGCTATCGGTTCGGGCGTGGGGTTGCGGTCTTCTAGCTCTGTAATGGCAGCTAGAATCGCTTGTTTTTCAGTGGCAGAGGCGAGCAGACCGCGATTTTGAGGGGCGATCGCTTCGAGCAGTTTGGCTTTGAGCATAGACATCTGGGCGTATCTGTCCGCAAGTTTTCAGTAATGTTGCTAGCAATCAATCTCATTCTGGCAATGATAGACTCAAGATGTCTAATCGGCCATAAGGTATCTCTCAAATGTACAATCCTTCTTTACGCCAAGAACCGCTAGAGCGCATGGCTCCAGTTATTCCGTTAGAACAAAAGTCTTCCATGCTCGATTGGTTAGAAGAGCAAGGCCGCTTGTTAGCCCGTAGCGAGCAAGACGACAAGTATTCTGAAGAAGAAGGAGACATCAGCGATATTATAGATGTCGAAGATTCGTCCTACGACGACATCGACGATGATGACGATCTGATCGATATTGGGGAAGAAGAATAATCTACATCAACTGATTACCAAGGATTTAGTAATTCTTTTAGTAATCCCCGATCGCCTCCCGCTATGCCAACAGGTATGGGTTTAATTGCGAATTGCGAATTGTTAATTGCCAATTGCTTTGACCTCTCGTGAACGCCAAATCATCTTCTGTCAAGTCTTTTAGTCCATCGGGAACTACCTTACTGGTATCCCTCGCGATCGCCTTGAGTTTAGCAGCGATCGCCTTTGATTGGAAAACCGGAGTATATACTTCCGTAGCAAATGCAATCTCGTCGCTGCGATCCGGCAGTTCTATGGCTTTAGCTTTCTGGGGATGCACTTTGCTAGTGGCAGCGGTAGGCTACTGGGCAGTGCCTTTACTCCAAAAACTCAAAGCGGGACAAGTAATTCGCGAAGATGGTCCTCAAGCCCATTTGCAAAAGGCGGGTACGCCAACGATGGGCGGGATATTTTTGGTTCCGGTGGGAGTATTGGTGGCTCTTTTGTGGTCGCAGTTGGCTCCAGAAGTGGTGGCGGTATCTTTAATGACCTTAGCCTATGCCGCGATCGGCTGGGTAGACGATTGGCAAATCCTCAAACGCAAGTCGAACAAAGGCATTTCCCCTCGGATGAAATTGGGATTGCAAATCGTTATTGGCGTGCTGTTTTGCCTCTGGCTGGGATGGAGTCGGGGGAGCAACATTACCACCGTCGATTTGCCTTTCGGATTGGCTCTGCCGTTAGGATGGCTGTTTTGGCCTTTGGTTGTCTTCGTGTTTGCTGCCGAAAGCAATGCCACCAACTTGACAGATGGCGTAGATGGACTGGCTGCTGGCACGGGAGCGATCGCGCTTTTAGGATTGGGGGCATTAGCCGCTCCCATTTCCCTGCCGTTGATGCTCTTCTGTGCCTGTTTGAGCGGCAGTTATGTCGGTTTTTTAATTCACAATCGCCATCCCGCTCGCGTGTTTATGGGCGATACGGGTTCCTTGGCATTAGGCGGCGCGTTAGCTGCGATCGGATTGTTAACTAATAACTTGTGGGGATTGTTTATTATTAGCGGAATTTTCTTTGTCGAATCGCTATCAGTCATCGCTCAAGTTAGCTATTACAAAGCTACTAAAGGTCCTGATGGTATTGGTAAACGCTTATTTAAAATGGCTCCAATTCATCACCATTTAGAACTCAATGGTTGGTCGGAAACCCAAGTAGTTGGAGTGTTTTATCTGATTAATAGTTTGTTAGTTATGTTATGTTTATTTCTACCATAATTAAGAAATACCGCTCAATTTTAATTTTGGCTTTCCTGATGTTCGATCCTTAAATAAGTAAAAGAAAAGCAGAGAAAACTAAAAGGTCGTTAGCGTTCGCTTCTCCTCTTTTTTCCTAAAGTTGCTAAAAAGTTTTCAAAAGATGGAGCGCGATCGCGTTAAAAAAGTAGGTAAAAGTTAAGATTTTGAGGGTAAGACGGTGGCGGATCGGGAACAGTTAGCTTTGCTGCGACAAGGGGTAAAGATTTGGAATCAATGGAAAACTGAAAATGCCCAGAAGGATATCGAACTGAGCGGCGCTCAACTCAGGGATGCCAGCCTCAGCAGCGTCAATCTTAGCGGTGCCAACCTCAGCGATGCCAACCTGATCGGTGCTGACCTCACGGGTGCTGACCTGATCTTTGCCGATCTCAGTCATGCCAGTCTCAGCGATGCCAACCTCAACAGCGCCAATCTAATTGTTGCCAACTTAATTGGTGCCGACCTCATCAGTGCCAACCTCAGCGGTGCCAACCTCAGCGGTGCCAATCTCCGCGATGCTAACCTCAGTGGTGCTAGTCTCGGCAATGCCAACGTTAGCGATACCGACCTGATTTTTGCTGACCTCAGCAATGCTGACCTTACCTTATCCAATCTGCGCGGTGCTAACCTCAGCGGTGCTAATCTCAGCGGTGCTGACCTGAGTAATGCTGACCTCAGCGGAGCCAATCTCAACCATGCTAATCTCACTGGGGCTAATCTCACCGGGGCCAATCTCTTTCCTGCCAATTTCAGCAATGCTAACCTCAGCGATGCCAACTTGAGCAATGCTAACCTCAGCGGGGCCAATTTCCGAGATGCCAAACTCTGCGACGCTATCTTGGTGGCAACTCAAGCACTGGCAACTAACTTTAGAGGGGCAAACTTGACCGGAGCTTGCGTAGAAAACTGGCAGACAGACAATAAAACCAAACTCGATCGGGTAATTTGCCAGTTTGTTTATCTGAGGCGCAACCAGCAAGAACGTTACCCCAAAATCGATACTTTCAAATCGGGAGAGTTTGCCGCTCTATTCCAGCAATCCCTGGAAACCGTCGATCTGATATTTGCTGACGGCCTCGATTGGAAAGCCTTTTTTCTGTGTTTCGAGCAATTGCGATTGCTATATAACAGCGATCGCCTCCAGATCCAAGCACTCGAACAGAAAAGCAGTAGCGCCTTTGTCGTGCGATTGGAAGTGCCCCCAGAAATAGATAAATCAGCGATCGAAATTCGCGCCAAAGAACTTTACGAACGCCAACTCCAAGTCTTAGAAGCTCGGTATCGAGAAGAGTTAAATCTAACAGAGGAGGAAATTGAAACCTACAAGCAGCAAAGCACAGATTTATTAGAAATCGTTAAACTCCAAGCTAGCAGTCCTGCACTCCCTACCGTCAAAGCTAGGGTGGCATTACAAAGTCAATTGAATTCAGAAACCTGCGATCGATAAAAAATTAAACAATAGAGAATAAAAAAAACCCCCGTCGAACCGACGAGGGATTTTTTTAGTTACCTACAATTGTAGTTTGGGTATTCGATCAACCAAACTTACCAGCAGTCGCACCGATCAAGAAGGCTGCGTAGGTGAAGATGAAACCGACCGCAAAGTGGGTAACACCGACCAAACGAGCTTGAACGATCGAGAGAGCAACTGGTTTGTCTTTCCAGCGAACCAGGTTCGCTAGAGGAGTCCGTTCGTGCGCCCAAACTAGAGTTTCGATCAACTCTTGCCAGTAACCGCGCCAAGAGATCAAGAACATGAAGCTCAACGCCCAGACGAAGTGCGCGCCTAGGAAAATCCAAGCCCAGATCGAGATGTTGTTAATCCCGAATGGGTTGTACCCGTTGATCAATGGAGCGGAGTAAGCCCAGAGGTAATCGCGGAACCAGCCCATCAGGTAAGTCGAAGACTCATTAAATTGAGCTACGTTACCAGACCAAATTGCTAGATGCTTCCAGTGCCAGTAGAAGGTCAACCAAGCAATGGTATTCAGCATCCAGAACAGGGAGAGGTACATGGCATCCCAAGCAGAGATGTCGCAAGTGCCGCCCCGACCGGGACCGTCGCAGGGGAAAGCATAACCGAAATCTTTTTTATCCGGCATTAGCTTGGAACCGCGAGCATCCAACGCGCCTTTGACCAAGATCAAGGTGGTGGTATGCAAGCCCAGAGCGATCGCGTGGTGGACTAAGAAGTCACCAGGACCGATGGTAAGGAACAGCGAGTTAGTGCCGCTGTTGATTGCGTCTAGCCACCCAGGTAGCCAAACATCGCCATGATTCGGCCAGGCAGTGTAAGCTACGCTGTTGGAGTTAGACAGCAGGGTATCGAAGCCGTAGAGGAGTTTGCCGTGAGCGGCTTGAATCCACTGAGCAAACACGGGTTCGATTAAAATTTGCTTTTCAGGAGTACCGAAAGCTACTACTACGTCGTTATGGACGTACAGGCTCAAGGTATGGAAGCCCAAGAACAGAGATACCCAGCTTAAGTGAGAGATCAATGCTTCTTTATGCTCTAGCATCCGGGCCAGCACGTTGTTTTTGTTCGCTTCCGGGTCGTAGTCGCGCACGAAGAAGATTGCTCCGTGAGCGAACGCGCCGACCATCAAGAAGCCAGCAATATACTGGTGGTGGGTATAGAGCGCACCCATGGTGGTGTAGTCCTGCGCCATAAAAGCATATGGCGGCATGGCGTACATGTGCTGAGCTACCAGCGAGGTAATCACACCCAAGCAAGCCAAGTGCCATCCTAATTGGAAGTGCAGAGAGTTGTTATAGGTGTCGTAGATGCCTTTGTGACCTTCGCCTAGCAATCCACCAAATGGAGTGCCTTTGGGAGGATTGTGGGCCTCTTGAATTTCTTTGATGCTGTGACCGATGCCCCAGTTCGTCCGGTACATATGACCAGCGACGATGAACAAAACAGCGATCGCTAAGTGGTGATGGGCGTTATCCGTCAGCCACAGAGATTGCGTCTGAGGGTGGAAGCCACCTAAGAAGGTGAGAATCGCCGTGCCCGCACCTTGAGAGGTACCAAATACGTGTTGCGCTGTATCTGGGTTTTGAGCGTATACGCCCCAGTTGCCAGTAAAGAAAGGTAGCAATCCTGCTGGGTGAGGTGGCGTGCTCAAGAAGTTGTCCCAACCGACGTGCTGTCCGCGAGATTCGGGGATAGCGACGTGGATTAGGTGTCCTGCCCAAGCCAAGGAACTAACCCCAAACAAACCTGCTAAGTGGTGGTTCAAACGCGACTCGGCGTTTTTGAACCAAGCCAAGCTGGGGCGGAACTTGGGCTGCAAGTGCAACCAGCCAGCAAACAGCAATACCAATGACACTACCAACAAGAAGATGGCACCGCTGTACAGGTCGTTGTTCGTCCGCATTCCTTGGGTGTACCACCAGTGGTATAGCCCCGAATAAGAGATATCTACTGGATAGTTAACACCGCCTCTGGTGAAAGCTTCTACTGCGGCTTTACCGAATTGGGGGTCCCAAATCGCGTGAGCGATCGGACGGGTATTTAAAGGATCTTTGATCCACTGCTCGAAGTTGCCTTGCCAGGCGATGTGGAACAGGTTGCCAGAAACCCACAAGAAAATGATTGCTAGATGGCCGAAGTGAGAGGCGAAGATCTTTTGGTAAAGATTCTCCTCCGTCATGCCATCGTGGCTTTCAAAGTCGTGAGCCATGGCAATCCCATACCAGAGCCGACGGGTCGTCGGATCTTGTGCCAGATCCTGGCTAAATTTGGGAAATTTAGTTGCCATAGGTTCTTACAGAGTCCTCCTCGCCCTTATCCAAATGATAGTGTTCGAGCCAGGAAGAATGCCCAAGTGACGGTAATTCCTCCTAAGAGGTAGTGAGCTACCCCAACAGCCCGACCTTGAGTGATGCTCAAAGCGCGAGGCTGGACGGATGGCGCTACTTTCAGCTTATTATGCGCCCAAACAATGGATTCGATCAACTCTTGCCAGTAGCCGCGACCGCTGAACAGGAACATCAAGCTAAAGGCAAAGATGAAGTGTCCGGCTAGGAACATCAAACCGTAAGCCGACAGAGCCGAACCGTAGGATTGAATCACTTGAGCGGCTTGCGCCCACAAGAAGTCCCGCAACCAGCCGTTGATGGTGATCGCACTTTGAGCGAAGTTGCCCGCTGTGACGTGAGAAACCGTGCCATCGGCCGATACCGTACCCCAGACATCCGATTGCATCTTCCAGCTAAAGTGGAAAATCACGACCGAGATACAGTTGTACATCCAGAACAGACCTAGATAGACGTGATCCCATCCCGATACTTGGCAAGTGCCGCCACGGCCGGGACCGTCGCAGGGGAAGCGGAAGCCCAAATTAGCTTTGTCTGGAACCAGACGAGAACTGCGGGCAAACAAGACTCCCTTGAGCAGGATCAGCACGGTGACGTGGATGGTAAACGCATGGATGTGGTGTACCAAAAAGTCTGCCGTTCCCAGAGCAACGGGCATCATTGCCACCTTGCCAGCCACAGCTACCACGCCGCCGCCAAAAGCATAGCTAACAGGCTCTAAAGCATGGGGAGCAGTACCGCCTGGGGCTAGACTGTGAAGGTTTTGTATCCACTGAGCGAATATCGGTTGAAGCTGAATTCCCGTATCCGAGAACATATCTTGGGGACGACCCCAGGCTCTCATGGTGTCGTTATGCACGTACAACCCGAAGCTGTGGAAGCCCAAGAAAATACACACCCAGTTGAGGTGAGAAATGATGGCATCCCGATGGCGAATGAATCGATCGAGAACGTTGTTTTGGTTCACTACAGGATCGTAATCCCGCACCATGTAGATTGCAGCGTGGGCTGCCGCACCGACGATCAGGAAGCCGCCGATCCACATATGATGGGTAAACAGCGACAACTGCGTAGCGTAGTCTATAGCCTGATAGGGATACGGCGGCATGGCATACATATGATGAGCCACGATGATGCTCAAAGAACCAAGACCGGCCAAGTTCCAAGCTAGTTCGATATGCCAGGAATTGGTGAAAGTCTCATAAATTCCCTTGTGGCCTTCGCCAGTGAAGGGGCCTTTGTGAGCCTCGTAATTTTCCTTCATGCTGTGACCGATGCCCCAGTTCGTCCGATACATATGACCGGCAATGATGAACAAGACAGCGATCGCTAAGTGGTGGTGGGCATTATCCGTCAGCCACAAGCTGCCTGTAACTGGGTTCAAGCCACCTTTGAAAGTCAGGAAGTCTGAATATGTTGCCCAGTCTAGGGTAAAGAAGGGCATAATCCCCTTCGCAAAACTGGGATACAACTCAGTCATCTTGCTCGCGTCTAAGATGAACTCGTGAGGCAGAGGAACGTCTTTGGGAGCCACACCAGCATCGAGCAGCTTGTTAGTTGGCAGTGCGACGTGGATCAGGTGGCCGGCCCAACCTAACGAGCCACAGCCGAGCAGACCTGCCAAGTGGTGGTTCATCATCGACTCCGCATTCTGGAACCATTCCAGTTTGGGAGCGCTCTTGTGATAGTGGAACCAGCCAGCAAACAGCATCAAGGCAGCCATTACCAAACCGCCAATCGCGGTGCAGTATAGCTGGAAGCTATTGGTGAAGCCTTCGCCGCGCCACATATAAAACAGACCAGAGGTGATCTGAATTCCGTGGAAGCCACCGCCGACATCGGCATTTAAAATTTGTTGACCGACTACCGGCCAGACAACTTGGGCACTGGGTTTAATCGCAGTGGGGTTGGCTAGCCAAGCTTCGTAATTTGAAAAGCGAGCGCCATGGTAGTACATGCCGCTCAACCAGATGAAAATTACGGCCAAATGCCCGAAGTGGGCACTAAATATTTTTCGAGAAACGTCTTCTAGGTCACTGGTATGACTGTCGAAATCGTGAGCGTTGGCATGGAGGTTCCAAATCCAGGTGGTGGTTTTTGGACCTCTGGCAAGAGTGCGATCGAAGTGACCTGGTTTGCCCCACTTCTCTGTAGAAGTCGGTACTGGGTCTTTATCGACTACAACCTTGACTTTAGCCTCTCGCTCCGGAGGACTGATTGTCATTTAGGACTCTCCTCTCTGTAACAAGGAACGAGAAATGGTTCCAACAGGTATAGAAAAGCATTCTACACCCTTTATTTTTTTAAAGTAGTGCCCGTTTTGCCAGCAGTTAACCGATGGTAAACGATGCCAAAAAATTTTGTTGGTTTCCTTTCCCAGAGTACAGCATTTAAGCTGCTGCTAAATAGCTCTGTTGGTGAATTATAGGGCTTACGTAACAAGATATTCTGAGGCAGTTAACAATACTTCAAAGTTAGTCAAGGATTCATAAAATTTCGCGGGTAAGACTATAGCTGTAAGCCTATAGTGAAGGGAAAAAAGTCAAGTTATGGCAAGGTTAAGTTTAAGAAACTTAACTATAACTAGGTTAAGGATTAGTGAAAAAGCCGATAGATCGTCATTATTTAGCTATAGTTCCCTAGAATAGTACCGTTACCAGTTTGGATTTTGGTTGTTAGGAGGGGGTTGCGTGTTGGGGATAATTCGCCAAAGGTCATCGGTTAAAGTCCTAATTTCGTGGTTGACGATCGCGACTTTGATGCTAGGGCTGACCAGTTGCGGGGATCGCTCTACTACCTCGCGATCGCCTGGTTCGGGTTTTGGCGCTCAAAGCCAAGCCGGGACGATTTCTGAGGTGGCTCCCCCGGTGGCCTTTCAAAAGCTGCGATCGAGCTTTAAAGTCGAGCGACCCCAAGTTAAACTCCTCAGTCCCAAAACTGATGAAGTCCTTTCTGATACCACCGTGTCGGTGAGATTTCAGGTAAAGGATTTTCCGATTTTCAAAAATCCAGAATTCGGCATCGGCCCTCATCTCAAGGCGATCGTGGACAACCAGCCATATATTGAAGTTTACGAGCCAGACCAGCCGCTAATCTTAGAAGGCTTGTCGCCTGGAACGCATACTTTAAGGGTTTTTGCTTCCACGCCTTGGAACGAAAGCTGGAAGACCGAGGGCGCGTATGCCCAAACTAGTTTTCATATTTTTGCCAAAACCGCAGAAAATAATCCCGATCTAACCCAACCGCTCTTAACATACAGCAGTCCTCAAGGTGGCTATGGGGCCGAGCCAATTTTGCTGGACTTTTATTTAAACAATGGGCGCTTAACCTCTCAAGATAGCGCTGGAACTGAGGGCAATCGGGTCAGAGCGACAGTCAACGGTCAAAGCTTCTTTATTGACAAATGGCAACCGATTTATCTCAAAGGCTTTAAATCCGGTAAGAATTGGGTGCGGCTAGAATTGCTCGATAAAGAGGGAAAACCTGCAAACAATGTTTTTAACGATACATTGCGGCTAATCGATTACGAGCCTAACGGTCAAGATTCTCTTTCTCGGCTAGTGCGGGGCGAAATTTCTGCGGCTGAGGCTGGTGGAATTGTAGACCGTAACTATACTTATCAACCACCGGAGCCAACTCCTACACCAACACCAGAAACATTACCTATATTACCGAGCGAGGAAGAAACTTCTAGTATTCCAGCCCCAGAAGAGTCACCAGAAGCGATCGCTCCTTCGCCCGAAATTTTAGAAACTCCAGAGATAGAAGAAACCCCATCAGTAGAAGAAACGCCAGCAGTTGAAGCCACTCCCCCACCAGTAGTAACGAGTCCGAGTGGTGGATTCTTTAATCGCTTCCGTCGTTCGGCACCGAGTCCTAGCGTCGTCATTCCGCCGCCTATTGAAGAAATTCCTTCTCCCACACCAGAAATAGAAGAGTTGCCATCGATCGTTCCCTCACCAGAGGTGTTTGAAACTCCAGAGGTGGAAGAAACGCCAGCAGTTGAAGCCACTCCCCCACCAGTAGCACCGAGTCCAAGTGGTGGATTCTTCAGTCGCTTCCGTCGCTCGACACCGAGTCCTAGCGTCATTATTCCGCCGCCTATTGAAGAAATTCCTTCTCCCACACCAGAAATAGAAGAGTTGCCACTGGTTTCTCCTTTTCCAGGAGCGATCGCTCCTTCTCCAGAAATTCTAGAAACCCCATCAGTAGAAGAAACGCCAGCCGTTGAAGTCACTCCCCCACCAGTAGCACCGAGTCCAACGGGAGGATTCTTCAGCCGCTTCCGCCAACCAGCACCTAGTCCTAGTGTTGTCATCCCACCTATCGAAGAAACTCCTTCTTCCACACCAGAAGTAGAAGAATTACCATCGATCGTTCCATCACCAGAGGTTTTGGAAACCCCAGAGGTAGAAGAAACTCCTGCTGCCGAAGTCACGCCCTCGCCAGTAGCACCGAGTCCGAGTGGAGGATTCTTCAGTCGCTTCCGTCAACCAACACCGAGTCCTAGTGTCGTCCTCCCACCACCGCTCGAAGAAATTCTTTCTCCTACGCCAGAAGTAGAAGAAGCTCCAGTGACCGAAGTAGCGCCTCCCCTAGTAACACCAAGTCCAAGTGGAGGATTCTTCGGTCGCTTCCGCCAACCCGCAGTTAGTCCTAGCTCCTTACCAGAGGAAACTTTCTCTAGTCCCGTTCCTGTAGAAGAGACTCCGGCGATCGAACCTAGTCCTGTCACTGGATTATTCAAACGCCTCCCTCAACCAGAGGAAACGCTCGTCATCCCGACACCCGTAGAAGAGGCTCCGGCGATCGAACCTTTGCCAACTCCCAGTCCGACAGGTGGATTCTTCGGCCGCTTCCGCCAACCCGCAGTTAGCCCTAGTCCTTCACCAGAGGAAACGCTCGTCATCCCGACACCCGTAGAAGAGGCTCCAGAGATCGAACCTTTGCCAACTCCCAGTCCGACAGGTGGATTCTTCGGCCGCTTCCGTCAACCAGCGGCAAGTCCTACTCCAATGCCAGAGGAAGCGATCGTCAGCCCCGCTCCTGTAGAAGAGGCTCCCGCGATCGAACCTAGTCCAGTCACCGGATTATTTAAAAGCTTCCGTCAACCACAAGAGACGATCGCCAGCCCTGCCCCGGTAGAACAAGCTCCGGCGATCGAACCTTTGCCAACTCCCAGTCCAGCAGGTGGATTTTTCGGTCGCCTCCGCCAACCCGCAGTTAGTCCTAGCCCTGTAGCTCCGTCTCCAGAAGTAGCAAGGCCAAAAACCGCAGAGGAAGATAAATTGCGGATTATCCAAGCACCATCTGATGTAAGTATTCCTAGCTATTACTTGGAAAAATCTGCATCGCCCACACCAGCTACGGAGGAATCTGGTTTTTAAAACCTTGAGTGGGACAGCCCAGAGGGCTATCCCACAAGAATTAGCCAATTATTTTTTTAACTTCATTAAAAAGGTGGTAGGAAAGGAGAACCAAAGACGCAGTAGTAAAAAACCTGTTTTTGCTACGCGGATTCGATCTGAAGTCGTTCAATTGCTCTGGCATTGTTCGAGTCTGGCAGTTAAACGATCGGCGTGTCGCCACCAGTCGTATCCTCCTGCCCAGCGGCGAGAAGGGAGATGTCCTATAGGAGCGCGAAGAGTATATTTAAGCCACGAATCGGGAAAGTTGGGATTGTGTACTGGCCAGCCCAAGCGATCGCAAAAAACTTGATATTCGCGATTCGATTCTTCATAGATTTGCTTTTGCACGCTAAAGCCAAAGCGTCCGCTACTAGATTTCATCCACAGTCGATCGATAATTTGTAAATCTTCGCAAGGAAAGCGATCGATCTCTCCCAGTTGTAGATAGCTAGTGGGGAGTTTTCCCATTGCTTGACACATCAATGCTTGAGTTTCTAAATCTGCTTGTTGCCACTTACCAGCAGCTAGTAGGCGTTGCAGTTGGCTGTAATCGATCCCGATCGCAGAAACCAAGTCATCTCCTTGAGATTGAGGGAGATATTGTTGCCAAAGGTTAGCCAAGAATTTCGGCGGTGCTGCCGGGGGTGATGGCGATCGCTGGGTTAAAGTTGGAGTTTTTAAAGTTGGTGTATTTAGGGCTTGTAAAACTTCATCCACCGATTGATAGCGTTCTTTAACAGCATTTAATAACAATTTATCCAGGATTTTTCCTAAGCGATCGCTTACCTGTCTTTGCTGCGGCAAATAATCTCGCCATACCCAGCGATCGGTGTTGTTATCGAATAAATTAAAGGGAGAAATAGCAGTGAGTAAGTAGATACAAGTTACACCTAAACTATATAAATCGCTGGCACGAACAGCTTTGCCTTTTAATTGTTCTGGGGCGACATATTCTGGACTGCCGACCACGGTTCCAGTCTGCAATAGAGCCGAGCCAGCGATCGACTTTGCTACGCCAAAATCGATCAATACTATCTCTCCCGATTCTGCTTGACTGGCTGAAGCAGAGCGCCGCATGATGTTGAGCGGTTTAATATCTCGATGGATAGATTCCTGTTCGTGGACGAATTTTAATATCGGTAAAAAATCTTGCAAAAACTTCCAAATTTTCTGCTCGTCAAATACTCCGTATCGTTCTAATTCTTCTTCTAAATTATGGCCAGCGATTAACTCCTGGACTAAATAAAGTTGCTTATCTTGTTCGAGATGAGCTAATAAAGTGGGAATTTGCGGATGCTTGCCAAGTACATCTAGACGTTCTGCTTCTCGGTGAAATAATTCAACTACTTTTTTAGCAGTAGCTGGATCGGAATTTTGCTCGAAATGTAGTTGCTTAATGACGCATTGGGGGTGAGAAGGAATATCTTCATCGATAGCTGAGTAAGTTCTGGCAAATCCTCCAGAACCTATGGGTTTAATTGCCCGATATCGCTCTTTTAAGAGCAACTTAGAACCGCAAGTGCGGCAAATTACTTCTTCTTTAGGGTTGCGTGGGTTTTGACATTGAGTATTAAGACAGTAGCTCATATAAAACAATTGACAATTCGCAACTCGCAATTCGCAATCAGCAATTCGCAGATTAAAGAAATCGCGAAATAGGAATTGCAAATTTAACTGGGTTGTATTTAGATTACCCCGGTTGGCGGCGGGAATGAGCTACCGTTCTTCGATTTCATAAGTGAAGAAGTTGCCAAACACTCCTATGGTTTCAAAATGATAGGCAGGAATAAGGCGATCGGGTAATATGGGCACGACTTTATTAGCTGAGAGGTCAGTTCTGTAGATGCTAAACAAGAACGAGTTTTGCCTTTGAGTCGTAGTGGCGATTAACCTCGCGATCGCTGGACGATTGGCGGCGATAAAGGCTTGGCATTCCTGATGCGTGGGGATAGTTTGTCCCAAAATTTTGGCAGTTTGCGGGCAGAGGCTTTCCCGCGAGTCGTTCAACTTGTTAATAGCGTATTCCTCATATTTATCCTGAGTCGGATTGGTTAGAGCCATGACCGCGATCGCTCCGACTAAAGCTACTCCGGCTATGGCAGTGAAAACTTGGGAACCCTTCATGGGCAACTCTGAGTTAGGTATTTAGATAAAACTACACCGATCGAGCTTTGGTTTTCGCACGGTTCACAAGAGTTTAATACCAAAACGACAAAGGACGGGCAAGATGCCCGCCCCACAAGATTTAGTTTTTAACTTTTCTTAGTAAACTCGATCGCTATCTGGTGGCCTTAGATCAACACACCAAACCCGATCGCAAGGCGCGAACCGCTGCTTGAGTGCGATCGTCCACGCACAGTTTGCTCAGAATGCTGCGAACGTGAGTTTTTACCGTCCCGATGGTAACGTAGAGCTTTTCGGCAATCAGGGCGTTGCTGTCTCCAGCAACGATTAGCTCTAAGATTTCTAGCTCTCGTTCGGTCAAGGGATAAGTTTTCATCACTTGCTCGTATTCTGGCTCGATAGCATTGATGGCGACGGTTTTCTGCTGAGTGCCGCTGCCATCGGGCAATTCCACGCGAATCTTTTGCACTACTAAGCTGGCAATAGCCGGATCGATCCAGGAATGACCTTCGTGGGTTTGTTTGACCGCCTGCAACAGGCTTTCAGTTTCGATATCTTTCATGCAGTAGGAATCCGCTCCAGCGGCAAAAGCCGCTAGCACTGACTCCTCGGTTCCCCGCATTGTTAAAATCAGTATTTTGGTGCTATCGTCGTCGTTTTGAGCCTGAAATTGTCTGAATTTTTGGCTTAACTCGATGCCATCCATTTCTGGCATCCCAATATCGACGATCGCTACATCTGGCTTAGTCATCTCTAAAAGGGTCAGTCCCTCTCTGCCATTAGCAGCTTCACCGACAATCTTGATTTCAGGATCGGTTTGAAAGGCTGCCCGCAAGCCAATCCGCGTTAGTTTATGGTCTTCTATGAGAACAATTTTGATTTCATTCATAATAATTTTCTCAGGTCTTTTAAATTCTTATTACAAGATTTTAGCGGCAGAAACATCTATCTTGAGATTGGTATTGGGCGATCGACAAACTCTGTCTAACCCTAAACTCCGATCGTGTAAAGACACAAGATCTCGCGTCTCTACTAACTCTTAATTGCGAATTCAAACTTGATTATGGTTTTTTGTCGCTAAAAATTAGGTAAGCTGCACCTGCCAACAGCATAGCAGCAAAAAAATAGTTGCGGGTTACGGGTGTCTTCATATAAATGACGCTGAATCCTGCAAACACGAGCATCGTGATGACTTCCTGCAATACCTTGAGTTCGGAAAGGCTGAAATATTGAGAGCCTAAACGATTTGCTGGCACCTGAAAGCAGTATTCAAATAGAGCGATGAACCAACTGACACCAATTGCCACCGAGATCGGAGCCGCCTTTAAATCTTTCAAATGTCCATACCAAGCAAAAGTCATGAAAATGTTAGAAATCAGTAACAAGACTATGGGTTTGAACATGGCTAGGCTAGTGAGTTTCGATGCAGCCACCAAGGACAAACCGCCAAAATCTCCGGTCGGTTCGCATAAGTTATCTGCATTCTTTGAGAGCGATCGCTATTAGGCTAGCGGCTGACGTGGCGCTAGGTAACTTTATGGCTTTTAGAAATATAGACGATCGACATCTGCCATACAAGACGAGATCGGGTTATATCTGGGCAGATTGAAATCAGAACTGAGGCAGTAACCCTTGAGATGTTAATCCAGGCGTTATGGCTGTCTGCAATTAAGTTAAGAACTGCGATTAGAATGGAGAAACGTGTAACTAAGTTGAATAGAAGATTTTTATGTCAATTTTGGCGGCGATCGCAGTCCTAGCCCTTTTGATCGTGGTTCACGAGCTAGGTCACTTCATGGCAGCACGCCTGCAAGGAATTCATGCCAATCGGTTCTCGATCGGCTTCGGTCCGATTTTGGCCAAGTATCAAGGTGCGGAAACCGAGTACGCGATTCGGGCATTTCCCTTGGGTGGATTTGTCGGTTTTCCCGATGACGAACCGGAGAGTAAATATCCTCCTAACGATCCCAATCTCCTCCGCAATCGCCCAATTCTCGATCGAGCGATCGTGATTAGTGCTGGCGTGATTGCTAACTTGGTCTTTGCCTACTTGCTGTTAGTGACTCAGGTGGGATTCGTGGGAGTGCAAGACTTTGCCGCTCGACCTGGGGTGTTAGTTCCCGAAATTGCCACTGATGTTAGTTCTGCTGCCAGTCAAGCGGGCATTAAATCGGGAGATATAGTGCTCTCAGTTGACGGCCAGCCGATAGATGGCTCTCAGTCGGGACTCTTTACTCTCAAACAAAAGATTCAGTCGCATCCCCAAGAACCCATACAACTAACCGTTAAACGGGGCGAGGAAACTTTTGAGACGACAGTTACGCCGGATCGGGGTAAAGATGGTAAAGGTCAAGTCGGCGTGCGGTTGTCTCCTAACGGTAAATTAATCCGCAAGCATCCTAGCAATATTTTCCAGGTGTTTAGTACAGCAGCGGAAGAGTTCCAAAGGATCGCGGTTTTAACCATTCAGGGATTCGGACAGCTAATTAGTAACTTTAGGGAAACCGCCGACCAGGTATCGGGGCCAGTAGCGATCGTTGCTATTGGGGCCGATATCGCTCGTTCTGATGCTAGCAATTTGTTTCAATTTGCCGCTTTAATCAGCATTAACCTGGCAATTATCAATATTTTGCCTCTACCAGCCCTCGATGGCGGCCAACTAGCTTTTCTGTTTATTGAAGGGCTGCGAGGTAAGCCATTACCCACCCACATTCAAGATGGGGTCATGCAAACTGGATTGATGCTCCTGCTGGGATTAGGGATTTTCTTGATTCTGCGAGACACTGCTAATCTGCCGTGGATACAGAAATTGTTGCAATAGACACTTGACAATTCGCAATTTTCAGTTCGCAATTCGCAGTTAATGAGTATTACCCGCAAGTGGTCGGCTAAACAGCAGTTAGCCCTAGAAATCTTGATTCGCTTGAAGCGACTGTATCCAGATGCTAAGTGTACCCTGAACTATCAAACGCCCGTGCAATTGCTAGTAGCAACTATGCTCTCGGCTCAGTGTACCGACGATCGCGTCAATCAGGTGACACCAGCCTTGTTCGATCGATTTCCCGATGCTGCGGCCTTGGCGGGGGCAGATATAGCAGAGCTAGAAAACCTCGTCCGTTCGACTGGTTTTTACCGTAACAAAGCTAAAAATATTCAAGCTAGCTGCCAGATGCTAGTAGAAAAGTTTAGCTCTCAGGTGCCAAAACGAATGGAACTGCTACTGGAATTACCAGGAGTGGCGAGGAAAACGGCTAATGTAGTCTTGGCTCACGCTTACGGGATTAACCAAGGCGTAACCGTTGACACCCACGTCAAGCGCCTCAGCTACAGGCTCGGACTGACAACCGAAACCGATCCAGTTCAGGTGGAAAAAGATTTAATTCGGCTGTTGCCCCAACAAGATTGGGAAAATTGGTCGATTCGGCTGATTTATCACGGTCGTGCTATCTGCAAGGCCCGCAAACCAGAGTGCGGCGCTTGCGCTTTAGCAGATTTATGTCCTTCTGCAAATCTTTATGGAGCAGGGGAGAAAAGGGAAGAGGGCGAGAGAGCAGAGACTGATTCTAAACTTCTAAACTTCTAAACTTCTGAACTTCTGACTCCTGACTTCTGACTTCTGACTTCTGGTGGTTCGATCGGCTAGAATGAAAAACGGTGTATTCAACGGATCGAACCTAAAAGAATTTATGGCTAAAAAGAGCATGATCGAGCGCGAAAAGAAGCGCCATAAGCTCGTGGAAAAGTATGCTGAGAAGCGAGAAGCTTTGCTAGAAGAATTTAGAACCACTACTTCTCAACAACAGAAACTAGCTATTCATCGGCAAATTCAGCAATTACCCCGCAACAGCGCTCCGACTCGCTTGCGGAACCGCTGCTGGGTTACTGGCCGTCCTAGAGGTCATTACCGCGACTTCGGACTGTCTCGCAACGTTCTACGGGAATGGGCGCACCAAGGCCTGTTACCTGGTGTAGTCAAGTCTAGCTGGTAGTCGTTGTCAGGAAGAAGGATGAAGCTAAGATTTTAGCCTTCTTCCTGCTGTTACTCATTGCCCGCAACAGCGATCGATCCCCAAACTGTCTAAGAGCAAGTCGCTGACGGCATTGGCTATAGCAAATTCGCTAAAAAAGCTTTTAGAAAAGTCAAAGGCTTGCATTTCGGTCACGATCGCAATCACCAGCGATCCTAAATCGTTTTCGCCTTCCATGCGCTGCCTGACGTAAATTTGAGAGGCGCGTTTGGCAATCTGATGATTGATCTGCTCTGGGATAAATTGTTCGTCCAGCCAGTGGTGCAAAGCCATTTGCAACCATTCTCCCTCTTGCTCTGGGTTTTGGGCTGGGGGTAGCGTAATCGGTGCTATTGGTTCAGACATTTGCCAGGGAAGAAGCAATGGTATAGAAAAATATAATATCGCCTCTCTTTAATTTTGCTACAGATGACGAGGAGAGAGAGGGAGAGAGGGAGGCAGGGGAGGCAGGGGAGGCAGGGGAGGCAGGGGAGGCAGGGGGAGAAATTAACAACTGATAACTTACCACTGACCACTGACATTCTGAACTCCTGTACAGACGTTGCATGCAACGTCTCTACCTCCTGAACTTCTGAACTCCTGAACTTCTGAACTTCTAATGGAATTTGACGTTCGTGCCATTATCGAGGGGTATGCTCAAGGCTACTTTCTGATGGCAAACGAGGAAGATAATAGCTTGGGATGGTATTCCAGTTGCCAACGGGCATTAATTCCTCTAGATGAAAGGTTTCGCTATCCAAAATCTTTACGTCGGGCACTCAATCAAGAACGTTTTACTGTGGCAGTCAATCGAGACTTTATGGGTGTAGTGACAGCTTGTGCTAGCCGTGAAACTACTTGGATTTCGCCTGAGTTGCAAGAGGTTTATTGGGCGCTTTATCAAAGTGGGTGGGCGTACAGTTTTGAAACTTGGCAAGGAGATCGGCTAGCTGGAGGAATTTTAGGAATTGTCGTGGGTGGGGCTTTTATTGGCGAATCAATGTTCTACCACATTCCCGAAGCCTCTAAGGTGGCAATGGTAAAGTTAGTCGAAAGGCTGCGCGATCGCCATTTTCTCTTGTTTGACGCTCAAATCAATAATCCTCACCTAGAACGTTTTGGTGCCCATATTGTGGCTGACGAGGAGTATCAGTTGTTATTACAGCAAGCTCTGCACTATCAGTGTTCTTTGGCATAGTTAGATCGACGGGGAGCCCAGAGGGCTATCCCACAAGTCGCAAGCAAATGTAAATTACGATCGAGTTCAGAATTATGCCAAACTCTTGAACTCCTAAACCCCTGTATTCTTTTCGATGTTTGTCATCGGTAGTTGAAATTCGCCTTTAGGAATAAGTTCGGCTAAACGGCCGAGATCGCCGCGATCGCTCAGGCTGAGTTGTAAATAGCTAGTGGGCTTGTCTGCTAAGCGTTCCGACCACTCGATGGCAACAATTCCGAGAGGCATTTCGCTCCCTTCCCAGTAGATTTCTAAGTAGAGAGCAGCAATTTCTGCTGGTTCCAAACGGTAAAGATCTAGATGATACAAAGGTAGTCGCCCAGAAGTGTATTCGTTAATTAGGGTAAACGTCGGACTGACGATCGATTCCGATATGCCCAATCCTCGACCAATTCCCTGAACGAGAGTGGTTTTGCCGCTACCCAAATCTCCTTCTAGCAAAATTACCGTTCCCGCTGGCAGCGTCTTACCAAGACTAATACCTAACTGGAGCGTCGATTGAGGATCTGGCAGAGTAATTAAGGTTTTGTCAGTCAAGTCGCTTTGCTCCAATTCACAATTAGTGCCTCATTGCTGGCATTCATAATTCAGCATTCATCATTCATAATTCCATTGCCGTGCTGCGGCTAGGGCGTTGGAAAAACTTTCGCTGTCGTTATAGTTGGGAAAAACGCGCTCTGCTCCTGCTTGGAACAACACTTCAGCTTTATTGCCAGAGGCAATACCGATGAAAGAATAGCCTAAATTTTGGGACGATCGAAGATCCCAAATGCCATCTCCAATGTAGATGAGGCGATTGAAGGATCGATCGTAATACTTTTCGGCTCTAGAAAGCGAGATCGCCATAATTCCCTCTCGCGACTCATCATCGTCGGCAAAAGCATGAGGAAGATCGATCGGTAGATTCGCCGATTGTAATTTAAAAATAGCTGAGGCTCTCCAAGAACCTCCAGCATAAGCTACCCGATAATCTGGAGCGGTTATGAGGCTTTGCAACATCTGGGAAGCACCCGATATCGCTTTGACACCGCCTCTCGCCGCTGCACCTCGAATCAGTAATTCGAGAAAATGCTGTTGAAATGCTTCCACCTCTACCAGTGAAGGATTCCGACCGATTTGGTATCGACAGACTTCGTTCAAAATGCCAACATCTGTGACGTGGCTGTAGGATGCCCAATCGCTGGAGACTTCGGCAAAGCGAAATACTTCGTGCAATGCCTGCAAATAGGCTTCATCATCTAGCTCGTTCGACTCTGTAAGAGTGCCGTCGATGTCAAACATTACTAGAGAACTAGTGTGAGTCTGTAAGCTGTTCAGCATTTAAATAGGGTATAATTAAAGGTTAATTTATTCAAATAATCACTGAAATGCCAGCTAAAAATCATCTGCATCCACCCCAAATAGAAAAATTACAAAAAGCCTTAAAACAGG
>JAESGS010000431.1_pt1 | contig 33192 bp, 27 predicted proteins | sample 9269761 | NCBI WGS metagenome assembly JAESGS01 (sample SAMN15741799, study PRJNA653493) | algae metagenome | isolation source: Cyanosarcina radialis HA8281-LM2 and co-occurring heterotrophs from damp... | place: USA: Makauwahi cave, Hawaii | collected 2011-01-06 | reverse complement strand
ACAATCAAAAAGACCGGGCTGCCCGGCCGGCATACGCCGATATGGTGACGCGGGGTGGAGCAGCCCGGTAGCTCGTCAGGCTCATAACCTGAAGGTCGCAGGTTCAAATCCTGCCCCCGCAACCAAAACCAACATAAATCGCTCTTCATCAGTTTATGACGTAAGCGCTCAGACATCCCCACGTAGCGTGCAGGAGGTTGATCGCTCATTCTCAGCATCAATCATGCGGAGAAGCCTGCGAGCAACAGTATGAGCCATCAGAGACACAACAGGCGCGATCCTCGCCACCGGCGGGCGGTCTTGTCGTTTTCCGGGACACGGCTACGGGGTGCCTCGGCAGCCGACCGCTCGCCAATAGCTCCGGCTCCCGGGACGCTGCTCGCCAACAGCGCCGCGGCAACATCGCATCAGTGAGACCGAGCAACAAGATGGTCTTGTGCGGCAAAAGTGTCACGCGTTTAGCCCGGGATGATCATCTGCGAAGCATGTTAATACTCAAGCCGTCGCGTCGGGTCTTGCGAGCGAGCCGCGCAACCGCAAGGTCGGCTTGATACACACGATGCGGAGTTCGGTGGCAGGCAAGGCCAGTTGCTCGAGGAGAAGGTTGGCCGCCTGCCTACCGATCTCCGATAGTCGGATTGCCACTGTTGTTAGCGGCGGATCAATCATGTCGACCAGTGGAATGTCATTGTAGCCGGTGATCGAGATGTCTCCGGGGCAGCTCAGACCTCGGCTGCGACAGGCCTGTATAGCACCGATCGCGACAAGGTCGTTGACCGCGATGATCACCTGCGGGGGGCTCGGTTCCCGGTCCAGCAACTCAAGGGCGGCCCGGCGTCCTGCCTCCATGTCCATCCGATCCACGAAGATGAGCCGTTGCGGAAGGACTTGCAGCCCGTTTGCGGCCAGACCCGCCCTGAGGCCTTCGAGGCGATCACGCGCTGTGGAGAGGTCCTGCGGGGCTGCAATGGCTGCGATATCCCGATGACCATGCGCGACGACGGCGTCGACCAAGGCCCGCATTCCTGCGGCACAATCATTGACGACGGCGCTGCATTCGAGGGTTTCAGTGCGTCGCAAGACCGATACGAGCGGCACACCGGTTGCGCTCGCTCGCGCGACCACCGAGTCGTGCAGGCGTGTGGTGCCGAGGATGACCCCGTCGACCATTCGCGCCGTCATCTGCTCGAACATCTCGGCCTCCGCACGTGAATCATAGCCCGTGTTTCCGACAACGGTCATGAAGCCGCGCTCCAGCAGCCGATTTTCGATCCCTCTGAGGATCGGTGGATAGATCGGATCCTCAAGGTCATGCACGATCACGCCGATAGAATGCGTCGAGCCCGTGCGAAGACTGGCGGCGACGGCGTCGGGTCTGTAGCCGAGACGCTCAGCGACCTCGCGGACACGCACTGCCATAGCTTCGGATAAGCGACCACGAGGATCGGCGCGTAGGATCCGCGACACGGTCGACGGATGCACCCCTGCCTCAACTGCTACGTCGGCGATCTTGACGCGCGCAGCCTTTACGCGCGGAGCGTACCGACGGGCCGTATTCTGCTTGCCTGATTGCGTCAAAGTCGGCCGATCTGTTCTTTTGCTCGCGTACCGGCCGGCATCCAATGTCAGCCGAACCAGCGGTTGATATACACGAGGTCCGGCCAGGCTGTCAGCAGCACCAGGACGAACACCATCATCAGGGCAAACGGCACCGCGCCGAGGAAGATGTCGCCAAGGGTGATCCGATCATCCTCGAGGCAACCCTTGATGACGAAACATGCCATCCCGAGGGGTGGCGTGAGAAGTCCCACCTCTACCGCGATGATGGTGAGTATCCCGAACCAGATCGGGTCGGCGCCGAAGCTCTGCATGACCGGCAGAAAGAGCGGCACCATGATCAACAGGATCGAAACGCTGTCGATGATCGTCCCGAGGAAGAGGATCAGTAAAATATATACTAGGATCACCACGAGGAAATTGTCGGTCGCCATCTGCACAAGATCGCCGATCTCCGAGGGCACGCCGGCAAGGCCGAGCGAGCGGGTATACATCGTGGCGGTAATTACAAGAAAGCAAACCGCTGCCGTCAGGTGTCCCGTCTCCTTAAGCACATCCCACAATGCAGGCACCGTCAGCCTGCGGCGGATCACGGCCAGAACGAAGGCAGCGAGTGCCCCCACGGCCCCTGCCTCGGTCGGCGTGAAGATCCCGCCGTAGATCCCGCCAAGAACTATGGTGATGAGGCCGATGAGCGGCAGCGATTTCGACAGGATCTCTCCGACACTGCGATCCGGCCGGTGTTGCCGGTGATGGGGGTAGCCGCTCTCGCGGGTCGCACCCTCCTGCTCCGAGAAGCGCCCCGTCTGGTCGAAGACGAAACCGGGAGTCGCATAGGCCATGAACACGATCCCGGCGCAGTAGACCGCCGACAGCAGTATGCCCGGTCCGATCCCGGCGAAGAACATCATGCCGATCGATTGCTCGGTCAGGATCGCGTAGATAATCAGAAGGATCGAGGGCGGGATCAGCATGCCGAGCACCGACGATCCCGCGACCGTTCCCACGGCGAACCGCGGCGAGTAGCCGAGCCGCAGCATCTCGGGAACGGCGACCCGGGTGAAGACTGCCGCAGAGGCGATTGAAACCCCGGTCACGGCGGCAAAGACCGCGTTCGAGCTCACGGTAGCAAGACCCAGGCCGCCGCGGACCCGTCGCAGGAAGTAGTCGGCCACATCATAGGCGTCCCGGCCCACGTCGGAGGCGCTCATGATCAGACCCATCATGACGAAGAGCGGGATAACCGCGAAGGTCTGGTCGGCAACCCCGTCGGAGGCGGCCAGGGTCAGCAGCCTGATGGCCAGGGTCGGATCGCCGCTCAGGGCCCAGACCGACGCGAAGGAGACGAGGCTGAGAGCCACGGCAACATGCATTCCGGCATAGATCAGCGCCACGAGAACGGCGACTGAGATCAGGCCGAGTTCAAGTCCGCCCATGGATTATCCTCTCAGGTCCTGAAATCGACGCCAAGCGAGCACAAGAAACTGGAGCCCGGCGGCGATCACACCGGCGAGTAGGATCGCCTCGAGAGGCCAGGTTGGGGCGGTGAAGATGCCGACATTCCCCTTGAAGTATCCGCCCGTCCAGGCGTCTATCACGCGCGGGACCTGCCCTAAGGTGATCAAGGCGAAAACTAGCGCGCCGGCGGAGTTGAAGATGAGCCGCAGGACGAGCGCGCCCTTTTTGCCGCCACGACGCTCAAGCAGGCCGAGCAGCGCGTCGGACCGCGTGAGCCGTTGGCCCGCCACTGCATGTCCGATGGTGAGATAGACGACCGCGACAACGCCCATCTCGGTCAGCTCCAGCGTCCCGACCAGGGGCGTGTCTATCAGCCAGCGGCCGAAGACATCGATGTTCACGAACAAGACCATCGCGAGAACCGCGAGGGCCCCGGCTGCATTCATCCCAGTGGTCAGGCGCGTGAGCGGCAGCGAATCCGCGGATGACGCGCCGTGGCGGCCGCCTTGGCTCCCGCGATTGCTCCCTAAGTGCCTCACTGGTCCCACTGGCGCGCGATGAGCTGATCGGCATCACGCATAGCCTGCATGTAGTCGGCGAGGATCGCCCCCCCAGGAATGCCCTGCGCCTCAAGTCTCGCGGCCCATTCTTGGGCAAGATCGGGTAGTGACATCGCCCAGTCCTTGCGCTCCTCGGGATCGATATCGACTACGGTCCCGCCCGCCTCTACGAACGTATCGACGGCCTGTGCGCCGAGCTTTTCGGCAAATTCTCCGAGGTCGACGCCAAAGTCGCGCGCGGCAGAGGTCATGGCCTCCCGGACTTCCTCGGGATAGCTTTCCCAGGCCTGCTTGTTGACGTTGATCACATAGGTATTCACGCCGCCGAGCCCGGCGTCGAAATAGGTGTCGCAGACCTCGTGAAACTTGAGCGAGACGACTGCCTCGCCCCAGACCATCATGGCATCCGCGACGCCGGTTTCCACGAGCTGGTAGAAGTTTCCAAGACTGCCAGTGACCCCGACGGCGCCTGCGGGCTCGATCCAGCGCAGGTTGGGGCCCGCGCCGGCGACTTTCAGTCCGTCAAGATCCGCGAGGCGCGCAATGGGCTCTGCCGAGCACAGGATATAGTTGTCGGGAATGCCGCTTACCGACAGTGAGACCTGATTCAGGCTGTCCCAGGTCTCGCCGAAGGCGGGATATTTCTCGACGAGCCCGTCCACCACCTCGTGGATCAGGACGAGATCGGTGGTGGTAAAGGGTGTGACATAGCCGATCTGGTATATCGGCAGCTTGTCGGCGTGGAACGCCGTGGGGATCACTCCCATGTCGGCAAGCCCCAGTTGAATCGCTTCGAGCTCACCGGCGGGCTTCGCGAGCGTGCCCGAGAAGGCTTCCTGCCAGTCGATGGTGTAGTTTCCGGTCTCGACCAAGCGCGCATCCACGCCGGGCATAAAGCTCTCCTGAAGAATCTTCACGACGGCGACCGAAGGTGAGAAGCCCGACACGATCGTTACGTCGAACTCTTCCGCAGCCTGCGCCGGCATCACCGCCCAAAGGCCGACCGAGGCTTGCAGACAGGTGCGAATGGTAGATTGTCTTGTCATCGATGATCTCCCTGATGTCTGGCGCCCGATCTAAGGGCGCGGCGAAACCGCCGTCAGATCATGACGGCTGCCCCTGCATTGATGCACAACGTGTGACGAAGCTCATTTCTCTGGGCGAGCGTCGCTTCGACGAAGCAGCCGCGCCGCGCTCCGTCAACGAGCGACCGGAGGCTCTCTTCCGGTGCGTCGCTGTCGAGCGCGACGTCGATCTCGAAGCCCACAGCGCGCGCCGCATAGGGCACGTCGGGATCGGCAACGGCCTCCCAATGGGCCCTGCATGTCACGGTGAGGTCGCGCAGCTCGATTTTCTTGTGCCGGGCAAACACCCGGATCTGTGTCATCAGGCAGCCGACCAGCCCCGTGAGAAAGAACTCGAGCGGCGTCGGAGCGGTATCCTCGCCGCCTTGGAACTTGCCCTCGTCGGTCGCCAGCATGCGACTGACCCGGAATGGTTTCCGGGCAGTATTCGTCACCTCGTTGCGGAGCTTGCCCACGCATCTGCCTTCGGACTCGAAGACGACATCGAACACCTTTTTCGCTTCCATGAGCGCCCCTCTCCATGCTCTGCCGCTACAAAAGAATACTTCTGCGCAATCGTTTGTTCAGGCTAAGGAGGTCGATATGGGCCGTCAAAACCAAAGATATCCGAAATGGATGCCACTCCCGCTCATGTCATCTCGGGACTGGCGAACAACGGTCGCAAGTGGAAGGGCGCAAAGGGACTGTGGGACAATTTGTGCGCGAGACCTGTTTGTTTCACTGGCTGACAGATCTTTAGCCCAATGCGAAGGCGAACTGCGCTTCGGCCTCGAACCACTCTTGCGGCGGCCCTTTCCATTCCTCGGCCATGTGATTGAGCGCCGAATATTGCAGCTTGCTTCATCGGCGCGTCGTCACTTTGGGGGGGGTGACCCCGAGTGCGCACAGCTCTCCGCAGCTTGGAGTTCAGGGCCTCAATGGCGTTCGCTGTGTATAGGATCGGCGCACGCTCTCGGCGAGGCGAAGAAGGGCACGACGTAGTCCTGGTTGCGCCGCCAGTTCAGCGCGATCGCAGGATAGCACTGGCCCCAATAGACGACCTCGAACGCCACCAACTTCTTAATGCCGGCTTCGGCGTTCTTCGCCTGGTAGGCGGCACGCAGCGTCGGCACAACGGGCTTACGGTCCTTCCAAGTCACGAACTCAAGCGAATGGTGTATCAGGTGGACGATGCAGGTCTGGACGGCTGCCTGCGGAACGACGGTGTTGATCGTTTCGGGGGGAGCCCTTCAGACCGTCGACCACCGCAAGGATGTCGCCGAAGCCGCGGTTCTTCGATACCCGCAGTCAGAGCCTGGCGCGTTCCTGAACGGTGCGGGCACCGATGCCGCCCGCCTCTTTACAGTCGCAGGGTCCGGGCCAAACCGGTGAAGCACCGCTTCCTGGCCCACCGTCGATCGTCTCGCCTCAGAGGCAGTGCCATATTTTCTCGGACATTCATACATTTGATTTCCATCCGACAGCCCCTGAAACGTTGCACTTTACGGGGGTCTTCCTCCCCCGCCAAGTCATCCGGAATCAAGCTCAATCTGAGCATCGATCATTCAAGGACTACAACTGTGCCCTGCTATGTCATCACTCGCTGCTCAATGTGGCAGCCGATGGAACGCATGATCGAGACGAGTGGGGAGCCAGGCTTTCAAATCCGATGACCGTCGCATTGTCTCCACGACGCGCTGCACGTCGCATGCGTCGCGGAAGTTCGGCGTGCAGCGGCCTCCTTTAACATGCGCTTCCAAAAGCTCGGCGACCTCAATGATTTTCAAGTCGTTGAAGCCTAGGTGATGTCCAGGTGCGGGACAGAAGCGCGCATAGGGCGGATGGAAAGGGCCTGCCTCGATACGGCGATAGCCAGCCCGTGCGCCAGAACCCGTGTAGAGCTTTAGTTCGTTCATCAACTCTTGGGTGAATGTAACCGCGCCCTTGCTGCCAGTGATCTCAAAGGAAAGGTCCATCGTGCGACCGGTGGCCGCCCAGTTGGCTTCAAGGCTCCCGCCCACGCTATTCGCGAACTCGATCAACACGTGGGTGACGTCATCGACCTCGACCGGGGCGCGCTGAGCAGAGGCGGGCGCGATCGGCCGATCGGAATAGAGTGTTCGGCAGTCGGCACTCACGCGGACAATCGGCCCGAGCAGATGCATAGCCAGCGAGATAATGTGGCTGCCGATATCGGCTAGTGCGCCGCCGCCCAGCGGATCAGTGCGGAAGGAATGAGGAGCGTCCGGGCTGGCCATGTAATTTTCGGCGTGACGGCCGCGGAAGGAAAGCACATCTCCGATTTCGCCGGAAGCGATGATTTCCTTAGCTAATTTGATCATCGGATTGCGCAGGAAGTTGAAGCCAACCGAGGTTATAATCCCTGCTGCTTCGGCGGCTTCGGCCATGGCGAGCGCAGAACTAGCAGTCGTGGAGAGTGGTTTCTCACAATAGACCGTCTTACCGGCGCGAATTGCTGCCAGAGCAATCGGCTCATGAAGCGCGTTGGGCGCGGCGATGGCGACGATGTCCACGGCCTCGTCTTCGACGAGGCCCTGCCAGTCGACCGTTGACCGCGCAAAGCCCAACGCCGTGGCTCCGGCCCGGGCGGCATCCTCGGTGACGTCGCACAGGACAGCTTTGACGGGTCGGACTGACAGATCAAACAAGCAGTCCACCGACGCAAAAGCATTTGCATGGCATCGACCCATGAAGCCGGCGCCGATCAGTCCGATGCCGATTTCGGGCTTGGGTTCAGTGCGAGCCATGCGCCTATCCCTCGACCGGCTGGTGCACACGGCGCGAGACGGAGTCGATGAGGTTTTCCTCGGTCAGTTCGTCGCCTTCGAAACTCGCGACGATCGCACCATCCGACATGGCAAGGATGCGATGGCTGACACCTATCACCTCCGGCATTTCCGACGAGATGACGATGACGGCGAGCCCGTTCAACGCCAATTCGGCGATCAGTTCGTGGATGGCCGACTTGGAGCCGACGTCGATGCCGCGTGTCGGTTCGTCGAGAATGACGAGCGCGGGATCAGCGCAAAGCCACTTGGCCAACACGAATTTCTGCTGGTTACCGCCAGAAAGCTGGGAGACCGGCTGATCGGGGCCGGTGGTCTTAATCGACAGCATATCGCGATACTTCTTGAAGGCTGCCTGTTCGCGCCGCCTATTCATGACCGAAAGATCGGAAAAACCGCGCAGATGCGGCAGGGTGACGTTCTCCCGTCCTCCCATCATCAGAACGAGGCCCTGTTCCTTGCGGCTTTCAGGAACCAATGCCATGCCGAGATCAATGGCACGGCGCGGCGTTGGCATGGGAACCACCCGGCCACGCCAGGAAATCGTGCCCGCATAGCTACGACGAATGCCGAAAACTGTCTCCATCACTTCCGAGCGCCCAGCGCCGACCAGTCCATAGAAGCCGAGCACCTCGCCCTGGCGCACGCAGAACGATATGTCGGAGAACTCCCTCTGTCTTGTAAGGCCCTCGACCCTCAGCAACTCGTCGCCGAGGCGTTGTTCGGACTTGACGAAATAGCTGCTCAGGGAACGGCCGATCATCCAGCGCGTGATCTGGCCGACATCGGTATGCGCGGTCTCGACAGTTCCGCGTATTCGGCCGTCCCGCAATACCGTGATGCGATCAGCGATCTCGAAAATCTCGTCCATCTTGTGCGAAATGTAGACGATCCCCGCGCCTCTTGCCTTCAGTCCGCGGATGGTATCGAAGAGCTGTGCCTTCTCGGTGTCAGTTAGCGAGGCCGTCGGCTCGTCAAAGATCACGACATCGGCGCTGAACGCTTCGGCGCGCGCGATCTCGACCATTTGTTGCATCGCCACTGAGAGCTTTCCGACCCGAATGTCGGGACCGAATGCACAGCCTAGTGCCTTGAGCGCGGCCTGGGCGTCGCTTCTGAGTTGCTTCTTCCTGAGAATCCCGAAGCGGTTCGTCGGCCATGTGCCGAGATAGATGTTTTCGGCGACCGAAAGTTCGGGCGACAGCGAAAGCTCCTGATGGATGAGAAGAATGCCCCTGCGGCGGGCATCGAGCGGCCCGGTGATCCGCACCGATGAGCCACGGTGCACAATTTCACCGCCATCGGGCTGATGGAGACCCGCCAGCACCTTCATCAAAGTGGACTTGCCGGCTCCGTTCTCGCCAACGAGGGCGTGAACCACCCCCGGTCGCAGATCGAAGCTGACATCGTCGAGCGCACGCACGCCGGGAAAGGACTTGCTGACGCCACGAACCTCGAGGATGGATTCTGTCATGGAGCGTTCCGCCGTCTGTTCAGCACCTTGTCGAGCGTGATCGCAAGAACGAGCACGGTTCCCATCACCATGAGTTCCACATAATTGGGCGTGTTCAGCAGCCGCAGCCCGTTGCGCAGGACGGCGAGCGTCAGCACGCCGCCGATGGTCATCCACATGCTGCCGAAACCGCCGTAGAGTCGGGTGCCACCCAACACGACGGCGATGATGGCCCATAACTCCCATACCCGTCCCGCATTCGGCTCGGCCGTGCCGAGGCGCATCGAAAGCAGGATGCCGCAGACCGCCGCCAGCGTGCCGCAGATCGTGAAGTTGATGATCTTGTGGCGCTTGACCGAAATGCCGGCGTCGTGGGCCGCCTCCAGATTGTCGCCAATGGCGTAGGCCTCCCGGCCGTGCCTGGTGCTGGTCAGTATCCACTGGAAGGAGAAGGCCAGGCCAAAGAAGAGCAGCGCGGTGAGCGACAGCGGGCCGAGATAGAGTTCGGGAATTTCGGTGTATGCGAAATCCTCCACCATCAGCGCGTTCTCGCCGGTATAGATGAAGACGAGACCGCGGATGCCGACCAGCGCGCCGAGCGTCACCACGAAGGAATGCATGCCCGACAGCGCGACGAGCGTACCGTTGAGGAAACCGAGTCCGGCACCGGCCAGGAGAGCCAAAAACACCGCCGACCAGACGCCGACCAGAGGTTGAAGCCCGATGGCCAGCGCGCAGGCCAGCGCAAGTGTCGCCCCCACCGAGAGGTCGATCTCGCCATTGATCATGACCATCGTCATGCCGATCGCGAGAAACCCGATGAAGGCGCCCTGGGTGAGGATGTTGCCGACATTGTTCAGCGTCAGGAAATGCGGACTGGCCATCGAGAAGAAGACGGCCAGGAGGACCAGGAACACCCAGATATGGTTGCGAAGCGACCATTTGAGTGCGGCCTCCGCTCCCCAATCTCGTGTCGTCAACGCGCCGCCGTTCATGCCAGTATCCTCCCCCGTTTGGCGCCCAGATCGATCCACACGGCAAGTATGATCACGGCCCAGGTGACGAGCCACTGCACGTAATAGGGATAGCCGAGCAGAAGCAGGCCGTTCTGGATGAAGCCCAGCATCGAGATGCCGACGACGGTCCGCCAGATGCTGCCGGACCCGCCAAGCAGCGACGTGCCACCGAGGATGACGCCGGCCAGGACGGTCAGCTCATAGCCCTGGCCGATAGTGTTCTGCGCGCCCATGACCCTGCTGCCCATGATCGACGCGGCGAGCGCCGTGGTCAGTCCCGAGATCACATAGGTCCAGAAAACTGTCCAGCGGGCGTCGATGCCGGAAAAGATGCTCGCCGTCTCGTTGCCGCCGACGGCGTAGACTCTGCGACCGAAACTCGTGAAGGCGAGCGCGAGTCCGGCGATCAGGGCGGCCCCGAGAAACATCAGCACGGGAACCGGCAGGCCGAAGAACACGCCGCGCCCGAGCACGCCGAACCACGAGTTCTGCGCGTCCTGCACGTTCACGTTGGAGCCGCCCGAGTAGAACAACACGAGACCCTGCAGGAAGGACAGCATCGCCAGCGTGACGATCAGTGCGTTGAGGCCGACGAAGCCGACCAGAAGCCCGTTGAAGGCCCCGATCGCGAGGCCCGCCGCAAGCGTGATGACGATCGCCATGGACGGTCCGACCTGATTATGCTGATCGACCACGATCACAGTAAGCAGGGTCAGCATGGATCCCACCGACAGATCGAGGCGTCCCGTCAGCACCACAAAGGTCACGCCGATCGCCATCATTCCGGTGATCGAGACCTGGCGCAGCACGTCGAGCACGTTGCGGGACGTCATGAAGTAGTCGGCGTTCAGCGACACTACGAGAAGGAAGAAGCCGAAGGCGATCAGCAGGCCGTGTCGCCGTATCAGCGCATTCGCATCCGGAATCATCGTTCTCGTTCCTCCCATCCTGACCCTAGGCAGCGCGCTGCGGCTGCCAAAGTGCGGAAAAATCCAAAATGACTCTTTCGTCCGCGAGGCGCACCGTTGCTCTGAGGATCGTGACCGCCCGGTCGCGTCGGGAAGATATCAAAATTGGACATCTCGCCGATTGAGCGTCGCGGCATGCTGGCACTCAATATCGGAGAGGGCCGAGGAGCTGCCGAAGGCCCCGGAACCGCGAGGACCACGTGACCATTCACGGCAGCTGACAGAGGAGGAATGCATGAGGCATCGCATCACAAACTGGGGCTGCACGCTTGTCGTGACCAGCGCCATCACGCTCGCTGCCACGGCCGCCGTCGCTCAGGACGCACCGGACTGGCTGGGCGGAGACCTCGTGAAGCCGCTTTCGGAGACCCGCATAGGGATCACGGTCCTGTATCCCGGCTCGAACGCCTATCAGGCCAAATATGCCGAAGCGGCGGAGGAATACAGCGAGGAACTCGGCATCCAGGCGACCGTGATGGACCCGCAGGGCGATCCGGCCGTCCAGTTCAATCAGATCCAGGATATGGCGTCTCAGAACCCGGACGCGCTCGTCGTGTGGCCCGCTTCGCAGAACGCATTGATCCCGGCGATCCGCAACGCTTCGCGCGCGGGCATCCCGGTCATCACCTCCAACTCGCCGATCGGCGAGGCGGGACGGCGCTACATCGTTGCCCATACCGGTCCCGACGACTGCGCACAGGCCGAGCAGTCCGCCGAGATGCTGGGTGATGCTCTGGATGGAGAAGGCAATATCGTGGTGGTGGAGGGCACGCCCGGCTATGCCGTGTCGATCCTGCGCAAGAACTGCTTCCTCGACAAGCTGGCCGACGAATATTCGGACGTGAATATCCTTGGCAGCCAGACCGCCGACTGGAATCGCGAGAAGGCGCAGACGGTGATGGAAACCTTCCTGACGCAGTTCGGCGACGAGATCGACGGCGTCTATGCCTTCGACGACGGGATGGGTCTCGGCGTCATCAGTGCCCTGCAGGGCGCCGGCAAGGAGCCCGGCGAGGTGAAGGTCGTGACGTGCAACCAGTTCGGCGAAGGCTGGGACGCGATGCAGGAAGGATGGCATTCCGGTTCGAACATGCAGTCACCGATCGACGACGCCATCCTGGCCATCCAGACCGCCGTGAAGGTGGCCAACGGCATCGAGGTTCCCGAACTTCAGGGCATCGATACGCCGAAGGTTCTGCCGGAGAATGTCGCCGAGTTCGAGCGGCCGTCCTGGTAGGACCCGGCATTGAAGACGCCCCTGTCAGGGCCGCGCCGTTTCGCGCGGCCCGCATCCTTTTCAGGCATACCGACCATTCGCGATCATGATGGCATCGACCCGGTTCTGCGCGTTGCCGAGCGCGGTCTCGACCGGCCGGTCGCGCCGCAACATGGCATGAATCTCCTCGCCGAGCACTGCCAGCACGCCGGTGATTTCCGGTATCGCCGGTCGCGGCCATGCCTGCAGCACGCCGCTCCGCTCGAGCGCGTCGACCGCGCCGATCAGCGGACTGGCAGCCTGAACCTCGGGGTCGGAGCTGGTCGAGAAGCGCGGGCTGGTGAGGTTGCCGTTCATGACGTACCATTTGAGCAGTTCCGGCCGCGTCAGATACTCCATGACCTTCCACGAGGCCGCCTTGCGCCTGGCCGGGAGGCCGGACGGAACCGCCAGGGAAAAACCGCCGATCGGAGACACGCTCTGTGCGTCGGGCGCGTGCGGGTGCGGCACGTAGCCGACCTTGCCATGTGCCGGCGCGCGATCGTCCAGTTCGAATGCGGCGGCGCGCACGCTCCAGCCATAGGTCATCGCGGCATGGCCTTCCGAAAACAGGCGGATGCGCTTGTCCCAGCTGCAGGTTAGGCTTTCGCGATGGGCGTAGCCCGACAGTTCGAGAAGAAACTCGGCTGCGTTGCGCGCCGCTTCGGTATGCAGCATTGGCCGGAAGTTCTCGCCCGTGATGTCCGACAGGTCGAACTCGGTGCCGAGCCGCTTGAGATCGATGACCGGCTGTCCGAAATCGGCAAGCGTTTGGACGAACGTATGGGCGACCGGCAGACCGCGGCCGAAATTCATCACGATGCCGGAAAGGTTGAAGCTAGACCAGTGCAGTTTGCGGGCGGCCTGCAGCAGATCGTCGGTCGACCGTGGCAGTTCCAGGCCGGCTTCGGCGAACAGGTCGGTGCGGCAGAACAGGAGTTCCGCGGTCGGCTGGATCGGCAATCCGTACTGGACGTTGCGCCAGGCGGAGCCGCGCAGGGCGGCATTGTGGAAATCGGACGTGCTGTAGCGCGCCTCGCGCAGGATGTCGTCCAAGGGCTCGATCACGCCTTCTTCCGCCAACTGGCCGATCCATGGCAGGTCGACGGCCATGAGGTCGTATCTGGAGACCGGCTGTCGGGCGTCGCGCATGATCTCCTCATGCAACTCATCGAGCGGCAGGTTGACGATCTCGACATCGGTGCCGCAGAGCTCGTCGAGATTGCACGAGAACTGGCTCAGCGTCTTGAAGGTCGGATCCATGGGGCTGAGGATGCGGAACACGCGTTCGTAGCCGACGCCTTCCCGCATGGCGCTCGGATAGGGCAGGATGCGCGATGCCATGTAGTAGCCGCCGAAGAAGAAGTCGTCGGCCTTGCCTTCCGTCGAGGCGAAGCCGAACGTCTCGCCGACCATGCTCTTGAGCTGCATGGCGAAGGATTCAAACTCCTCGATCAGGCTGCGCGTCGGGTGCAGCGAGAAGGATTTTCCGGTCCGCGACTTGGGGCGCTTGTGCAGCAGGCCCTGCTCGATCAGTTCCGAAATGCGACGCATCGCCGTGCCGTAGGGAACCTCGGCAGCCATCGCCGCCGAAGTGACGGTGACCAGCTTGCCCTCCAGATGGCGGCGCATGACGAACGAGATGATGTTCCAGCGCGCGTCGACGGTCGACAGGCAGGTGCGCTTTTCCGAGAACTCGCGGCTGGCGTCGACAAAGCTCAGGATGCGCAGCATTTCCTCGCGTGTCATTGCTCCTCCCGCGACACGATGAGATATCCAAATCTGATATTCTATTTGTCGCGTCGCGCCACCTGGCGTGTTGTCCAAATCTGATATTTGGCGCGTTCCCGCCCTGCGCCCGCCCGTGTCACCGTCGCCGACGGAACAATGGAGGCATCAGCGGATAATTACATGGCGGACGGCGAATACGATTTCGTGGTGGTGGGTGCCGGCTCGGCCGGATGCGCGGTTGCCGGCAGGCTGTCGGAGGCCGGCCACACGGTGCTCCTGCTCGAGGCGGGCGGACGGGCGCTCAACCCCTTGATCCACATCCCCCTCGGATACTCGCTTCTCTACGCCAATCCGTCGGTCAACTGGTGCTATGAAAGCGAGCCCGAGCCGCATCTGAACGGCCGCAGGCTGTTCCAGCCGCGCGGCAAGGTGCTGGGGGGCACCGGCGCGATCAACGGCATGATCTACATGCGGGGCCAGCCCGAGGATTTCGACGGCTGGGCGCGCGACGGCTGCGCGGGCTGGGGCTGGGACGACGTGCTGCCCTTCTTCAAGTCCTGCGAGGACCAGGAGAGGGGCGCCGACGCCTATCACGGCAGCGGAGGACCGGTGGCGGTCTCCGATCTCAGGACCAGACATGCGCTCGGCGAGGCGTTCCACGCCGCGTCGGAGGCCCTCGGCATACCACGCAACGACGATTTCAACGGAGAGCGCCAGGAAGGAACCGGCTACGTGCAGACCACGACCCGCAAGGGCCGCCGCTGGAGCACGGCCGACGGCTATCTGGGCGGCGGGGCGCGCAGAAACATCGATCTCAGGCTCCACGCCATGGCCGAGCGGATCGAGCTTGCGGGCAGGCAGGCCACGGGCGTGACCTGGAGCGACCGTGCCGGCCGGCACGTGGCGCGGGCGCGGCGCGAGGTGATCCTGTGCGGCGGCTCGTTCAACACGCCGCAATTGCTGCAGATGTCGGGCATCGGTTCCGGCGAACTGCTTGCTGCGCATGGAGTCGATCCCGTGCACGATCTGCCGGGCGTCGGCGAGAACCTGCAGGATCATTTCGGCGTCGGCGCGGAATACCGCTCGACGGTGAAGTCCACCGTCAACGACCTCTACAACAACAAGCTGAAGGGTGCCGCGCAACTGCTACGCTACCTGCTTTTCCGAACCGGCCCCTTTGCCGATAACGGCAATTATTCGAACACCTTCGTCCGCTCCGACCCGGAGATCGACCGGCCGGACATGATGGTCACCTTCATGGCTTGGTGTACCGATGAGCAACTGCGACCGCACCCCTTCTCGGGATTCACGATCCTGGCCGAGCACATGCGCCCGAACTCACGCGGTCACGTGCGGCTGACCGGACCCCGGCCGACCGACCCGCCAGCCATACGTTTCAACTTCCTCGCCGACGAAGCCGACCGCCGCGCCGCGCTGGCCGGCCTGCGGCTGGCGCGCAGGATCGCGGCCACGCCGCCCATGTCGGGCTGCGTCGAGCACGAAATTTTGCCCGGTCCGGAGACGGTCTCCGACGAAGCGCTCATCGAGCATTGCCGCGCGGCGGGCCTATCCCTGTTGCATCCGGTCGGCACGTGCAGGATGGGTATCGACCCCGACGCTGTCGTCGATCCGCGACTGAAGGTGCGCGGCATCGACGGGCTGCGGGTCGTCGACGCCTCGATCATGCCGCGCATCGTCACCGGCAACACCAATGCGTCTGCGATCATGATCGGCGAGAAGGGCGCCGCGATCATCAACGAGGACGCCCGCGACAGGAGATAGTGAAATGCTCTGCGTGGCACTGTTGGGAAGCGGCCGGATGGCCCATGTCTACGGCCCGAAGGTCAACGCGCATCCGGGTCTGCGGCTTGAGGCGGTCTACAACCCGCGGCTGGAATCCGCCCAGGCCGCGACGGAGCGCTATGGCGGCCGGGCGACGAGCGATCTCGATGGGGTGCTGGGCGACCCCGCCGTCGATGCCGTCATTGTCGCGACCCCGACCGACACCCATGTCGACTACGTCGTCCGGGCGGCGGCGGCAGGCAAGGCGATCTTTTGCGAGAAGCCGCTCGACCTGTCGCTCGACCGCGTGGACTCCTGCCTGGCCGCACTCGACACCCATCCGGTTCCCTTCATGCTGGGGTTCAATCGGCGTTTCGATCCCGACATCGCCGCGCTAGCAGCCGCCGTGTGCGCCGGCGAAATCGGCCGGCCCACCATGCTGATGAGCACCAGCCGCGAACCCGCGCCCCCGCCGATCGCCTATGTGCGCAGTTCCGGCGGCTATTTCGTCGACGCCACCATTCACGACATCGACCTGATGTGCTGGATCGCCGGCGAACGGCCGGTCAGCGTGCTGGCGGCGGGAAGCTGCGTCTACGATCCCGCGATCGGCGAGGCTGGCGATTTCGATCTCGCCATGACGACGCTCAGCATGCCTTCGGGCGCGCTGGCGCACATCAACAACGCCCGCAGCTGTGCCTATGGTTTCGATCAGAGGGTCGAGGTCTTCGGTGACGCGGGGCTGTTGCAGACCGTCAACCATCGCGACGATCCACTGCTGCGCTGGACCGCCCGGACGACGGAAGCGCGCGCGCCGCTCAAGCACTTCTTTCTCGAACGCTACGACGCGTCATTCAGCCATGCGCTGGACGAGTTCTTCAAGGCGGTCACGGAAGAGCGGACGCCATCGGTTACCGCAACGGACGGACGCGCAGCGCTCGCGATCGCGCTAGCGTGCCAGGAGTCGGCGCGGACCGGTCGGGCTATAACCCCCGTTTACTAACGAACGCGCCGGATTTCCGGTCGTTTGGGAGATGATTGCATGCGCGCGAAAGGTGACCGACGCAAGTGACCCTACGTGTCTGTTGCTCAGGCGGAGAGTTCACAGTTCCAGACGACCAAGCCTCCACTACTGCATCACCATTCCGCCATCGATCATGAAGAGCTGGCCGGTCATATAGTCGGATTCGCGTGACGCGAGAAAGGCGGCGGTACCTACGACGTCTTCCGGGTAGGAATAGCGCTTCATGAGGATCATGTTCTTGGCGAGCTGGTCCATCGACTGGCCTTCCTGTTCAAATTTGCCGATCGAGACCAGATCCTTGTCGAGTTGTTCCCAGAGTTCGGTGCGCACGACGCCGGGGCCGTAGCCGTTGACGGTGATGTTGTGCTCGATCAGCGCCTTGGCGCCGCCATTGATGAGGGCAAGGATGGCGTGCTTGGAGCAGGCATAGGGAACGACGTCGTCGAAGGCCTGGCGCGACAGGATCGAGCCGACATTGATGATCTTGTAGGGATAGTCCTTCCTCCCTTGCGCGATCATTTGCTTGGCCGCTTCCTGCATGCCGATCAGCGTGCCGAGCGCATTGATGTCCATGATCTTGCGGAAATTGTCCTCGGTCACGTCCAAGAACATCAGCGGCTTGTTGATGCCGGCATTGTTGAGCATGACGTTGATCTCACCGAAGGCTTCCGCCGTCTTCTTCACGGCTGCGGCCATTTCGGCGCGGTTGGTCACGTCCACCTTCGCTGCGACCGCTTCACCACCTTGTGATCGGATGCGCTCGACGACCTCCTCGCAACCGTCGAGATTGATGTCGCAAAGGCCGACCTTCGCGCCTTGGGCCGCCCAATATTCCGCGATCGCGGCGCCCATGCCTTGCGCAGCACCCGTGATGAGCGCGCATTTTCCCGCCAGCCTGCTCTTGTCCATTCTCGTCGTCCTCCACCCATGCGTCTTGCGTTGCGGCGATCACGTGCCGTCGAGCGCGACATTCGCGGATTTGGGCGGGTGCCCATATCCAAAGTTTATCCAGTCTGGATATTATTGCGATACTTCGCCGCAAAAGCCGCTGGTACTCGATACTTATGGTCCCGTCGGAAGAAGCGGGCCGGACAGAGGCATTAGGGCCAACAAATTCGGGAGGGTAATGACATGATAATGAGAGCCTTGGGCATAGCGTTCGCGGCTGGCACGATACTGGCAGGCGGCGCTGCTTTCGCGCAGGAGGAGACGATCACCGTCGGCATCACACAGAACAATGTCGGCGTCGACAGCTATCAGACGACGTATGAAGACGCCTTCAACGAGGCGGCGTCCGGCATGGACGGTGTGGAGACGGTCGTTCTCGATGCTGGTGGCGATGTCAGCCGGCAGATCGGCCAGGTGCAGGACCTGATCCAGCAGCAGGTCGATGTCATCATCATCTGGCCGACCGATGGTCAGGCCGTCGTGCCGGCGGTGCGCCAAGCAGAACAGGCCGGTATTCCGGTGGTCGTGACCAACTCACAGATCGCCGAGCAGGGCCAGGAATTCATCGCCGCTTTCTCTGGTCCCGACAACGTCACGCAGGGCGTTTATGCTGCGGAGATGATGTGCGACGCGCTCACGGCCGACGGCCGCGAGGACGGGCAGGTCCTTCAGATTTCCGGGCAGCCTGGCTACACGACGGCGATCGAACGGGCGCAAGGCTTTGAGGAGCGTCTGCCGGAAGTCTGCCCGGATCTCGAGCTGGTCGAGACCCAGCCAGGCAACTGGAACCGCGAACAGGCCCAGCGCGTCATGGAGAACTTCCTGACGAAATACGACACGATCGACGGAGTCTATTCTGGCGACGACAATATGGGCGTCGGCGCGCTCAATGCGGCGAAGGCCGCCGGCCGTGCCGAAGGCATCATCTTCGTCGGTGCGACCAATTTCGCGGTCGGCTACGAGGCGATGGAGCGCGGCGAATATTACGGCTCCGTCTATCAGTCGCCGGTCGAAGACGCGCGCAATGCTCTTGCGACCGCCGTTGCCGTGGCGCGCGGGGAAGAGGTCGACAAGCTCAACTATTTCGACACACCAAAGATCACCGTCGACAATGTCGGCGATTTCGACAAGCCGGTGTTCTAGCACGCCTCCCATGGCGCAAATGGCCGGTCCGTCTGAGGCTTTGACGATTCGGGCGGATCGGTTTGCCGGTTGGGAAGGGCGAAGGATGCGGCCGTGGGCCAGCGTCCAGACGGACGATCGCAAGAGGGAGGAGCTTGAGCGATGGAGCGGCAATCCACCGCGGAAACGGCCGAGGGCAACGCAGAGGGTAAGAGACTGTTCTCAGGCCCGATGATCAAGGGGCTTTTGGCAAAGCACGGGATCCTGATCGCCTTCCTGCTGTTCATGGTCGGCTTTTCGCTGATGTCGGACCGGTTCATGACCTCTGACAATGTGCTGTCGGTTCTGCGCCAAGCCTCGATCATCGGGACGATGGCGCTTGGCGTGACGATCGTCGTGATCGGCGGCAATCTCGACCTCTCTGTCGGCTCGCTTCTGTCGTTTTCGACCGTGCTCGTCGTCGACCTACATGACAGCATCGGCCCGGCGGCGGCGATCGTTACGATGTTCGCCGCAACGCTTGCGATCGGGTGCGTCAACGGGTTTCTCATCGGCTTCCTGCGGCTCAATTCGCTGATCGTCACACTGGGCATGCTTTCGGCGATCCAGGGGCTGACGCTGATCTACTCCGGCGGCCAGAACGTCGATATCCAGAACCAGCAAGCGACTTGGTTCGCCTTCTTCGGACGTGGTGATGTGTTCGGCATCGCGACGCCGATCGTCATTTTCCTCGGGCTCGCCTCGGTCCTGGGGCTGGTGCTGCACAAGACGGTCTTCGGCCGAAAGGTCTTTGCCGTCGGCGGCAATCCGACGGCGGCGGTTTTTTCCGGCATCAGGCGCAACCGGGTGGTCTTCACGACCTATGTGCTCTCCGCCTTCACCACCGGCTGCGCGGCGATCATTCTCGGCTCGCGTGTGATGGGCTCGCAGAATAATGTCGGCCAGGGCTATGAGCTTCTCGTTCTGGCCGGCGTCATCCTTGGTGGAACGAGCCTGCTTGGCGGCTCGGGCTCGATCGCACGCACCGTCATCGGCGTCCTGATCCTCGGTTTCATCCAGAACGGACTTCTGCTGATGGGCTATCCCTATTACGCGCAATGGCTCGTGACATGGGCGGTCATCATCATCGCCGTCTGGCTTGACGTGGCGTCGAAGCGCGGCCGCCTGTTCTCGTCGCTCAATTAAGGATCGGAGGAAGCGTCATGGCAACCAGGCTGCAAGCCCTGAAACGCATCACCATCGTGCCGCCGATCTGGCTGTTCGTGATCGCGATCACGATCTTCTTCTCGCTGGCGACGGAGCATTTCTTCGATTTCCAGAATTTCCAGAACATTCTGGTCCAGACGTCGACGATCGGGCTGATCGCGCTCGGCATGACCTTCGTCATGATCAACGGCAATGTCGATCTGTCGGTCGGCGCGACGGTGGCGCTTGCGGCCGCCTTCGCCGTCGGGCTGCAGGACAGCATCGGCATGCTGCCGGCCGTTGCGGTGGGGCTTGCCTCTGGGGCACTGCTTGGCGCCTTCAACGGCATCATCGTCTGGAAAACGGGTGTCGACGCCTTCATCGTCACGCTTGGCGCGATGATCGGCGTTCGCGGGCTCGTATTCGTCTATACGGGCGAACAATCCTTCTATGCGATGGATTTCGCCTATTCCGATTTCGGCATGAGCTCTCTCGGTCCGTTGCCGACGCTTGCCGTCATCTTCCTGGCTCTGACCGTCATCTGCCATCTGGTGCTGCGCTACACGGTTCATGGCCGCAACACCTACGCCGTCGGCGGCAACCGCGATGCGGCGGTCAATGCCGGCATCCGGGTCGGCCCGCATATGGTGGTCAATTTCATCATCGTCGGCACGCTCGCGGCACTTGCCGGCATCACGCTCTCCACGCAAATGGGGGCGGCGACGCCCAATCTCGGTCGCGAGTACGAGCTGTGGACGATCACGGCCGTCGTGCTCGGCGGAACGAAGCTTGCGGGCGGGGCCGGCAGCATCGTCGGCACGCTCGGCGGTGTGCTGGCCGTCGGAATTCTGCGAAACGGCATGAACCTGATGCAGGTGCCGGCTTTCTACGTGCTGGTCATCCTCGGGGTCATTCTCATCACCGTGCTCTTCCTCGACAAGCAGTTGAACCGCGAGACGCATGGGGAGGCGAGAGGATGAGCGAAGCAGCAACCGCAATTCGAGACGACAGCGCCGCCTCAGATCCGGTCCTAGTGCTGGATGGCATCACCAAGCGGTTTCCGGGCGTCGTCGCGCTCAACAGCGTGTCCTTCGATATCCGCGCAGGCGAGGTGCATGCGCTTCTCGGCGAGAACGGCGCCGGCAAGTCGACGCTGATGAAGGTGCTGGCCGGCGTCCACAAAGCCGATGAAGGCCATGTCTATCTGAATGGCGAGCAGGTCGACCCGGACAATCCGCTTGAAGCCAAGCATCTCGGTATCGTTCTCATCCACCAGGAGCTGTCGTTGGTGCCGGAAATGACGGTGGCCGAAAATATCTATCTCGGTTCGCTTCCGCGCAAATGGGGCAATCGGGTCGACTGGGCGAAGCTGAAGGCCGACAGCCAAGCGATCATCGATCGCCTCGACTCCGGCTTTTCGGCAACCGACAAGGTGAATCGGTTGTCGATCGCCAAGCAGCAGATGGTGGAGATCGCCCGCGCTCTTGCCGTCACGCCCAAGGTCGTGGTCTTCGACGAACCCACCGCTTCGCTCACCCAGCACGAGAAGGATGTCCTCTTCGACATCATCCGTTCGCTCAAGGCGCAGAATGTCGGGATCGTCTATATTTCGCACCGGATGGACGAAATTTTCGAGATTTCCGACCGCGTGACCATCCTGCGCGACGGCGAGGCGCGCGGCACGGTGACGACCGCCGAAACCGATGAAGATGCGATCACGCGGATGATGATCGGGCGTGACCTGCAAAAGCTGCCGAAGAGCACATCTGAAAAGCCGCTTGAGACGTTTCTGGAGGTCAAAGGGCTGACGGTCGAGGGGCTTTTCGAGGATGTGAGTTTCGATGTCAGGCGCGGCGAAGTCGTCGGCTTTTCCGGCCTCGTCGGCGCCGGTCGCACCGAGGTGGCCGAAACCGTGTTCGGCTTGCGGCGGCCCGATGCCGGGGAGATCCGGCTGAACGGCGAACCGGTACGGTTTTCATCGGCGACCGATGCGATTGCCGCCGGTATTTCTCTGGTGCCGGAAAGCCGCAAGGAACAGGGGCTGGTGCTCGGCATGTCGTGCCGCGAGAATACCACGCTCTCGACGATCGAGACGATGACGCGGCTCGGCATTTTCGTCGACCGGTCGCAGGAGACGGACGTCTTCGAACAGTGTCGCGAACAGCTTCAGATCAAGACACCGAGTGGCGAACAGATCGTTGGGACCTTGTCGGGTGGAAATCAGCAGAAGGTGGTCATCGGCAAGTGGCTTCACACGAAACCGAAGCTCCTGATCCTCGACGAGCCGACCCGCGGCATTGATGTCGGCTCGAAGGCCGAGATTCACAAGCTGATCCGCAGCCTTGCCGCTTCGGGCTATGCGGTCATCGTGATTTCGTCGGAGATGCCGGAGGTGCTAGGCGTCAGCGACCGCATTCTGGCCATGTATCACGGCCGCATCGTCGGGGAACTCGACGGCAATACGGCGACGGAAGACGACCTCGTCCAGGCGATCACGGGGCAATAACGGGGGCCGCAAAGGCCGATCGATCTAGATGCCGCGCGGTGGGCCTGCCGCGCGGCATTTCTCTGATCGCACAGCAATCTGCAAAAGTATCCAAACTGGATATAATTGCATTCGTATCGTCGCGTGTGATGCGATTGAAAGGGGTGCGATCGCGGTGGGAGCGTGATCGCAGCGGCACCGATTGGTAGCGCGCGGACAGGGAGGAGATGAGTGGCATTGTTGACTGAAAATCATTCATCCGCGATCCTGACGCGCGAGGAGATGCTGCGCTTTCTCGATTTTCTCGACGAGATCGCCAATGAGGCCGAATGCGGTCTGCCGCTGAAGACGCCTGACCCGTATCAGAAGATCATGATCTACCTGATGCGCCGGCATCTGGAGGCGCGGCTGACGACGGTGACGACGCTCGCCTTTGCGTCCGGCGTTCCCTATGCAACCGCCATGCGCCGTATCGGCGAAATGATCGAGGAGGGGCTGATCATCCAGCGCCCCCGAACCAAAACGGGGAAGAGCTTTTCGCTGCATCCGAGCCCGCATCTGATCGAAGCCTGGTATGACTATGTTCGCCGTATGAAGCGCGTGGTCGGCCGCACCATGGGTTTCGTGCCGACCAAGAACAGCGATGACTATTATTTCGGCGGTTCTTATCTTTCCGCCCGCATCATACCGCTGCCGAGCGTTCTGGAAGAGCCGCTGAAGGTCAAGCCGCCGCTCAACATCCTTGTCCATGCCGATCCGACCTTCATGGCGATGGACAGCCTGAAGAAGCAGTTCGAACAGATACTCGGCCTGCCGATCCGCAACCGGGCGCTTTCCATCGACCGGCTGAGGCTTGAGGCGCTTGCCAATGCCGAGCGCGAGCAGTCGCTTTACGACGTCATCGCCGTTGACCTGCCCTGGCTCGGTGAATTCGCCGAAAAGATGGTGCTGGCGTCGCTGGACGATGTGGTGCGCGACGAGCGCATCTCGGCCTCGGATTTCCATCCGGCCGGATGGAAGGGCTGCTTTTACAGGAAGCGCCAATGGGGCGTTCCGATCCAGACGACACCGGAGCTTTTCTTCTATCGCACCGATCTTTTCGAAGAATCCGGCATCGAGCCGCCGCGCACGACGGATGACGTTCTCGCCGCGGCCAAGGCGTTGCACAGGCCGGCGCGCGGTCAGCGCGGCATCGCTTGGAATGCGGCGCGCGGCACGGCGCTCGGCCACACCTTCATGATGACGATGGGCGCCTTCGGGCGCTGCGTGCTCAATCTGCGCCCGATGCTCGACGGCTATGACGCGAGCGAGATCGAGGGCGAGCGGCTGCGCCCGATGATCGACAGCGAAGGCGGACGCGAGACGGCCGAATACCTCAAGGAACTGATGGCCTATTCGCCGCTCAACATCCTGTCGATGTCCTGGTACGAGCGGATCGTGTCCTATGGCTCCGGCGATGTGGCGATGGCCTACGGCTATTCGCTGCTCGCCCCTTATTTCGAACTGGACGAGAAGTCTCCTGCCTGCGGCAATACCGGCTTCATGCCGCATCCGGCCGGGCCGAAAGGCCGCAACATCGCGCCTGTCGGTGGCTATGCGCTCGGCATTCCGGCCAATATCGCCCCCGAGCGCCGCGAGGCGGTGCAGAAATCGTTGAAGCTTTTGACTTCGGCGGAAGCCTGCAAGCTCTACATGCTCAACGGCTCGCTGGTCAGTCCCCGCTTTTCCGTGAGCGCCGATCCGGAAGTGCGCAAGCTTTCGCCGATCGTCGAAAGCGTCGACACCATGGCGCGCAACGGCCAGCTCCATTTCTGGCCGCGCCCGCCGGCGGCCGAGATTTCCGACGTGATCACAATTTGCGGCGAAGAACTGCACGACATGCTGCGCGGCCTGACGAGCATCGATCGGGCGCTTTCCAAGGCACAGAACCGGGCTGACGCGCTGATGCGCGCAAACGGCCACTATTGAACGATCAGACGGGAGAAGACCCACAATGAATACCGGCGCGCTCAATCCGCGGATCCTCCAGCCCGGCGATGTCGACCCGAACTGGCGCTGGGACAAGCATATTCCGGCACTCGGCCACAGCAATACGGATTTCGAGCGCCGCGTCGATTTCGACAGGCTGCGCCGCTACCGGCTGTCGCGCGCCAAGAAGGCGCTGAAGGAAAGCGATTGCGGCGCGCTTTTGACCTTCGACGTCAACAATATCCGCTACATCACCGGCACCAAGATCGGCGAGTGGGAGCGGGACAAGATGTGCCGCTTCTGCCTGCTGGCGGGCGATGAGGAGCCTTATGTCTGGGACTTCGGCTCGGCGGCGGTCCATCACAAGGACTATTGCGACTGGCTCGATCCGGACAAGTGCCTGGCCGGGGTCGTCGGCATGCGCGGCACCATTCCACCCTCCTTCGGGCTGATGAAGAAATATGCCGAGGAGATCTACAGCCTCCTGAAGAAAGCCGGCGTCGCGGACATGCCGGTCGGCGTCGATTATGCCGAGACCGCGATGTTCTTCGCGCTGCAGGAGGCCGGGCTCAAGGTCGTCGACGGCCAGCAGATCATGCTGTCGGCTCGCGAGATCAAGAATGTCGACGAAATCCAGTTGCTCAACCAGGCCGCCTCGATGGTCGATGGCGTCTATCACATGATCTGGGAAGAGCTGAAACCCGGCGTGCGCGAAAACGATATCGTCGCGATGGCCAACAAGATGCTCTATGAAATGGGCTCCGACGATGTCGAGGCGATCAACGCGATTTCCGGCGAGCGCTGCAACCCGCACCCGCACAATTTCACCGACCGCTATTTCCGCCCCGGCGATCAGGCCTTCTTTGACATCCTGCAGAGCTATCAGGGCTACCGCACCTGCTACTACCGCACCTTTAATATCGGCCGTGCCAAGCCCGACCAGGTCGATGCTTATGTCAAGGCGCGCGAATGGCTCGATGCCGCGATCGCGCTGATCAAGCCGGGTGTGACGACCGACAAGGTGGCCGCCGTCTGGCCGACGGCCGAAAGCCTTGGCTTCCCGAACGAGCTTGCCGCTTTCGGCCTGCAATTCGGCCACGGCCTCGGCCTGGCACTGCATGAACGGCCGATCATCTCCCGTGCCGTCTCCTTCGAGAACCCGATGGTGATCGAAACCGGCATGGTCTTCGCGCTCGAAACCTATTGCCCGGCAACCGATGGCTATTCGGCTGCTCGCATCGAGGAAGAGGTCGTCGTCACCGACAAGGGCTGTGAAGTCATCAGCCTTTTCCCGGCCGAAGACCTGCCGATCGCCAACCGCTACTAGGACAGCTCAGATCATGGCCAAAGCGGCGAAGAAGAACACCGAAGCCTATCTCAGGATGTACACCCAGATGGCGCGTATCCGGGCCTTCGAGGATAACGCCAACCAGCTCTATCTTTCGGCCAAGATGCCGGGGCTGACGCATATGTATTCCGGTCAGGAGGCCGTGGCCGTCGGCATTTGCGAGGCGCTGGAAAAGACCGACTACATCACCTCCACCCATCGCGGCCACGGTCACTGCGTCGCCAAGGGTGCGGAGTTCAAGGAGATGTTCTGCGAACTCCTTGGCAAGGCCGAAGGTTATTGCCGGGGCAAGGGCGGTTCGATGCATATCGCCGACCAGGAGAACGGCAATCTCGGCGCCAATGCCATTGTCGGTGGTTCGATCGGCATTGCGACCGGCGCGGCACTGTCGGCCAAGCGGCTCGGCAATGATTCGGTCACCGTCTGCTTCTTCGGCGACGGCGCGCTCGGCCAGGGGCTGCTTTATGAGGCAATGAACATGGCGGCGCTCTGGAACCTGCCGGTCATCTATGCCTGCGAGAACAACCTTTACGGCGAATATACCCACGTCTCGGAAATGGCGGCCGGCAAGACGCTCGGTGCACGCGCCGAAGCCTTCGGCATCGAGAGCTTCGAGGTCGACGGGCAGGACGTTCTCGCCGTCAACACGCTGACCCAGGACCTCGTTGCGCGCTGCCGCAAGGGCGAGGGGCCGTTCTTCGTGACGCTCGAAACCTACCGCTATCATGGCCACCATGTCGGCGATATCAACCGCGCCTATTACCGCTCCAAGGACGAGGAAAAGGAGTGGAAGGAAAAGCGCGATCCGATCCTGAATTTCGGTGAATGGCTGATCGGCGAGAAACTCGTGACGAAGGACGAGCTCACCGAGATCGGTGATGCCGTCAAGAAGGACGCCGAGGCGGCTGTCACCTACGCGCTCGACGCTGCCTATCCACCCGTTTCCGAAGTCGACGCCCATGTCTATGCCGCGTGAAGGAGCCGCATGATGCGTGAGATCACGCTTTCCCAAGCCGTCAACGAGGCGATCGTCGAAGAAATGCGGCGCGACCCGACCGTCTTTCTGATGGGCGAGGATGTTGCCGAAGCCGGCACGCCGTTCAAGGTGCTCTCCGGTCTTGTGGAGGAATTCGGCAAGGAGCGCATCATCGATACGCCGATATCCGAGCCGGGTTTCGTCGGCATGGCGGTCGGCGCGGCGCTTACCGGCTCGCGCCCGATCGTCGATCTGATGTTCGGCGACTTCCTGTTCCTCGTCATGGACCAGCTCTGCAATCAGGCGGCCAAGGCGCATTACATGTCGGGCGGCAAGCTGTCCGTGCCGATGGTGCTACGCACCAATATGGGTGCCACGCGCCGCTCGGCCGCGCAGCACTCGCAGTCGCTGCACGCGCTCGTCTGCCACATACCGGGACTGAAGGTTGCGATGCCCTCGTCGGCCTATGAGGCGAAAGGGCTCTTCAAGACCGCCGTGCGCGATAACAACCCAGTCGTCATTTTCGAAGACAAGCTGATGTATCAGGACAAGGCCGAGGTCCCGGAAGAGGAATATCTGATCCCCTTCGGCGAGGCGCATATCAAGCGACAGGGGCGCGATATCACGCTCGTTGCCACGTCATCCATGGTGCAGGTCGCCGAGAAGGCCGCAGCCATGCTCGAAAAGGACGGCATCTCGGCGGAAGTGATCGATCCGCGCACTCTGGTGCCGCTGGATGAAGAAACGATTCTCGCTTCGGTGAAGAAGACGAGCCGTGTGATGGTGATCGACGAGGGGCACCAGAGCTTCGGCGTCACCGCCGAGATCGCGTCGCGGATCACGGAGAAGGCTTTCTATCATCTCGATGCGCCGGTGCTGCGCTTCGGCGCGATGGATGTGCCGGTGCCATTCTCGCCGGCGCTTGAAGACGTGACAGTGCCGACCCCGGAAGCCGTCTACGAAAAGGCGCTGATGGCGGTGCGCGGGGAGCTCTTCCATGCCGCATGACGTGATCATGCCAGCACTCGGTATGGCGCAGGACAAGGGCGTCATCGTCGTCTGGCACAAGAAGCTCGGCGACACGGTGAAATCCGACGATGTGCTGATGGAGATCGAGACCGACAAGGCGACGATGGAGGTCGAGGCCGGACATGCGGGTTTCGTCGCCGAACTGCGCGCGGGTGAGGGTGACGCGATCCCGGTCGGTGACGTCGTGGCAGTCATCTCCAAAAGCGCCGAGGATGTGAAAGAGGCGCCGACACCGGCGAAAGGTCCGGACACGGACAGGGCCGAGGCACCACCGGCTGAGGCTGAGAAAGCCGACGAGCCCGTAGCCGCCAAGACCCCCGAGGCGCCGGCCAGCCGAAAGCCTGAGCCGGCAAAGGCGCCCGTCAAGCCCGCTTCCGCCCATGGCCGTGTGCTCGCGTCGCCGAAGGCGAAATTGAAGGCGGCGGAACGCGGCATCGATCTGCAAGCGCTAGTCTCTCAGGGCGTGGCCGAGCCGATCCATGTCGCCGATCTCGATCTTTACCGGCCGCAAGCGGCAGCCGGCGCGGCACAGGCGCCGAGCGTCCTGAGCGCTCATGTCGCAAGCGCAGCCTTCGAGGAATTCGCCACCTGGGCCAAAAGCGAAAGCGACGGGACGACATCCCGAGCGCGGATGCTGGCCGCCTTTGCTGCCGGTGCCTGGCGGAGCGCCGTTACCACCGAACGAGCCGAGCCGATTGCGCTTTCTGTCTCATCGCCCATGGCGGATGCCGCCGCAAGGGTCTGGTACGATCCAGATCTCGACGGGTTCGCCGATGCGATCGACGAGGCGGAGGACGAGGCCGGCGCGCTCCAGCTGTTCGATCTGACCGGCAGCGGACTCTCCGACTACCGTTCCGGTCGCACAAACGGCGCAGCGCTTGTTCTCGCCGACGACTCGGCCGGCTTTCGCCTGTCGCTGCATTTCGATGAGGCCGAGATGCCGCTGTCCCGAGCGGCCCGGCTTCTCTCCGGCTTTTCCGCGCGGCTTGCCGACCCGCTTCGCCAGCTTTTGTGAGATTTGAAGAATGACCGTTCCGATCGAACACACCGACCTTTACATAGGTGGCAGATGGCGCCCGAGTTCGGATGGCGACCGTTTCTCCGTCATCAACCCGGTCGACGAGAGCGTCATCGCCGAGATCGCTTCCGGCACTGTGGATGATGCGATCGCTGCGGTGGCTGCCGCCCAGGACGCGTTCGGCGATTGGGCGGCGCGATCCCCGCGAGAGCGCGGTAAAGTCCTAAGCAAGGCTTTCGAGCTATTCTCCGGGAAACTCGAATATTTCGCGAGCCTGATCACGCTCGAAAACGGCAAGGCCAAGGCGGATGCCATGGGCGAGGCGGCCTATTCGGCGGAATTCTTCCGCTGGTATGCCGAAGAGGCTGTACGCATCGAAGGGCATATGGGCCGTGCGCCCTCTTCCGGCGCGCGCACGCTCGTCCACCAGAAGCCGGCCGGCGTCGCGCTTTTGATCACGCCGTGGAATTATCCGGCCGCCATGGGTACCCGCAAGATCGCCCCGGCGCTTGCCGCGGGCTCTTCCGTCGTCATCAAGCCGGCCGGCGAAACGCCGCTCACCATGCTGGCGCTGATGCCGATCCTGGAAGAAGCCGGCGTGCCACCCGGTGTTGTCAATGTGCTGACGTCGAGGCGCTCGGGCGCCGTCGCCGATGCCATGCTGCACGATCCCCGCGTGCGGGTCGTCTCCTTCACCGGGTCGACGCAGGTCGGCCGTATTCTGCTGAAAGCCGCCGCCGACCAGATCGTCAAGCCGGCGATGGAGCTTGGCGGCAATGCGCCCTTCATCGTCTTCGAGGACGCCGATATCGACGAGGCGGTCAAAGGTCTGATGGTCGCCAAGATGCGCAATCTCGGCGAAGCCTGCACGGCGGCCAACCGCATCTATCTGCATGAGCGCGTGCACGATGCCTTCGTTGAAAAATTCGCTGGCGCCATGGGCGCGCTCAAGATGGGCAACGGGCTTGAGGACGGGATCGATGTCGGCCCGCTCGTCAATGCGTCCACGCGCGACAAGGTCGCCGCCTTCGTCGACGATGCGGTCAAAAAGGGCGCCAAGATCGTGCTCGGCGGCAAGCGACCGGAGGGCAAAGGTTTCTTCTATCCGCCGACGGTCATGACGGATGTTCCGAACGATGCCGATTGCCTGCGCGATGAGATCTTCGGGCCAGTTGCCGCCATACAGCGCTTTTCCGATCAGGCCGATGTCGTCACCCGCGCCAACGACACAGAGTACGGCCTCGTCGCCTATGTCTATACCGGCGACCTGAAGCGCGGCCTTGCTGTCTCCGAGAAGCTCGATTACGGCATGGTCGGCCTCAATCGCGGCCTCGTCTCCGATCCGGCAGCCCCCTTCGGCGGGGTCAAGCAATCCGGCCTCGGCCGCGAAGGCGGCAAGGAGGGGATGCTGGAATTCATGGAAACCCAATACATTTCCACGCTCTGGTAGGGGGCCATCGATGAACGCGATCACCCCCGCCGCCCCGCCTTCGGCCAGAAAGCTCGCCCGCGAACACGGCGTCGATCTGGAAACGCTTGCGCGCGAACTCGGCCGCGAGCGGCTTAATGAAAGCGATATCCGCATGAAGATCGACGGCGGTGCATCGGCGAAGACATCCTCGAAGAACTACTGGGATGTCGACCACGCCGCCTATGGTCCGGTCGAAGAAGAGCCACTGTCGCGCTTTGCGAAGATCGCGGCAGACAATCTGTCGGCGGCACAGCAGCAGATCCCCGCTGTCACGCATCACGACCGCGCCGACATGACGGCGGTCGAGGCGTTCCGCAAATCGCTTGCCAGCGAGGCGAAGGAACGCGGCGTGCGCATGACGGCGCTTGCCTTTCACGTCAAGGCGCTGGCGCGTGCGCTCAAGCGCTTCCCGCGCTTCAATGCCTCGCTTTCGACCGATGGCGAGAGCCTGATCCTGAAGCGCTATGTCGATATCGGCATAGCGGTCGACACGCCGCATGGGCTGATGGTGCCGGTCGTGCGTGGTGCCGAACGAAAAGGCCTGTGGCAGATCGCAGCCGACATCGCCGATCTCGCGGCCCGCGCCGCTGATCGCAAGGTCAAGCCGGAAGAAATGGGCGGCGCCTCCATGTCGATCAGCAATCTCGGTGGCATCGGTGGGCGGCATTTTTCGCCCATCGTCAATCCGCCGGAAGTGGCGATCCTCGGCATTACGCGCGCGTCGATGGAGCCGATCTGGGACGGCGAGACGTTTCAGCCCGCCCTCATGTGCCCGCTCGATCTCTCTTATGACCATCGCGTCATCAATGGCGCGGAGGCCGCGCGGTTTCTTTCCCATTTCGCGCAACTTCTGGAAGACCCGCGCCGCATGCTAATTTGAGAGGCCACAGATGACCGAAAAAGCCGACATCGTCGTCATCGGCGCCGGCCCCGGCGGCTATGCGGCAGCCTTTCGCGCTGCCGATCTCGGGCGTGCCGTGACGCTGATCGATCCGCGTGCGACACTCGGCGGCGTCTGCCTCAATGAGGGCTGCATCCCGTCCAAGGCGCTGCTGCATGCGGCCGAAACCATTCGCGGCGCAGCCCATATGAACGATTGGGGCATCGGCTTTTCCAAGCCCAGGATCGATATCGACGCCCTGCGCGAGAAGAAGGACGGCATTGTCGGACAACTGACCGGCGGACTCTCGCAACTTGCCAAAAAGCGCAAGGTGACGGTTATTCAGGGGACCGCGAGTTTTGCCGGCAAGACGAGCCTCTCCATTGAAAACGGCAAGGGCAGTAAGGAGATCAGTTTCGATCAGGCGATCATTGCCTGCGGCTCCGATCCAATCGAGCTGCCCGGCTGGCCGGACGACGACAAGCGCATCATGAATTCGCAGGGTGCGCTCGATCTGGCCTTCATCCCCAAGCGTCTGACGATCGTCGGCGGCGGGATCATCGGGCTGGAAATGGCGACCGTCTATTCCGCGCTCGGCAGCACGGTGACGATCGTCGAGCTCGCCGACCAGATTGCGCCGGGCGCCGATGCCGAAGCCGCCAAGATCCTGCATGCCGCGATGCTGGAGCACGGCTGCACCATTCACACCAAGACCCGCGTCGAGAGCGTCGACGCCTCCGGCACGGTGATCAAGCTTGTCGTTAGCGGGGATCATGCGGTGACGATCGAAGCGGATGCGGTCATCCAAGCCGTCGGCCGCAAGGCGAACGGCCATCGCGTGGCCGCTGAAAAGGCCGGGATCGAGATCGCGAAAGACGGAACGATCGCCGCCGACGCGGCCTGCCGCACATCCGTCCCCAACATCTTCGCCGTTGGCGACGTGACCGGCGCACCGATGCTCGCCCATCGCGCGACACACCAAGGCAAGGTCGCCGCTGAAGCGGCTTGCGGCCATAGTGCCGCCTTCGACACGCCCCTCATCCCGTCTGTCGCCTATACCGATCCCGAGCTTGCCTGGGTCGGACTGACGGTGGAAAAAGCCAAAGCGGACAAGATCGCCCACAAGGTCACCAAGTTTCCCTGGGCGGCGAGCGGACGCAACCTCGCTTCCGGCGAGCGTCCCGGCATAACGAAACTAGTCTATGAGCCGGAAAGCCAGCGCCTTATCGGCGCCGCGATCATCGGCCCGCACGCCGGTGAACTTCTCGCCGAGCTGACGCTCGCAATCGAGATGGGTGCGACGCTCGAGGATCTGGCGCTGACGGTCCACGCCCATCCGACCTTGAGCGAAACGCCAGCACTTGCGGCCGAACTGGCGCTCGGCATCTGCACGGATCTTTAGCTGCCGTCGTTTCAATTTCTTGAGCGCAGAGACGGCTGACCAAATTCAATTGACGGGATAATCCTGATGAGTGTCAGGCAAAAAACAACTGCCAGTAAACAATTTCCAAATCGCGTTCTTGTGGAATGCACGGCTGCGATCCAAAACGTCGATCAATTATAATGTTAGAAGTGTTCACAGATGTAAATTGATAGGTGCGCCTTATCGACGACGGCTTGATACATACCAGGATATCAAGACGTACTTGGGGCGATAACTTCCGCCGGCTTGCCCGCCGCGCTGCAAGCTCAGCAGCGCGCTGGCGAAAAAAGTCCGGCACGTGCGGCGGGGTGAGAGCGAGCGCAGATTGCGAACGGTGTTGTTTGGTAGATCATCTTTTCCTGTCATCTTTGGATATTCCGCTAGGCTCAGGACCTATTAATTCCGGTTGAGATGTGATTCACGGTCTCCGAGAAGGAGGCCGTGATGGGTGATTTGTTTCTGCTGAGCGAGCGCCAGATGGCGCGGATATCGCCGTTCTTTCCGCTGTCGCACGGGGTTCCGCGGGTCGATGACCGACGGGTGGTGAGCGGGATCATTTACGTGATCCGCAACGGTCTGCAGTGGAAGGACGCGCCGGCCGGCTACGGCCCGCACAAGACGCTCTACAATCGCTTCATCCGCTGGAGCCTGATGGGGGTGTTCG
>JAESGS010000430.1_pt1 | contig 33227 bp, 7 predicted proteins | sample 9269761 | NCBI WGS metagenome assembly JAESGS01 (sample SAMN15741799, study PRJNA653493) | algae metagenome | isolation source: Cyanosarcina radialis HA8281-LM2 and co-occurring heterotrophs from damp... | place: USA: Makauwahi cave, Hawaii | collected 2011-01-06 | reverse complement strand
ACTTTCTCAGCATCGATCGTGACGCCTATGACATCGTCGCGGTCGCCGGCAATTCGATGGGCTGGTATAGCGCGCTCGCGCTCGGCGGCGCGGTGTCGGTCGAGGATGGTTTCCGCATCAGCAATGCGATGGGGCTCAACAGCCAGACGCACGGGCCCGGCGGGCAGATCTTGCTGCAGGTTGTCGATGAGGATTGGCGCGCCGTCCCCGGCCTCCGCGAAAGCCTGCTGGCGCTCGTCGCCGATATCGCCTCGCGCCCCGGCCCCGCGCTGGCGCTCTCGATCGATCTTGCCGGCATGCTCGTGCTCGCGGGCAATGAGGAGGGCCTTGCCGCCCTGCTTGCCGAAGCGCCGCCGACCCCCGGCCGCGACCCGCTCCGTCTCGCGGGCCACGGGCCGTTCCACACCCCGCTGATGTTCGGCAGTTCGGACAAGGCGATGGCCGAATTGCCGCACTCGCTGTTCCATCGCCCGGCGCTGCCGCTGATTGACGGGCGCGGTCATATCTGGCGCCGGCACGCGAGCGATCCCGCCTCGATCTGGGATTATACGTTCGGCCACCAGATTCTTGCGCCCTATGATTTCGCGCTTTCGGTGCAGGTCGCGGTGAAGGAATATGCCCCCGACGTCATCATCCTGCCCGGACCCGGCGACACGCTGGGCGGCGCGATCGCGCAATCGCTGATCGGCATTGGTTGGCAGGGTATTTCGAGCAAGGGCGATTTCGCGGCGCGGCAGGCGGCCGACCCGATCCTGCTGTCGATGGGCCGCGCCGAACAACGCGCGCGCGTGACCGGACAAGAATAAGGCCGGCAGAGGAGGGATTTCCTCTGCCGGCCGTTTGTTGCACGGGATCAGGTGGGGTTGATCCCATGCGAATGAACGGCAGCGCCCGTGGGGACCAACTCATGGGCGGTGCACCGTTCATTTCCCTTATAGGCGCTACGCGCGGCGTTCGGCCGGGTTCCACCGCGATCATACACCAAAACGGACCGAATCGATCGGTGCGGCGCGAGCGAATTCGGCGATGAACTGCAACCGCAGCAGTTCGGCGACATTTCCGGCGCCCGCCCGGCGCATGATGTTGGCGCGATGAACCTCGACCGTGCGCGGGCTGAGTTCCAGCTGCCGCGCAATCGCCTTGTTGCCAAGGCCCGCGGCGATGGCGTCCAAAATGTCGCGCTCGCGCGGGGTCAGTGCCGCCAGCCGCGCCTCGGCTTCGCGGTGCCGGTCGAGCGCACCCTGCCGTGCGCGCCAGTCGGCCAGTGCCGCATCGATCGTGCGACGAACGAGGCGCGGGTCGAGCGGTGCGGGTAACAGATCCTGGGCCCCGCCGCGCAGGATCGCACGCGATTCGGCTATGCTCAGCTGTTCGGCGGCGACGAAGGCGGCAGTCCCGCCGCGCGCCGCGACATGGTCGAGCAGCGCCGCGCCATCGGTCGCGCCCGGCTGCCGCCAGTGAAAGAGCAGGATTGCGCAGGAATCGCTGCCTTCGGCCTCGATCCACGCATCGGCGCTGGCAAAGCTGCGGACGATGCGTTCGGATCCCGCCGTAAGCACGCGGAAACAGGCCGCCCGCTCGGTCGGGTCGGGCAGGATCAGATGGATATGGCCCCCGTTTTCGGTCACCCGGCCATGCTGCCCGCGAAGCGCGTTCGCGGACAGCATGGACATATCGGCGGCGGCGCCATTTCGGAGGGCCGTCCGACCCCTCGCCTGCAAATCCGTCGGCGGGGGCGGATCGGTGAGCCGCCGTCCGCGCGCGCGTCAGTCGGCAGGGTTATGTTTTGCGAGGAAGGTTTCGATCGAGGTCAGCAAGGTCATGCGATCGGCCTGACGCGTGAAATAATGGTCGGCAAGCGGGACCGAGACGAACTCGACCGTCTTGCCGGCCTTCGTCATCGCCGCATACATGCGCGCCGACTGGCCATGATCGACCGTGACGTCCTTCTTGCCGTGGATCAGCAGCAGCGGAGCCTTGATCCGGGCGATCGCGTTGATCGGCGACACGGCGGCGAAATCGGGAGTCATCCGCTGCCACTGGCCGCGATAGAGGCGCTCGCGCATCAGCCCGCCGAAATCATTGACCTCGCGGCGCAAATTGGCGACGCCGTTGACCGAAATCGCGCAGCGATAGAGGTCGGGATCCTTGACGGTTCCCCACATCGCGGCATAGCCGCCGTACGAACCGCCGACGATGCAGACGCGTTTCGGGTCGGCGATCCCCTCCTTCACCGCCCAATGCACGCCGTCGCTGACATCGTCCTGCATCGCGAAGCCGAGCTGTCCCTGACCCGCCTTTTCGAACGCGGCGCCATAGCCGGTCGAGCCGCGAAAATTGGGCTGGAGCACCGCATAGCCGCGCTCGGCAAGGAACTGCGCCCAATAGTCATAGGTCAGTTCGTCATGCCCCCAAGGTCCGCCGTGGGGCATGACGATGAAGGGCAGGTTCTTGTCGCGCCGACCGCGCGGCATCGTCAACACGCCCTCGATCTCCAGCCCGTCGCGCGCCTTGTACCGGACCATCCGCCCGCGCGACAGGCGCTTGCCGCCGATCGTGTCGTTCATCGCCGCGAGCTTGACGAGGTCGCCGGTCGCGGCATCGAAATAGAAGAGCAGGCCCGGATTGTCGGGGGTGCTGAAGCGGACGAGCATCTTGCTTTGATCGGCGCTGATACTCTCGATTCGCACGGCTGATTGCGGCGACGCTTCCTCGAGCGTTTTTTGATGCGCCGCCATCGCCGGATCGAGCCAGCGCAGCGGGGTGTCGCGGTCACTCGTCCGGACCCCGAGCAGCTTCGCCCCGTTCGACGCCATCAACACGCTTTCGACATCGACGCCGTCCGCGGCATAGACCGTCCGCACGGGCTTGCCGGTCGGAATGTCGACTTCGACGACCGCCGACCGTCCGCCTTCGCTTTCGGTGATGACGAAACCATTGTTGCTGCCGGGCACGAAGTGGAAGGGCACCGTCAGTTCTTCTTCGTCGCCGAGCTTCGCGCTGTCGATGACGCGCAACGATCCCTCGCCGTTCGATCGGAACAACAGGGTCGATTGGGTGCTTGCATCGCGATAGCCGATGCCGAAGCGAACCTGGCCGAGATGATCGGCGCCCCAATCGAAGATGTTTGCACGCGGCCTTTCGGCGATCCGCTTGCGTCCGGTCGCCACATCGACGCGATAGACCGTCGGCCAGAAATCGGCCTGATTGCTATAGATCGAGTTTTGCGCGGCGATGAGGATTTCGGTCCCGCCGTCGGCCGGAACCCATAATATGTCGGCCGCATTCTGCCCGCCGCTGTCCCACAGCAGCTTGGTGATCTTGCCCGTGCCGCGATGGATGCCGATCGCGCGCGAAATATACCAGCGATCCCCCTCGACGGGCATCAGCGCATATAGGCCGACGACGATGTTGTCGTTTCCGACCCAGCGGATCCACGCGACCTGGGTCTGGTCGGGAACCGCGACGATGACGGGCTTCGACCGGTCGCCGCGCACGGGCATCATCAGGATACGCTGCTCGCCTCCGACCCCGAACAGCCCCGCGATATGCGTGCCGTCGGGCGACAGGTCGACATCTTCGACGAAAGGAAGCTCGGCAAAGGCGCTGGTCGGCAGCGGGGTAAAAGCCGGCGCGACGGGGGGCGATTTGGAATCCTCCGCGGCCAGCGCGCCCCAAGGCCCAAGCAGTGCCGCCGCTGCCAACAGACAGGCGCCCCATGGCGCGCGTGTCCTGCCCCGCTTCCGCTCGCTCTCAAGCCGCAACGCATCCTCCCCCCGAAAGACCGACAGTATATCGTCGACGGTTACTTTCCCGAAGTCGTTGAAAAAATCAAATATTACTGACCGCACGGCCCGCCGGTCGATTTCGGTTATTGGAACGGCCAGTATTTCCGTGGTGAAAGCTATCCGTGGCTTGTCGCTGTAGCCGACTTTGCCGCGCGGCGGCGCGGCGCCGCCAGTTTAGATTAGATTCCATCTAGCCGCTGCCGCGCTTGGCGGATATTCAGAGGCCAAGCTAATAGCCGGGGGTTCCATGAAAACATTGAAACGGTACCGCAGTCTAGATGGTGGAATCAGCCCGAACGACTGGTTTTGAGTGGCGCGGTTCCTGTTGCCCGTCCCCCACGCGATCGCCGTCGATTGATAGGATTGCGAGGGTCGCAAACGAATGTCCGGTTTTTCGATAAAGGATGAGGCCGCGCCTACCGGCTCCCCCGCCGATGCCGGCGTGGCTGCCGCGCCGGCATTGAGCCCGTCGCTCGCCTGCTTCGTGCTGCTGGCCAAATTTCTCGGCACGGCGGCGGACCCCAGCCAGATCATCCACGATCGGGGTCGCGGCGACGATCCGTGGACGGTCGAGGACCTTGTGCGGCTCGCGAAGCGGCTCGCGCTGATCGCCCGGATCCGTACCGCGCCGATCGGCGACCTGCCCAAGCTTCCGCTCCCCGCGCTCGCCGAATGCCGCGACGGTAGCAGCGTCATCCTGCTCAAGATCGAGGACGCGAGCCTCACGCCGCGTTATCTTGTCCAGCGCGGCGATGCCGAGCGGCCTGAAATCTGGACCGCCGAAGCGGCCGCGCAGAATTTTTCGGGGCGGCTGCTGCTGCTGACCTCGCGTGAAGCGATGGCGGGCGAGAAGCGGCCCTTCGACATCGCCTGGTTCATTCCCGCGCTGGTAAAATATCGCAAACCGTTGCGCGACGTGCTGATCGGTTCCTTCTTCCTTCAGCTGATGGGGCTCGTCTCGCCGATCTTTTTCCAGCTCGTGATCGACAAGGTGCTCGTCCACCAATCCATGACGACGCTCGACGTGCTGGCCTTCGGTCTTACCGTTATCCTGCTGTTCGAAACGCTCATGTCGGGTCTGCGCAACTGGCTGTTCGCGCACACGACGAACCGCGTCGACAGCGAACTGTCGTCGAAGATGTTCCGCCACCTGCTCAACCTGCCGCTTGGCTATTTCGAAGCGCGGCGCGTCGGTGACAGCATCGCCCGCGTGCGCGAACTCGAAAGCATCCGTGAATTTCTGACATCGAATGCCGTTACGGTGGTGATCGACCTGTTTTTCACCATCGTCTTCTTTGCGGTAATGTTCGTCTATTCGCCGTTCCTGACGATGATCGTGCTGCTCTCGATCCCCTGCTATATCCTGATATCGGTCGTCATCTCGCCGCCGCTCCGCGCGCTGCTCGAAGAGAAATTCCGCCGTGGGGCGGAGAATCAGTCGTTCCTCGTCGAAAGCGTGACGGGCATCGGCACGCTGAAATCGATGGCGGTCGAACCGCAGATGCGCGACCGCTGGGAAAAGCTGTTTTCGGGCTACACCAACACCGGCTTCGACGTCGCAAAGCTCGCCAATCTCGGCAGCCATCTGATCCAGGTCGTCTCGAAGCTGACGACGGTCGCGATCCTCTATTTCGGCGCGAAGGCGGTGATCGCGGGCGACCTGTCGGTGGGGTCGCTCGTCGCGTTCAACATGCTGTCGGGGCGCGTCGCGGCGCCGGTGCTGCGCCTGTCGCAGTTGTGGCAGGATTTCCAGCAGGTGCGCATTTCGGTCGATCGCCTCGCCGATGTGCTCAACACGCCCGCCGAGCCCGAATATAATCCAAACCGCGCCAGCCTCCCCCCGATCGCGGGGCATGTGAGCTTCGACAAGGTGCGCTTTCGCTATCGTCCCGATGCGCCCGAGGCGCTGCGCGGGGTCAGCCTCGACATGGCGGCGGGCGAGATGATCGGCATTGTCGGCCCGTCGGGGTCGGGCAAGTCGACGCTGACCAAGCTCGTCCAGCGCCTCTATGTCCCCGAACAGGGCCGGGTGCTCGTCGATGGCGTCGACCTCGCGCTCGTCGATCCGCCGTGGCTGCGCCGCCAGATCGGTGTCGTGCTGCAGGAAAATATCCTGTTCAACCGCACGGTGCGCGAGAATATTGCGCTCGGCGATCCGACGCTGCCGATGGCTGCAGTGATTGCGGCGGCAGAGCTCGCGGGCGCCCATGAGTTCATCCTCGCGATGAACCACGGCTATGATACGGTCCTCGACGAACGCGGCGGCAATCTGTCGGGCGGCCAGCGCCAGCGTATCGCGATCGCGCGCGCGCTCGTGAACGATCCGCGCATCCTGATCCTCGACGAAGCGACCTCGGCGCTCGATGCCGAGAGCGAGGAGATCATCCAGACGAACCTTGCGAGCATCGCCAAGGGACGCACCGTGATCATCATCGCGCACCGGCTGTCGGCGGTCCGCCAGTGCGACCGCATCGTCACCGTCGAAGCCGGCGAAGTGACCGAAGAAGGAACGCATGAGGAGCTGCTGCGTGCGCGGGGCCGTTATGCCCAGCTTTATGCCAAGCAGATGGGAGTGACCCAGCCATGAGCCTTGGCGAACGTTTTGCGACCCGTTTTCCGGCGATCGCCCGGCATGTCGCGATTTTCAGGGCGAGTTGGCGGATGCAGGATGCGGCCGAGGCGAACGCGCGGCCGCGGACCGACCATGAATTCCTGCCCGCCGCGCTCGAGATCATGGAAAAGCCGCCGAGCCCGGGGTGGCGCTGGCTGATGCTGTCGCTGGCCGGCCTGTTCACGATCGGGCTCATCTGGTCGTTCGTCGGCAAGGTCGACGTCATCGCCACCGCGACCGGCAAGGTCGTGCCATCGGGCAATGTGAAGGTGATCCAGCCGATCGAGATCGGCTATGTACGCGCGATCCATGTGAAGAACGGCCAGCATGTGAACGCCGGCGACCTGCTCGTCGAGCTCGATCCGACGCTCGCCGGCGCCGACGCGGCACAGGCGTCGAGCAATCTGCTGACCTCGGAAGTGGTCGCGGCGCGCAACGCGGCCTTGCTCGGACATCTCGGCGGCGGCAAGGCGGCCTTTGCGGCGCCGGCGGGGACGAGCGCCGAAGTGGTCCGCACGCAGCAGCAATATGTGCGCAGCGCCATCGCCGAATATGAAGGCGAACGCGCCAGCCTCGTCCAGCAGCGCGCCGAACGCAGCGCCGAGCTCGCCGGGTCGCTGGCCGAGATCGCCAAGCTCGAACGCACATTGCCGCTCGTCGACCAGCAGCTCGCGGCGCGGCAGGAACTGTCGGAGAAGGGCTATTTCTCGAAGATCCGTTTGCTCGAATATGAGCAGCTCAAGGTTGAACATGAACAGAATATCGAGGTCCAGCGCGCGCAGGCGGCGCAGGCGCGCGCCGCAATCGGCAATATCGACGCGCAGCTGATGCGGCTGCGCGGCAGCTTCGGCAAGCTTGCGGTCGCCGAGCTGTCCGAAAGCCAGGAGAAATCGGGGCTGGCGCGCGAGGAAGTCACCAAATCGGCGCGGCGCGCGGCGTTCCAGCAACTCCGCGCGCCGGTGTCGGGCACGGTGCAGCAGCTGGTTCTCAATACGATCGGCGGGGTCGTCCAGCCCGCGCAGCCGCTGATGATTATCGTCCCCGACGATGCCGAGGCGGTCGTCGAGGCGCATATCCTCAACCGCGACATCGGCTTCATCCGCGAGGGGCAGGCGGTGCGCGTCAAGCTCGAGGCGTTCCCCTTCACCGATTACGGGATCGTCCCCGGCACCGTCGAGAGCATCAGCCGCGATGCGATCGACGTGCCCGCGCAGGGCGGCGAGGCGAAGGGCGAACGGCCGAGCGGCCCGCCGCCACCGCAGGGCCTCGTCTATTCGGCGCGCATCCGGCTCGCGCAGCGGACGATCCGCGTCGGAAGCCGCGACCAGCGCATCGGCCCGGGGCTCGCGGTACAGGCGGAGATCAAGACCGGTGAGCGGCGGATCATCCAGTATCTGCTGTCGCCGATCGCGCAAATGGCCGACGAAGCCGGGCGCGAGCGCTAGCCCGCCTCCGTCGCGCCCGAACGCGCGCGGTTCAGTTCACCGCTGCGTCTTCGGCCTCGCGCGTCGGTGCCGCCATTTTTTCGGCGCCCATCTTCTGCAGCGTTTCGGCATCGACGAGCCGCGTGACGAGCGGATGGAGGCGCAGGCTGCCTTCCTTCACGACCTGCTTGAAATTGGCGATGACGTTCGTTGTCGAGCGCTGGTCGGGGGCGATCACGTCGAGCAGCCAGTTGATGTCGCCGCTGTTCCAGTCCTCGGCTTTCAGCCGGATCGGGAAGGTGCCCGCCTGGATCTGCTCGCGGATGCGGCCGTCGACCTCTTCGCTGACGCTCGCCCAGATCGCGAGCCCCGCGACATCGGCGAGCGGCCCCGCCTTCTCGCCGCCCGGATAGGCGATCGCGACGCGGTCGCGCATCAGCGGTTCGAGCACGAGGTGCTGCAGGTCGCCAAGCGTCTGGTTTCGATAACGCGGCAGCATCATCATCGCCATCGCGACCTTGCCGAAGCTTTCGCGGATATGCGTGCGGACGGCGGCGATCCGGGCGGCGAGTTCGGGGTCGATTGCGGCCGGTGCCGCGACCTCGCCGGCGGGGGCAACGGTGGGCGCCGCTTGATCGTCATTCGACTTCGCCGAACCATTCGCCTTCTTTTGCGCCACTTTCGTCTCCCTCGTTTCGATCTGCCGGGCCGCCGCGCCCGCGACACGCGCCTCCGACCCCAAGGGGTAATCGCTTCGCGGCGGCTGTCAACGCCGACAGGATGGAGGGCCAAGCTTCGAACCATGTAAATTGTCGCCAAAACGACAGTATTTTTCGTCAATCTTATTTACGCTTATCGGAAAGCGGAGATGGAAGTCGCAGAAAAGCGTGCCATTCGCATGATTAATACTGGATTCTCTCTAGTCAAAAAATGGTCTTCCCGAATATTGATCCCAAAATTGCAGTTGCATCACCGGTATCTTGTGGCATCCTAAGGTGTCGAGGGTAGGGATTCTCGACCCGATTCCACATGCTTATCGCCAGACCGTGTCCGGCGAGCGTAAGCGCGTGCGGAGGCGATCGAGGGGCGGCGGCGTGCAAGTAATTCCGCACATTTTGGCAACTATCGGTGCCGCATTGCATCGTTTCGCGATGTATGGTTTCGGCTGGATCAACGCCGAAGTCGCCCTGTCGTCGTTCGGGCTTGTCGAATCCCGGGTTGATTCCAAAGTGACGTCGAACGTCCTGGTGGCGGGCTCGATACGCGCATTCTTGCCCAGCGGGGGCGGAGGTTTCGGCTGTAATATGAGGGGTTTCGCTGGAAGATCGATCGCCCAGGCCGTACGGGTGCGGCGGTTGCGGTCTCATCCCCCTGAGAGCCGAAATGCGGGTAGAGATGGCAGCGTTGAATGCCGAACGAGAGGTGCGACATGAGCGATACGCCGAAGAAGGCGGAGTTTCCTTGGCAAGTTGAATATCGAGCGTGGGCGCTTGCGCAACCGAAGCCTTCCGGCGCGCTCAGAACTGTAGCCGAATGGGACCGCATCTTGCCGAAAGCAAAGGCATCCGACGTAATCGCAGTAGCCTTGGAAGCTTTGGAAAAGAACGAAATTTACCAGGAGTTTGTATCATTCGCCGATAGGTTGAAGGACCCGAGATCGAAATTTCTTAACATACACGGCGAATTGGCTGAAGAATGGGATGATGAAGGCTATAAATATGCCTGCAAATTAGCTACTGATTATTATAAATGGTGGAGGATTAAAAAGGGTCTCGAGGATAATTTATCAGCTTACTCCGGAATACCGACCATGTTACTTCTAGTCGCTAAAGGGAATCTGGACGCTGGCAACGTCGATGTTCTGAAGCAGCACCTTTTTCGGAATCAAGGACATAGAGTTATAGATGACGTCGGCCAGATTGGAGATTCGCAGTGACTTCCAATTTCAATATTTTGGATGCTGGAGGATTCTTCACTCTTGCCGATGTGGGCGGTCTAGATCTTCTTACTGCAGAAGGTCGCCATATCATTATTACTGATGAAGTAAAAGTAGAGATAAGGAATAGTAGTCGTTGGAGGGACGTTTTTGATTCGTGGGAAGCTGCTAATTCCGGAAATATATTCAGTATACCGAATTTTTTTGATGGTATGTCTGACGCTGATCGTGCCCATTACAACCCTCGAGGCCCGGCAGCCGGCTTAGATTCCGGCGACATATCGATCACAAGATTCATTGAGGAGCGGGTACGCACCGATCCAGACGCAACTTTCCACGTCGTCACGGACGATATGAGGGCGTTTGGAACGGAGGCTGCCTATCGCAAAGGGCTGGCAGGTGTTGCTCCGCCAAATAGTGTAAGATTCTATCAATCGACCCCGGGCTTCGTTCACGCTATTGTGGCGAACAAGTCTATTCCGGCTGCGAGAGCAGCCGAAATATATCGTCAAATGCGCGGGTCGAGTCGCATAAAAAATAACGTCACCCCAGAGCATACCCGTTTTATTCCTTCTGCAGAGGCGGTCCACAAATTTTACGACAATGGACTTATTTTAGCGGGTGACTACGAGCGTGCTGCTCGACGAGGTTTTTCTACAGCGGCTCTGTCCGCGATCACCACGATATTGGGGCCTATCGGCATCATAGATGACCTTTTCACCTTTTTCGGCGTTGCAGGAAAGGCCGCTCTTCTGCGTGCGGAAGGCAATAAGAAAGCAGCGAACCGTCTGTGGGCGGGATATCTGGGCGATTTGATCGGTACAGCAATCGGCGGTTTTTCGGTCGGCTGGGCTGTCGGCGCCGCTGCAAGCTTCCTCGGCGCAACGCCGGTCGGGCGAGTGTTTTTGACTATTGGAGGCGCCGTCGCTGGGTCTGTCGGTGGTTCTCTCTCCGGCAAAGCATTCGGAGAGTATCTTTATGATAATCACCCCGACCTTTTTGACCAATATTTGGATCCGATTTACGATACGCTCGCAGCGCTCGATCCGCTAACGAATAACTATACCGAACTGACTTCCGAGCAGTTTGCCGAAATGTTCACAAAAGGCTTGGGGTTCACCACAGACCCCAACTCGGCATCGGATGGGCGCGATCTTCTTCTGGCCCATAAATGGACGGATTTGTCGGGAAAGGGCGGGGAAGATGTCCTTATTGGCTGGAAGCCTGAGTTCATCGGTCGTGGGGAAGCGCTCGACAAGGATATTCGAGAGAGCGAACGGCCGGCCGGATACTACGGCCAAACGGAAGCGGCACGGGCAATTCGCGAGCAGCATCACGCCCGAATGGAGGCCTTGTGGGGCAAAGCATATAATGCCGAACACGATATCGACCCCGTCACAACGGCGTCACAGGTCTGGCGCGATGCAGGACTCGATACCGATAGCGAAAGAGTGGACCAAAGCCGTCAGATGATCCTTGATGGTGGCTCGGGTAACGACTGGGTTCTCACAAATTTCGGCGAAAAGGCTGTCACAATCGGTGGAACCGGTCGTGACTGGATCTTCAACACGTCAAGGGATGGCGAGATTTGGGGAGATACCCAAAACGGCCTCGATCCCGAAACCGGGGCGCCGATCGAAGACAGCGAAGCAAACAGCGACAATTTCTGGTTCTTTGCCAACACGACGATCAAGGACGCCCAGCATCACGACGTCCTGAAATTCTTCGGATTGCCGCTGACGGGCGGCAATAACAATCCGTCGTTCAATATATTGGGGCCCGCGCTGCCCTTTACCGGTGGCCTCGGCCTCTATACCTATACCAGCCCCCTCTATTTCGACCATTTCTTTCCGCACATCGTCTACATCAAGGTCGGCGACGATCTCTACATCGGCAATGTGTTCGAGCAGATTTTCGGCATGATTGCCGGCGGTGTCCTTGCCGAAAATCCGTTCGACGGAACCCGCGACGAGAACGACGAAGCGACCCCGGAGGATGAGACCAAAAACCTGCTCGGTTTCATGAAGGTCGAGAATTTCGACGACATGGGGATGATGTGGCAGGTCCAGAAGGACGGTTCGGTCGTTCCCGGCGCGACGACGATCATCGGCGCCTTCGGTCAATATCAAAGCCTGTTCAACGATCGCACCGACCTGGGGCTCGTCTTCAAGACCGCCAACGGCTTTTACGCCGCGATGGCGCTGTTGCCGCCGATGCTGGGCGGCCTCAACACGATCCTGCCGCTGATCGACGAAAGTCTGACCCTCGCGGCGGCGGCCGACCGGTTCGCGCAAGCCGTGAAATGGAGCAAGCACGAGGACCCGCTGATCCTCGACCTCGACGGTGACGGGATCGAGCTGACCTCGATCGGCGGCAGCAAGGCCTTCTTCGATCTCGATGGCGACATGTTCCGCGAACGGACGGGCTGGATTTCGGGCGACGACGGTTTCCTCGTCACCGACAGCAACGGCAATGGCCGGGTCGACGACATATCCGAGATGTTCGGCAACGCCGCCATGTCGGGTTTCGCCGAACTGGCCCTCCACGACAGCGATAGCGACGGGCGGATCACTGCGAACGACCTGATCTGGTCCGACCTGCGCGTCTGGCGCGATCGCAACGGCGACGGCAAGACCCAGAATGGCGAGCTGCTGTCGATGGACGATCTGGGCATCGTCTCGATCAACCTCGCGCACAGCGCGCTGAATTTCACCACGCCGCAAGGGACGCAGTTGCTCAACCAGAGCAATTTCACTTTTGCCAACGGGCGCACCAACCGGCTCTACGACGCCATTTTCGAAAGCAGCGATACGATCACCCGCTATGCGGGCGAGGCGGGCCTTGCGCCCTGGCAATCCGCTATCGCGATCAATGTGAAGGGCTTTGGATCGGTCACCGATCTGGCCGTCGCGGCGGCCAACGACGCCGAACTGGCCGCGCTTGTCGATTCGACGGCGGCTGCGATGACGACACCGTGGCTGAAGAATCTGGTCGCGCAGGTCGGCGACGTGCTGGGCGCGTGGGGCGGAACGCTCGAGACCAGCCGCGAGCTCGTCGCCGTAAAGCTCGACACCAGCGGCGCGCTTCTCGATCGCGCCATCTATGTCGAGGATGCGAGCGGAGGATATTGGACGCTCGAATCGGGCGATCCGATCCTCGACGCGGCAGGCAATGCGGCGGCGCGCCCGACGCTCGAGCTGCTGCTGGGGCAGGCCGGTAACTGGCGGCTCGAGCAGGCCTGGTCCCCGGCGTCGCGCGACCGCGCGCTGACGCACCGCGACGAGGCGCCCTATCTGGTGCAGGTGGTCGATGGCCGGGCGGTCATCCTCGACTATGGTATCAAGCAGGGCGACGGCAACTGGGCGCTCGCTTCCGATCCATCGACGCGGTACGAGACCGCCGAAGACATATTGGCGCTGCCGCGCTCGGCGGGCACCGAATGGCGGCGCGAGGATATTCAGTTCAACCCGATCGCCAGCCTGCCGGTCGAACAGATCGGCGTCTATTTCATCAATGGCGTCGCGACCGACTATACCGTCGAAGTCACCGATAATGATGGCAGTTTCTATGTCTGGGCCCGCAACCTAGACCGCGCGCTGCAGTTGCAGGCGAAGACCGGCATGGCCTTCGACTTCAATCTGCGCAACTATCAGATCGATTTCGACGACCTCGACGAGGTCGGGTCGACCGACGACAGCGTCTACCGCGTCGAACTGCTGACGCCGCAGCAATTTCACTTCGCCACGAGTCTCGGCGGGGTTGATTTCCGTCCCGAGATGCTGTCGGCGACCTATGATAATGTCACCGGCCAACTCGGCTACAGCGTCAACGGCATCCGCGGTGCAGGCCGTTATGTCAACGAGGTCGACGCTGCCGGCAATCCCGTCATGGTGACCTATTCCGACGGCACGACGGCGCAGGCCACGACCTATGAGAGCGACGTCAAGACGATGATCGCGCTGCTCCAGCCGGTGATGGAGCAGTATATTCTGATCTCGCGGCGCGTGGCCGTGCGCATCGCGTTGCAGGGTGGGCTCAAGGATTACGCGCAGGGGCTGAAATATGATACCGCGCGCGACGTTTACACGCCGACCACCGACCGCCAGCTGGCGCCGATGTTCGAGGCGATCTTCGAGAACGCGCCGACGACGAACGATAACGACGCTGCTTATGACTATCTCGTGCGCTGGAACGAGATATTGTGGCAGGTCTATCCCGACTATGCCCCGACCGGCAGCGGTAACCTGCTCGGAAGCTCGGTCAGCGTAGATCAGGCCTTCATCATGCAGATGCTGATCCCGGCATTCGAAAACGTCGGGATCGCGCTCGGCATTTACGCCGTCGCGAACGCGCTTTCGATTAATGAAGAGCGGATCATTACGCATGCCGCAGGCGCGCTGGATGTTTCGGGAACCAGCGGGACCGACTATTTCTACATGACCGCGGGTGACCAGACGATTTCCGGCGGCAATGGCGCAGACTATTATTTCGTCGGCAAAGACTCGGGCAATGATGTCATTTCCGATCGAGATACCGGCGGCGACGACGAGCTGCGCTTTACCGCGATCGATTCCAAGCACGTAAAGGCTGTCCGTGACGGCGAGGATCTTATCCTCGAACTACGCAACGACGCGGGTGCGCTCCTCAACACCGTCCGGTTGACCGACCAGTTCCTCGGCGAACTCAATCCCTTCCTCTCCAATGGCAAGCAAATGCAGAGCGGGGTCAACCAGATCGTCTTTTCGGACGGCGTGATCTGGGATCGTTTTCGTATGGCGATGCAGGTCGCCGATCCACGGGATCTGGGCGATACCTATGCCGGATCGGGTTCGGGTGACGTGCTGTGGGGCGGAAAGGGCAACGACAGCCTTGAAGGCGGTCTGGGCGGTGACATCTATATTTTTTCGCGGGGCGACGGAAAGGACGTCATCCACGAGAAGGGCGGCTTCTCTTTCGGACCGCTCAAGGCCGGCATTGATTTCCTGAGCTTTCGTGGTGACATCACCCCGGACGATCTGTTGCTCCGGCGCGACGGTTCGGGGACCACTTTGTACATCACGATCCTCGACAAGCAGGGCAACCCCACCGCCGATTCAATTGAGATAAAGGATTATTTTGCCGGAATTTCGCTGGGGTTGGGCCTGTTCGGCGATGTCATCGGGGACAGCGAAGGACTCGATTATGTTTCGCCCAGCCTCATCGAGCGCTTCATTTTCGATGACGGTTCGAGCCTCGATTTTGCGCAGGTAGCCGAGAGCGTTTTGCGCAATGCGAAGACCGTCGGCGACGATGCCATCTATGGCTTTCTCAATAAGAACATGCTCGACGGCGGTGCCGGCAACGACCTGTTGAGCGGCGGCAAGGGCGACGACACCTATATCTTCGGGCGCGGCTATGGCCACGATGTCGTCGAGGATAACGGCCCAAAGCATGGGCTGTTCGATCCGCCCCAGCACGACGTCCTGAAGTTCGTCGACGATATCCGGTGGACCGACCTCGAGTTCCTCCGCACGGGCAAGAGCGATACGCTGGAACTGCGCGTCAAGGATAGCGGCGATCGCGTGACGCTTACCGATTTCCTCGAGGAAATGCCGATCATCGGCTATGTCAATGTGCTCGAGGATATCGTCTTCGCCGACGGAACCCAGTGGAGCTACCTCAAGCTTCTCCAGCATTTCGTCGATGTTGGCCAGACCCCCGGCGACGATGTCATCTATGGTTTCGAGGGCATCGCCGACGTCTTTTACAATGGCGCCGGTAACGATCGCCTCGAAGGCCTGTCGGGCGGTGATACCTATTATTTCGGCGAAGGCCGCGGCAACGACGTCATCTATGACGACGGCGGCACCGATCGCATCATCTTCGCCGATCTCGATTTCGCCGACGTGGTGGTCACGCGAACCGCGCGCAACCTGATCTTCACGATCGCGGCGACCGGCGAAATTTTGACCGTCGAGGGTCAATATATCCGCGACGGCGGCCAGCATGCGGCGGTCGAACTCTTCGTCTTCGCCGACCGCGAGATTGCGTTCACCGACCTCAATCCCGAAGACGTCGCGCTCGACCACCACACCGGCGGAGCGACCCCAGGGGCCGACGTGCTGACCGGTTCGGACTTCGGCGAAATCATCGACGGCCGTGGCGGCGACGACGAACTGATCGGCGGCGATGGCGGCGATACTTATTTGTTCGATGTCGGCTATGGCCATGACGTCATCGTCGAACGTACCCCGCGCGCGCGCTGGGGCGACCGGCCCGGCTCCGCGATTCCGATCGGCGACACGATCATTTTCGGGGCCGATATCCGCTATCGCGACAATCCCAATATCCTTTTCACCCCGATGGACAATGATCTTCTGATCACGATCGTTGGGCGTCCCGACAGCAGTCTGCTTATTCGCAACCAGTTCCGGCGTTACGACGCCGAAGGCCGCACGATCGACGAGGCGGTCGAGACCTTCCGCTTCGCCGACGGCACCGTGCTCTCGGCGGTCGACATCGAGCAGAAGCTCCAGATCGCGGGCGGCAACCAAGGCGACAATGATCTCATCGTCCCCGACACGATGATCGACGTTCCCAATACGCTCGACGGGCGTCAGGGCGACGACACGCTTGTCGGCGGCAACGCAGGCGATACCTATGTTTTCTCTTCCGGCTACGACTTCGACGAGATCATAGAAAAGGCCGACCGGGCCGGGGTCATCGATCGCGTCCTGTTCGGCGCGTCGGTCGATCGCGACGCGCTGATCGTGACGCGCAGCGGCGATGACCTGATCATCGACCTCGGCACCGGTTCCGACGTTCTCCGGATTATCGGCGGGCTTGGATCGGCCAGCGTCGAGGAATTTCATTTCGCCGACGGTATCGTGCTGACGCGCGACGACCTGACCAACCGCATGCTAACCGGCGGCGCGCGCGACGAGAATATTCTCGGCTTCAACGGCCGCGACGACGTCATCTCGGGCGGCGCGGGGTCGGACGCGCTCGACGGCGGCACCGGTAACGACAGCTATAAGTTCGGGCTCGGCGACGGGCTGGACAGCGTCACCGACAGCGGCGGGGTCGACAAGATCATCTTCGGCACCGGGGTGACGAAAGATAGCGTCACCTTCCGCAACGTCGACGGCGACCTCGTGATTGCGCTGGCGACCGGCGCCGACAAGCTCGTCATCCTTGGCGGATATCGGACGCGCCCCGTCGAATCCTTCGTTTTTGCTGACGGCACAAGCCTCAGTCTCAACGAAGTGCGCGGCCTAATCCTCGATGCGCAGGCGAATGCCGGGCAGGACCGCATCGATCTTAGCGAACTCGACCTCACGCGGCCGGTCGAGCCCGGCCGCGGCCACGACCGGGTCGTCATGGCCAATGGCGCGACGATCCTGATCAACGCCGGCGACGGCATCGACCGGGTCGAGATGCCCGCGGGCGTCACAGACGCGACGATCGAGTTCGCCGACTATGGCATGGCCGATGCTGTCATCCGTCCGCTCGCGCGCGGCAGCAACGACGTCGTCGTGACCTTTCCCGCAACCGGCGACGAAATCATCCTCGTCAATGCGATGCTCGGCGGCGCGGTGCCGGAGCTGGTCTTTGCCGACGGCCGGACCTTGGACGGCGCGGCGCTCTTCCAGCGCCTCGTCGACGGACAGGCAAGCAGCGGCGACGATGTGGTCCTCGGTTCGGGGCGCGGCGAAACGCTGACCGGCGGGCTTGGCGCGGACTATATGACCGGGGGCGGTGGCAACGACCTCTATGTCTTCGGTCGTGGCGACGGCGCCGACCTGATCGTCGACGCCAATGGCGCCGACGACGTGTTGCGCATCAACGGTTATGTGCGCGCCGACATGCGCGTCACCTTCGCGCCCGGGCTCGGCCAGACCGAACTGGCGTTCGGCGACGGCAGCGACCGGATCGTCCTGCGCCACGGCGTCGCGGGCACGGCGATCACCCATGCGGTCGACCGCATCCTCTTCGACGACGGCACCAGCGTGTCGCTCGCCTCGCTCGAGGCGCTGTGGCGCGGGCAGGGCAGCGATCGCGGCGACAATCTCGTCGGAACCGCCGCGACCGAAATCTTCGCAGGCGGCAAGGGCGACGACGCCATTGCGGGCAATGGCGGAGCCGACGTCATCCGCTTCGAACGCGGTGACGGCCACGACCGGATCGAAAGCAGCGGCGGCTTCGACGGCCTCGCCGTGATCGAGTTCGGCGCGGGGATCGCGCTCGAGGATGTGACCGCCAAGCGCGACGCCGACGGCAATATCATCCTTTTGATCGCCGGCGGTGACGACCGGCTGACGCTGGTCGACCCCGCGGGCGACGTCGACGCGGTCGTCGCGGCGCTCAAGTTCGCCGACGGGCGCCAGCGGACGCTGGCCGACATCGCACTTTCGGTTCCTCACAGCGACAGCGACGACCATATCATCGTGCCGACGACCGGCGCGTCGGGCGCCGAGGTCTTCGGCGGGCTCGGCAACGACCGGGTCGAGACGGGGCGCGGCAGCGACATATTGAGCGGCGGGAAGGGCAATGACCTGCTGGAAGGCGCGAGCGGCGCCGATATTTATTATTTCGAGCGCGGCGACGGCCAGGATGTAATCCTCGACCTCGAGGAGGCGGCACCCGCGACCGTCGACCGGATACGCTTCGGCGCCGGGATCGATGCGGCCGACATCCGTTTTCTTGCCGTGGGTCCGGCCGATCTGGTCATCGGGATCGCGGGCACATCGGACCGGCTGACGATCCGCGATTTCTTCGTCGCGGCGGGCGGGACGAAGGATTTTGGTATCGAGGCGATCGGCTTTGCCGACGGGACGAACTGGGATCTTGCCGAAATCTACCGCCGCGCCGCCGCGGGCAGCGCGGGTGACGATATCATCGATTTTGGCAGCGCGCTCGACATCGCGGCGACCCTTGCAGGCGGCAAGGGCGACGATACGCTAGCCGGCGGGCTGGGCGACACCGTCTATCTTTTCGAGCGCGGCGACGGACGCGATTCGATTCGCGAAGTCGGCACTGGCGCCTCGGTCGATAGCTTGCGCTTCGGCGCCGGGATCGTTGCGGGCGATGTGGTCGTGACGATGGTCGGCGGCGACCTGCTGATCCGCCTGATCGGGTCGGGGGATGCCCTCACGCTCGTCGGTCAGGCGAGCGGGGCGCGGATCGACCGGGTCGAATTTGCCGACGGGTCGGCCTGGACTGCGGCGGAGCTCGCGGGCCGGGTGGTCGCCGCCGATGCCGCCGAGCGGCTGTTGCACCCCGAACTTCCCGGATCCAATCCCTTCGCCGATCCGATCTTTCAGTCTGCGGGAAGCGGCGGCCCGGGCGGCGCGCAAAATGCCGTCGATCCACGTCTGTCGCCGCAGAGCTTCACCGCCACCACGGGCCGCGACGTCTATCGCCATTTCGTCCCGCTCGCGGCCGAGAGCGACACCGCAGCGACGATCGCGGGCTTTGCGACCGGCGATGCCGGTGACGCGCTCGATATCCGGATCGCGGGGGGGCTTTCGGGCGAAGTCGTGGTTCGCCAGGAAGGCGCCGACACCATCGTCTATTTCGCCGAGGTGGGAACCACCGATCTCGCCGATGCCCGCCCGCTCTTCCGGTTGGCGAACGTCGATGCTGCGGCGTTGACCGCGGGCAATTTCAACGGCGCGCTCTTCACCTCGGCCGCCGGACGTTCGATCGTCGCGGCCAATGCCGGCGCTGCGATTGCGGGCGGTTTCGGCGACGACACCCTGAACGGACGAAACGGCAACGACATATTGACCGGCCGTGCGGGCAACGATCTTTTGCACGGCGGCGGCGGCAACGACATCTATCGCTTCGCGCGGGGCGATGGCCAGGACCGCATCACCGAGTATAGCGCCAACTGGGGCGTCGACGGTTATGGCGGCACCGACGCCATCGAATTCGCAGCGGGAATCTCGGCCGCGGATGTCCTGGTCTCGCAGCAGGACCAGGACATCATCCTCAGCATCGCCGGCAGCGAAGACCGCATCATATTGACCGGCGTGATGACCACGGCGGACCTTCGTGTCGAGCAGATCCGCTTCGCCGACGGTACGATATGGACGCATGCCGACCTTCTCGCGCGGGCGTTCGCTTCGGCTGCAACCTCCGGCGACGATCTCGTCCACGGCACGCACGACAACGACAATTTTGCCGGCGGCGGCGGCAATGACGTGCTGCATGGCCGGAAAGACGATGACGTACTTTCGGGCGGCACGGGCAACGATCTTCTCCACGGCGGCGGCGGCAACGATGTCTATCGCTTCGCGCGGGGCGATGGCCAGGACCGGATCGCCGAATATAGCGCCAACTGGGGCGCCGACGGCTATGGCGGCAACGACGTCCTCGAATTCGCAGCCGGAATCTCGGCCGCGGACGTGCTGGTTTCACAACAGGACCAAGATATCATCCTGCAGATCGCGGGCAGCGAGGATCGCATCGTCCTCACCGGCGTGCTGATCTCCGCCGACTATCGCGTCGAAGAGGTCCGGTTCGCCGACGGGACGATCTGGACATACGCCGATCTTCTGGCGCGCTCGATTGCCGCGACGACGACGCCGGGCGCCGATCTCGTCTATGGCAGCCAAGAGGCCAATGTGTTCGCCGGAAGCGGCGGCGACGACGTCATCCATGGCCGGAAGGGCGACGACGTGCTTGCGGGAGGCACGGGTACCGACCTTCTCTATGGCGGCGGCGGCAACGATATCTATCGCTTCGCGCGCGGCGACGGTCAGGACCGTATCGTCGAATTCTCGTCCGAATGGCGCCAGGACGGCGCCGGCGGCGCCGACGCGCTCGAATTCGCCGCGGGGATATCGGCGGCCGACATCCTCGTGTGGCAACAAGGCGAGGATATCGTGCTGGCGATCGCGAGAAGCGACGATCGCGTCACGCTCGGTAACGTTCTGAACTGGGACACCGATTATATTGTCGAAGCGGTGCGCTTTGCCGATGGGACGACATGGACGCACGCCGACCTCGTCGCGCGTATCGCGCCGCCGCCGGCGGGCATCACGCTGAACGGCGACGTCGGCGGCGGGGACCTCGTGGGCGGCGCTGGCGACGACCGTCTGACGCCCACGGCTCCTGCGCGACTCTTCGGTGGCGCGGGCAACGATAAACTCGTCGGTACGAGCGGCGTCGATACGCTCGTCGGCGGATCGGGGAATGACCGGCTCGAAGGCGAAGGCGGAAACGATATCTACCGCTTTTCCGCCGGCTTCGGCCAGGACGAAATCGTCGAGGTCAGTGGCGGCGCGAACGTCATCGAATTCGATGACACAATCTCGGAATCCGACGTCGTTATCGAGATCGGCGAGAGGGACCATGGTGGCGACGGGCCGTTCATCGTCCGCATCGCGGGTTCCAGCGACCGCATCACGATCCACGGGGGGTATCGCACGTGGACCGACGAAAATATGATCGACGAAATCCGCTTTGCCAATGGCACGGTCTGGAATTTTGCCGAAATCCTTTCGCGTGCGATCGATCTCGGCTCAAGCGGTCTTAACGGCGAAGTCTTCTGGGCCGGCAGCGTCCCGTCGGAGGACGTAATGGTCGGGGGCGACGGCGACGATGGTCTTTTCGGCCATCTCATGAACGATCAACTCTTCGGCAACGGTGGAAACGATCATCTCGACGGCGGCGACGGCAACGACCTGCTTGTCGGCGGCCGCGGCAATGATGAACTGGCCGGCGGGCAAGGCGACGACATCTATCGTTTCTCGGTGGGCTTTGGTCAGGATCGAATCGAGGAACATTCGATTCCCGACTTCCCGGCGGGAGCGAATGTCATCGAATTCGATGACACGATCGCCGCTAGCGATGTGCGCGTCGTCATTGCGGACGATGGCTATTATCTCGCGATCGACGGCAGCGAAGACCGTATTTACCTGAGCGGTATCGAACATATCGCCGAAGTGCGATTTGCCGACGGGACGGTCTGGACGACGCTCGACCTCGAAACGATGGCCGCGGAGCCTGGCGCTTCCTACAGCGTGCTGGAGGGCGCCGCAGGCGACGACCGCATGTTCGGCGGCGCCGGGACCGACACCCTGCTTGGGGGAGCCGGAAACGACAGCCTGTATGGCAGCGCCGGCGACGACATTCTCGCAGGCGGAGCGGGTCTCGATTGGCTGGATGGCGGTTCCGGCGACGATATCTATCGGTTCGCGCGCGGCGACGGGCAGGACGAGATCGCCGAGGAACAATTCGACGATGGCTATCGGGCCAACAATATTCTCGAGTTCGCAGCGGGCATTGGCACCGCGGATATCCGGGTCGACCGCATATTGTCCGGTTTCGACATCCGCCTGTCGATCGTTGGAAGCGAAGACTCTGTCCTGATTGGTGGAGGTCAGGGCGATCAGACCGGGGTTCACGAGGTCCGGTTTGCCGATGGCACGACATGGACGATCGAGGAGGTCCGGAATCTCGCGACCGACTGGTCTCCCGCGATGGTCTTCGGCGATGCGATAAGCGACAATCTGGCCGGAACAGCGGAAGACGACATTCTGAGCGGCTTGGGCGGCGACGACATTTTGTCGGGCGGTGCGGGCAATGAGTATATTGCCGGCGGGGCCGGGAACGACATCCTGATCGGAGGCACCGGCAACGACCAGCTTGCAGGCGATTGGGGCGACGACGAGTATCACTTCAGCGCGGGCTTCGGAGCCGATGCGATCTATAATGGCGGCGCCGCGACCGATCAGGATGCCATTGTTTTCGACGCAACGATCGCGGCGGCCGACGTCACGGCCGAATGGTCCCTCGACGGCAGCCACCTCGTGCTGCGCATTTCCGGTACCGACGACCGGTTGACGCTCCAATATGTCGGCGACGGCTACCCCAGCAATCGCCCGCCCAGCGTGCGGTTCGCCGATGGCACAATCTGGACCGGCGACGACCTGCTGGCCATGGCGGTCGGCGCCCCGGGGGCAGAGATATTCGGCCCGAACAGCGAAGACAGCAATCAGGTGACCGGTACCGCATTCGACGACCGGTTGTACGGTTTCGATAATGACGAGACGTTCGTCGGCGGCGGTGGCGACGACTGGATTCGTGCTGGCGGCGGCGATGATGTCCTGATCGGCGGCGCAGGGAATGATCGGCTTATCGGCGACGGTGGCTCGAACATTTTCCGCTTCTCGGCGGGATTCGGGCAGGATCAGGTCGAGAGTTGGGATTATTCGCTCGAGGCCCCCGCCAGCAGCAGCGTGATCGAATTCGATGACACGATTGCCGCGGCCGATATTTCGGTCGTCGCGAGCGTCGACGGCGCCAGCCTGATCCTCAAGGTCGCGGGTTCGGATGACCGCATCACGCTTTTGAACGCGCTTTCGGGCGATTTATATACGCCAACCGATGTTCATTTCGCCGATGGTACGATCTGGACGAACAGTCAGTTGCTCGCGGCGGCTTCGACCGCTGCGGGGCAGGTCGACGACGGGCAATCAGTGAACGATGATCTTGTCGGGACAAATGGCGACGATGAGATCGATGGTGGCAACGGTCACGACCTGCTGTCGGGCGGAACGGGCAACGATTATCTTGGCGGAGGCGAGGGCGACGATGTTCTGATCGGCGGCTCCGGGAGCGACGTTCTGGACGGGGGGAACGGCAACAATGTCTATCGCTTCGCTTCCGGGTTCGGCCAGGACACGATCTGGGCAGATTATGGCTCCGGCACCAACCGCATAGAGTTCGAAGCAAGCGTCGTTGCCGCCGACATAACCGTCTTCATGGGCGCCGCCGACGAGCCGGACCTGCTGACATTGCGGGTCGCCGGTTCGGAAGACCGGATTTCGCTCTACGGCACGGCCGACGTCCATTTCTCCGACGGGACGGTCTGGAGCTATGCCGACCTCCGCAATAGCGCCCTGCCCTTCGATGGGCTTATCCTCCAGCCGTCGGGGACAGACCTCGACGATGTTTTGGATGGACGCGAGGGCGCGGATATCCTGCTCGGGCGCGGCGGCAGCGACGAATTATATGGGCGTGACGGTGACGACGAACTCACCGGCGGGGCGGGCGACGACTATCTCGAAGGCGGCTACGGCAGCGACACCTACCATTTCTCGCGCGGGTTCGGACAAGACCGGATTTACGAGGATAACGGCGACGGCGCCGTCGATGTTATCCGGTTCGACGCGACCATCGCCGCTGAGGATCTGATTGTCGAAACGCCGTCCGGCGATGGCTTCCTTTCCTATGTCGTCTTGAAAGTCGCGGGAACCGAGGATCGTATCCGGGTCGACATCAACACCCACAATAGCGGCTACGAGATACACTTCGCCGATGGAACGGTCTGGACCCTTGCAGACCTGGCGGGTCGGGCGGTACCGTTGAACGGGCAGGCGGTGGACGGAGACGATGCCCTCAACCTGACGGGTACCGATTTCGATGACATACTGAACGGCGATGATCGTTCCAATATCCTCGACGGCGGCGCGGGCAACGACCGGATCTATGGCGGGGGGCTGAACCAGCCCGGGTCGCTCCAACTGGCTCCCGAGCTGCCCGCTGGCGTGGTCGATCATTTCGGCAGCGTCAGCGGGGATCTCGTCAACGGCCTTGGCGGCGTTGCGGGCTTTGGCGAACAGGTCCTGCCCGTCTCCGACGATAGCAATGACGTGATTCCGGTTCCGGCTGAATTCTCGAACGGGTCGATCTGGGCCGGCGGCGCATTGGCCGACTCGATCACGGTCAATTCCAACGGCATAGTGACTGTCGGAGGCCTGGTCCTCGGGATTTGGGCGCATGATGCCGATCAAAGGGGCGGAGCGGTTGCACCGAGCTTTGGCGGCAACTCGACCGGCGCCAATCGCATTTGGTATGATTTCGACGCGGCCGCGAATGTCATCACCATCACTTGGGACGATGTCGGCCGCTATGACCAGGGAACGGTTCCCAACGCCTTCCAGGCCCAAATCCGGATTCTGGGCGAAGGCGATGTCGATATTCTGTATCGCTATGAAAACCTCACCTGGTCGAACCCTTACGGAAATCGCGCCCCCTATATCGAGATCGGGGGCACCAGATATGAAATCCCGCTGCCGTCCGACGATGAGACGGCGCTCGACACCCAGGCCGGCAATCTCGGGGTCGCGGGCGTCTGGGCGATGCAGATACGCGGCGATGCGCTTGTCCAGGACATGGGCGGCCCGAACGCCCCAATCATCGACGACATCATCATCGGCGGTGCTGGTGATGACTGGCTGGAAGGCAACGCAGGAACGGACCTTTACCGCTTCTCGCAAGGCTTCGGGCAGGATGTGATCTACGACATCGATTCGATGCCGGACGGCGGCGCCTTCGAAGGCGCTATCATCGAGTTCGACGATACGATCGCCCGTTCCGACGTGATCGTGGAATCCAGCCCGACCGACGGCAATGACCTTGTCCTGCGGATTGCCGGGACGGAAGACCGCATAACGATCCGTGACGGCCGCTATTCCAGCACCGGGGTTTTCCAAGTGCGCTTTGCCGACGGCAGCGTCTGGAACCAATTGGAGACGCTCGGCCGGATGACGGCTCCGCAGGGCGAGGTTATCACGACATCCTCTGCCGACGACCTCCTCGCCGGGACGGCCGGCAACGATACCCTCAACGGCTTCACCGGCAACGATACGCTGACAGGCGGTGCGGGCGACGATGTATTGAATGGCGGAACGGGCGCCGACCTGCTGCTCGGCGGGATCGGCAACGACCGCCTCAACGGTGACGCCGGCGACGACATTCTCGTCGGCGGGACCGGCGCCGACGCGCTGCTGGGTGGGCTGGCGAACGATGCCTATCGTTTTGCGCGCGGCGACGGACAGGACGTCATCACCGATACCGGCGGTGACGACCGGATCGAATTCGCCGCCGGCATAACTGCGGCCGACGTCGAGGTCCGCCAACTCGGTACGACCGGGCTGGTCCTGCGTATCAAGGGAAGCGACGACCGCATCACGCTCACCAATGTCGTGAGCAGCACTGCCAATGTCATCGAACGGGTCCAGTTCGCCGACGGGACGATCTGGACGCATGCGGACCTGTTGCAGCGCGCGATGCTGACGACCGACGGCGACGACAATATTCTTGGTTCGACTCTCGCCGACACGCTCGCTGGCGGGCTCGGCAACGACCTGCTCAACGGCCGTGGCGGCAACGATCTGGTGCAGGGCAACGCCGGCAACGATATTTTGAGCGGCGGCGACGGCAACGACATATTGGAGGGCGGCACCGGCGACGATGCGCTCGGCGGCGACGCGGGCGATGATATCTATCGCTTTGCGCGCGGCGATGGGCAGGACCGGATCACCGACACGGCGGGGATCGACCGCATCGAGTTCGGCGCGGGCATCAGCGCCGCCGACATTGTCGTCGCGGCGCACGGCACGGCGAACCTGATCCTGAAAATTGCGGGCACCGACGATACGCTGGTGATCGGCGACGCGCTCGGCGCCGTTACCAGCCGGGTCGAAACGATCGCTTTCGCCGACGGGACCGTCTGGACCCATGCCGATCTGGTGCGCCGCCTTACCGCGGGGACCGCGGGCGACGACAATTATGCCGGGACGGCCGCAGGCGACGAATTGATCGGCCAGGACGGCCACGACATACTGACCGGCAATGGCGGCGACGACATCCTGTCGGGCGGCGACGGTAACGATCGCCTCGACGGCGGCAGCGGCGCCGACCGGCTGGCTGGCGGGACCGGGCGCGATCGCCTGATCGGCGGAGCTGGCGGCGACCTCTATATTTTCGCCGCCGGCGACGGCGAAGACGAAATCGACGATCGCGGCGATGCGGCAAGCGACCGGTTGCGGATCGAAGGCTATGCGCTCGACCGGATCCGGTTCAGCCGGACGGGGACGGCGGGCGACGACCTGACGATCCGGTTCAGTGACAGCAGCGACGTGCTGGTCGTCCGCCACGCTTTCGCGGGCGCGGCCAGTGGCATCGAGGATGTGGAAATCGCCGGCAGCGGCGTGACCTTGTCGATGTCAGACATTGCGGCGCGGCTGGTACAGGATGCGAATGTCACCGGCGCGGTGCTGCTCGGGGGCGCGACGGCGGATGCGCTGGCGGGCGGCACGGGCGACGACCTGCTGATCGGCGGCGCGGGCGCCGACGCTCTCGACGGCGGCGCGGGCGACGACATCTTCGGCGACGTGTCGCAGGACGGCGACGTCGATACGCTGACCGGCGGGGACGGTCGCGATATCTATCGCTTCCTCCCCGTCTATGACGTCACCGAAGATCATGTCGCCGACGTTATCACCGATTTCCAGGCGGGGCCGGGCGGCGATGTCATCCGGCTGGCGGTCGGCAATCCCAACCCGTTCGAAAGCGGCAGGCTGCGGATCGCGCAGGAAGGCGCCGATGCCGTCCTGCTCGTGCGCCTCGACAGCGGCAGCGACAAGGTCATCTTGCGCCTCGCCGGGGTCGATGTGCTCGCGTTGACTGCGGCCAATTTCGGGGGTCTGCCGATCGGCATCGACAATTCGGTCCGGATCGTCGACGGCGAGGGCAATGGCGACCTGTCGGGTGGCCCGCTCGATGACATCATCTCGGGTAATGGCGGGGCCGATATCATCCTCGGTTTCGGTGGCGACGATCGGCTCGCGGGCGGCGCCGACGGCGACCGGCTCGACGGCGGCTTCGGCCGCGACTGGCTGTCGGGTGGCAATGGCCACGACACACTGATCGGCGGCGAAGGCACCGATATCCTGTCGGGCGGCACCGGCGACGATATCCTCCACGGCGGCGACACGGCTGACCGGCGCGCCGAGGATGATGTGTTCGACGGCGGCGAAGGCGACGACCGCCTTTATGGCGGCGCCGGCAACGACATCTATCATTTCGCGCGCGGCGACGGCCGCGACATCGTCGACGATGCGGACGGCGCCGACGTAATCCGCTTCGGCGCGGGCATTGCCGCGGCCGATGTCTCGGTCGTCCAGATCGACGATCTCCATGTCGAGCTTCGCATCGCGAACGACGGCGGCCGTATCCGCATCGCCAATGCACTCGCCGCCGGCGGGGCCGGCGCGATCGAGACGGTTCATTTCGCCGACGGATCGCAGTGGAGCTGGGCCGACATCCTCGCTCGCTCGGCGACGGGCACGGGCGGCGACGACCGGATCGTTGCGGGCGCCGCAGGCGCGCGCGTGATCGACACGGTGCTCGACGGCCGCGCCGGCAACGACGTGCTGATCGGGTCGACGGCGTCTGACACGCTGATCGGCGGCACCGGCGACGATCGCCTCGAAGGCGGGGCGGGCGATGATCTTTATCTATTCGAACGTGGCGACGGCCAGGATGGCATCGTCGACGCGAGCGGTGCGAATATCCTGCGCTTCGGCGCGGGCATCGCTGCGGGCGAGGTCCGGGTGGTCCGCGGTCTCCAGACGATCGCGCTCGAAATCGTCGGCAGCGGCGATCGCATCGACCTCGGCACCGATGCCGCTTTTGCGGGCGGTATCAGCCAGGTCCAGTTCGCTGACGGCACCAGCTGGTCGGCGGCGACGCTCGCGGCGATGGCGCTGGCCGCCAGCGCCGGCGACGACGCGATCTTCGGTACGACCGGCGCGGACAATCTCGCCGGCGGAGCGGGCGATGACCGGCTGGCGGGTCTTGACGGCGACGACAGTCTCGCGGGTGGCGCGGGTGCCGACTGGCTGCTGGGCGGCGCAGGGAACGATCTTTACCGTTTCGCCGCAGGCGACGGCGCCGACCGGATCGCCGACACCGGCGGCACCGGCGACATCCTCGAATTCGCCGCGGGCATTTCGGCGGCAAGCGTGCTTGTCGACCAAAGCGCCGACGGCCGGGATCTGACGTTGCGGATCGCCGGCACCGGCGACCGTATCCTGATCGAAAATGCGCTGACCTCGGGCCGGATCGAACAGGTTCGCTTCGCCGATGGCGCCGTGTGGACGGCTGCGGACCTCCTCGCGCGCGTCGCGACCGGCGGCGCCGACATTGTCACGGGCGATGCCGATGCGAACAGCCTGGCGGGCGCCGCCGGCAATGACTGGCTGGCGGGCAAGGGCGGCGACGATATCTATCGCTATGCGCGCGGCGACGGGCGCGACACCATCGACGATGGTGCCGCCTCGACGAACGACAGCATCGAAATCTCGGGCTACGATCTCGCCGATCTGCGTTTTGCGCGGCTCGCGCCCGACAGCGACGATATCGTCATCCGCCTTCCCGGCGACGGCGATGAAATCGTCATTCGCGGCGGCCTCGCGAACGGCAATGCCGGGATCGAGCGTATCCTGCTCACGGACAGCGAAGTCGTGCTCAGCCTTGCTGAAATCCGTGCGGCGGCGGTCGCCGGACAGCAGGACGACGGCGACGATTGGATCGTCGGGACCGGCGGCAACGACCTTCTTGCGGGCGGCCGCGGAAACGACACGATCACGGGCAATGGCGGCATCGACACCTTCGTCTTCCGTGCCGGCGACGGCATGGACCGCATCGAAGGCTATAGCAGCGACGCCGACGTCCTGCGGCTTGATGGTCTGAATCCGTCCGATGTTGTACGCGCGGTGCGCGGCGGGCCGGACAATCTCGACCTCGTGCTCAATTTCGCGAACGGCACCGATCGCATCGTCCTGACCGGCGCGCTGGCGGCGGGCAATGCGCTCACCATCGCCTTCGCCAATGGCACGAGCTGGAACGTGGCGGCGATGCGCGCGCGCGCACTGGCCGACATCGATGGCGCCGGCGGCGACAAGGCCTATGGCTTCGACGGCAACGATAGCTTTGCGGCGCGCGCCGGCGACGACCTGCTCTCCGGCGCTGCCGGATCCGACAGCTATGCCTTCGGTCGCGGCAGCGGCAACGATACGATCCAGGACGATTCGACCGCCACCGCGACGCAGGATGCCGTCTACATCGCCGACTTCGCGTCGACCGAGGCGTCGATCGCACGGCTGTTCCGCGGTAGCGAGTCGGTGGTGATCCGCTTTGCGTCGGCGACCGCCGACAGCCTGACGATTATAGACGCGCTCGCCGTCGACGGCAAGGGCATAGAGCGGATCCGCTTCGCCGACGGCGTCGAATGGACCAAGGAAACGATGCGCGGCCTCGTCGAAAACCGTGCGCCGACCGCGGTCGACGACGGCTATTATACGCTCGTCGCGGGCCAGTCGATCGTGATCAAGGCCAGCGACCTGCTGCGCAACGACCTCGATGCCGACGGCGATCCGCTCCGCATCGTCGCGGTCGACGGCGGCGCGAACGGCGTCGCGACGCTCGACGCGCAGGGCAATGTCGTCTTCACTGCGACGAGCGATTATTATGGCCCGACCTCGCTGACCTATGTGATCGGCGACGGCCGCAACGCCTTCGACACCGCGACGGTCGACATCCGCATCCGTCCGGTCGCCACCGCGCTCGAGGATCGCGGCTTCACCGTCGCCGAGGATCAATCGCTCAATATTCGGGCCGAACGTCTGCTCTCGAACGATCTCGACGGAGACCGGATGATCGTCGGCCAGGTTTTTGGCGCGGTGAACGGGACCGTCGCGCTGTCGAGCGACGGCAATATCGCCTTCACCCCGACCGCCAATTTCAACGGCATCGCCGAATTCAGTTATATCGCCAACACCCCCGAAGGCGGCGTGGCGAGCGCCAAGGTCTATATCACCGTCACGGCCGCGAACGACGCGCCGGTCGCGCGGAATGACGGCACGATATCGGGCACCGAGGGCGCGTCGATCGAGGTCGACCCGCGCGCGCTCACCGCCAACGACCTCGATGTCGATGGCGACGCGCTCATCGTGCAGTCGGTCCTTTCCAACGCCAATGTCGACGTCCACATCGACGCCGACGGCATGATCCAGGTCCGCCCGCGCGATTATTTCTGGGGCAATGCCTATTTCGACTATGTCGTCGCCGACCCCAGCGGCGCGACCTCGACCGCGCGCGTCAATCTGTATTTCGCGCCGGTTAACGACGCGCCGCAACCCGCGAACGATCGCATCGATACGACGCAACTCGGCGGGCCCATCCTCGAAGACAACCCGATCATCGTCAACGCGCTCGCGCAAGAGGTGAACGGGGTCATCGTGCCCGGGCTGCTCTCCAACGATATCGATCCCGACAACGACCCGCTGACGATCGTCGCGATCGGGACGAGCCACGGCGGGACCGCGCAGCTGCTCGCCAACCAGACGGTCCTTTTCACCCCGACCGCCAATTTCAACGGCGATGCGTGGTTCGATTACCGCGTCAGTGACGGCCAGGGCGGCTTCGCCTGGGCGCGCGCGACGATCGCCTATCAGGCGGTAAACGACGGGCCGATTGCCGGCGACGACCATTATTCGGCCACGGGACTCCATTTCCTGCGCGGGCAGGAGGATGTCGCGATCGAGATCCCGATCGTCGAACTGCTCGGCAACGATCGCGATCCAGAGGGCTTTACGCTTACCTTCCTGACCGATCAGGACAGCGTGCCGACCGCGGTGCACGGCGATATCACCTTCACCGATCACGGCACGATCATCTTTACCCCGGACGCCGATTATTGGGGCGAAGCGACCTTCCATTATCTGATCTCGGACCTCGAGGGTCTGGTCGATTCGGGCAAGGTTACGGTCTGGTTCGACAATGTCGGCGATGCGCCGCCGGTCGCGAACACCGATTTCGTGGATGTGCTTGAAGACGTGCCCGTCACGATTCCGATCGCGACATTGCTCGCCAACGATAGCGATATCGACCGCGACCCGATCCGCTTCCTCGGTTTTTGGGCCGATCTCGATATCAATGGCACGCTCGACCAGGACGGCCAGGGTAATATCATCTTCACGCCGGCGGCGAACGCGACGCGTTCGACTGGCTTCTTCTACGGGATCACCGACGATACGGTCGAGGGCGGCATCGTCGAAGGCTATGTCGATCTGACGATCATCGCGACCCCCGACGATCCGACCGCGGTCGACGATCTCGATTTCTCCACTCCGCTCGACGTGCCGCTCGTCCTTCGCGTGTCCGACATCGTGGCGAACGACTTCGACGTCGACGGCGGCCCTGACCCCGTGTTCGTGGGGATCGACGCCGTGCTCGACCCCGTCGCGCTCGCGCTGGGGCAACAGGTCAGCATCGGCACCGCCGAAATCGTCGACTTCGGTGGCGAGAAATTTGTCGTCGTGCGTTTCAACTCCGGTTATTCGGGCGCGGCGACGATCCAGTATCGCGTCGTCGATCCGACGGGCCTCACCGATACCGGCTTTGTCCACGCGACCGTCGAGGCTGGTTATGCCGGCATCCTCCGCGGCACGCGCTATGTCGACTATCTCGTCGGCGGCGCGCTCGGCGAGCTCATCCTTGGGCTCGAAAGCGCCGATCATGTCCTCGCGCTTGGCGGCAACGACCGGATCGAAACGGGTGACGGCGACGATGTCATCGATGCCGGCGACGGCGACGACATCATCGACGGCGGCTTCGGCGCCGATCATATCACGGGCGGAGCAGGCTTCGACACCGTCGTATTTGCCGGCTCGAACGTCGGTGTCCGTGCCGATCTCGAAGGGCGCGCGGGCCAGGGCGGCACCGCGGCGGGCGACACCTATATCGGCATCGAGGCGCTGGTCGGCAGCGATTACAGCGACCAGCTCGGCGGCGACGCGGGCGACAACCGCCTTGACGGCGGCGCCGGCCACGACCAGCTCGAAGGCCGCGCGGGAGCCGACACGCTGATCGGCGGTAGCGGCGACGACCGCCTCCAGGGCGGCGTCGGTGCCGATATCCTCGATGGCGGCGACGGCAACGATACCGCGGACTATTTCGATGCGACCGACAGTTCGCCTTCGACCGAAGGGATCAATATCTCGCTCGCGTCGGGCACCGCGTCGGGCGGCGACGCGGCGGGCGACACGCTCATCGGCATCGAGAATGTCATCGGCACCGACTATGATGATGTGATCGAGGGCGATGGCGGTGCCAATCGTCTCACGGGCGGCCGCGGCAACGACATATTGACCGGCGGTGCAGGGGACGACGTGCTCAGCGGAGGTCGCGGCGCCGACGTGCTGACCGGCGGCGACGGCGTCGACATCGCCGATTATTCGCTGTCGGCCGAAGGCGTCACGATCGACCTCGCCGATGCGATGGCGGGCGGGGGCGATGCGCTGGGCGATGTGCTTACGGGCATCGAGATCGTCCAGGGCTCGTACCATGACGACATCATGCGCGGCGATGCGGCGGACAACCGGCTGCGCGGCAGCCGCGGCGCCGATATGCTGGACGGACGCGACGGGTTCGACATCGCCGACTATGCGGCGGCCGACGAAGCCGTGACGGTCGACCTGTCGCTGGGGTTGGGCCTCGCGGGCGAGGCCGCGGGCGACACGCTTGTCAGCATCGAGATGCTGATCGGCTCGGTGTTCGGTGACAGCTTCATCGGCTCGTCGGGCAATGATGTGTTCGATGGCGGCTATGGTCAGGATGTGCTGCGCGGC
>JAESGS010000429.1_pt1 | contig 33247 bp, 28 predicted proteins | sample 9269761 | NCBI WGS metagenome assembly JAESGS01 (sample SAMN15741799, study PRJNA653493) | algae metagenome | isolation source: Cyanosarcina radialis HA8281-LM2 and co-occurring heterotrophs from damp... | place: USA: Makauwahi cave, Hawaii | collected 2011-01-06 | reverse complement strand
ATTTTGCCGAAAAAACCCCCCCCCCCCCTTTTCCCCCACGGAACGCCTGACGGCCCACCGGTCATTCGGGTGTGGCCCTACGGCTTCCCCGGCTTCGCCCGCTTCAGCGGCGTCAGCACCGCCTCCACCTGGGCCGCCTCTTTCGTCATGTTGTTCTTCTTGAAGAACTCGTGCGCCTGCTCGTGGACCTTCACCGCGTACGCCGTCACCTCGTCGCCGCGGGTCTTCGGAACCCGCGGCAGGAACTCCAGGTAGAACTTCGCCAGCTTCTTCGTGCCGTCCTTGTACTTGGAGCAGACGTCCGCCAGCTTGTCCAGTACCCGCGGCACGTACCGCCCCTCGGCCGGGAACTTCGTGATTGTCTGCGCCAGCCCCTCGGCCGCCTTCTTGTAGTCCTTCGCGTCCTCGACGTACTCGGCCCACTTGATCCGGCACTCGCACGCCAGGTCCGGCCGGCCGAGGGCCTCGTACTTCAGCACCGCCTTCTCGAACACGCTGCCCCGCTGCGTCTTGTCCTTCTGGCTCGTCAGGATCGCGTCGAACAGCGACCAACTGAAGTCCGGCGAGCCGGCGAAGGCGGTGAGCGCCCGGTTCGCCAGGTTCACGGCGTCCGGCGGCTCGATCGTCTTGCCGTCCTTCGCGATGTCGGCCAGCTCCACCCACGCCCGCTCGCAGTGCGGGAAGATCTCGAACATTTTCTTCACGAACGCCAGCCGCTGCTTCGGCGGCATCTCCTTCTTCTCCTTCACGTAGGGGTACATCCGCATGAGCAGGTCGGCCTGCCGGGCGTGCTGCGGGGCGACGCCGATGGTCACCAGCCGCCGCTCCAGGTCGCGGTCGGTCGTCTCCCGGCCGGACTTCGGGTCCTCCAGCGTGCCGACGTAGAACTGGTCGCCGAAGTACCGCCCCTCGGAAAGCAGCGCGAACTCGATCTTGTCCTTCGTGACGGCCTTGAGTTCGACCCACATGACCCAGGCGTGCAGCCCGCCGCTGTTCCCCTCGCCGCGGACGTACTCCGCGGGCACGGCGATGCTCTTCGCGACCCGCGCGGCGAAGTCGGCCTGCATGGCGCACACGCCGCCGTACTTCTTGATCCCCTCCAGCGTGTAGTCCTGGTCCGTGAGCCGGCAGTCCCCCTTGCCGCCGCCGTTCCTTTGTTCCGTGCGGAGCATCTCCTTGTCGTAGACGATCTCCTTGTACACGCCGCCGATGCCGGCCCGCTTCTTGATGTAGTTCTTGACGGCCCAGTCCCGCTCGCCGACCGGGGTGCGGTTGTTGACCATGTGAACGAGGAACTCCCACGGCAGGTTCTGCACCACGCCCTTGAGTTCCCCCTCGCGGGAGAGGAGGTACTGGTAGTTCTCCTTCCAGCCGACGGTCAGCGGGTCGGTCGGCAGGGTGCTCCGCGTCCGCCGGGCGTGGCCGCGGTAGTCGTACACGGCCTTCGGGTCGTCCCACACGACGCAGACGGCGACCGCCAGTTCCGCGTGCGCCTTCAGCTTGTCCGGGCCGAGCTTGTACAGCTCGCGGAAAAGCTTCAGCGCCTCCTCGAACTGATCGACCTCCGGGTCGAGGGCGCAGAACAGCGTCTCGCGGAGGTCCGGGTTGTCCTTGAGGAACTTCGTGATGGCGTCGAAGTCGTCGCCGAACCCGGCCTTGAGGTCGGCGGCGTACTTCTTCTCGAAGTAGTCGGCCATGACCGCCCGCACGGCCTTGTACTGCCCCTTCACGAGCAGCTTGTCCGTGGCGAGGGCGTCCACGAAGAGTTGTTCCGGGTCGGCCTGAGCCGCGAGCGGCGAAACAAGCGCGAGGCAAGCGACGGCCAACAGGGAGAGGCGGGCCAAGGACACGGCGGGTTCTCCGGGGGAGTCGAAGGCAGCATTATATCTGACGTGATGAATGGGCGGCAGGTTGCATCCGGCCCAGGTTTTTAGCCCCGTGAACGGGGCTGAAAACCGGCCTCACCCCACCCGCCACCGCTTCACCTGGTCCTCGTCCAGCTCCACGCCGAGGCCCGGCCCGTCGGGGACCCGCGCGTACGGCGGGCCGAGGTCGAGCGGCTTCGTAATCAAGTCCGCCTCGTGGTAGAACGGGCCGATCGTGTCGGCCGGGAACGCGTCCGTGTCCACCTCCGGGAACGCGGCCGCGACGTGCAGCATCGCGGCCGTGCCGACGCCGAGTTCCAGGTTGCTGCCGATGGTACACCGCACCCCGGCCGCCTTCGCCAAGGCCACGATCTCGGCCGTCGCCGCGATCCCGCCGTGCTTGCCGGGGTAGACGCTGAAGACGTCCGCCGCCCGGTGCAGCGACAACTGCCATGCGTCCTGGAGCGTGAACACACTTTCGTCGGCCATGATCGGGGCCGGCGTGTCGCGGCGGAGTTCCGCCAGCGCGACCGGGTCGCCGGCCGGGATCGGCTGCTCCGCGAGCAAGAGGTTCGCGTCCGCGAGCTGCCGCAGGCAGTGCCGGGCCTGCTGGATCGTCCAGCCGCAGTTCGCGTCGATGGTGACGGGCACGTCCGGCCCCGCGACCTCCCGGACCGCCCGCACGCGGGCCACGTCCGTCTCCGGGTCGAGGCCGACCTTCACCTTTACGCACGACACGCCGAGTTTCAGGTGGTCCTCGGCCATCTTCCGGGAGCCGGGCACGTCCCGTGCCCAGACGACGAGCTTGATCCGCACGCGGTCGCGGACCTTGCCGCCGAGCAGTTGGTAGACCGGCAGCCCGACGGCCTTGCCGAAGGCGTCCCACGCGGCCATCTCGACGGCCGCCTTCGTGAACGGGTTGAGCTTGATGATGAAGTCCATCGCCCGGCGGACGGCCGTGATGTCGCGGGCGTCCAGCCCCTTGACGGCCGGCTCGATGTACTCGCGGACGGCGGCGACGGTCCCGGCCTGCGTCTCGCCGGACCAGAGGCCGCTGATGGTGGCCTCGCCGAGGCCGACGACGCCGGCGTCGGTGTGCAGCTTGACGAGGACGTAGGGCGACGTGGCGTGCTCGCCGTGGGCCGTCTTCGCGGTCAGCCCCGTCTTGAGCGGCACGCACACCGGGATCGGCTCGACGCGGGTGATCTTCATGGGGCATCCTGGCGGGTGATCTTCATGGGGCATCCTGGACGGGAAACGCGGGAGGGATGTGGAGGATACCACGGGCGAGAAGAGAAGATAAGGGGAAAGTTGATCCGTGTGGGCTACTCGCCACATAACCGGCGAACGGCAGTATCAGAAAAATCTTTCGCAACCGACCTTGTGTTCCTTGAGAGCCATACTCGAGATGTGGACAAATGGGGACAACAGATGAAGCCGAAACCAATCCGGATGGCAGGGACAGCTACCTTTAATGCGTTCTCATACCTGCTGAACGGTTCATTCAGCTTACTTGAAACTGCCAAAGAGCACTCCCCAGGTTCAAATTACTGCCGTGTTTCAGCTGTACTATTTGCCGCGTTTGCTGTCGAGGCACATTTAGAAGCTATCCCAGAACTCGACTTGCGGTGTAGCCGCCTGATGTCGTAGCCTCTTGGCCTTCCCCGGCAGGAGGCCGACGAATGCCCCGAACCAAGCGGTCCGTGACCCCGCCCGACACCATCTGGGAGGTGCCCGATAGCCTGTGGCCGGTGCTCGAAGACATCCTGCACGAGTTCTACCCGCCGGCCCCGACCGGGCGGCCCCGGGCCGACTTCCGGCGGGTCCTGAACGGCATCATCTACCGCCTCCGGTCGAGTGTCCAATGGAACCGCCTGCCCACCGCGTTCGGGTCCGACTCGACCGTCCACCGGTGGTTCCAGCGGTTCGTGGCCGACGGGGTGTTCGAGCGGCTGTGGGCCGTGTTGGTCGGTGCGTGCGACGACCTGGGCGGGGTGGCGTGGGAATGGCAGTCGGCCGACACGGTCCTCAACAAGGCGCGGTTTGGGGGGACTTCGTCGGCAAGAACCCGACGGACCGGGGCAAGCCGGGCACCAAGCGGGGCGTGCTGACCGAGGGCGGGGGTGGACCGCCGGCGGCGCTCGTCGCCCCGGCCAACGCCCACGACAGCACCCTGATCGGCGGGGTCATCGAGGCGGTGGTGGTGGACCGCCCGCCGGTCGTGGAGCACCTGTGCCTGGACAAGGGGTTCGACACCCCGGCGGCCGAGGCGGCGGTGGTCGGGGCCGGGTACGAGCCGCACATCCGGCGGATCGGCGAGGAGACGAAGCCGACCGATCCGGCGACCGGGCACAAGCCGCGACGGTGGGTGGTGGAGCGGACCATCGGGCGGCTGAACAAGTGCCGGGCCCTCCTCGTGCGGTACGACAAGAAGGCCGAGAACTACCTTGGGCTCACCCAGTTGGCGTGTGCCCTGTTGTGGTGGCGGAAGCTCTGCAAACTGTGCAACGAACCAGTTCTGGGATAGCTTCTTAAACCACGTAGGACAGGATACGATATCATTCTGGGGAAACGTGGAGCGAAAGCCTTCCTGGCAAGACAAGATTACAATCCTTGCGGATCGGCTAAACTTTCAGCTTGATCGTGGAATCCAACCTTTTCAGACCCTGCAATGCATATTTAAGTTTCGCGACCGACTTGCCCACGGGAAGACGGAGACGGAGGAGAAAACTTACCTCTACAGTTCTCGAGCCGATGACGAAAGAAATACTGATCCGGATTCGCTTTCAACATACTGGAGCAACGACGCTGTGCAGTCCGTGCTCAACAACGTCGCTCAGTTTATTACCTTACTTCATAAAGCTGCTGGTTACCCGGATAGGTCCGTCCATACGATCGGGCATGGCAGTTTTGAAGAGCAACAACAAGAGTAAGTTTTTTCATCCTGGAAACCCCTGCATGACTTCCTTCGGCAGCGGCGCGTCGAAGTCGTCGGGCACGGTGAACGCCCCGGCCACCAGGCCGCACGGCCGCGGCATCGGCGGACTCGCGGGGACCGGTCGCAGCTCCGCGACCGGTCGGCCGTCGCGGACGACGAGCAGGCTTTCGCCAGCCTCGGCGCGGTTCATCTGTTCTAACGGGTCGTGTTGAAGGTCGGTCACGGTGATCGTGTTCATGACGCCCATGCTAACACATCCGTCCGCCGGTCACACCAGGAACGCCCGCAGCACGTTCGCCGTGATTCGCGAGACGTGCTCGTCCACCGGCAACGACGCCACGTAGTTGATCGACCCCGCCGAGAACACCCGACCGCCGCCCGGCACGTCGAACGTCCGCAGCTCCGCCCCGCCGTCGTCGGGGTTCGTGCCCTTCGCTAACAGCGTCGTCCCGGCGGGCGAACTCGCGGTCGCCTTGTCCGTCTCGTGGCCGGACGCGCCGCCGGGACACCGCATGTGCAGGCTCTTCTCGCCGAACAGGTCGCCGGCCTTCAGGCCCGTGCCGGCGAAGAACGGGTGGGCCGCGTCGAGCACCCGGTACGGCGCGCCGGTCATCGCGCCGGCCGGGGTGAACGCCACGCCGAGCAGGTTCGCCTCGGACTCGTGCGACCGGTGCAGCCGGCTGTCCTTGCCGCCCATGCCGGCCGGCCACAGGCTCGTCAGCCGGCCGTTGACGCACGACATCGCGTGGCCGGGGTGGAACACGACCTCGCAATTCAGCCCGTTGCCGCCGAGGTACACGAGGCGGCCGCCCTCCTCGAAGACCCACCGCTTCACCCGGTCGTACATGCGGACCGACCAGTACTCCGGGTGGACCGCGATCACCAGCACCCGGTACGCGGACAGGTCGAGCGTGCCGTCGTGTAGCTGCGTCTCGGCGTAGTAGTCGTGGGCGAAGCCGTGCTGCTCCAGCCAGCCGAGCAGCCGCCACTCGGCCGGGGCGAGGTGGCACGCCTGCCGGCCCTCGATCGGGTCGGTCCGCTTCTCGTCGAACGCGATGTCGTTGAACGGTTCCGGCCGGTCGAACGACAGCGGCGGGTAGGCGGCCGCGTTCCAGGTGAAGAACCCGGCGTCCGAGTAGCGTTTCAATTCTTGCCGGGAGTTGACCGTCGGCGTCGGCGGCAGCCCGTCGGCGTGGATGTAGTTGCTCCGGCCGCCGAACGAGTTGTACGCGTTCCAGGTGACGTTCGACGCCAGCACCGCCATCGCCGCGGTCGGCTTCGCCGGCGCGACGACCCACGGGAACGCGAACCGGCGGCCGGAGGTCGTGCTCGCGCGGAAGTAGTAGAGGCCCGACCGGTCCGGCCCGGCGACGTGCTGCGAGTGGACGGAGTTCGCGTACCCGACCTTGTTCCATTCCGCGCCGGTCTGCGTGAAGTCGCCGTCCGGGACGACCTGCATCGTCGCGCGGGGGCCGTGCTCGTCGTGCCAGCCGAGGGCCGTCACGAACTCGGGTTCCGCGCCGTACCGCCAGAGTTCGAGCTTGTACGGCTCGACGGAATGCACGCGGAACTCGGACTTCTCGCCGCTCCGCACCCACTTCGGCCAGGCGTACCCGACGAGCCCGTCGGACAGCAGCCGGAACTGGTGCGGCGTCGGCGACGGCACGAACGCCCGCGTGATCTTCGACCCGTACCCCGGCTTCTGCAGGACGACGCGGTACTCGCCGGGCGGCAGGTCGGCGTGGACCGCGCCGCTGGCGCGCGACCGCGCCTCCCACGACTCGCCGCGGGGGCTGACGAATTCGAGGACGACATCCGCGAGCGCGACGTACCGCTCGTCGCTGACGTAACCGATGAGCATTGGACCTCCGAGAGAAAGTTCACCCAGCGTCACCGAGGCGACCGAGAAAATCAACGGGCGAATGATTCTTCCCTTCGGGAATTCCGCGATCTACGATGGGGTGTCATCCCACCGTCGGAGGTTCACGCGTGCGGCCCGTCCTCGCTCTGCTCGTCACCTTGCTCGCCACCGCCATCGGTTCCGCGGCCGAACCTGGCACTAAAGGAACGATCGACTTCGTCCCGCTCGACGACGCCGGCACGCCGGAACGGTTCCGCCTCGGGAAGCACACGTTCCCGTTCGAGCTGCAACACAGGTACGACCTGCCGGTGAGCGGCGTGCGGGTGTCCGCGGTGCGGTTCCCGTCGCCGGTCGAGTCGCCGCACTCCGAGAACAACACCGTCCACTGCGAATACTTCGCGCCGATGGGGCAGGCCAACGTCCCGGCCGTGATCGTCCTGGACATCCTCGACGGGGCGCAGGTCGTTTCCCGCGGGGAGGCGATGTGGCTGGCGCAGCACGGCGTCGGGGCGCTCGTCGTGCAGATGGCGTACTACGGCCCGCGGCGGCCGACGAAGGAGCGGGTCCGGCTGCTCTCCCCGGACATCGAGCACTCGGTGAAGGCGATCACGCAGACGGTCCTCGACTGCCGCCGGGCGGCGGCATGGCTGGCAGCCCGGCCGGAGGTGAACGCGAAGAAGCTCGGCATCGTCGGCACGAGCCTCGGCAGCTTCGTCGGCGGCGTGACGGCGGCGGCCGAGCCGCGGCTGTCGTCCGCGTGCCTGCTGCTGGGCGGCGGAGACTTGGTGGAAGCGTTCTACAACCACCCGAAGGCGGCCCCGTTCAAGGCCGTCAACGAGTTCCTCGGCGGCAGCACGGCCCGGCTGAAGACGCTGATCGAGCCGGTGGACCCGATTACGTATGCGAATCTGTTGAAGCCGAAGCACCTGCTCTTGATCGGCGCGAGCCGGGACGACGTGGTCCCGCCGGCGGCGATGACGAAGTTGTGGGAGGCGACCGGTCGACCGAAGATCGTGTGGCTGGACGCCACCCACGTCGGAGCGGCCGCCTATGTCTTCCCGGCGATGGCCGCGGTGGTGAAACATTTGAAGGATTAACGGCCGCGGATTGGCACGACACTTCTCGGTCCGCGGCCCGGCCGTTGGCTCGAAATCTGCTGGAAAATGGCTATCGCCCGGCGGGCCGCGCACGGCCCACGGTTTCTCATTTCCAGAAGGAGGTAAAGCCATGAACTACAAGCACATCCTGCTCGTCGGGGGTCTGCTCCTGGCGACCAGCATGACGGCCGACGCGCAACGCCGCGGGTGGTCCCGCGGGGGGAACTTCGGCGGCGTCAGCTTCGGGGTCGGCGTCGGGCCGTCTTGGGGGAACAACAACTTCGGGTACGGCCGGGGGTTCAACAACTTCGGGTACAGCCCTTACGGGTACAACAACTTCGGGTACGGTCGGGGCCTTAGCTTCGGCGTCGGCAACTCGCCGTACTACTACGGCGGCAGCCCGTACTACGGCGGGTCGTATTACGGCCAGTCGTACTACAACACCCCGTCGTACTACAACACGCCGACCTACTCCTACAGCACCCCCACTTACTCCTACTCCACGCCGGGCACGACCTACGCGACGCCGCAGTACGTCACGCCGGCGACGTACACGCTCCCGGCCGGGTCGGAGTGGGGGCTGAAGATCACCGAGCTGCCCGCGGGCAACGCGAAGACCGCCGGGCTGGAGATGGGCGACGTGATTCTCAAGGCGGACGGCAAGCGGACGCAGACGTTCGACGACCTCCGCAACGCGCTCACGGCCACGAGCAAGAAGGTGGTGGAGATCGAGTACGTCGATGCCGCCAGCGGCCGGACGCAGGTGCAGAACGTCGCGGTGAACAACACCAAGATCGGCGTCACCGTCGAGGAGACGCCGGTGACGATTAAGTAACGACCGACTGTTCCCCGGAAGCCGAGGTGCTGGAAGCGGGCCTCGGCTTCTTCGTTTTTGCCCCCCCCGCGGTGGCCGGCCGCGGGCGCGGTCGTACCGTGGTGGGTAGTCCGCGCCCGAACCCTCCCCGACGGACACCGGCCATGCCGCGCCTCGTCAGTTTGGTTGTAGCCCTCACGCTCGTGGGTGCCGCCCGCGCCGCCGACCCGCCGCGGCCGAACGTGCTGCTCGTCCTCGCGGACGACCTCGGGTTCGCCGACATCGGCTGCTACGGCGGCGAGATCGCCACCCCGAACCTCGACGCGCTCGCGGCGAACGGCCTGCGGTTCCGGCAGTTCTACAACGGCACGCGGTGCTGCCCCAGCCGGGCGAGCCTGATGACCGGCCTCTACCCGCACCAGGCCGGCGTCGGGAACATGAACAACCAGACGGCCGCCCCCGGCTACCGCGGCTATCCGCAGCCGAACACCGTCACCATCGCCGAGGTGCTGCGATCCGCCGGCTACCACACGTCGATGGTCGGAAAGTGGCACCTGAGCGCCGGGCCGAAGACACCGCGGCCGACGGACCGCGGGTTCGACGAGTTCTACGGGATGGTCGGCGGGTTCAACTCGTTCTTCCAGGAAGACCCGTTCTACACCCGCCTGCCCGCCGACCGGACGAAGCGGCCCTACGCGAAGGGCGCGTTCTACAGCACCGACGCATTCGGCGACTACTCGCTCGACTTCCTGGCACTCGCCCGGCGGCAGAAGAAGCCGTTCTTCCAGTACCTCGCGTTCAACGCCCCGCACTTCCCGCTGCACGCGAAGGCCGAGGACATCGCGAAGTACGCCGACACGTACACGAAGGGCTGGGACCAGCTCCGCGAGGCCCGGCTGAAGAAGCAGGTCGAGATCGGGCTGTTCCCGACTGGGACGCCACTCTCGCCGCGGTCCGGGTTCACGACGCGGCAGGACTTCCTTCGCAAGGGGGAGAACCCGGCGTGGGACACGCTCCCGGCCGACCGCCGCGCCGACCTCGCCCGGCGGATGGCCGTGTTCGCCGCGATGGTCGATCGCATGGACCGCACGATCGGCCGCGTCGTCGAAGATTTGAAGACGCACGGCGAGCTGGACAACACGCTGATTCTGTTCCTGTCCGACAACGGGGCGTGCGCCGAGTGGGACCCGTTCGGGTTCGACGAGAGCAGCGGGCCGAAGAACGTGCTGCACGCCGGCGAGAGGCTGGCCGCGATGGGCGGGCCGGGGACGTACCACAGCTACGGCAGCGGGTGGGCGAACGCCGGCGGTACGCCGTTCCGGATGTACAAGCACTACTGCCACGAGGGCGGCATCCGCACGCCGTTCATCGCACACTGGCCGAAGGGCATCGCGGCGAAGAACGAGTACCGCGACCAGCCGGGTCACCTGATCGACGTGATGGCGACGTGCGTGGACCTGTGCGGGGCGAAGTACCCGGCCGAGTTCAACGGCCACGCGATCACGCCGGCGGAGGGAACGAGCCTGGCCCCGGCGTTCGCGAACAAGCCGCTGCCGCGGGAGCAGTTGGCGTGGGAACACGAGCGGAACCGGGCGATCCGCGTCGGGAAATGGAAACTCGTGGCGAAGTCCGGGGTTGAATGGGAACTGTTCGACATCGAGGCCGACCCGGTGGAACTGACGAACCTCGCGGCGACGATGCCGGACAAGGTGGCCGAGTTGTCCGCGAAGTGGGACGCGTGGGCTAAGCGCGTCCAGGTCGTCCCGCGGCCGGGGGAGAAATAGAACCATGTTTCGTGTAATCGTGTTGCTCGCACTCCTCCTCACCGCCCCCGGCGTCGCCGCCGCGCCGCCGCACGTCGTGCTGTTCCTCGCGGACGACCTGAGCCTCGCCGACTGCTCGCCCTACGGCGGGAAGGAGGTGCCCACCCCGAACATGGCCCGGCTCGCCGCGGCCGGGAAGACGTTCACGCACGCGTTCGTCGCGTCGCCGAGCTGCGCCCCCAGCCGGGCGGCGCTGCTCACCGGCCTCGACCCGATGCGGAACGGGGCGATGCTCAACCACAGCCGGCCGAAGGCCGCCCTCAAGAAGTGGCCGGCCTACTTTAAGGGCCTCGGGTACGAGGTCGTCGCCATCGGGAAGGTGGCCCACTACGCGCAGGTCACCGAGTACGGGTTCGACCACGCCAGCCACTTCAAGTACCACGAGGACGCCTGCATCCCAGAAGCGGTGAAGTGGCTCGCGGCCCGGAAGGGGGACAGGCCGTTGTGCCTCGTCGTCGGCACGAACTGGCCGCACGTCCCGTGGCCGAAGGACGCGAGGGCTGCGCCTTCGGTCCCGCCGGCGCTCGTGGACACGCCGGAAACCCGCACCGCCCGCGGCCGCTACCTCGCGGCCGTCGCGAACGCCGACCGCGACCTCGGCCTCGTGTACGACGCCGCGGCGAGGCACCTCGGCCCGGACGTGCTGTTCGCGTTCACCAGCGACCACGGGTCGCAGTTCCCGTTCGGGAAGTGGAACTGCTACGACGCCGGCGTCCGCACGCCGCTCGTCGTCGCGTGGCCGGGCAAGGTGAAGCCGAACACCACGACGGCCGCGATGGTGGGCTGGATCGACCTGCTGCCGACGCTCGTGGCCGCGTGCGGCGGGGCCGAGCCGAAGGACATCAGCGGCGAGTCGTTCCTTGGCGTGTTGGAGGGGAAGGCGGACAAGCTCCGGGACAAGGTGTTCCTCACGCACAGCGGCGACGGGAAGATGAACCGCTACCCGATCCGCGCCGTCCGCACGGTCGGTTGGAAGTACGTCCGTAACCTCGACCCGACGGCCGAGCACCACACACACGTGGACAAGGGGAACGAGGGGGCCGACGGCCGCCTCTACTTCGACTCGTGGGTGTCGAAGGCGAAGGCCGACCCCGCGGCCGCGGCGGTCGTGAAGCGGTACCACACCCGCCCGGCGGAGGAGCTGTTCGACCTGACGGCCGACCCGACGGAGCAGAAGAACCTCGCCGCCGACCCGGTTCACGCCGAACGACTGAAGCAACTGCGGGCCGACCTCGATGCCTGGATGAAGGCCAACGGCGACGCCGGCCTCGCGACTGAGAAGGCCCTCCCGGACCCCCGCCCCAACGCGAAGTGAGGAACCCCGTGCGTACCCTCTCCCTCCTGTTACTGTTCGCCGCCGCGGCGACGGCCGCCGAGCCGGCGAAGAAGCCGAACGTCGTGTTCATCCTCGCCGACGACCTCGGCTGGACCGACCTCGGCTGCCAGGGGTCGAAGTTCTACAAGACGCCGAACATCGATAAACTCGCGGCCAGCGGCCTGCGGTTCACGAACGGCTATACCTGCGGCCCGAACTGTCAGCCGACCCGCGCCGCGCTGCTCACCGGGCAGTACGGCCCCCGCACCGGCGTCTACACCGTCGGCGGCATCGACCGGTTCGACTGGAAGGCCCGCCCGCTGCGGCCGGTGGACAACGTCACAAAGCTGCCGCTCGACCGCAAGACGATCGCCGACGTAATGAAGGCCGCCGGGTACGCGACCGCCATGTTCGGCAAGTGGCACCTCGGCGAGGACGCGCAGCACCACCCGGCGAAGCGCGGGTTCGACGAGGCGATCGCCTCGGCCGGCAAGCACTTCGACTTCGCCACGAACCCGAAGGTGGACTACCCGAAGGGGACGTACCTCGCGGACTTCCTGACGGACAAGGCCGTCGGGTTCATCGAGCGGAACAAGGACAAGCCGTTCTTCCTGTACCTGCCGCACTTCGGCGTCCACTCACCGCACCAGGCGAAGCCGGAGTGGGTCGCGAAGTTCAAGGACGCGGCGACGGCCGGCGGGCACGTCAACCCGACCTACGCGGCGATGATCGCGAGCGTGGACGAAAGCGTCGGCCGGGTGCTGGCGAAGCTCGACGAGTTGAAGCTGGCCGAGAACACGGTCGTCATTTTCAGCAGCGACAACGGCGGCGTCGGCGGGTACGTCCGCGAGGGCGTGAAGAAGGCCGGGGATGTGACGGACAACGCCCCGCTGCGGTCCGGCAAGGGGTCGCTGTACGAGGGCGGCGTCCGCGTGCCGTGGGTGGTGCGGTGGCCGGGGAAGGTGACGCCCGGCGTGTCGGACGTGCCGGTCATCAGCGTCGATCTGCTGCCGACGCTGCTGGAACTGTCGGGCGGCGCGGCCCCGGCGAACCAGCCGCTCGACGGCGCGAGCCTCCTGCCGTGCTGGACCGGGAAGGCCGGGCCGGAGCGAGACTTGTTCTGGCACTTCCCCGGCTACCTGGGGGCGGGGCAAGGCTCGTGGCGGACGACGCCGGCGGGGGCGATCCGGTCCGGCGACTGGAAGCTGATCGAGTTCTTCGAGGACGGCCGCAAGGAGCTGTACGACCTCCGCGCCGACGTGTCGCAGAAGACGAACCTCGCGGAGAAGGAGCCAGAGAAGGCGGCGGCGCTGCACGCGAAGCTGGTGGCGTGGCGGAAGGCCGTGTCCGCGCCCATGCCGACGATGAACGGGAAAAAGAACTGACTTCCGAAGTCCGGCTTCGACTTCGGAAGTCGAACGGGGCCGGCGGCGACGGGATGTGAGGAACGCCCCCGCGACTATCGACTTCCGAAGTCGAAGCCGGACTTCGGAAGTCTGGGTTTTTCCCCCGGAGTTCTCCCCCATGTTCCGCCTCTCCCTCCTCGCCCTCGCGCTGCTCGCCGGCCCGGCCGCGGCCCGGCCGAACGTCGTTTGGATCGTCGTGGACGACATGTCCGCGCACTTCGGCTGCTACGGCGAGAAACTGATCCGCACGCCGCACGTGGACCGGCTCGCGGCCGAGGGGACGCTGTTCCGGAAGGCGTTCACCACCGCCCCCGTCTGCTCGCCGTGCCGGTCGGCGCTCGTCACCGGCTGCTACCAGACGACCATCGGCGCGCACCACCACCGCAGCGGCCGCGGCCAGCCGATCGCGCTCCCGGCGGGCGTCACGCCGGTCCCGGCGCTGTTCCAGAAGGCCGGGTACTTCACCTGCATCGGCGGGCACAACGCGAAGGGGAAGGCCCTCGGCAAGACGGACTACAACTTCGCGTGGGACAGGGCGATGTACGACGGCAACGACTGGGCCGGGCGGAAGCCGGGGCAGCCGTTCTTCATGCAGGTGCAGCTCCACGGCGGGAAACACCGCGGGCAGGGGCCGAACAAGAACTGGCAGGGCCGCGTCCAGCGGGAACTCGGCTCGAACACGAAGCCGGACGCCGTGACGCTGCCGCCGTACTACCCCCGCGACCCGGTGATCCTCCAGGATTGGGCCGACTACCTCGACTGCTGCCGCTACACGGACAAAGAGGTCGGCGACGTGCTCGCCCGGCTGGAGAAGGAGAAGCTGCTCGACGAGACGGTCATCTTCTTCATGACCGATCACGGTATCAGCCACGCCCGCGGCAAGCAGTTCCTGTACGACGAAGGGACGCACATCCCGTTTGTCGTCCGCGGGCCGGGGATCGGGAAGGGCGTCGTTCGCGACGATTTGATCGAACACATCGACATGACGGCCGCGTCGCTCGCGCTGGCCGGGATCGAGATTCCCAAGTGGATGCAGGGCCGCGACGTGCTGGCGAAGGACTACGCGAAGCGGGACGCGGTGTTCTCGGCCCGCGACCGGTGCGACGAGACCATGGACCGCATCCGCAGCGTCCGCACGGACCGCTTCAAATACATCCGGAACTACCTCAACCAGCGGCCGCTGCTCCAGCCGTGCCGGTACAAGGACGAGAAGGCCGTCGTGAAGACCCTCCGCGACCTACACGGGGCGAAGAAACTCGACGCGCTGACGGAGAAGCTGCTGTTCGCCGAGACGCGGCCGGCGGAGGAACTCTACGACCTGGCCGCCGACCCGCACGAGCTGACGAACCTCGTCGCCGACCCGGCGCACGCGACGACCCTCGCGGCGTTGCGGAAGAAGCTCGCCGACTGGGAGGAAGCCACCGGCGACAAGGGCCGCACGCCGGAGCCGATGGAGCGGTACGACGCGGAGATGAAGGTCTACCTCGGCGGTGCAAAGAAGGGGAACGAGGAACTTCAACGGAACATCGACCTCAACAGGAAGTGGGCGAAGGAGGGGAAGTGATGCCGCGCTTACTACTGATCGCGTTCGTCCTGGCGGCATTGCCGGCCGCGGCCGCCGAGCCGGGGAAGAAGCTGAACGTGCTGTTCATCCTGTCGGACGACATGCGGCCGGACCTCGGGTGCTACGGCCACCCGGCGGTGAAGTCGCCGAACCTCGACGCGCTGGCGAAGGCCGGCGTGCGGTTCGACCGGGCGTACTGCCAGTACCCGCTGTGCAACCCCAGCCGCAGCTCCATGCTCACCGGCCGGCTGCCGACCGCGACCGGCGTTCTGGACAACACCGCGAGCGTCCGCCAGTTGCACCCGGACTGGGTGACGTTGCCGGAACACTTCAAGAAGAACGGGTACGTCAGCCTGCGGACCGGGAAAATCTTCCACGGCGGGATCGACGACCCGCAGTCGTGGTCGGAAGGGGCGGAGCCGCCGCGGAACGCGCCGCCGGCGAAGGTGGACCCGAAGGAGCGGGCGAAGCAGTCCGACCGAATCGTGAAGTTGACCGGCGACGGCGAGAGCCACGGGGACTTCAAGACCGCGGACCGGGCCGTGCAGTTCCTCCAGCAGAACAAGGACAAGCCGTTCTTCCTGGCGTGCGGGTTCACGAAGCCGCACAGCCCGCCGACCGCGCCGGGCAAGTACTTCGATCTGTACGACGTGAAGGCGGTCCCGCTCCCGAGGACGTTCGCGGCGAAGCCGACGCTGCCGGACGGGTTCCCGAAGCCGGCGCTGACGCCCAACGGCGACCTGTTCATCCAGCGGGACGCGACCGACGCCGAGGCGAAGGAGGTCATCCGCGCGTATTGGTCCAGCGTCTCGTGGACGGACTGGAACGTCGGCCGGGTGCTGGGGGAGCTGGACAGGCTCGGCCTGCGGCAGAACACGGTGATCGTGTTCTGGGGCGACCACGGCTACCACCTCGGCGAGAAGGGGAAGTGGTCCAAGCACGGGTCGCTGTTCGAGGTCGGCACGCGGGTCCCGCTGATCGTGGCCGCGCCGAACATGAAGGCGAACGGGCAGGCCGTGACGCCGCCGGTGCAGTCGCTGGACATTTACCCGACGCTGTGCGAGCTGTGCGGCCTGACGCCCCCGGCCGGGCTGCACGGGCACAGCCTGACGCCGCTGTTGGCGGACCCGAAGGCGGCGTGGGACCACCCGGCGTACACGGTGGCCGGGAACGCGAAGAACCTGGGCGTGTCGGTCCGGACGGCGACGCACCGCTACGCCGAGTGGAACGGCGGGGCGAACGGCGCGATGCTGTTCGACGCGGCCGCCGACCCGGACGAGCAGACGAACCTCGCCGCCGACGCGAAGGCGGCGGCCGTGCGGGAGAAGCTGGCGGACCTGGCCCGCGCCGCGGCGAAGTTGAAGTGACCCGCCCTACGAGCGAACCGCCACCCTCACGGACCCCCCTCATGCTCCGCTCTCTCCTTTTGCTCGCCCTCTTCGCCGCACCGCTCCCGGCCGCCGACCGGCCGAACGTCGTCGTCGTCCTCATGGACGACTTCGGCTGGGGCGACCCGTCGTGCTACGGCAACACGATGGTGAAGACGCCGAACATCGACCGCCTCGCGGCCGAGGGCGTACGGTTCACGCAGGGGTACGTCGCCGCCCCCATCTGCTCGCCGTCGCGGTGCGGCCTCATCACCGGCCAGTTCCCCGCCCGGTGGAAGATCACCAGCTTCCTGCAAACCAAAGCCGGGAACGCCGCGTGCGAGATGGCCGACTTCCTCGACCCCCGCGCCCCGTCGCTGCCGCGGATGCTGAAGGACGCCGGGTACGCGACCGCGCACGTCGGGAAGTGGCACCTCGGCGGCGGCCGGGACGTGACGAACGCCCCCCCGTTCAAGGAGTACGGCTACGCCCTCGGCCTCGGAACTTACGAAAGCCCCGAACCGGCCGCGCCGCTCGGGCTCAAGACGACGCCCTGGGGGCCGCAGGACAAGCTCGAACCGCAGCAGGTCCCCCGCCACGAGCGGACGAAGTGGATGGTCGATCAGACGCTCGACTTCCTGAAGAAGAACGCCGGGACGCCGTGCTTCGTCAACCTCTGGCTGGACGACACGCACACGCCGTTCGTGCCGTCGGAAGCGCAGATCAAGGCCGTAAAGGCCGTGGGCGAGGGCGACCAGAAGACGCGGTACAAGGCGGTCCTCGCCACCGCGGACCAACAGATCGGCCGGCTGCTCGACGGGCTGAAGGGGACGAACACGCTGGTCCTATTCCTCGGCGACAACGGCGCGTCGCCGCCGTTCGAGCGGGAGCGGGTCGGGGGCTTGCGCGGGCAGAAGCTCAGCCTGTACGAGGGCGGCGTCCGCGTGCCGTTCGTCGCGTGGTGGCCGGCGGCCGTGAAGGGTGGCGTCACGAACGAGAAGACTGTCATCGCGTCCGTCGATTTCGTCCCGACGCTGGCCGCCGTCTGCGGCGCGAAGCTCCCGGCCGGGTACGCCCCGGACGGCGAGGACATGACGGCCGCACTCAAAGGCGAAACCCCGACCCGCACGAAGCCGCTGTTCTGGGAGTACGGCCGCAACACGACGTCGTTCGCCTTCCCGAGGGACGCGAAGCACCGTAGCCCGAACGTGGCGGTCCGGGACGGCGACTGGAAGCTGCTCGTCAACGCCGACGGCACGGGCGCGGAACTCTACGACCTCAAGGCCGACGCGAAGGAAACCAAAAACGTCGCCGCCGACCACCCGGCCGAGGCGACGAAGCTGACCGCCGCCGCCCTCGAATGGAGGAAGTCTCTCCCATGACCCGCCTGCTGTTGACGATTTTCCTGCTCGCACTCGGAACGTCGGTGACCGCCGCGCCGAAGCCGAACGTGCTGCTGATCCTCGCGGACGACCTCGGGTTCTCGGACCTCGGTTGCTACGGCGGCGAGATCGACACGCCGAACCTGGACGCGCTCGCGAACAACGGCCTGCGGTTCACCCGGTTCTACAATACCGCCCGCTGCTGGCCGACCCGCGGCGCGATCCTCACCGGGTACTACGCGCAGCAGATCCGCCGCGACGCCGTGCCGGGCGTGCCGAGCGGCAACCGCGGTGTCCGCCCGATGTGGGCGAAGCTGCTGCCGGACCTCATCAAGCCGCACGGCTACCGGTCGTACCACTCCGGCAAGTGGCACATCGACGGCCTACCTCTCGCGAACGGGTTCGAGCGGTCGTACAGCCTCAACGACCACGACCGGCACTTCGCGCCGAAGAACCACACGCTCGACGACAAGAAGCTGCCCGCCGCCGAGCCGAATGGCAGCTACTACTCCAGCACGGCCATCGCGAACCACGCCCTCGGGCAGTTGCAAGACCACCTCACGGCCCACGCCGACGAGCCGTTCTTCGCGTTCGTGGCGTTCACCGCCCCGCACTTCCCGGTGCAGGCCCCGGCCGAGGACATCGCGAAGTACAAGAAGAAGTACCTCGCCGGGTGGGACGCCCTGCGGGACGAACGGTGGAAGCGGATGAAGGACTTGGCCCTCGGCGATTCGCTCCCGCCGGTCGAGCGGGACGTGGGGCCGCCGTATGCGTTCCCGGACGCGATCAAGAAGCTCGGCCCGAACGAGGTGAACCGGCCGCTGCCGTGGGCCGACCTGACGCCGGAGCAGCAGAAGTTCCAGGCGGACAAGATGGCCGTCCACGCGGCGATGGTGGACCGCATGGACCGCGAGATCGGCCGCGTCCTCGCCGTGCTGAAGGCCGCGAAGAAGCTGGACGACACGCTCGTCGTGTTCCTGTCGGACAACGGGGCGAGCGCCGAGATGATGGTCCGCGGCGACGGCCACGATCCGCACGCGGAATGCGGGACCGGGGCGACGTTCCTGAGCATCGGGCCGGGGTGGTCGGGCCTGTGCAACGCGCCGTTCCGCCGGCACAAGACGTGGGTTCACGAGGGCGGCATCCACACGCCGTTCGTCGCCCACTGGCCGGCCGGCATCGCCGCGAAAGGGGAACTGCGGGCCACGCCCGGCCACGTCATCGACTTCGTGCCGACGGTGCTGGAACTGGCAACGGGGAAGGCGACGCCACCGGCCAACGCCCCGCCGTTCGCCGGCCGCAGCCTCGTCTCCGCGTTCGCGAGGGACGTGGCCGTCGAGCGCGACTCGCTGTGGTGGCAGCACGAGGGGAACCGCGCGCTCCGCGTCGGCGACTGGAAGATCGTCGCCGCCGGGAAGGACGCCGCGTGGGAGCTGTACGACCTGAAGGCCGACCCGACGGAAGGGAACGACCTGGCGAAGGCGAAGCCGGAGAAGCTCCGCGAGCTGGCCGCGCTGTGGGAGAAGCAGACGGCCGCCCACGTCGCACTGGCGAAGCGCGACGTGCCGGCGAAGAATCCGTGAGCTGATTTGTAGGGCGGGTCTAGGCTTTGCGCCGACCCGCCGGGGCTGCCGGGCGCGACGGCGGGTCGGCGCAAAGCCTTGACCCGCCCTACGGGATTGCCGGGTCGCCCGCGTCGCGGTGACGAAGAAGCCGTAACGGACCGCCTAGCTGCCGACAACTTCCTTCTCGAAGATCAGCTCGAAGTACGACGCCATGCCGTAGGCCGCGAGGCCCGGCGCGAAGATTTGCACCAGCCGCCAGCCCTGCTTGGCGTGGTCGTGGACCACGTCCTGGTACGACTCCCGCGCGGCCGCCGACGGGACGCCGCTGCCGGTCAGCATCGCGGAACTCTGCTCCAGCCGGACGAACAGGTACTCGTAACGGGCGCTCATAAACCCCTCCCGGTTGGTGGAAGAATCACGTCGGCTTTATCGCCCCACGGTCGGCGGCGGCGGTCGAGTACGTCGGGTCGGCCTCGGCCCACGTCACGTCCGTGGACGGGCCGTAGATCGCCGGCACGAACGCCGCCCCGCCCAGCCGCAGCCATGCCTGCACTTGCGTCCGGTGGTGGCAGGTGTGCAGCACCCGCCGCCAGAACGTCCACACCCGCTGCCGCCGCAGGCCGCCGAAGAACGGCATCTCGCCGAGCCACCAGTCCGCCGACGCCGCCGCGAACTGCGGCAGCCGCAGCTTCGCCAGCCACACGTACTTCTCGACGTACGCCCCCACCGGCGGTTTCTCCCCGATCGGCAGCAATTGATCGACCGCCGGCTCCTGCGTGCCGACGAACTGCGCGAAGAACCGCCGCTCCGAGAGCAACTGGTGGACGAGGATCGTGCGGACCGGGTTGCACTTCTCGTGCGGCCGGTAGTCGAGCAGGTCGTCCGGGATCGACCGCCACATCCCGGCCGTCTTGTTCGTCTCGCTCGCGTAGGTGTCGAGCAAGTGCTGGAACGCCGGGTCCGCCGCCGCCGGCACGTCCGCGTCCGGGATGGCCGTCCAGTCGTAGTGCATCGCGTACTCCTTCAACCCTTCCGCCGAACGCCTTGGGGCGGCGGAAGCGGCAGCGCGTCCGGGCAGTCCGGGAGCAACTGCCGGAGCTTCGTCCGGTCGCCGCGGACGCCCTCGCCGTCGATGAACGTCCACGTCGCGCCGCCGTCGGCCGACTCGCCGATCAGGTAGGACGGCTTGTCATACACGGCCCCGCCCGGCCCGGTCATGTCCATGTCGAACGGCACGACCGCGTACACCCGGCCGCCCGCCGCGACGAGGTCCGACGGCTCGGCGAGGATAATTTCCTTGATGCTGAAGCCCTGGCCCCTCATCTTTTCCATGGCCGCGGCCAACTGTTCCTTAAACCGTGCCTTCCCGCCGAGGCCGTTGACGACGGCCGCGTGCGTCAGGTCGGCCATCCGGTCGTGGTCCGCCTCCAGCATGGCCCGCCGGACCTCGCCGGCCTGGGCCGTCAGCGCCTGCCGGGCCTTCTCCTGCTCGGGCGGCTTGGCCGAGCAGCCGACCGCCAAGATGACGAACAGGCACGCAAATCGTCGTCTCATTCGGCTTCCTCAATTCGGGGACCGACGGCGGGCCGGTTTCATCGCGGCCCACTTCTTGTAGTCCTTGAACCGGAACTCGCCCTCGATCTCGACCTTCGTGGACGGCTTGCTGCCGTCGTAGTGGTTCACGTCCTTCGTCACGGCCGTCCAACGCACCTCGAACCGGTCGGCCGTCCGCGACACGATGGCGATCTTGTTCTTACGCAACGGCTCGTGCTCACAATAGTACATCAGCGACATGCACGAGTCCTCGGCGTCCGTCTTCGTGCCGGGGACCGAGAGCGTCCGGCCGACCAAGTTCGCCGCGTCCAGGGCCGGCAGCTGGACGCCGACCTCGGCGGTCGGGGCCATCCCCAGCTCGGCCGTGTCCGCACACCGCTTCGCCCGCTTGTCGTCGGCCACGGCCTCGAACCAGAGCGTCACGCCGCCGGCGTGCGACGCGATCGCGAACATGACGGCCTTCTTCAACCGGTACACCTCGTCGCCGTTGAACCGGCGGAGGACGAACCGGCCCCGCGGCCGCTTCTCGACGACCGGCGGGGGCACGGCCTTCGGGTGGTCCCACCGCCACTGCTCGAGCGGCTGGTACTGGAGGAAGCCCCACGCCCCGGCCCCCGGCTCCTGGAGTGCCTCGTCCGCCGGCCCCGGCGGGAGCGTGCCGATGCGGACGAAGTCGTCGGGCGGCGGGCCGAGCACCCACGCGGCGCACGGCCGGCCGCCCCAACTGTGGTGCGTGAGCGCCAGGTGCGTCCGCAGCGCCTTCGTCCGCGTGGTCGGGGCCTTCGGGCCGAACCAGGCGCAGCCGACGACCAGCCGCAGCCCGGAAGCGCTGACCAGCAGCACCCGGCAGGCGGTGAACCGGCCGTCCGCGAGCGGGACGGCGAACACGTCGCCGACCGCGGCCGGCGGGACGGGCGGGGCCTTTTTCTTCGCCATGCGATCCTCGGCCGGGTTAGTCGTAGGCCCCTTGCGGGTGGTCGCCGAGCCGCCGCGGCTCCGACCACCGTGCTTCGGACTTGCTCTGAACATCGACCCTTCCGCTCAGGACTTCCACCCGGCGTTTTGAAGGACGACCCGATACCCGTCGGGGTCCGCGAACGTCTTGCCGTGCCGGTCCCAGTACGGGTTGAACGCCGGGACCGGGGCGTACCCGGCCGCCCCCAGCCGGGCCACGGCCCGCTCCCACGCGGCGCGGTCCGGCAGGTAGAACACGAGCAGGTTGTCGTCGGTCGGGGCGCGGCCGACCGGGTGGCCGGCCGTGCGGGTGAACTCCAGGTGGTACGCGGCCCCGGCCCGGCCGAGCATCACGCCGTCGAACCCGTCGTGGTCCCGGAACTCGGAAAGAATGTCGAACCCCAACCCGTCGCGGTAGAACCGGACGACGGCGTCGAGGTCGTCGGTCGGCCGGGCGACCCGCAGGTGCGCCGCGGCCAGGTCGGGGAGGTTGTCCACGTCCGCCCTCACTTCACCGTCAGCGTTACCGACTTCGCCGCGTACTCCTTGCCGGTGCTCTCGCGGCGGGACAGCACCGTCAGCGGGTGCGTCATCGGCTTCACCCACGGCTCGGCGTAGATCACCACCTCCCGCGCCGAGTCACGTTCCGTCAGCAGGATGCCGTTCAGCCCGATGTTCATGACGCGGACGCCGTGCGGCAGCCCGCGGACGTCCAGCGGCACGCGGCCCTTGAAGTTGTTCCGCCGCTCCACGCTCACCTTGAACTTCGTTTCCTGGCCCGGCCGGATCGTCAACGACTCCGTGGACACGCTGGTCACCAGGTCGCCCGGCTCGACCAGCTTCGGCGTGCCGAGGCCGACCGTCTGCGTCACCGGCTTGCCGTCGATGGCCGCGGTCGCTTCGAGCTTCAGCTCGCCGGCCGGGGCGGGGGCGTCGGCGTCCGCGAACAGCGTGAACGTCGTCGTGACCTGTTCCGCCTCGATGAACGTCTCCGCGGCGCGGAACCCTTGCGGCACACCGACGAGCTTCAGTTGGATCGGCCCCTCGTACCCGTCGAGCCGCGTCGCCGTCACCGTGACGGGCAGGCCGTTCCCCTTCCACACGGCCGGGGCCTTCGGCGTCGCGTCGATGGTGAAGCCGGGCCGCGGCGGGCGGACGGTGAGGCGGTAGGCGTGGGCCGGGCCGCCGACGCCGCGGGAGTCGGTCACCCGCACCTGGTACGTGCCGTCGGCCGGCGGGTCGAACAGGAGCATCGCGTCCTTGCCGAAGCCGGGGCCGCCGTCGTCGTTGCGGTACGCGATCGGGAACACCGGCATCCCGTTCGGCGGGAACGTCGCCCCCGGCGGGTGGATTTCCACCTTGTACATCTCGTTGCCGAGGTAGTGGTGCGTCGGCGTGGTGCCGAGGTAGCCGAGCCGCTGGCCGCCGCGGGCCACGAACTGGCAGTCGTCGTCCGGCCCCTTCGGCAGGGCCGCGATCCGCATCAGCTCCGTGCCGCAGTACAGGTAGTCGTCCATCGCCAGCTCGTTCCACGACTCGAGCCGGATGCCGGAAATCGCGGAGTCGTTGTCGCGGAACGTGCTGCACGTCTTCGCCACGCACCGCAGCGTCGCCCGCTGCACCGGCTTGCCGGCCGCGTCCAGGATTTCGATGGCGGAGTCGAGCGGCGACCCGAGCCGTCGGGCGTGGACCTCGACGACCAGCCGCTCACCCTTCTTCGCGGGGAACTTCACCGTCTGCGCGTCGCCGGGCTTGGCGAGGATGCCGTCGGCGGTGGCGGGCAGCGACCGCAGCTCCGCGCCCGAATCGGTGACGACGACGGAGGGGAACTCGCCGACCACGACGTGAAGGTCGCCGACGACGGCCGGCATTGGCCGTTGGGTAAAGGACAATATGGCTTTGGCCGGAATCGGGGTTCCGATCAGATCGGACGGGTCGGATCGGGCCGGGGCTGTCAGACCATCGGGCGAGCCGAGGTTTACGCCGTCTACGTGGATAGTAACCTTCTTGCCCCGTTGAATGCCGAGCGGGAAGACGGACGTGATGACCGGCACGTCTCCCAAGTTTAACCGATAGGTCAGGTCCGGGCCGCCGCGGTACGTCTCGTCCCGCACGCCGACGGCGTACCGCCCGGCCTTCTGGATCACGTACCCGAGCGTGTCTTTCTCGCTCTCGGCGAGGACGCGGCCGTCGACGTCGGTGAGCGTCAGCCGCGGGTCGAGTTTGCCGTTCGGCGTGACGACCTGCACGCCGACCTGCTGCCCGGCGGTTGCGTCGAAGGCGAAGTAATCCGTGTCGCCGGCCCGGTCGATGCTGCCGAGGACCGTCGTGGGCAACGTCACGGCCATCGCGGTCCGGGCCGAGTCGGTGTTGCCCTTCTCCATGACCGGTTGGTGACGGTCGATTGCGAAGTTGACGGGGGCCGAATTCCCCGCCGGGGAAAGTACGCGGAGTTTCACGACCCCGGCGGCCGCGACCGCCGGAACGGTCACGTCCGCTTCCAGCCGGGTCGGACTCGTCGAGACGATTTTGGTTTCCAACTCGGTCGCGAAAGCGGCGGTCGCCGTGTCGAGATTCTGTCCGTCGATGACGACCCGGACCGTCTTGCCGCGGACGCCGGAGTCGGGCGTGACCTTGCTGACGGTCGGCTGCTTCGGCTTCGCCGGCAGGAACGCGGCCCCGGCCTTCCCACTCATCGGGTCGATGAACAAGCCGACGCCGTCGAACCGGCCGGCGGCGAGTTGCTTGCCGTCCGGCCGCAGCGCGAGGGCGTGGACCACGTCCGGTTGCTTCTCGAACACCTTCCGCTCGACCATCTTCGCCGCGTCCCACGCCTTCACGACCGCGTCCTCGCCGACGGTGTAGAGCGTGCCGCCGTCCGGGGCGTACCGCAGTTGCAACACGCCGCGGGCGTGGGCGAACACGGACGACTTCAGTGTGCCGCCGTCGGCGGTGGCGGCCCAGGTGCGGACGCTCTTGTCCACGCCGCCGGCGGCGAGCGCGGTGCCGTCCGGCGACCACGCGACGGCGTACACCCAGTCGGTCGGGTCTGAGAGCGTGTACAGCCGCTTGCCGGTGGCCGCGTCCCACACCTTCACCGCCCGGTCCGCCGACCCGGACGCGAGCAGCTTCCCCTGCGGGTGGAACGCGACCGAGTACACCGCGTCGCTGTGGTCCTGGAGCGTGAGCTTCGGCGCGTCGGGCCTCGCGGTGTCCCACAACTTAATGACACGGTCGTACCCGGCGGACGCGAGCGTGCCGCCGTCCGGCGAGAACGCGAGCGTGTAGATCGCGTCGCGGTGGGCGGCGACCTCCGCCGTCGGCTTAGGGTTGACGGCCTTGCCGAGGTCATACAGGCGGACGACGCCGGACTTGCCCGGCTCGCCAGCGGCGACGGCGAGCGTGCCGGCCTTCGAGAACGCGACGGCGGTGACGCGGCCGGCCTGCGGCAGCGTGGCGACGGCGTCGCCGGTCGCGGGATCGACGAGCGTGACGCTGCCATGCGTCCCGGCGGCGAGGAGTTGGCCGTCGGCGCGGTAGGCGAGCGCCGTCACCGGCGGGGCGGCGAGGGCGGGGGTGGTGAGGAAGAGTAGTGGGAGAATGATTCGGAACATGGGTTCTGGATTCTTGTGGGAGGGGCGAGAGCCACACGCACGATCGTGCGGGGGCTTTGGGGGCGTTGACTTCGCGCACTAGCGGTTGAACAGAAACTCCTGGCTGGTCAGCACGGCCCAGAACAGGTCCTCCACCGCCTCGCGGCGGTCGGCGTCCGTCTTCGCCTCGGCCAGCAGTGCCACGAGCTTCGCCCGCTCCGCGGCCGTCGGCTCGCGGGCCAGGGCCAGCTTGTACAGCCGCGCCACGACTTCTTCGTCCTTCTCCTTCACGAGCGCCGCGGCCCGCGACTTCGGGTCGCGGAGCTTGTCGTTGAGCGTATGGCCGTTGTTCAGGTGCAGCGCCTGCCGCACGCTGGAGTCGGTCGTCCGCTCGCACGAGCAGACCTGCAGCCGGTCGGCCCGGCCGAAGGCGTCGAGGAACCGGGAGATGAGCAGCGAGTCCGGCAACTGCATCGCCCGCGTGCCGGGCGGGAAGCTGGCGTCGTTCCGCTCGCCGCCCGTCGGGCCGAGGGAGAGCTTGTTGAACGGCGTCGGCACGCCGCTCACGTCGCTGTACGCGTCCAGCAGCACCTCGGCGCTCAGCCGCCGGACGAGGTAGCGCGAATAGAACCGGTCGTCGGCCGCGTTCGCCGGCAGCGGCTTCGACGACCGCTGGTAGGCCGCCGAGTTCAGGATCGTTCGCATCAGGTGCTTCACGTCGAAGTTGTGCGCGACGAAGTCCTTCGTCACGGCGTCGAACAGCTCCCGGTTGCTCGGCGGGTTCGACTCGCGGAGGTCGTCCTCCGCCTCGACCAGCCCGCGGCCGAGGTAGTTCTTCCAGACGCGGTTCACCAGCGCCTTCGCGAAGTACGGGTTGGCCGGGGCCGTGAGCCAGTCGGCGAAGTACTCGCGGCGGTCGGTCGGCGCGTCGAGCGGTAGCGGCGTGCCGTCGAGCGGGGCCGGGGGCGTCGGCGTGCCCCGCCGCAGGTGTAGCGCGTCGCCGGTCGGCAGGCTCTGGACGTACACCTCGCCCGCGCGGTCGCCGTTCTTCAGCCCGACCCGGCCGAACAGGTTCGCCATCGCCCAGTACTGGTCTTGTGTCCACTTCTCCAGCGGGTGGTTGTGGCACCGGCAGCAGTTGATCGACATGCCGAGGAAGGTGACGGACGTGGACTCGACGAGGTCGGTGATGTCCTTGTGGATGACGTAGTAGTTCCCGGCCCCGCTCGTGAGCGTGCTGCCGGAGGACGTGATGACTTCCTTCGCGAACTTGTCCCACGGCTTGTTGTCCGCGACCGCCTGCCGGACCTGCCGGTAGAACGCCCACATCGCCGGCTGCTGGAGCTTCCGCGACGACACGAGCAGCAGGTCGGACCACTTGAACGCCCAATAGTCCACGAACTCCGGTCGTTCGAGCAGCGCGTCGATCAGCCTCGCTCGCTTGTCGGGCCGCGTGTCTTTCAAGAAGGCGTCGGCCTCCTCGGGCTTCGGCAGGATGCCGCAGGCGTCGAGGAAGGCGCGGCGGACGAACTCGGCGTCGGTGCATTGCTCGGACGGCGGCAGGTTCAGCAGCCGCAGCTTCGTGAGGACGTGGTCGTCGATGAAGTTCTGCTTCGGCGATTTCGCGAACACGGAATCGTCGAGTTTGTTCGCGAACGGCGACGTGACGGTCATCGTCGTGATCCGCGTGCCGAAGTTCGCGGTGACGGCCGCCTCGCCGTGGCCGTTGACCTTCAACTTGCCGTCCTCATCGACGGCCGCGACGAGGTCCTCGGTGGAGGAGAACTTGCACCACCGGGTCACGTCCCGCGTCGCGCCGTCGGAATAGGTCGCGACGACGACCACCCGCAGCCCGGCCTGCGGCTTCAGGAGCGCCGCCTTCGGGAAGACTTCGATCTTCTCCAGGTTCGGGTCCGAATCGCTCGGCCCCGGCGACCCGGCACGAATCCAGTCGCGGACGATCTTGTAGTGGACGCCGTCCTCGGGGAGCCGCTCGCCGCCGACGTGCGGCATCAGCTTCGCCCCCTTCTTGAGGACGAGCGATTCCTCCGGCACGCTCTGGTCGATGCGGCGGGCGGCGGCCTGGCGGGTGAGGACGAAGTGGTCGGACTCCGGGTCGTACCCGCGGAGCGAGAGCTTGAGGCCGCCCTTGCCGGCGAGCGCCCCGTGGCACGCCCCGGCGTTGCACCCGGCCCGCGTCAGCACCGGCTCGACGTGGTTGCGGAACGTCCACGCCGCCGGCTTCGCCGTGCCCTTCACGACGAGTTTCGCGGTGGCGGTCTGGCCGTTCACGGTGGCGGTGATGGTCGTCTCGCCGTCGGCGAGCGGCGCGACCGTCGCCGCGTCGAGCTTCGCGAGCTTGCCGTTCGCGAGGGCGAACGTCGCCGCGGCCGTGTGGTCGGCGACGGCACGGCCGTTCTGTTCGTCCACGACGAGGAGCTGCGCCGCGTCGTCCGGCCCGCTGAGGGTGACGGCCGGCGGGTAGACCTTCAGCTCGGCGCGGGCGGTCCCGGCGATCAGGAGGGCGAGCAAGGGGAGAAGGAAGCGCGGCATGTTGGGTGGAGATCAGGGTTGGAGGTTTTCTTTTTGCATTTTTCATTTCGACTTTTGCATTGGTTCAGGACATGACCGGACCAATGCAAAAGTCGAAATGAAAAATGCAAAAAGAAGAATCAAAACAACTCGGAGATCGGCTTCACGCCGAAGTCCACAATCGGGATCGGCCGGTTCTGCGGCCCCGGCAGGTCCTTGTGAATCTCCAGCCCGAGGCCGTGGGCGATCGTCGCGGCGACCTCGCCGGGCGTCACCGGGCGGGTCTTCGGGGCGTAGGCCAGCTCGTCCGACTCGCCGACGACGCGGCCGCCCCGGATCGGGCCGCCGCCAATCAGCATGGACCAGACGCCGGGGTGGTGGTCCCGGCCGCCGGCCGGGTTGATCTTCGGCGTCCGCCCGAACTCGCCGGTCGCGGCCACCATCGTCGTCTTGTACAGCCCCCGCTCCGTCAGGTCCTCCAACAGCGCCGAGTACGCCTGGTCGAAGTTCGGGGCGATGAACTTCGCCATCTCCTGGATGTCCGTGAACGGCTTCGACCCGTGGATGTCCCACGTCAGCTCGTCGAACACCGTCTCGAACATGTTCACGGTGACGAACCGCACCCCGGCCTCGATCAGCCGCCGGGCCATGAGCATCGACTGGCCGAACCGGGTGCGGCCGTACCGGTCCTTGACCTTCGCCGGCTCCTTCTCCAGCGCGAACGCGTCGCGGGCCTTCGCCGAGGACATCAGCTTGTACGCGAGCTTAAAGTTGTCGTCCATCTGCTTCGCGGCGGCCGTCTTCTCGAAGTTCGCGACCGCCCCGTCCACGGCGTCCCGCAGCTTCTGCCGCCGCTCGGCCCGCACGGCCGTCAGGTACTCCGGCGGGAGCAGGTCCGGGACCTTGAAGTTCGGCACGGCCGGGTCCGCGTTCAGGATGAACGGGTCGTAGGGCTTGCCGAGGTAGCCGGCCGATTCCGCGTGCGGCAGGTTGCCGCCGGTGCGGCCGATCGGCTTCGGGACCATCACGTGCGCCGGCAACTCGCCGCGGCCGCCCTTGAGGTAGCCGAGCGTGCAGCCGAGGTGCGGGTGCTCGATGCCGCCGGTGAACAGCCGGCCGGTCTGCATCATCTGGTAGCCGGTGTCGTGGACGGCCGTGGCCGTGTGGTACAGCGACCGGATGACGGAGAACTTGTCCCCGTGCTTCGCGACCTGCGGGAAGATTTCGCTGATCTCGATGCCGCTGGCGGTCGTCTTGATCGGCTTGAACGGCCCGCGAACTTCCGCCGGGGCGTTCGGCTTCAGGTCGAACGTGTCGAGCTGGCTCGGCGCGCCGACCATCATGATGAGGATGCAGTTGACGTCGGAATCGGCCTTCGTCTCGCCGCGGGCCTGCGCCCCGAGGACGCCGCCGAGGGTGAGGCCGAGGGGCGTGAGGACGCCGGCGTGGAGGAAGTCGCGGCGGGACGTGCCGTCGCAGAACGTCGCCGGGCGGTCGGCATCGAGGCGGATCATCGGCGGTCTCCGGGGGTGGGTTATCCGGCGCGGGCTGCGGTCCGGCGGTAGTCGTCGAGTATTTGCTGCACCGCGTCCGGCCCCAGCCGGGCGATGATGTCGTGGACGAGCTTTCGGTCGGCGGGTTGCACGCCGACCAACAGGTCAACAGGCGAGTTCGCCTCCACGGTGTCGAGCATTTGCAGGGGCGGACCCCAGACAACCCTCTCGGACAGTTCTGCCGGGTCCAACGGGTGGGGGTTCGTAGGCCCGGTGGTCTCGATGATTTGAAGCGGCGGACCGCGGAAGGTACTCATGTGTTTTCACCGTGCTTGGATGCGTTCGCGGGCGAGCGGCGTGTCGCTCTCCCCCTCGACGAACAATTGGAACTCGTAAACGCCGGCCGACGCCAGGCGGACGTCGCCCAACGTCAGGGCGAATTGAGAAACGAAATCCTCCTCGGACACGACGATCGGACGACTCGACGGCCATTCCTGGGGCTCGCCGTTAAGCCCCACCTCAACTTCGTATTCCTCATCGTACCCGTTCGTCTCGATCCGCACGAGTTTGATTGAAAACTGATACTCGCCAGCCGTGCCGTAGACTTGGCAGAAGGCAAAGAGCCGGGCGTACCGCAGCGGGTAGCCGCCTGGGTTCGGATGGGTATGCACCACCAGTCGGCCGAGCGAGAACTCGTCCGGCGTCGCCGGGTCGTACCAGACCGACTGACAGATCAGCAGGTGGCGGCAGGTGAGCGACAGGTCGTCTGGCAGCACGTCGCCCTCCGAGGAACCGCCCGACGAGATTATAAAATCTGCGGTACTGGTGAGGTTACCGAATCGCTCTCATTTCTTCAACGATAATTGAACGGCCCCGGCGGGTTCGACGTGGGCCGACGACGCCCGACCGTCACGCCCCCTTCGGCACGGCCCAGTGGCCGTCGCGGTAGCGCCGCTTCAGCATCGCGTTCGCGTCGGCGTCGCCGACGACCTGCTCCGCCCTCGGGTCGAACGCGACCGCCTTCCGGGTCCGCGTGGCGATGTTGGCGAGGTGGCACATCCCGGCCGCGACGTGCCCGGCTATCGCCGGGGCGTTCGGCCTCTCGCCGCTTCGGATCGCGTTCAGGAAGTTCGTGTGGTGGGCCACCAGGTCCACGCGGCCGGTCATCTGCTCGACGAGCTTGTTCCGCGGGCCGTACAGCTTCCAGCCGACGGTGTGGCCCATCACCAGCAGCCCCTTCGTGCCGTAGAAGGCGTTCCCGTTCTCGTACTCCTCCTGCACGTAAGGGGACCAAATCCGCTGCTCGTAAACGAACTGCCGCGTCTTGCCGCCGGGCGAATCGAACTCCATGACGGCATACTGCGTGTCCGGCCACTGTTGGTCGTCGTCGAAGAACAGCTTGCTCCCCAGGGCGGCGACGCGGTTCGGCAGCGCGTCGAGCTTCAGCCCCCAGGACGCGACATCGACGTTGTGGACGCCGTCGTTGCCCATGTCGCCCGCGCCGTAGTCGAAGAAGAACCGCCACATCGACGGGACGCGGTTCGAGAAGAACGGCGATTCCGGCACCGGGCCTTGCCACATCGCGTAGTCCAACCCTTCCGGCGGCGGGGTCGGCTTCACCTTGCCGAGGTTGCGGCGGAGTTGGCTGTTCCACGCCTTCGCGACGAGCACGTCGCCGATCGCGCCGTCGTGCAGCCGCTTCATCGCCTCCTGCACCGTCGGCGAGCTCCGGGCCTGCGTCCCGACTTGGATCACGACCTTGTTGCGAGCGCCTGCCTCGACGAGTAGCCGGCCCTCGCGGACGTTGTGCGAGCACGGCTTCTCGACGTAGACGTGCTTCCCGGCGTCCGCCGTGAGGATGCCGCCGGGCGTGTGCCAGTGGTCCGGCGTGGCGTGCCACACGCCCACGACGGCCTTGTCGTCGAGAATCGTTCGCATGTCCGTCACGGACGCGACGCCGTCGCCGACGATCTTCGCCGCCGCGGCGAGCCGGGTCGCGTCGGCGTCGCAGACGTACTTGACCTGCACGTCTTTCCGCGCGGCGAGGAGCTTGAGGTGGTTCGTCCCCATGCCGCCGCAGCCGACGAGCGCGACCGGCAGCTTGCCGTCGGCGGCGGTGGTGCGGGCCGCGGCCGCGAGGGCGACGGCGGACGTTTGCAGGAACGCGCGACGGGTGTTCGCCATGAGAAGGCTTTCTGAAGAATGGCCCGCAGATGACGCGGACTTCGACGCAGATGAAGAGGATTAAGACAGAAATCGATTCTTGGTCTTGATCCGGTTTTCATCTGCGTCCGAAGGTCTGCGTCATCAGCGGGCCGTGTATTAACTTCGCCCCAGCCGGTCGAGGACGTTCTTCGTTACCCGGACGACGGCCGGGTCGTTCCCCCGCAGGCCGTGGGACCAGTCCGTACTGCCGACCGTCACCACCGTGCCGCCGCGGGTGTACGTGCCGAGCACAGCGTTCCCCACGCGGCCCTTCTCCCACTTCTCGTACCACTCGCAGTCGTCGGGATGCCAGCGGGTGGGACACGTCGCCAGCACCTCGAAGGTCTCCGGCGTGCCGTCCTTGAACGTCGGCGTCGGCAGGCCGTCCTTCCAGGTGAGTTCGCAGCCGTCGCACTCGTAGCCGACGATCGTGTCCTTGTCGCCGAACTTGTCGCCGCGCTTGAGATTGGTCCCGGCGAACAGCCAGTGGTCCGGGCGGTGGACCGTGTACTCGGCCGGGTCGGTCATGAACTGGCCGTGGCTCTTGCGGTAGCCGCCCCACAGGAACCCGACGCCGGTGAGCGCGTTCTCCGGCCGCCCGACGAGGTAGTGGCTCCAGAGCGTGGACAGCAACTTGTGGTTGCCGCCGCGGTAGACCGGGTCGTCGCCGAAGTTCTGCTTCCAGCACGCGAGCGCCCGGCCGTTGTCCTCGCTCCGCACCTGCCAGCAGCAGGTGTTGCCGCTGAAGAACGCGACGTTCCCGCCGTTGCCGATGAACCGCTCCAGGTGGTCCCGCATGGGCGACGACCAGTACTCGTCGTGCCCGACGCTGAGGACCAGCTTGTAGTGATCGAGGAGCTCCGGGCGGAACTCCAGGTCCGAGTTCGCGCAGTAGTCGAGGGCGTACCCGTTCGCCTCGGCCCACGCGACGAACGGCAGCTCCCACGTCGGGAACTGCGAGAACTGCGGCCGGTCGAATGACACCCGCCGGCCCTGGGCCTTGTGCTTGGCGTGGTAGGCGTACAGGCTGTACCCGTTCCAGTTCGTGTACGCGTTGTAGGTGTTGGTCGAGAGTTGCAGGAGAATCTTCGCATCCTTGCCGGGGTGGCGGGGGCGGACGACGAAGAACGCGTCGCGGTTCTTCTCGCCGAGCTTCACCGCGTAGTACCCGGACCGCCAGTCGTGCGGAATCTTGAGGGAGAACGTCACCGGCCAGTTGCACCCGTGCGAATCCGCGTTCGCCGGAATCGCGTGCGGCTTCCCCGGCACGTTCTCCTTGTTCCACATGACCTCGCGCGTCGGGCCGAGCCGCGCGATCTCCACGTTAAACGTCGGCGCGGCCGACGAGAAGTGGAAGCGAACCTCGTCGCCGGGCCGGTAGCTCAGCTGGTCCGTGTAGCCTTCGACGAGCTTCGGGGCATCGGCGGCGGGCAGTTGCGTCGCGGCGAGGAGGCCGGCCCCGACGGCGAGGGCGGTACGGCGATCGACCGCGGGGAGGGGGTCGTTCATGGCGGCGTCCGGGAATAGGATGCGTCGGCAGAGCCACAGTGTACCGCCGCGAGGGGCCGATGGGCAAAACGATTCTGTTCTTCTACGGCTCGCTCCGCCGCGGCGGGGCGAACAACTTCCGCGTCGCCGGGCAGGAGTTCCTCGGCGACGCCGTCACGCTGCCGCGGTATCGGGTGCTGGACCTGGGGACGTACACCGGCATGGTCCGCGACGCGGCCGGCGTCGCGGTTCCCGGCGAAGTGTGGGAGGTGGACGATGCGTGCCTGGCCGCGCTGGATGCGTTCGAGGGGCCGGACTACCCGCGGCGGCCGGTCGAGGTCGTCGGGTGGGAGAACGTGCAGGCGTACCTGTGGGGCGGGGATGGCGTAACGGATGCACCGGCGAGCCGAGCCGCGAAAGCGGCCGGGTGA
>JAESGS010000428.1_pt1 | contig 33298 bp, 22 predicted proteins | sample 9269761 | NCBI WGS metagenome assembly JAESGS01 (sample SAMN15741799, study PRJNA653493) | algae metagenome | isolation source: Cyanosarcina radialis HA8281-LM2 and co-occurring heterotrophs from damp... | place: USA: Makauwahi cave, Hawaii | collected 2011-01-06 | reverse complement strand
CCCCGGCGCGGGAGCGACGGGGTGTGGGACTGACCCCACACCCCGTCGCTCCCGCGCCGGGTTCCACAAGAAGGGCGTATGCGGGTTCGAGGCCGGTGTGGTAAACTCACTTCCCTCTCCGGCCCCCACTCGGACCGACGCATGCGCTCACTCCTGCCCGCAATTCCCTTGCTCGTCTGCACCCTCGCGCTGATCGACACGCGGGCGAAAGAAACCCCGCCCGCGAAGTACGAGTGCCGGTGGGCCGACACGCCGATCGTGCTCGACGGCAAGGCCGACGACCCGGCCTGGAAGCACGCGCAGGTCATCGACGACTTCCGGCTGCTCGGCACGCCGGCGAAGGAGAAGACCCGCGCGAAGCTCCTGTGGGACCGCGAGTATCTTTACTTCTTCGCGGAGCTGGACGACGCCGACCTGTTCGCCGACGTGACCGAGCACGACGGCCCGGCCTGGCAGAACGACTGCTTCGAGCTGTTCCTCAAGCCGTCGAAACAGCACGCCGGGTACTTCGAGTTCGAGGTCAACGCCGCGAACGCCACGCTCGATTCGTTCTTCCCGAAGTGGGACGAGGCGGCGCTCGAGAAGCACATCAAGCACGGCGAGTTCCAGCTGGAAACGAAGGTCGCGCTGAACGGCACGCTGAACAAGCGGGACGACGCGGACGCCGGCTGGACCGTCGAGGGCCGCATCCCGTGGGCGGACTTCCTCCGCGCCGGCGGGCGGCCGGAGCCGGGCGAGGAGTGGGCGTTCGCCCTCTGCCGGTGCGACTACGACAAGGCGTGGAAGGAGCCGGACCTCAGCACCACGGCGGCCATCAAGGCGAAGAAGCTCGGCCCGTTCTTCCACCAGACGGACGACTACCCGCCGCTCGTGTTCGTCGGCCCGGACGCGACGACGGCCCGGCCCTACGGCCTGCGGGAGCGAATCCCCGTCACCTCGTCCACGGTCGTCGGGTCGCCGGACCCGCCGCTGCCGTACAAGGCGGTGCGGGCCTACCCGAAGTTCTCGCCGGCGTTCCCGATCATGGTGAAGCCGGTCCCCGGCGCGGACCAACTGCTGCTCATCACGCAGGACCGGCCGTACTCCGCGACCGGGTTCTGGCGGGTGAAGGACGACCCGAACGTGACGACCGCGGACGCGGTGAAGATGTTCGACACGCCGGACGGCGGGTCGGCGACCGACTTCTGCTTCCACCCCAGGTTCACGGAGAACGGGTACCTCTACGTCGGCTGGAACGGGAAGGGCGGCGGCAAGGTGAAGAAGAAGTCGTGCCGCATCACCCGGTACACGATGCAGCCGAAGCCGCCCTACACGCTCGACGAGAAGAGCGCGAAAACGATCATCGAGTGGGAGTCCGACGGGCACAACGGCGTGGCCGTCTGCTTCGGCCTCGACGGCATGATGTACCTCACCAGCGGCGACGGCACGTCCGACTCCGACACGGACGTGACGGGCCAGAGCACCGACACGCTGCTGGCGAAGGTCCTCCGCATCGACGTGGACCGCACCGAGAACGGGAAGCCTTACGCGATCCCGAAGGACAACCCGTTCCGCGACGAGAAGCGGTTCGCCCCGGAGACCTACGCGACCGGCCTCCGCAACCCGTGGCGGATCGCGTGCGACGCGAAGACCGGGCACGTCTGGGTCGGCAACAACGGCCAGGACCTGTGGGAGCAGGCGTACCTCGTCCGGCCGCGGGACAACTACGGGTGGAGCGTGATGGAGGGCGGCCACGTCTTCTACGCGAACCGCAAGCTCAACGGCACGCCGCACACGATGCCGACGATCGAGCACCACCACTCGGAGTTCCGCTCGCTCACCGGAGGCATCGTCTACTACGGCCCGCAGCTGCCGGACCTCAACGGCGTCTACGTCTACGGCGACTACTCGACCGGCCGCGTCTGGGGGATGAAGCACGACGGTGCGAAACCGGTCTGGCACAGGGAGCTGGCCGCGCCGCGGATGCAGATCACGGCGTTCGGCGTGAACACCCGCGGCGAACTGCTTGTCTGCGACCACCGCGGCGGCGGCGAGGGCGGGTTCTACACGCTCGTCCCGAACACGGACGCGCCCGCGGCCAACTTCCCCCGAAGGCTGTCGGAAAGCGGCCTGTTCGAGAACGTCGCGAAGCACGCGATGAAGCCGGGGGTGATCCCGTACTCGGTGAACGCCCCGTTCTGGTCGGACGGGCTGCACAAGGAGCGGTTCCTGGCGATCCCGTCAAAGGAGCCGATCGACTTCAAGCGAAGCCGCGGGTGGGACTTCCCGGACCGCACGGTCATCGTGAAGAGCTTCGCGCTGGAGGCGGAGGAAGGGAATCCGGCGAGTCGGAAGTGGGTCGAGACGCGGTTCCTGACGAAGCAGGGGACGGAGTGGTTCGGCTACACGTACCTCTGGAACGACGCCGGGACGGACGCGGAGTTGCTGCCGGCCGGCGGGCTGGACAAGAAGTTCGTGGTGAAGACGCCGACGGGCGACCGCGAACAGGTGTGGCACTACCCGAGCCGCGCCGAGTGCATGGTCTGCCACAGCCGGGCGGCGAACTACGTCCTCGGCCTGTGCGAGGTACAGATGAACAAGGACCACGACTACGGCGGTTGCACGAGCAACCAGTTGCGGGAACTCGAACACCTCGGTCTGTTGAAGTACGACGGCACATCCGAGGCGCGGGCCGTGCCGAAGGCGCGGGGCGAGGGGAAGGGGCTGAAGGGGAAGGAACTGGACGAGTACGTCTCGACCCACTCGCAGCAGCCGAACCAGCGGCCGGCGAAGGCGTCGGCGTTCCTGCACCAGTCGCCGGGGTCGTTCCGCAAGCTGGTCGACCCCTACGACCCGGCCCAAGACCTGACGGCGCGGGCGAAGTCGTGGCTGCACGCCAACTGCGCGTCGTGCCACGTCGAGGCCGGCGGCGGGAACGCGGCGATGGAGCTGGAGTTCGCGACGGCGCTCGACAAGATGCGGGTCAAGGGCGTGCCGCCGCTGCACCACAAGTTCGACCTACCGGACGCGAAGCTCGTCGCGCCGGGCCGACCGGACGCGTCCGTGCTGTTGAAGCGCGTGAGCCTCCGCGGCCCGCACCAGATGCCGCCGCTGTCGTCGAACCGCGTGGACGACCGCGGCGTCGCGCTGCTGTGGGAGTGGATCGCGACGATGAAGCCGTGACGTTGGGCCGTCTTGTAGGGCGGGTCAAGGCTTTGCGCCGACCCGCCGTCGCGGTCCCGGCCGGTTCGGCGTCCCTCCGACGCGGTTGCACCCCCGGCGGGTCGGCGCAAAGCCTTGACCCGCCCTACATCCCGCCGACGACTAAGGGTGGAACCAAAATCGCCGCTGTCTTCTCGCGGCTTGTCGGGGGGGTCTCGCGGTTGTACCGCGCGACGAACCGCGTCCAGGCCGCCTCCTCTTCGCCCGGCGGTACGCCGAACTTGGCCTTGAGTTCGCGGAGTTCGTTCACGAACGACCGGAGTTGACCGTAACTGCCGCCCACCCGCTCGGAGGGCCGCGCCTTCTCGTTCAGGTTCAGCATCTCGTCATGCAATCGGCAGACCTCTGGGAAGACCGCCTCGTACTCGCGGAGGAGCTGCATCGACTCACCGTAAACCTGCCGGGCGGTCGCGTTCCGGTTCAGGGTGACTTGCAGGACGTTGAATAGCGCGTTCACGTCATACGCGCCCCCCGCGATCAGCTGGCGGTTGAGGCTCAACGTCTCGTCGAGGGCGTCGAGACGTTTCTTCGCGAGCCGGCGGCGGGCCAGCCCCTCGTGATCGAGTTCGGGCCGCGGCAGCGCGGCCGCGAGCAGGCCGAGGACGGCGGCCAGCGCCACTTTGGAACGGACCATCGGAGTCTCCGGCCGGGTTCGACCTCAGCGGGCGTACCCCGAAGGCAAGAATTCGGCAACCCGAACCGGCCTATCGGTTCTCGTGCCCGCCACTTTCGATTCGTGCCGACCGCTCTTTTCCCCCCGCCGTATCCGTGAGTAAAACATCCCAATGCCGACCCTGCTCTTCGACATCGACGGCACGCTCGTTCGCACCGGCGGGGCCGGGAAGGCGGCGATGGAAGCCGCCCTCCGGTCCGCGTTCGGCGTCACGACCATCCGCGACGTGGTGCCGTTCGGCGGCCGGACCGACCCGGACATCGGCCGCGACCTGCTCCGCGTCCACGACCTCGAGCCGTCCGCCGAGAACTACGTCAAGCTCCGCGACGCGTACCTCACGCACCTCCGGCCGAGCCTGCACGCGAACGGCGGGCACGTCCTGCCGGGCGTGGCCGAGCTGCTGAAGCGGCTGCACGGGAAACGGCGGATGGGCCTGCTCACCGGGAACCTGCGGGCCGGGGCGATGCACAAGCTCGCCCACTTCGGGCTGTGGGACTACTTCCGGTTCGGCGGGTTCGGCGACGTTCACCACGACCGGGACGACGTGGCCCGCGCCGCCGTCGCCGCCCTGAAGGAACACCACCCGGACTACCGCACGGCCGACGTGTGGGTGATCGGCGACACGCCGCTGGACGTGAAGTGCGCCCGCGCCATCGGCGCGAAGGTCGTCGCCGTCGCGACCGGGTGGAACACGCTGGACGAACTCGCCGCGACCGGGCCGGACCTCGCGCTCGCGGACCTGTCCGACTTCTGCAAGCTGCCGCCGTCCTGGTTCGAGTAGCCGCCATGCCGACCGTCGCCGTGCCGGGGTTCGTGCCGTCGCAGCACGGGTTCCCGTTCCCGAACTGGTACCCGCCGGGGACGCCGGTGCTGACCGTGCCGACGCCGTTCGGCCGCGTCCCCGTCGGCGACGCGAACGGCGGGCTGTGCGGCGGCATGATCTTCGCCGCCCGCGACCTGTTCGCCCACGGGATGGTTCCCCCGCCCGCGCCCGACCCGCCGGTCGTTCGGTACCTGTGTCGGCGGCTGCTCGACAGTTTCAACCTGCCGTTCGGGGTGCTGAAGTACTACGACTGGCAGCGGCGGCCGGGCCGCGGCCGGTACGTCGCCGGCGTGTGCGTGCAGGACGGCCTGTCGCGGCTGACGGCGGAAGTGGAATGGCCGAAGGTGCGGGCGCTGCTCGACGCCGGGCAGCTGGCGGCGCTCGGGCTGGTGAAGGCCCACTCGCTCGACCCGCGGGAGATGGGGAAGAACCATCAGGTGCTGGCCCACGGGTACGCCTTCGACGACGCGACCGGCGACGTGGTGCTGACGGTGTACGACCCGAACTGTCCCGGCGACGACGGCGTGACGCTGGCGTTCAACGTGGCCGACCCCGAGAGCGGCCGCGGGGTGGTGCATTCCGGCGAGGGGGAGTCGGTGCGGGGGCTGTTCCTGACGGACTACACGCCGGCCGTGCCCGACATATAGCGGTGGGCTTGCCCACCGTGCGGGTTCGAGTCTTCGAGAACCCGCACCGCGGAGCCTCCCACGGGGAACTGTCTGCGGTGGGAGAAACGCACCCGCGGGAGGAACGCCGTCACGCCCGCGGGGACGTGGTTGTGGTGTGAGGAGCGTCCCCGCGTTGGGTAGGTGGTGCAGTTTCTCGAAGACTCGAAACTGCACGGTGGGCAAGCCCACCGCTATATGACCGGTCCGACCGCCAACAGCCAAATCTCGCCGAACGGTTCCAACTGCTCCAACTCGATCTCGTGCCGCTTAATCAATTCCAGGATCGCCAGGAACAGCCCGATCAGCTTCGACCGGGTGTACGGCGGCGTGAACACGTCGCGGAAGTTCACCCGCCTCGCCGCGGCCACCTGCTCCAGCACCTGCCGCTCGTAGACGTGCTGCGGCGTGTCGTCGATCGTGATCGTCTTCGGCTGCAGCCCCTGCGTCTCCCGCATCAGCCGCGCGAACGCGCTCACCAGGTCCCACAGCTCGACCGGCCGCACCGGCGGCGCGCCGGCGGCCGCCGGCTCCGCCGGCGGCACGCGGGGCAGCCGCGTGTTGTGAACCTCCGCCTGCTGCTCCAGCGCCGCGGCCGCGTCCTTGTACTTGCGGTACTCCAGCAGCTGCTTCACGAGCTGCCGCCGCGGGTCCGGCAACTCGCCCGCCTCCGCCTCGGCCTCGCTCGGCAAGAGGCCGCGGACCTTGATCTCCATGAGCGTGGCGGCCATCACCAGGAAGTCGCCGACGAGTTCGATGTCGAGTTGCTGTACGACGCGGACGTGTTCGAGGAACTGGTCGGCGATGGTCGCGATGGGGATGTCGTGAACGTCCACCTCGTTCCGCTTGACGAGGTAGAGCAGCAGGTCGAGCGGCCCGTGGAACGTCTGAAGGTTAACTTGGTAGCTCATCCGCGGGTCACTTCAGCCACATGTAAACAACCGCCGCGTAGTAGACGCCGCTGACGCTCGACGGCTCGCCGGGGGCGGTCCCGTACCCGCCGTCGGCGTTGCGGCACTTCGCGAGGAACGCCCGTAGCTTCGCCGCGTCGCGGGGCTTCTCCTTCGCGAGCATCAGCGCCCGCATGACGCGGTACGTCGTCTCGCCGTCGCTCGCCGTCGCGCCGGCCTTGCCCCAGCCGCCGTCGGCCCGCTGGCCGGCCTTGATCGCGTCGATCACCTTCGCCTTGTTCGCGACCGGGTAGCCGAGGCGGAGCTTCATCGCAACGACCGACGCCGTGTCGCGCGGAAGACCGTCGCCCTTGCCGGCCGTGCCGTCGTTGTTCAGCTGCGAATCCGCGACCTTCACCCACTCGTCGAGCCAGTCGGGCTTCTTCTTCAAACTCTCGAGCGCGGCCGCGCCGATGCGGACCTGCTCGAACTGCTTGGCGTTCGCGTGCAGGTACTCGACAGCCTTCGGGAACTTCGCCTCGTCGATCCCCAACTCGGCGGCGGCCATGACGCCGATGCAAGTGACGAGGACGTTCGGCGACTCGCCCGGCTCGGCGAACCCGCCGGCCGCCTTGTCGTAGCAGGACAGCACGAACGCCTCGACCTTCGGCCCGTGGGCGAGCTTGCCGCCGAGGTACTTCGTGGCCCGCACGCCGGCGGACGTGGCCCGCAGGCCGGGCGACGCCTTCGCGTCGCCGCGGAACGCGCCGGTGGCGTCGTCCTGCATCGCCGCCAGGTACGCGAGCGTCGCTTGCTTCTCGGCGGCCGTCTGCCCGTGGGCGAACGCCGGGACAAGGAACGCGACGACGAGAAGGAGGTGGCGCACGGGTGGATTCCTTCTGACCTCTGACCTCTGACCTCTGGCCTCAGAAGTTCCCCAGCGTCTTGCGGAACCGCTCGATGCACGACCGGACCTCGACCGCCCCGTCCTCGTGCGACGCCCAGCCGAGGGCCTCGATCTGCACGCCCTCCAGCTGCTTGTACGTGCTGAAGAAGTGCTCCACCTCCCGCAGGAAGTGCTTCGGCACGTCCTCCAACTTCCGCATCGCGTCGAACAGCGGGTCCTTGTTCGGCACGCCGAGGATTTTGAAGTCGTTCTGCCCCTTGTCCCGCATCTTGAAGATGCCGACCACCCGCGCCTCGATCAGGCAGCCGGAGAACGTCGGCTCGTTCACCATGACGAGGATGTCGAGCGGGTCGTGGTCCTCGGCGAGCGTCTGCGGGATGAACCCGTAGTCGCCGGGGTAGACGGCCGAGCTGTACAGGTAGCGGTCCATCTTGATGAGGCCGGTCTGCTTGTCCACCTCGAACTTCGTGCGGCGGCCCTTCGGGATCTCGACGATCATGTTCGCGACCGACGGCTCCCCGGTCCCCGGCGGGATCATCATGAAGTCGCGGGCAAAGTCTCGGCGGAGCATCAGCGGACCTCGGTGTGTGAGTATGGGCTTTTATATGGGCAACGGGCTGCGTTCCACCCGCGAAGGGGGCGGTTGCCGTCACAACAACGGGCTTCGTAGAACCCTGAGCGGAAGCGACGGGGTGTGGAGAGAGTCCCCCACACCCCGTCGCTTCCGCTCAGGGTTCTACAAGCAAGCACGCCCGGTCCTCGCGCGGGCTTGGTAATTCGCGACGCTCGCCGTTGATGCGAGTGGCAGGCACGGGAGAGAGGTGCGGTTTAATTACCGGCTCGGCGGGATGCGGTCCGGCACGGTCAGCACGGACGGCTTCGCCTCCAGCGGCGGCCGCTCGCCCGTCGGGTCCGGCGTCGCGCTCAGCCCGCCGCTCGGCCGCACCGTCTCGATCACCGCCGACGGCTTGTCCAGGTCGATGACGATCGCGTCGGGCGTGACGGCCTCGCCGGTGTTCGTCGCCTTGTCCGTGGCGCGGACCTTCACGTAAATCTTGAACGGCGTCTTGTCGGGAACCTCCCACACGTACCGCCGGGCGTTCGGAATTCGCTCCGCGATCGACACCCACTGGTTGCTCGTCTTCTCGGTCGCGTACTCGATCACGACCGGGTCGGTCATCATGTTCAGGTCGTCGGCGTCCCACTCGATCTCCAGCCGCGTCCCGGTCGCGCCGCCCGGCGTCGCCACCGCCCGGCGGACCTTCACCACCGGCGGCTTCGTGTCCACTTCCACCAGGTGCTGCGCCACCGCCGTCGGGGCCGGGTCGCGGTCGCGGTTGCCCGCGCCGCTCTCGGGAATCACGATGAACCCGTACCGGCCGTCGTCCGGGGCGGTGAACGGAATTTCAATCGCCGGGTTCGCCTCCTGGTACTTGATGTCGCACGCCTGCTTCTTCGCGGCCAGCCAGTTGCCGTTCGGGTTCGCGGTCAGCTGCTTCGCGAACAGGTGGACGGCCTGCACGCCGGACCGGGTGACGGTCTGGAGCTTCGACTTGACCGTCAGCTCCCGCTTGTTCACGTAGATGATCTGCGGCTGGCCGGGCACGTCGTCCGGCAGGCGGCCGGTGCTGCCGACGCCGCTGCCGAACGTCGGCCGCCGGACCGGGTCGCGGGGCGTCTCCTCGTCAAACCCGCCGCGGGCCGGCTCGACGCCGTTCGACGGCAGCCGCACGATGCGGGACGACGTTTCGTGCCCGGCCTTGTCCTTCGCCGTCACGCGGACCTCCAGCGTGCGGTTCTCGCGGGCGAGGTTCGCCCACGTGTACCGGTCGCGGGCCGCGAACCCGCCGCGGGGCTTCGGGACCTCGTGCCACTTCGCGTCGCCGTTCTGCCACCGGCACTCGACCTTCAGCGTGTCCGCGTCCAGGTTCTCGTCCTGCGCGTTCCACGCCACCGTCGTCGCGCCGTCGGCGGCCGCGGTCACGACCGGGGGGCGGGTGTCGAACACGACGCGGTACTCGCCCCGCAATCGCTCCGCGGCCGGGCTGACCGTGCCGTCCGCGTACACGAGCTGCACGGCGAATTCCTCTTCGCCGTCGGCCCGCGCGGAGTACTGGAACCCCGACCGCCGGCCGGGGATCGCCGCGAGGTTGTTCGCGTCCCGCTCGGAGACCTGCGTGAACGGGCCGCCGTTGACGGCCGAGTAGAGGCGGAGCTTCGCGGGCTTCGGGTTGAGGTCCAGCACGGCCGCGGGGACGGGGAAGCCGATGTCGAGTTGCGGCGAGTACCGGGTCTTGTCCTGGGCGGCGGCGGTCGCGGCGAGGGCCGCGGAGCCGAGGGCCACGGCCGCGAACGTCTGGAACCGTGCCATGGGGACTCCCTCCGCCGAGAAACACCGCCGTCCATCGGGATTCATCGGCCGGGGGCTTGGGCAAACGTGAGGGAATCCGCAACCGCGGGAAGGCCGGGAACTTTGCCCCGGAAAATGATTCCACGGATACGCTGCCACCCTCCGCTGGAATCATTTCAAAAGTCCGGAATCATTTTTTCGCCCGCCCGAACCCCGCGACGAAATTGAACTTATGTTCACGTTCGCCGTCCGGAATCATTTTGGAATCATTCCGGCACAAAAAAAGCTCACGGCCACCGCCGTGAGCTTCCCAACCGTAACCGGCGACGCGAAAGTAGAACCCGGAGCGGTCGCGACGGGGTGTCGAGCGCTCGACACCCCGTCGCGACCGCTCCGGGTTCCACAACGGGTCGTGGCCTACTTCCCCATCTCGACCTGCTGGAAGTACGGCACGACGCCCTTGTACCGCTGGGCGTTCACGTCGAAGTTCGCCTGCGGGCCGGGGTTGCTGGACAGGGCGTTGCTCACGCACGCCCCGCCGGAGTGCAGCCGCGTCGGGCCGGCGGCGAGCGTCACCGTCGCGAGGCCGGTCACCGGGTCGTAGGCCGGCGCGACGGAGCCGTCCGGGTTCCGCCCGCCGAGGGCCGTGATCGTCACCTGCTCCGCGGCTTGACCGACGCCGAGGTAGGCCGGCCCGGCGGTCAGGTTGATGAACCGGCCCTCGTAATGGATGTGAACCTGATTACCGGCCGCGTTCGTCCCCTGCGCCGGGAACCGCAGGTAGTACACGTTCAACGGCATCATCGTCCCGGCCGTCGGGTCGTAGGGCTGCTCGCCGAGCGGGGCCTGCCACAGCCCGTCCGCCTGCTGCCCGGTGGTGTCGACCCCGAGCATCGACCGGTCCACGACGGACACGAACTTGCCCCGCATGTCGCCGAGCACCACGTCGTACACTTCCTTGCCCAGCACCGGCGGGTTCGTCGGCGAGTACGGGCCGGGGTTGCGGACCTCGAAGTACCCGACCGTCATCACCACCAGGTACGTGTCGGTGGTGTACGTGACGTTGTTGTGCAGCTTCCGCAGCATCTCGGCCCGCTGGTACGGGTGTGTCGCCGTGCTGGCCGAAAGCAAGGCGGGCGTGCCGGGCGTCGCGCCGTCCCGGAGGATCGTGTCGGCGATGCCGCTGCCGAGCGGCCGCAGGTCGAACTGCGGGGCCGTCGGCGGGGGCGACGCGGCCGAGAACGCGGCCGTGCCGAGCGGCTTGAACGGCCGGTCGCTGCCGCGGACTGTCCCGCCCGCGTCGGTGTATGTCGCACCGACCTCGTCGAACGTCGGGCCGGGGGTCGCCCCGTTCTTCGTCCGGGCGTGGGCCGCGTACCCGCCGGCCGTCGTGTCGTCCGTCGATCCCTGCAGGACGGCCCACAGGGCATCGACCTCCGCGGTCGTGAACGCGTTCGACGCGTTCTGGTCGAGGACCGCCTCCAGCACGGCCTTGTCCCAGATCATGTTGATGTTCACCTTGCCCGGCACGCGGCCCTCGGCCGGCAGCCCGTACCCGAACGGCCGGACGGTCAGCAGTTCCAGGGCGCGGTACAGCGGGACGGCGGAGGTCCCGTAGAACCGGGCCGTATGCTCGTGGTACGCCGGGGCGGCGGACGTGCCGGTGACGAACCGGTACGTCAGCTCGTGCGGCTTCACCGCGGCGGCGACGGTCAGCTCGGTCTGGTTGACCAGCTGCCGGTCGAGGTGGGTCAGCCACTGGATGTCCGTCGGCGTCGGGGCTGGCATCCCCGACACCCCGAGCCGCTGGGTGTTGTGGGTGAAGAAGTTCAGTTGCAACCCGTTCGGGTTGATGAGCGGGTCCGCGGGGTTCGGTCCGGACTGGGCGGCCACGAACCCGGCCGTGTCGGCCATGTTAAACGGCAAAGAGCGGTGGGCGTAGTGCGGGGCCATGCGGCCGACGGACGACCGCGACCCCGGCGCGCCCGGCTCGCCCATCGGCCGCATCCCGTTCATGGTCAACGGGTCCCGTTCGCCGACGCGGATCGCGTCGCGGGCCGGCACGTCCGTGAACACGTCCACGGTGATGAACGGGTTGACCGGCAGGGCGACGTTGTACGTCCCGTCCAGCGGGTCGTTGGCCGGCAGGTACGGGTTGGCCAGCCGCCGCAGGACGACCGCCTGGTCGAGCAGCGGGGTGATCGTGTTCATGCCGATGTTACTCGGCGTTTGCTTCGTGTCCTGGTACGCCAGCGTCGGGGACGGCGGCACGGCGTTCGGGGCCGGCGGCGTCGTCCCGCCGGGGATGGAGATGAGGCCCGTCGTGTACGGGGCCGTCGTGGCGTTCGGGATGAACTCTTGCGCGCTGGTGGCCGTCGCGCCCGTCAGGTCCGGGCCGAGAACCCGGAACCCGGTCGCCGGCGTCATGGCCGTGTGAGTCGAACCGTTGTTCGGCTCGATCGTCAGCGTCGCCGTCGTCGGCAGCAGGGCATCGACCACGTGCGTCGCCGCGCCGTCCACCCGGCCGGTCACGTTCCCCGTCACCCCCGGCGTGGCCGGGTCGAACAGCGCCTGGCGGACGTTCGAGCCGGTCTTGAACACCTGCACCTTGTACGCCGACCAGGTGGTGTTCATCATCGTCGTCGTGTCCGTGTACGTGCTCGTCAGCGGGGCCGTCCCGTTGCCCATCGGGGCCGTCGCCTCGGCCCCGGCGTTGCTCGGGTTAATCAGCTCGACCCACACGCGGACGTGGAAGTCGCTCATCGCCTCGGGGTTCGAGCTGTCGCCCGGCGCGTTCGTCACCTCGGAGTAGACCTCGTTCATCAGCACCCGCGGCTTCTCGACGCCGAACACGGTGCGGTCCTGGACGTACTGCTGGCGTTGCGGCTGCGTGGTGCCGGGGTTGGCGAACAGCGTGGTCATCTCGGTCAGCCCGTTGTCCGGGACGAAGAGGCCGCTCGCGGCCTGCGGGTTCCACACGAACGTGGTGTTGATGTCGTCGTTGTCGACGTAGTCGGTGATGTTTGCGGCCAGCTGCGCCAGGTAGCGGAGGGCGTCGTACTGCTGCTGGGTCGTGTCCCCGGCGGCGACGAGGTCGTACGTGCCGGGCGTCGTCGTGCTCGGCTGCGGCAGGACGAGCGTGCCGCCGGCGGTGACGTTCGCCTTCGCCCCGGTCGCGACGATCAGCCGGACGAAGATGTCGCGGGCCATCGTCTGCCGGTCGTTCGCGGCGGCCCCGGCGTTCGCCATGTTGTTCGCCGACAGGGAGCCGGTCGGGTTCGTCGCCGCCCGGTAGTCGGCCAGCGGCCGGTTCAGGTCCACGGCCCCGATCGTCGCCATCGCCGACCGCAGGTTGGCGGCGGCCGCGAAGTCCGAGCTGACGCCGAGCGTCGGCGGGTGGATCAGGTTCTGCGCCGTCGCCGTCAGGACGCCCCCGACCAGCGACAGGTTGCTCGTCGTGTAGTCGGTGTAGTTCGGCTGGAGGCCGATCCGGGCGAGCGAGTTGCTGGCCGTGGTGAGCAGCGACCGGACGCGGTTGGACTGCATCGCCGGCGTCGTCGGCCCCGTCCCGAACAGGCGGGTGTCCGCGGCCGGGGCGGCCGGGGCCGTCGAAACCGTCGTCAGCCCGTAGAACGGCACGCCGTAGTCGCTCGCCTTGCCGGCGTACTTCGCGCTCGACCGGCGGAGGTCGTCGTGGGCCGTTACCCGGCCGGGGGTCGTGAAGGCGTTCCAGGCATACGGGTTGAACAGGCTCGGGTGGCGGTCGGACTCGGTCGTCGCCCCGCCGGTGGTGGTGAAGTCGAACCCGGTCGCGCCGATCGCACCGAACGTCGGGTCGGACTGATTGCCGGTCGGCAAGTTCAGGCGTGGCTGAGAGGGCATCCCGGCGGGGTCCGTGGTAACACCGGCGTCCCAGTTCACGGCCGAGGCGGCCGGCGTGACGGTCGTGGCGAACGGGTTGGCCGTCTTGCCGGTGGCCCCGCGGGCGTTGAACCCGGACAGCGTGGCGCGGGCGTCCACCATCGTGTTCGCGTCGCTGGTGATCCTCGACAGGTTGATTTCCCACGGGCCGAACCCGTGCGTCGAGCCGTGAGCGGCGACCGGCATCATCCCCCCGGTCGAACCCTTCCGGTTCCCGGCCACGTTCGCGTTGATCCGGGCGTCGAGCGGCAGGATGGTCGCGGCGATCAGCGGCTTGAGCGTCTTGCCCCGCCAGAGCACCTCCGGCAGGTTCGGGTTCACCCACACCGCGTCGTTGTACTGGAGGCCGTCCTGCTGGGTGATGTTCTGCACGTCGCCGGTCCACGTCCCGTCCGGGTTCTGCGGCGGGTACGGGAAGTCGGACACCAGCCCGCGGCCGTCGCCGGAGTCGTAGTTGTGGTCCGCCGGCCGCGGCCGAATCAGCCGGTAGCGGCCGGCCGCGTTCGTCCAGTCGGTGTTCGTGGGCACGACCGTCGGCGGGGCGAGCCGGAGGTTCGCGTTCGTCGTGAGGGCGTTGAAGTTGTTGTGCCGGTGGAACGACGGGACGATGATTCGGCCGGTCGTCGAGTCCTGCACGGCGACGGCCATGTTGTTCCGGTCCGGGTACGTGTACCCGGCGGCGCGGCTGACGTAGGTGGTCGTCGGGCCGGCCGTGGTGTTCGCCCGGACGCCGAGGTACTCGGGGTCGAAGATGCGGCTGTTGGCCGGCGTCGTGCGGTCGTACTGCCAGGCGTAGTTGACCACCTGCACCCGGTTCGTGATGCCGGTGACGGCGGCGAGCGGGTTCGCCGTCAGGTCCTCGCTCACCGTGCCGATGCCGTTGTAGGGGATGGTGTTCCCGCCGGCGGCGTTGTTGCCGTACATCATCGTGGCGAAGTCGTGGCCGCGGAGGGCGTTGAGCGTGCCGTTCCCGGTCCCGTAGGTCCCGCCCCCCTCGGACGGGTAGAGCATGACGCTTAGGAACTGGCTGGCGGCCCGCTCCTGCGACGGGATGGCGTCGTTCTCGGCCATCGCCTCGCGGCGGGTCCGGGCGCTGACGGCCTCGGCCTCGGCGTACAGGGCGAACGACAGCCCGACGACCGAGAACAGCGCGATGAGCGTGAGCACGATCAGCAGGATCGCCCCGCGGCGGCGGGCGAGTTGCGGGGTCGAGCGTGGGAGGAACATGGCAACACCTCAAGGTCCGGGCGTAGTTCGGGCCGGGGCCGCCGCGGTCGGCGGCCTCAAAGTTTCGTTTCCGCTTCAAATCCTGGGGGCGCGGGCTACACGTCCTGCACGAGCGTAATCTGACGGGTCAGCTTGTTCTTCGGGTCGAAGATCCGGATTTTGATCTGCACCGCCTTCAGCCGGATCGGCAGCGGCACGTAGTTGGGGTTCGGGAACCAGTTGTGGGACCCAGGGGTTTGCTCGAAGACCGGCTCGTTCCACGGCGGCGTCGGGGTCGCCACGGGCATGCCGGGCCGCCGGAACGTCGGGTGGCTCGTCCAGGTGTCGAACACCCGCTTCAGGTTCGCCAGCGGGTTCGCCGGCGGGTTCACGGAGTCGAAGCCCCCGTTCGTGTACCACCGGGCGAAACTGCTGTTCCCACTGCCTTCCGAGAAGTTGTGGGTGTTCGCCGTCGGCGTGGCCGTGTCGTTCGCGCTGTACCCCCGCGGCAGCGACGGGACGAGCGGCAGGTCGTCGAACGTCGGGGACTCGGGGACGTGGCGGTCGCTCAGGTACGGGTCCGGGGCGTTCATCGTCGCGGTCGGCAGAAGCGGGTTGGCCGGCGGGGGCACCAACGGCAGCGTGATGACGTTGCCCTGGTGCGTTCGCTCGTCCGCGCCGGGGGCCCGCACCGCCAGCGGGTTGATCGCCGGCGGGCCCACGGGGGCCAGTTGGTTCGGCGTGGTGGTGACGAGGACGATGCCGGGGTCCCAGGACGCCTTGACCTCGAACGAGATCACGTTCGTGAGCAGGATGTCCTCGCCGGTCATGTTGCCGGCCGCGTCGGCCGTCGCGCCGATGTCGTTGACGTTCGCGCCGGCGGCCACGGACACCCGCGTGCTCGTCAGCCCGCCGAGCCGGTTGACCGGGTCGGTGATGTCGCCGGGGCCGTTCAGCCCGCCGGTGGAGCCGGACGAACTCATCCCCGGCGCGGCGGCCCGGAACGGGAGCCAGCTCAGTTGCGTCAGGTTGCTGTCGTTCTTCGTGAGCACGCGGACGCGGCGGTGCAGGCTGAACAGTTGGCGGCTGCCGCCGGCCGTGGTCGTGCCGGTCGGCCGGAGGAAGTAGACGACCTCCGCCCACGGGGACGCGAACACCCGGTCGGACGCGCCGGCGAGGCCGCCGCTCAGCCCGCCGATGCACTCGTGCTGGAGGCGGTAGCCGAAGTCGCCGATCCGCCGGCCGGGCGTACCCACGGCCCCCGGGCTGGCGTACTCGGCCGTGTGACTGAGGCCGGCCTTCGCGTCGCTAGTCCAGGCGTCGGCCGCGTCGCTGGCCGTGTTGTTCGGGACCGTCGGGTTCGGGTTCAGGTTCGGCACGCGGGTGAAGAACGCCCGGTGCGGCTGGTCCCCCGTCCGGCGGACGGTCATGTGCAGGACGTGGTTGTACGCGAACGACGACGGCACGCCGTCCGGGTCGTTCCCTTCCGAAAAGCTGACCGACTCCTGCACGATGCGGAAGAACCCCTTCGCCGGCGGCCGGACGTACCGGCCGAGGGCCGGGTCGAACTGGAACGGCGTGTGGAGCAGGTCGTACCGGACCTGGCTGACCTTCAGCGGCAGGCCGTAGGTGTCTTCGAGGTGGACGGACCGCAGGTCGCCTTGCAGCACGGTCTCGGCGACGGTCAGCCGCTGGTTCAGCTCGCCGGTCGATTTCAGCAGGCTGAACGTGTCGATCCCGGCGGCGAACGCGAACGTCAGCACGCTCATGATGAGCATGCACAGCCCGGCCGCGACGAGGACCTCGATCAGCGTGAAGCCGGGGCGGCGGTGGAGGGTCGGGTGCAGTCGCATGGTCGCCTCGCGGGTCTCGTTACTTGCCGACGAGCGGCGGCCGCTCGAACACTTCCGCCAGCCCGGCGAACACGATCGCGGTCGTGCCGAGCGTCGAGTGGGCGGCGCTGACCGGGGTTTGCAGCTCGCACGTGTAGACCGTCATCTGCGTCGGGCCGGGCAGGTTCCGCGTCTCGGCCGTTTCCGTCACGCTCACGACCCGGTGGAACGTGAGCAACTTCGTCGCGTTGTTGCTGTACAGGGCCACCCACCGCCCCTTGCCGAGCGTCGGGCCGGGCTGGTCGGCGGCGAACTTCAGCACGAGCGTGGTCGCGCCGGGGACGACGAGGGCGTACCGCGGGTTCGGCGGGACGGCGGCCCCGGCGGTCGTGGCCGGCGGCGTGGTCGCGTTCGGCGTCGCCTCGTCCCAGCCGGGGTAGTCCGTCTCGCTGGTCGCCGGCTGGAAGAACGGGGCGCGGCCGTCGTAGACGAGGATCTTCAGGTCCGCGACGGTCGCGATCCCGGTGGACGGGAGTTGCAGCACGGCCGACCAGTTGTACCGGCCGGCCCGCTCGACGAACCCGCCGGTGACGACCGGGACGCCGGACTCGGTATACGTCATGTCGTCCAGCAGCGAGCAGTACCGCAGCCGCGCGCCGGGGGAAACGCCGAGCAGCCCGAGGGACCGCCGGGCCAGGGCGTTCGCGCCGGTGATGCCGGCGACGAAGTTCGGGTTCGGCGACGCCCCGACGCCGAGCGGGTCGATGAACACCGGGTTGCCGGTGGCGAGGTCGGTGGTCCGGATGGTCGCGTCGTTGCCCTTCTCCAGCATCTCCACCTGCCAGTGGTTCCGCATGGAGGACTCGGCGTTGATCGCGAGTTCGGCGCACCGGGCGTCCTTGACGGCCTGCGCCATCTGGAGCGCGCCGAGCGGGAACAGCGTCATCAGCGAGATCATGCCGATGGCGGCGATGAACATCGCGACGAGCGCTTCCGTCAGGGTCAGGCCGCGGCGGTGTCGCCACGGGGTGTGGAGCGTCATCGGTCAATCCCCAGTCGGGGCGTCGGGGCCGCGTGCCGGTCGCGAGTCGGCGGCACGTGAGATTCTTCGCGTCCGAGCCGGCGGAACCAAAAATCGCGAATCCCTGCGATTTCAAGGGAGAATCAAAGGCCCGTGTTGAGGCCGTCCTTCGCGAACTGGTACGGGTCCGCCGCCGGCGGCGGGTTCACCGGCTGCGTCGAGATCGCCCCGGTCCGGTTGTAGACGCAGATCAGGATCATCTGCCCGGCCGCGTTGTAGTCGGTCGTCAGCGGGTTCGTCGTGTTCGGCAGGTTCACGTCCCGCACCAGCAGCGCGGTCAGCGATTCCGTCGCCCCGATCACCTCGCCGGTCGGGGCGAACAGGATGTCGATGTTGTTGAACCCGTCGGGACTCGGGGCGTTCCAACTGGTCGTCACGGCGACCGTCGGCGGGAGCGTCGCCGGCGGCGGCTGCGGGATGTGCGGGACCGTCCGCCGCACGTCCACGGCCATGCCGTTGGGCAGCAACTGCGTCGGCTCGCCGAGTAGCGGCCGCGGCCCGCGGATGAGGGCGAACGTCGTCACCGCCAGCGTGCCGCTGACCGACGGCTGCGGGATGCTCGGGTGGAACGTCGTGCCCATCGCGTTCGTGAGCGTCGAGCTGTTGTGGTACGAGTAGACGCCCTTGCCGAGTTCCGGCAGCGACTCGGGCGTCACGTTCAACTGCACCGTCGCCCCGCCGGGCATGTTGGCCGCGACCGCCGGCGCGAACACGGTGATCGGGGTCGGGTTCAGCCGCAAGACGGTGCGGAGTTCCGGGACGGAGATCAGGTCCCCGCCCTGGACGGTCGCCTGCAAATCGTTCTGCTGGGCCGCGGTCAGCCCGGCGAGGTACACGGCCCGGACGTTCGACGGCGAGGCCGGCGCGCCCATCTGCGGGGTCGGGAACGGCGGGTCGTGGGTGACCGTCCGCGTCGCCGGCATGGCGACGGTGTTCTCTTGCACGTAGGCCGGGTAGTAGAAGATCAGCCGCGTGCCGGCGAGCAGCGGGCCGTTCGACGGGATCGGGTCCGGCTGCTCGATGAACGCCACCTCGCGGACGAACCCGTCCGGGCTGGTGATGAACCGGACGCCCCGCGGGGCCTTGTCCCGCAGGGCCTTGTTCTTGGACGTGATGAGCCACTGGCTGACCTTGTCCGCGGCCCCGACGGTCTTGTACGAGTCGAACGCGCTGGACTGGCTGACGCCGATGGCCAGCGCCAGGATGGCGATCGCCAGCGCGATGGCGACGAGCAGCTCGACGAGCGTGAAGCCGGGGCGGCGGGTCTGGGTGCGGATCATCGGTCACCTCGCGTGCCCTGGCGGCGGAGCTTGTACCCGGCGAGATACCCGTCCGGGATCGTGATGAGGCCGGTCGTGGTCGTTAGGAACGTCGGGTCCCAGGCCGACTCCGCCCCGCGGCCGACGATCGTCGGCAGCCAGTTTTGTCGCGGGAACTGCGTGACCGTCGGGCCGAAAATGCTCTGCGCCGCCTGCGTCTCCACGGTCGCCGTGTAGTTGCCGGTGTAGGTGCGAAGCCGGTTCGTCGGGTCGAACGGGTCGTTGCTGGCCCGGCCGGGCGTCACGTACTCGCCGCCGTTCACGTCGGCGTTCACCGTCCCGGAACACATGCGGACGAAGGTGAGCGGGTTGCCGTGCGTGTCCGTGAACACGCGGTGGTTGGACGGCGGCGTCGTTTGCAGGACGGCGGACAGCGCGCCCACGGCCGTCTCGTCGAACGTCTGGCCCCGCGCCCCCTTCTGCGTGAGGATGCGGTGGAGCAGCACGGCCGCCTGCTCGCGGTTGTCCGTCACCCCGGTCAGCCCGCTGAACCGCGCCGGCAGGCTGACGGTCAGCGCCGTCGGGCCGGGCAGGGTGACGGCCATCGTGGTCGGCGTCGTCGCCTCGGCGAACGTCTGCGGGAAGGCGTTCTTCGTCCAAAGGTACGTCCACAGGGCCAGCCCCCGGTCCTCGTCCTGGGCGGCGATGGCCTTCACCTTCGCCACCTCGTTCGCGTACTGCCCGAAGTTCGCCTTGCCCTTGAACGCATCCTTGGCGCTCTCCACCTCGGCCGTCCATTGCTGGGTGAACGCCGTGCTGAGCTTGGCGATGGTCTTCTCGTCCGCGTCGATCTGGGCGGACGCGCGGACGCGGAAGTACGTGCCCACCCCGATGGCCGCGACGACCGCCAGGAGGGCGATGACGACGAGCAGCTCGAGCAGGGTGAACCCGGCGGGCCGGCGGCGGGTGGTCGTGGTCACGGGTGGTCTCCTTAATCCGGTGCGCCGAGGAACGTCTTGCGGAAGTTGGCGAAGTCGTCCCCGCCCGCCCCCTTGCCGGCGTCGAAGTCGTCCTCCCCGAACTTCGCGACGCCGGCCGGGGCGAGGCCGAAGCCCCAGGCGTAGTCGTTGCGGGTTTCGCTGCCGTTCGGCCCGCCCGAGATGATCTGGAAGCTGCCGTGGTTGACGAACTTGTTGGCCGTGTCCTTGAACGGCGTCGGCCCCATGTTCGGGAACGTGGCGTAGGCGGCCGCGTTCGGGTACTGGCGGGTGGTTTGGCGGTTGTACCCGGACAGCTTGCCGCCCCACGGCGCGATCTGGACGCGGCCGCCGGTCGGGTGCGCGATCGGGCTGGTGACGTAGTCGCCGCCGGACCCGGTCCCGCTGGCGGCCATGTACAGGTACGGCGTGCCCCACGGGTCCACGTACCACGACTCGTTGCTGATCGTCCCGACGTTGTCCGCGGCCGGCCCGGTCCCCTCCCACCGGTAGACGCCGGCCCCGCCGGTCAGGGCCGGGGTCGGGGCGGACGGCAGGGCGTTCAAGGCCCCCGTGTGCCGTTCGAGCCAATCGACCGGGGTGACGAGGTTCTTCTTCTGGAATTCAAAGAACGGCATCCCTGGGGCCCGTTGCTGGCCGGGGGCGGTCGCCGGCAGGAACGGCGTCGTCGGGTTCGTCGAGAACCCGAGGTACTCCACGTGCTTGCCGCCGCTGAGGAAGAACACCAGGCACTGGTTCGGGTCCAGCAGGACCGGGCCGTCCACCACCGTGACCGGCAGCCCGTTGAACGTGGCCGGCGCGCCGGCGGCCGTGCTCGTCGGTGCCCACTTGACGAACTTCGGGGCCGTCAGTGGATCGAGGAGCAGGCCGTTGAAGCTGTCGCTCATGCGGCCGAACATCCGCTTCAAGATGTCCCGTTCCGGCCAGGCGTTCACCGGGGTCACGTCCGGGTACTCGCTGCACAGCCGGAACGTGGCCTGCGGGCCGCCCCCGAACCACGGCGGGTTCCGGTTGTACTTGCTCTTGAACTGGCCGATGGCTTGCTCGAACTGCTGCAGGTCGGCCCGCAGCGCGGCCTCCTCGCCCTTTACCTTGACACGTTGCACGGCCGACAGGATCAGCCCGGCGAGGACGCCGATGATCGCGATGACGACCAGCAGCTCGACCAGCGTGTACCCGCGGCGGGGCCGCGGCGGGGAGTGGAAGTTCACCATGACACCGGCTCCGGAAAGACTCCCCGCGGGCGGTCGCCCGCGGGCTTTGTGCCACCCTTATTTCGACAACCCTTCCAGCAGCTTGATCAGCGGCAGGAACAGCGAGATCACGATCGCCCCGATGACGCCCCCGAGGAACACGATCATGATCGGCTCCAGCAACGCGATCAGCGACTTCACCAGCGTGTCCACTTCCTCGTCGTAGAAGTCGGCCACCTTGTAGAGCATCGTGTCCAGGTCGCCGGTCTCCTCGCCGACCTCGACCATGTTCACCACCATGTCGTCCACCAGCCGCGACTCCCGCAGCGGGTCGGCAATGGTATCCCCCTCCCGGATGGATTCCAAAACCCGCTGGAACATCCGCTCGAAGACCACGTTGTTGGCCGTGTCCTTCACGATCGAGAGCGCCTCCAGGATCGGCACGCCGGAGCTGATGAGCGTCCCGAGCGTCCGCATCGTCCGGGCGACGATGGTTTTCTCCACGAGACTCCCGACGACGGGTATCCAGAGGACCATTCGGTCGAGCGCGTAATTCCCGGCTCTCGTCAAGCGGATGAGCTTTATCAGCAGGTAGACGCCGAGCGGGAACAGCGGGATGACGTACCAGTAGTTCGCCACCCAGTCGGACACGTCGATGAGGATCTTCGTGGCCTGCGGCAGGCTGAGGCCGAACTCCTCGAAGATCTTTTTGAACTTCGGGATGATCGACACCATGATGAACGTCAAAATCCCGACCGCGACCATGATGACCACGCTCGGGTACACCATCGCCCCGACGACCTTCCGCTTCAGGCTTTGGGCCTTCTCCTTGAACTCCGCGAGGCGTTGCAGAATGACTTCGAGCGCGCCGCCGGCCTCGCCCGCCTTCACCATGTTCACGTAGAGGCGGTCGAAGCACTTCGGGTGGCGGCTGAGCGCTTCCGAGAGCGTCGAGCCGGACTCCACGTCCTCGACCACGTCGATGAGCGAGTTCTTGAGGGCGCTCGGCTTCATCTGCTTTTCGAGGATCCGCAGCGAGCGGAGGACGGGCAGCCCGGCGTCCTGGAGCGTGCTGAACTGGCGGGTGAAGATGCACAGCATCTTCTGCGAGACGCCGCCGATGACGAAGGTTTTCCGGCTCTTGCCGGTCTTCTTCTTCCCCTTCTTGCCGCCCTTCTGCTGCGCGGCGGTGAGCTTCGTGACGAAGTAGCCCATCGCCTTGATCTTCTGCGACGCCTCTTCCTCGTTGGTCGCGTCGACCGAGTCCTTGACCTCCTGGCCGGAGGTGTCGAGCGCCTCGAATTTGTAGGTCGGCATGTCGTGCCCCTGGGGGTGGAACTCCGCGCTCGGCATCGCCTCGCGGCTGGTATTGGTCGTCAGCCGTCGGGCTGACCTATTTTGCACCGGCGGGGCGGAAAACCAAAAAACAGCCCCGCCGAAATTTGGAGTCGTTCGCGGTCTGCCTCAAACCTCCGGTGCGAGCCGAAAGGGTTGAGCGATTGGTTGTTTCATCCCTGGGACCGCGGGCGTCCCGCCCGCCACGGTCCCCGCCACTTGAGGCGGATCCCGGTGGCCGGGAAGGTGGGCGGGCGGGACGCCCGCGGTCCCAGGATTGCACGCCACGCCCTGAAACAACGACTTTAGTCCTCCACGATCGTTTCCCGCACGACCTCTTCGAGCGTCGTCATGCCGCCGACCAGCGCCTCGATGCCGGCCTCCCGCAGGCCCTTGATGCCGATCTTGCGGGTGTACGCCCGGATCTGGTCGTTCGACGCCCCGCGGCTGATCATGTCGCGGATGTCGTCGTCGATCAGCATCAGCTCGTAAATCCCGGTCCGGCCCTTGAACCCGAGGTTGTTGCACTTGTCGCAGCCCTCGCCGTAGAAGAACTTCGCGCCCTTCAACTGCTCCGGGGTGACGTTCAACTCCATCAGCTGGTCGCGGGTCGGCTCGTAGGCCGTCTTGCAGACCTGGCAGACCTTCCGCACCAGCCGCTGGGCCTGGATCGCCTCCAGCGTCGCGGTGATGAGGAACGGCTCCACGCCCATGTCCCGCAGCCGCGTGATCGACGACGGGGCGTCGTTCGTGTGCAGCGTGCTGAACACGAGGTGGCCCGTGAGCGACGCCTGGATCGAGATTTGCGCCGTCTCCAGGTCGCGGACCTCGCCGATGAGGATGATGTCCGGGTCCTGCCGCAGGATGGCCCGCAGGGCGGACGCGAACGTCAGGTCGATCTCGTGGTTGATCGGGCACTGCACGAGGCCGTCGATTTCGTACTCGACCGGGTCCTCGGTGGTGATGATCTTCGTCTCGATGTCGTTCAGTTCCGACAGGGCCGAGTAGAGCGTCGTCGTCTTGCCGGACCCCGTCGGCCCCGTCACGAGGACGATGCCGTTGGGCTTCTTGATGACCTGCCGGAACTGGGCGAGCAGCGGCCCCGGCATGCCGATCTTGTCGAGCGACAGGCCGACGTTCGACTGGTCGAGCACCCGGATGACGACGGACTCGCCGAATAGCGTCGGGAGGACGCTGACCCGCATGTCGATCCGGTTGCCGCCGAGGTTCAGCTCGATCCGGCCGTCCTGCGGCAGCCGCCGCTCGGCGATGTCGAGGTTCGACATGACCTTGATCCGGCTGGCGATGGCGGTGGCGAGGTGGCGGGGCGGCGGGACCATCTCGTACAGCACGCCGTCGCACTTGTACCGCATCTTGTACTCGTCCTCGAACGGCTCGAAGTGGACGTCCGAGGCGTGGTCGCGGATGGCCATGAGCATGACCATGTTGATGAGCTTCCGGACCGGGGCGGAGTGGGCCATTTCCTCGATGCTGTTCAGGTCGATGCTGGTTTCCCGCTTCATCGCGGCCTTGTTCAGGTCGGCGTCGCCCTCGAGCTCCTTGATGATGCTGGCGATCGACTCCTCGTCGGCCCCGCCGCCGGCCCCGCCGACGCCGTAGGCCTTCGCCGTCAGCTCCTCGACCGCCTTCGGCGGCGCGAGCACGGCCTTGACCTCCGTGATGCCGAGGAAGTTGCGGATGTCGTCGAGCGCCTGCAGGTTGTTCGGGTCGGACATCGCCACGGTCAGGACGTTGTTGTCGAAGGAGATCGGCACGACCCGGTACAGGTCGGCCATGGTCTTCGGGACCTTCGTGACCGCGTCCTTGCTCGGCTTCACGTCCTCCAGCGACTGCACCTTCATCCCGTGCAGTTCGGCCTGCGCCTGGAGGAGCTGGTCCTCGTTGACGAGGCCCCGCTCGGCGACGATCTCGGCGAGCTTGTTGTCGCTCGTCCGCATCTCCTCGTAGATGGAGTCGAGCTGCGCGTCGTCGAGGAACCCGAGGTCCACGAGCTTCTGGCCGAGTTGCTTCGTGTTCGCATCGACGTGCGTGAGCGATTTCTTCTGCGGCGGCTTCGGCGCGGGCTTGGGGGCCGGGGCCGCGGCCGGTTTCGCGCCGGCGGCAGGGGCGGCCGGCTTCTGGCCGGGCGCGGCGGGCGGCCTCGGCGCGCCGGGCACGGCCGGCTTCGGGGCCGGAGCCTGTCCTGGCGTCGCGGGCTTCGGCGGCCCGCCGGCGGCCGGTTGTTGCGGCTTCGGCGCGGGGGCTTGCCCCGGCGCGGGGGCCGGCTTCGGCGCGGGGGCCACGGGTCGTTGCGCCCCCGGCTGGCCGGGGACGGCCGGCTTCGCCCCGTTCGCCTGCGGCGGCGCGGCCGGCTTCTGCCCCGGTGCGGGGGCCGGCGGCTTCGCGCCGGCGGCGGCCGGCGGCGTGCCGGGCACGGCCGGCTTCTTCGGGTCGTTCGGGGTCGGCGGGGTCGTGGACATAAGTTCGGGGCCTTCGCTGGGCCGGCGGCTCGACCGGGTCGGGAACCGCGTGGCCGGGTGTATGGGAAAAACCCGGCCGCGGGCGCGGCCGGGTCCGATCAGTTACCGCTTGTACGGGGCCTTCCGAGGTTTGCGACGATCATCGTCGTCGTCATCCTCGTCGTCGTCATCGTCGTCGTCGTCATCCTCGTCGTCGTCCTCGTCCTCGTCGTCCTCGTCCTCGAGCAGGCCGCGCTCGAACGCCGCGATCTTGGCCGCGAGTTCCGCCGGCTTCGCCGCCTTGAGGAGGGCCTCTTCCTTCTCGACGAGCTGGTCCTTCCAGAGGTTGAACAGCGACTCGTCGAGCAGGAACATGCCGTGCTTCCGCCCGGTCTGGATGGCGGAGTCGATCCGGTAGACTTTGTTCTCCCGGACGAGGTTCTGAATGGCCGGCGTGACGACCATCATCTCGTAGGCCGCGATGACGCTCTCGGGAATCTTCGGCAACAGCGCCTGCGACAGCACCCCCATGAGCGCCGTCGAGAGCTGCGTGCGGACCTGGTCCTGCTGTTCCTTCGGGAACACGTCGATGATCCGGTTGACGGTGGACGCGGCCCCGGACGTGTGGAGCGTTCCGAAGACGACGTGCCCGGTTTCGGCGGCCTCGATGGCGGCGTGGATCGTTTCCAAGTCGCGCATTTCGCCGACGAGGATCACGTCCGGGTCCATCCGCAGGGCGCGCCGGATGCCCTCCTTGAACTCCGGCACGTCCACGCCGATTTCCCGCTGGTTGACGGTACACTTCTTGTGCTTGTGGTAGTACTCGATCGGGTCTTCCAGCGTGATGATGTGCCGGTCGTAGTTGTCGTTGATGAAGTTAATCATCGACGCGAGGCTGGTCGTCTTCCCCGACCCGGTCGGCCCGGTGACGAGGAGGAGGCCCCGCGGCCGGACGATGAGCGAGCGGATGGCTTCCGGCATCCGCAGTTGCTCGAACGTGAGGAACTGCGACGGGATCCGCCGCATGACCATGCCGATCGTGCCGCGCTGCTTGAAGATGGCGACGCGGAACCGGACGCCGTCGGTGTACTCGATGGCGAAGTCGGCCCCCCCCTTCTGCTGCAACTCCTGCTGGCAGCGGTCCGGGGTGATCGACTTCATCAGCCCGGTCGTGTCGTCCGGGTCGAGGAGCTTGGCGTCGAGCTTGCGCATCCGCCCACCGGCCCGGACGACGGGCGGCTGGCCGACGCTGATGTGCAAGTCGCTGGCCTTCAGCTGGATGACTGTTGCCAGCAACTTCTCCATTGCCACACTGGCCACGGCACACTCCTAACGGTGCGCGACGCCCACGAGTCGATGGGTCCCGAGCGGGGAAATGGCGAGTCCTGTTCCGCTCGGGGCATGTTCGATTGTTCGCCGGGTTCGTCGCGACACCAAAACTGGCCGGAAAATCTTTCCCGGCCGTGAATAGGGTCCGTCCGTCCCACCGGCCGCCTCCGGCGGTCCGGTTTCCGTAAGTCGTTGCGTGCGGCCGGCCTGGCCTCCGCCGGCCATTCGTAGGGCGGGTCAAGGCTTTGCGCCGACCCGCCGTTGCGCTCCCAGCCGGTTCGGCGGTCCTCCGCGTGGCTGCGGTCCCCCGGCGGGTCGGCGCAAAGCCTTGACCCGCCCTACAAATCAATGCTTATCAATGCTTATCCAGTAGCAAAGCCTCCGCGTGGCAGATGCTCAAGACCTCTTGCAGCGTCGTCGCGCCCTTAAGTGCTTTCCCCACGCCGTCGTCCAGCAAAGTCCGCATCCCGCCCGCGCGGGCCTTGCGGCGCAGCTCCTGGGCCGGGGCTTGCGCGAACGTCAATTCCCGCAAAGCTCCACTCATCCGCATCATCTCGAAGATGGCCTGCCGGCCGCGGTAGCCGCCCTGCCGGCAATACTGGCACCCTCGTCCCTTCATCATGTTGCCGGCCTTCGCCTTCTCGACGGTCAGACCGGCCGCCTTCAACTCGCCCTCGGAGGGAATGTACGGCTCCTTGCACTTCGGGCAGTTCACCCGGACCAGCCGTTGCGCCATGATCGCGATGACCGAGCTGGCCGTGAGGAATGGCGGGACGCCGATGTCCGTGAGCCGGGTGATGGCACTGGGCGCGTCGTTCGTGTGCAGTGTACTGAAAACCAAGTGTCCAGTCAGAGACGCCTGGACAGCGATTTCTGCCGTCTCTTTATCTCGAATTTCGCCCACGAGGATGATGTTCGGGGCTTGCCGCAACATCGACCGGATGATCCGGGCGAAGTCGAGGCCGATCTGGTGCTTGACCTCCACCTGATTGATGCCGGGGAGGTAATACTCGACCGGGTCCTCCGCCGTGATGATCTTTCGGTCCGGCCGGTTCAACTCGTTCAAGACGGCGTACAGCGTCGTCGTCTTCCCCGACCCCGTCGGCCCCGTGACGAGGAAGATGCCGTTGGGCCGCTTGATGATGTTCTGGAAGCGGATGTACTCGTCTTCCGCGAAGCCGAGGTCTCGAATGCTGATTTGAATATTACCGCGGTCGAGAATCCGCATCACCGTCGATTGGCCGTGGCAACTCGGGAGCAGGCTCACACGAAGGTCGAAGTGTTTGTTGTTCACCGTCATCTTGATCCGACCGTCCTGGGGCCGTCGTTTTTCCGAAATGTCGATGTTCGACATAATCTTGATGCGGGACGTGAGGGCGGACTGGAGGCGTCGGGGCACGGCGTCCCGTTCGACCAGCACGCCGTCGATCCGGTAGCGGATGCGGACGCGGTCGGCGAACGGCTCGACGTGGATGTCCGACGCCCGCTGCGAGATCGCTTCCGAGATGATGAGGTTCACCAGCCGGATGACCGGGGCGTCGCTCTCGTCCCCGGCCGCGAGGTTCCCGCCGCCGGCCCCCTCGACCTGCGTGAACTCGATGGCCGTGTCCGTGAACTCGACGAGCATGGAGTCCACCGACTCCGTTTCCGTCTGGCCGTAGTTCCGGTTGATCGCTTCCTGAATCTGTTCCTGCGGGGCAAGAACCGGCTGGATGTCCCGGTTGAGCACGAACCGCAGTTTGTCGAGCACCTCGATGTTCGTCGGGTCGCTCATGGCGATCTTCATCATGTTGCCTTCGAGGGCCAGCGGCAGCACGACGTTTTCGCGGGCGACCGACTCGGGCACGAGTTCCGTGACGGCCTTCGGGATTTCGGCCGCGGTGAGGTCGATGAACTCGAACCCGCCTTGCTCGGCCATCGCGCGGGACGACTCGATCAGCGGGACGTAGTTCAGCTTGGCGAGGGCGTCCTGCAGGCGGAGGCCGGTGGACGCCGCCATGTTCGCGGCTTCCTCGACCTGGTCGGGGCTGATCAGCTTCTTCTTGACGAGGATGTCCGTGAAGTCATTTCGAGCCTTGGCCATGACGGCACTCCTGATGGGGCGGTGAAGGGTTCGTGGTTGTGCGCGCGGGCGTGGGACGGTCCGAAGCGGTCACCGGGGAGGGATGAAGGGAATCCCGGTCGGCCTGGGGAGGGTCCGTAAGCACGTCGATGATAGTGAAGGTTCGATGAGACGGAATCTATTCCTTATCTTGTCCGAACGGCCCCCCTTTCCACAAGAGATTAAATGTGAAAAATGGCCGGGACCGTCGAAGTCGGCACGCGGATCGCGCGGATTCCGCCCCGGCCCACCTCTAAGAGAAACGCCATGCCCCGCCTTCTGTTGGCCTTCGCCCTGGTCGTCGCGGCGCTGCCGGCGGCCGCGCAGGAGAAGCCAGTCACCCGGATCGCGTTCGGGTCGTGCGCCGACCAGGATAAGCCGTGCCCGATCTGGGGGTCGATCGCCAAGCTCCAGCCGGAGCTGTTGGTCCTACTCGGCGACACGATGTACGCCGACCTGGACAAGTCGAAGAAGGTGGACCCCGCGCTCATCCGCGCGAAGTACGACAAGCTCGCGGGCGAGGCGGAGTTCGCGAAGCTGAAGAAGGGCGTCCCCATCGTGGCCACGTGGGACGACCACGACTACGGCAAGAACGACGCGGACGCCCGGTTCGCGCTCAAGGACGAGTCGCAGCAAATCTTCCTCGACTTCTTCGACGTGCCGAAGGACTCGCCGCGGCGGACGCGGAAGGGCGTCTACCATTCGCAGGTGTTCGGCCCGGCCGGGAAGCGGGTGCAGGTCATCGTCCTCGACGGCCGCTACCACCGGAGCCAGATCGCGACGAAGTTCAACCCGAAGCTGCGGGTGACGGAGTCGTTGCCGAACACCGACCCGGCCGCGACGTTCCTCGGCGAGGAGCAATGGGCGTGGCTGGAGGAGCAACTGAAGGTCCCGGCCGAGGTGCGGCTGATCGGGTCCGGCGTGCAGGTGCTGAGCGAGGAGCACCCGTTCGAGAAGTGGGCGAACATCCCGCACGAGCGGGACCGGCTGTTCAAACTTCTCCGCGACACGAAGGCCAACGGCGTCATCTTCCTCAGCGGCGACCGCCATCTCGCGGAGCTGTCGATGGCGACGGGGATGATCTCGTACCCGCTCTACGACATTACCGCGAGCGGGTTCAACCAGGGGAACAAGGCGTGGCGTGCCCCGGAGAAGAACAAGCACCGGGTCGCGGCGATGCCCTACGGCAATAACTTCGGGTTCATCACCATCGACTGGGCGAGCGAGACCAGCCCCCGGATGACGCTGCAGCTCCGCGACGAGGACGGCGAGATCGTCGTCCGGCACGCGATCCGGCTCGGGCTGCTGACGCCGACGGAGCAGGCGGCGGCGAAGCCGACCCCGGCCGGCGTGCTGACCGCGGCCGACGCGCTGAAGGGCACGGTCGGGGCGGAAGTGACGGTGCAGTTCGAGGTGAAGGGCGGCCGGCTCACGGCGGACAAGAAGCGGCTGTTCCTGAATAGCGAAACCGACTTCCGGGACGCGAAGAACTTCACCGTCGTCGTGAACGCGGCGGCCCGCGGCGGGGCCTTGAAGGACGCGACCGGCGACACGTTCCAGGGCAAGACCGTGCGGGTGAAGGGGAAGCTGTCGAAGTTCCGCGAGCAGGTGCAGATCGAGGTCGATGACGAAAAGCAGATCGAGGTGGTGAAGTAATTAGCCGCAGTCGGGACGTGGTGGTGAGCGAGAGGCCCAGACTTCCGAAGTCCGGTTTCGACTTCGGAAGTCGAGGGGATAAGAGGCGTCTGCGAACGTCGTGAACGCTGCGGCGCGGGATCGACTTCCGAAGTCGAAGCCGGACTTCGGAAGTCTGGGGCTTGCTCCCGAACCGCGACGCCGCTCGGCTCGCCCGCGGAAGCGCCTACAATCTCCCCCATCATGAAACATTTCCACTTCCTCCTTCTCTCCCTCCCGTTCCTCCTCGCGGCCGATCCCGCGGACCTCATCATCCACCGCGCGAAGGTCGTCACCCTCGACGCCAAGTCCACCATCGCGGAAGCCGTGGCGATCCGCGGCGACACGATCGTCGCCGTCGGCGCGGACGCGGACGTTCTCAAGCTGCAAGGGCCGAACACCCGCGTCATCGACGCGAACGGCAAGACGGTGCTGCCGGGGCTGATGGACAGCCACGTCCACCCGAACGGCGCGGCGACCAGCGAGGCCGGCGAGCCGCTGCCGCTGTTGCGGTCCATCCCCGAGGTGCAAGCGTTCATCGAGCAGAAGGCCGCGACGACGCCGGAAGGCAAGTGGATCGTCATCCGCTACGCCTTCCCGACCCGGCTGAAGGAGGCCCGCTTCCCCACGAAGGCGGAACTCGACGCGTTCGCCCCGAAGCACCCGGTGCTGTACCACGCGGGGCCGGCGGGCGTCGCGAACTCCGTCGCGTTGCGAATCTCCGGCGTCACGAAGGACACGCCGAACCCGGCCGCCGGGCAGGTCGTGAAGGATGAGGCGACCGGCGAGCCGACCGGGATGCTGCGGAACGCCTACGGCGTGCTGAAGGGCGTGCCCGGCGCGGCCGACGACCTCACGCCGGAGAAGCGGCGGGCCGCGGTCAAGAAGCTGTTCGCCCTCTACAACGCGCACGGCCTCACGAGCGTCGCCGACCGCAACGCGAGCAAGGCCGACTACGAGTTGTACGAGAGCTTGAAGAAGGACAACGAGCTAACAGTTCGCGTGAACGTCGCCCGTAGCTTCTCGCCGGCCGGCTCGCGGGAGGACGTCGCCAAGCGGCTCGCCGACCTCGGCGGGCCGACCGGGACCGGCGACGCGTGGGTCAAGGTCGGGCCGATCAAGCTGTTCCTCGACGGCGGGATGCTCAACGGGTCCGCGTTCATGCGCCAGCCGTGGCCCCGCGGCGACACGTACCAGATCACGCAGGACGACTACCGCGGCCTCCTTTTCATCAAGCCGGAGCAGTTGCAGATCGTCGTCGAGGAGGCGGCGAAGCGGAAGTGGCAGGTGACGGCCCACACCGCCGGCGAGGGCGCGATGGACGTGCTGCTCGACGCCTACGAGCTGACGAACCGGATGACGTCCGTCAAGGAGATGCGGTACTGCATCACGCACGCGAACTTCCCGTCGCAACGCAACCTCGAACGCTGCCGGGAACTCGGCGTGTGCGCCGACGTGCAACCGGCGTGGCTGTTCAAGGACGGGCACACGCTCCTGAAGGTGCTCGGCCCGGACCGGATGCGGTGGTTCCAGCCGTACAAGTCGTGGCTGGCGCACACGACCGTCGGCGGCGGGAGCGACCACATGCTCCGGTTCGACCCGCTCGACTCGACGAACCCGTGGTCCCCGTGGCTCGGCGTCTGGGTCGCGGTGACGCGCACCCTCGAGCGCGGCGGCGTTCTGCGGCCGGACGAGGCGCTGACCCGCGAGGAGGCGCTGCGGCTGTACACGGTCAACAACGCCTACCTTCACCACGAGGAGAAGTTGAAGGGCACGCTGGAGGTCGGGAAGCTCGGCGACCTGATCCTGATCGACCGCGACGTGCTGACGTGCCCGGCCGCCGACATCCGCGACACGAAGGTGCTGCTGACGCTCGTGGGCGGGAAGGTCGTGTTCGAGCGGAAGTGAAGAATGGCCCGCAGATGACGCCGATAAGAGCGAAGATGAAGAGGATCAGAACAAAGATTTGATCTGTTGCTTTATCCGGTTTTCATCTGCGCCGAAGTCCGCGTCATCTGCGGGCCATGTCTTACTTCTTCAGCAGCAGCCACCCGACCAAACAGATCACGCCGACGACGGCCGCGAGGACGCCGAGGAGGATCGGGAATGCGAACCGCTCCTGCGCCGCCGCGCTGCCGGGTTCCGGGCCGTCCACGTACTCGTACTGGTAAACCGGCACGATCACCGGCGGCCGCTCCAGCGCGTCCTGCTTCGCCGCCACTTTGAAGTACACCTCGTCCGTGCCCGGCCGCGGGAACGACTTGTCCTCGAACTCCGTCAGGTGCCACGCCTTCGCCGCGAGGGCGTCCTTCGCCTTCGGCTCCAGGCCGAGGTTGTCGAACACGCCGTGCGCCGTGCCGGCCGGGGCCGCGTTCGCCCACGCCGCCGCGCCGGGCCACGCGGTTTCCTTGCCGATCGTCCCCTCGTACCGCTTGTCGGCGAGGAAGAACACCTTGAGCATCCGTTGGCCGGCCGCGTCCTTCGGCCGCATGTCGGCCGGCTCGCGGTACGGGTAGAACGGCGCGTCGGCCTTGAACGTCATCCGCACCGTGCGGCCGGTCAGCCGGTTCGCGAGGCTGCCGTCCTTCGACAGCTTGAACGCGGTGATGACCCACTCGTGGTCCGTGTACCACTTGAACCACTCGACCAGCTCCTTGCGGGCGTCGTACCCGTTCTTGTCGAGCCAGTCGCGGAGGGCCTTCGGGTCGTTCGCCTTCAGCACGACGGCGTCGTACCCGGCGACCTTCTTCCGGTCGAGCACCTGGACCGTCGGCGGCGGCGCGGCCTTGGCGGCCGGCGCGGCCCCGGCCACCTGCGTCTTGGCGTTCCGGTAGACCGTCTGCTTCCGCGTTTCGTAGATGATGCGAGGGGCCGTGGCCGCCGAGAGCGTGTCGAAGATGCTGTCGTTCGCCTCGGCCAGCTCCGGCGGCGTCGGCGTCGGCACCAGGAACCCGAAGTCCTTCGCGTCCGTCTGGAAGTTCGCCCGGCGGATGAAGTGCTCGGTCTTGGTCGTCGGGTCCCAGACGATGAGGGCGTCCTCGGACGAGACGGCGACGGGCTGGTTCGGCCGCCACGGGATGGCGCACCCGTCGGCGGGCGGGGTCGGGATCAGGGCGACGGCGGCGAAGGCGGACAGGAGGAGAAGGGCACGCATCGGGACCACTCCGGACGTGATGGGGCTACCCACCACGATACCGGGCGGGCCGGGTTATTCCCGGTCGATGTGTAACGGCGGCGCAACAACGGGTTCGTGGTCCACGTCGTCCCCGTGGCAGCCGTGCGAGATGATGACGACGAACGTGGCGAGGAGCACGAGCACTGGCAAACGCAGGAACGAGAACCCGCCGCACGGCGAGTCTTGGTTGTGGTCTTGTTCCCTCCCCCCTTGGGGGGGAGGGCTA
>JAESGS010000427.1_pt1 | contig 33399 bp, 29 predicted proteins | sample 9269761 | NCBI WGS metagenome assembly JAESGS01 (sample SAMN15741799, study PRJNA653493) | algae metagenome | isolation source: Cyanosarcina radialis HA8281-LM2 and co-occurring heterotrophs from damp... | place: USA: Makauwahi cave, Hawaii | collected 2011-01-06 | reverse complement strand
CATCGCCTGCTGCAGCCCCATGCGGTCGTCGCCGAACTTCTTCTTCAGTTCCTCCATCTTCGGCTGAACCTTCTTCATGTTCGCCATCGATGCGTACTGCTTGTTGGCAAGCGGGAAGAACAGACCCTTGACGACGATCGTGGTGATCAGGATCGCGATGCCGAAGTTGCCGAACAGACGGAAGAAGAAATCCATCATTTTGAACATCGGCTTGGTGATGAAGTAGAACCAGCCCCAGTCGATCAGCTTGTCGAAGTTGGGGATCGAGTAGGCCACTTCATAGTTGTCGACGACAGGAACTTCCTTAGCGCCGGCAAAGACGAGGTTCTTGATTTCCGAGGACTGACCGGGCGCGACCGTGATCGCGTCGCTCTTGTAGTCGCTCTGGTAGCGGGCGCGACCGTCGGTGAAGTGCGTGAAGCGCGTGTCGTAGGGGGTTGCCTGCGGCGGAACGATCGCCGCTGCCCAGTACTTGTCAGTAATGCCGAGCCAGCCGCCGGTTGCCTTGCCCGGCTCAACCGACTTTTCGTCCTCGATCTTGCCGTACTTCAGTTCCTGCAGGCCATGCTCGCCGAGCACGCCGATGAAGCCTTCATGAAGCACGTAGACGCTCGGCGTCGTCGGCTTGTTGAAGCGGGTCACGCGGCCGTAGGAGGAAAGGCTGAGCGGCTCGGCTGCACCGTTCTTGATGCTGTCGACCACCTGGAACATGTAATGTTCGTCAACCGAGATGGTGCGGTTGAAGGTGATGCCCTTCTCGTTGGTGAAGGTCAGCGTCACCGGGGTTGCCGCGGTCAGCTTGTCGCCGCCCGAAAGCGTCCAGACGGTCTGCGGGCCGGGCACGGTGCCAGTTGCGTCGCTGCCGACATAGCCGATTTCGGCGAAGTAGCCGTCGACCGTTTCGGCCGGGCTGAAGAGGGTGATGACCGGGCTCTTCGGATCGACCGTCTCGCGGTATTCCTTGAGCTTCAGGTCGTCGAAGCGGGCGCCGGTCAGGTTGATGGAGCCGGAAAGCGCCGGCGTGTCGATCGCAACGCGGGCCGATTTGGCAATCGCCTGGTCGCGGTTTTCACCGGCGCCGGGGATCGCGCCGCCGCCCGGCAGAGCCTGGCCCGGCGTCGCTTGAGTCGGCGTTGCCGGCTGCGATTGCGCCTGCTGGGCCTGCAGCGCTTCCGCAGCGATGCGTTCCTTTTCCATCTTCGGATTGACGTAAAGGAACTGCCAGGCAATGAGGATCAGCACGGACAGGCCAATCGCCACGAAATAGTTGCGGTTTTTTTCCATCATAGTTTCCTGGAACCGGCCGGCGGCCGCTTCTGTTTCGGCTTGTTTTCGATGCGCTCGTGAAGGCCCCGGGTCAAGGCGTCGAAGGGAGCATTCAGGAGTTCGCGTCGGGCGACAATCACATAGTCGTGTCCGGGTTTCATTGCAAACCCGGCGGAAAGCCGCACCGCCTCTTTCAGGCGTCGGCGCATCCGGTTCCGCTCGACGGCATTGCCGTGTTTTTTGGTGACGGTGAAGCCGACGCGGGCTTCGCCTTCCGGATCGTTGCGGTCGAGCACTTCGAGGAGAAACAGGGGACCTCTGCGGCCTTCTCCAGCCCGAACGGCCAAAAACTGCGGACGGCTTTTCAGCCGCCCGACAGTCGTTTTGTCTTTATCTGACGTCATGTGCCCGGACACTGGTTTCGGGCAATTTCGGCTTAAGCCGAAAGACGCTTGCGGCCACGGGCGCGGCGGGCCGAGAGGACCTTCTGGCCACCCTTGGTAGCCATGCGCGAACGGAAGCCGTGGCGACGCTTGCGGACAAGCTTGGACGGTTGGTAGGTACGCTTCATTTATTTAATACCGCGGTGTGCGGCCCTTCTTGGGTTTGCGTGTAGCAAGGAGCGTTTACGTTATCGGACATGGCTCCGCCATTTCGGGCAGGAGGGCTTGACCGGACGTGCGCGGCTTATAAGGGGAATTTTCCCGGAAAGTCAATTGCGGGCGGCGATTCATTGGCGACAGCACCGCAAAAAGCGCCGGCGCGCCCGCCAAAGGCGATGCGTCGGCCGCGAAAAGGAAGGCCAACTAGCCGAGATTGGTAAATGGAGCCCTAACTGGATCTCCCCAGAATGCCGGTCGGGGGCGACGAGCTTTATTAACCACGCCTATTTTAGGGTCCCTTCGGTGCATATGGGGCGGCGGCATGTCCGATAATCGGAAGCTCTCGTCACTCCGTGGAGGTCGGGATGAAAATACGCGGTAAGATCAATCTAATTGTCGGCATCATGAGTGTGCTGGCGGTTGCTGTGACCGGCATGTCGCTGATCGCTGTCAACAAATACAACGAGAAATTCCACCAGTACGAGAACGTGGCGAAGCGCGCCTTCTACGCGGAACGCCTCAATCGTCTGGTGACCGCGGTCGTCATGGAATCGCGCGGCGTCTACGCTGCCCCGACCATCGAGAAGGCGAAGCCGTTTGCCGAAGGCATCCGCAAGAACCTCGACAAGATCGACACGCTGCTTGCCGAATGGCGCCCGCTGATCCCCGTCGACACCAAAGCGTCGTTCGACACGCTGGTCGCCCGCGCCGCGGAATTCAGGACTTTCCGCGTCGAGACGGCACGTCTTGGCGAAGAGGTTTCGCCCCAGGCCGCCAACGAGCAGGGCAACACCGACGCCAACCGCGCCAACCGCAAGGCATTCCAGGAGCAGATCGACGGCGTTGTCGACATCAACCTCAAGACGCTTGAAGTCGTGACGGCTGACACGGCCGTCTTCGAGCGCAATGTGATCATCACCATTCTCGCCATCGCCGGCCTTGGCCTTATCGCCGGCATTGGAGCGGCCTTCTATATCGCCACGAACCATCTGAGCCGTCCGATCCTCGAGTTGACCGGCAAGATGAAGCAACTGGCTGGCGGCGATCTCACCGCGAACGTGCCCTTCGTCGGTCGCAAGGACGAGATCGGCGAAATGGCGGAGGCCGTCGAGGTCTTCAAGCAGAACGGCCTGGCCGTGCGCGACCTCAATGCTCAGGAAGCGGTGCTGCGCGAAAAGAGCGCCGACCTGCAATCGAGCATCGGCGTCGTCGTTGCGGCAGCTGCCGCCGGTGATTTCACCAAGCGTATCGGCAAGGACTACGAGAACGACGACCTCAACCGGTTCGCTGGCAGCGTCAACGAGCTGGTCGGCAGCGTCGATGCCGGTATCGCCGAAACCCGCCGGGTGATTGCGAGCCTTGCTGCCGGCGACCTGACCCAGAGCATGAACGGTCACTACCAGGGAGCCTTCGCCGAGCTGCAGAAGAACGTCAACGAGACCCTCTCCACGCTGCAAAAGACGCTGCGCGAGGTCCGTGTGACCACCGACTCGATCAACGGCAATTCGTCCGAGCTGCGTTCGGCCGCCGACGATCTGTCGAAGCGGACGGAGCAGCAGGCCGCAGCCCTTGAGGAAACGTCTGCCGCGCTCGACCAGATCACGGTCGCGGTCAAGAGCTCCACCGAGCGGGCGCAGGAAGCGACCGTCATGGTCAACGAGGCCAAGCACAGTGCCGCGCAGTCGGCGGCCGTCGTGCGCAACGCCGTCGACGCCATGGGCCGCATCGAGCAGGCCTCGAGCGAAATCGGCCAGATCACCAACGTGATCGACGAAATCGCCTTCCAGACCAACCTGCTGGCGCTGAATGCCGGGGTCGAGGCAGCCCGTGCCGGCGATGCGGGCAAGGGCTTTGCAGTCGTCGCACAGGAAGTGCGTGAACTCGCCCAGCGTGCCGCAAGTGCCGCCAAGGACATCAAGTCGCTCATCTCGAAGTCGGGCAGCGAAGTGGCAACCGGCGTTCGCCTGGTACAGGAGACCGGTTCGGCGCTTGGCGAGATCGAGGAACGGGTCTTGAAAATCAACGACCACATCCACTCGATCGCGACGGCTGCGCGCGAACAGTCGACTGGCCTCAGCGAAGTCAGCACTGCCGTCAACCAGATGGACCAGGTGACCCAGCAGAACGCCGCCATGGTGGAAGAGGCGAATGCCGCAACCCACAAGCTCTCCGGCGAAGCCAACAATCTCGCGAGCCTGATCGCCTACTTCAAGGTCGACAATGTTGCCGCCCGGCCGATCGCTGTGGCCCGCGAGACAGCCCAACCGGTCGCATCGCCCGCCCGGCGCATGATGGGCAACGTCGCCCGCGCCATTGGCGGCGGCGGCTCCGCTGCGGCGGTTGCCAAGGACGATTGGGAAGAATTCTGATCGGCGGATTGCCTCGCCAAGTGATTGGAGCCCGCGGTGCCATAAGGTGCCGCGGGCTTTCTGTATTGCGAACCTTCCAGACTTGCCCCCCGATCAGGCCGCACGGCTGTCCTTGTCGACGGCAAGGATCGCCACTCGAACTGTTCCCTGGGTGACTTACATCGATGCCAATTCTGTGCAGGTAGGTCGAGCCGAGGCGGCGGCGCGCCGAAATTTGCTTCGGCGATGCGAGAGGAGAAAGATGGGCGGGATGCGATCCTTTGTCATGATCGATGGCACGAGACGGAGAGACAGCCGCGCCTATGCCGCACCCTCTAAGGTCCGTCTGCGATTGGAAAAACCGCGGCCATCTCCTATTATGCGCCCCAGGCGCGATGCCCCATGGCCCGGATATTCATACGGGGTCCCAGGCGTTTTGGTTGACGGGCAGGAAAGTTTGTAAGGCATGGCGGAAGAAACACGTCCGGCGATGGCAGGCGAGGCATTGAGAGCCAGTGCCGGGTTTTTCCGCGGCCTATCTGGCAAGCTGCTGCTCTTGACCATTGTCTTCGTCATGCTGGCGGAAGTGCTGATCTTCGCGCCGTCGGTTGCCACCATGCGCATTCGCTGGCTCGAGGATCGGCTGAATACGGCAGCCGCTGCTGCCGTCGTCGTCGATGGTCTGCAGAATGTCGAACTGCCGCGTAGCGTCCAGAAGGACACGCTGATGGCGACCGGCACGAAGGCGATCGTCATCCGGCGCAAGGACGCCTCCCGCATGATCGCGCTCACCGACATGCCGCTTGAGATCCAGGGCGAGTACGACGTCGCCAATTCCACAGCCGTCGCAGCCATCCGCGATGCTTTCGATACGCTGCTCTTCGGCGGCGACCGCGTGATCCGCGTCTATGGGCCGCTCGGCGAAAGCGATGCGACGATCGAGCTCCTGATGAAGGATGCGAGCCTGCGCAAGGCCATGCTCGTCTACTCGCGCAACGTCTTTGTCCTGTCACTGATCATTTCGCTGATCACCGCGGCACTGATCTTCCTGGCCATCAACCGCATGCTGATTGCGCCGATCCGGCGGATGACGGCGAACATGCAGGAGTTTTCCAACGATCCGGCCGATCCGGCCCGCGTGCTCGTGCCGCCGCAGGGTCACGACGAGCTTGCCGTCGCGGGGCAGCATCTCGCCAACATGCAGCGCGAGCTGCAAAAGACGCTGAAGCAGCAGAAGAGCCTGGCCGAACTCGGGCTCGCCGTGTCGAAGATCAACCACGACATGCGCAACATCCTGTCCTCGGCGCAGTTGATTTCCGACCGCCTGGCCGACGTGGACGACCCGGTGGTCAAGCGCTTCGCGCCGACCCTGCTGCGCACCATCGACCGCGCTGTCGGCTACACCCGCGAGGTCCTGTCCTACGGTCGCACGACCGAGGCCGAGCCGCATCGGCGCTTCGTTGCGCTGAAGCCGCTGGTCTCCGATGTCGCCGAACTGCTGGCGATCGATCCGCAATCCGGCATCGATTTCCAGATCCAGATGCAGGACGACCTCGAAGTCGACGCCGACAGCGAGCAGCTCTTCCGGGTGGTGCACAACATCTGCCGCAACGCCGTGCAGGCGCTGACCAATCATGAGCCGGAGGATGGTCGCCCACGCACCGTTGCCGTTTCCGCCATGCGCATCGGCAGCGTCGTCACCATTTCCGTGGACGATACCGGGCCCGGCATGCCGCCCAAGGCGCGGGAAAACCTGTTTGCCGCCTTCCGCGGTTCGGCGCGCTCCGGAGGCACCGGGCTTGGGCTGGCGATCGCGCGCGAACTTGTGTTGGCCCATGGCGGCACGATCGCGCTCGTCGAAAAGCCGACGCCGGGCACGCTGTTTCGCATCGAGCTGCCCGACCGGCCGGTGCCGCTCGACGCCTTCCGTTCGAAGTTCCGCCATTAGCGCCGCACATTCACCCTCTTGAGTGTCGAGCCGGAGCCATTGGTGATTCCGTACTTAGGCGGGGTCTGACCGACCACCGCGTGCGGCTCGCCTGGCGCGTGGGCGGCGGAGGTGGCACCCTACAATTATTTTCGCAGCCAGGTCCTGCGGCGGCACCCCTTGCTTTCCAGCGGGTTCAGGGCCGGCACGGTTGCCTCGGTCCACAGCAAAGCGGGCGTGCCGTCGTAAAAATGAAATTTTTTACAGAACGGCGCTTGCAATCCCCGAAAGGACCCTTTAGAGAACCGCTCACGCAAGCGGTTCGACCGCTTCAGGCAAAAGCACCCGTAGCTCAGCTGGATAGAGCACCAGACTACGAATCTGGGGGTCAGGAGTTCGAATCTCTTCGGGTGCGCCATTCTTTTCAAAGACATAGATGATGTCTAGGTCCGGTTCTTCCGGATCCCACCGTGGGTCGCGCGTCGCGACCTTGCGTTTCGCGACGCGCCTCTCACATCCTTCAAGTGTCGTTCATTTGCAGCGTTCCGCGGGCTAGGCTTGCGGCTGATTAATCGCCGTGCCGCTCCTTCACTGGATCCGAATCGAGCAGTCGGCGGACTGAGAGCTAGGATCCTGCCATTCCGATAAGCCGATCAGGACTGGCCTAGGCTGTAGCCCTTCGCGGCGAGCCAGGCATCGTGGAGCCACTTTTCCGTTCCACGGCGGCCGGGAAAGCTGATCCAGTGAATGTCGCGCTCGAAGACCATGACCTTGCGGTCCGCGCCGACGATGACCCACATCCAGAGACCGGCGGCCTGGTTGCGCATCTTGACCTTCATGCCCGTGAGGGTCAGGTCTTCGCTGCGCCCGTTGCGGGTAACCCGCAGCGGCTCGTCATGCGGGTCGATCCAGCTGATCCTCATTCCCGGCAGAAGGTCCGGCGCCGTTTCGCGCAGGAAGTCCATGGCGATGGCCTGCGCTTCCTCGCGCGTCGGCAACGGGTGGCCGACGAGGTCCAGGTCGATCCGGGCAAACCCCTTGAGGCGGCCGTCGTCGGCGATGACGGTACTGAAGTGCTCGCCGCCGAGGGCGGCATTGCGTCCGTCGATGCGGTCGTAGCGGACGAGTTCCGCAGCTTCACCATCAACGACGGCGGTGCGGCGGCCTGCCTCGCGGTAACCGGCGGGCATGAAGGCGCCGACGGTGGCGGCTGCGGGGTGGGCACTGCCGGTCGCGGCTGGCGTTGCCTTAGTCTCTGCCAGGGCCATGTTTGCGGTTGCCGTGACGGCGACAAGGCCGAGTGCGGCAACGACTGCGAGAGGGCATCTATGCGGCATGTCCAGAGCTCCTTTTGTCTGGTTTGGGGGGCGGAAGGTGTCATGCGATCGAACTCCGCGATCGCGGGTCGCCGAGGAGAGCGCTCAAGAAGCTGACGCTGCCGACAACGGAAGCGGCGTGGGCGCTCGCCGTGCCAGCAGGCCAAGTGAGCCTATCAGCGTAACTTAACGTCAAGTGTAGATTAAGCATATGCCAAGTCCCCTTCGTGCCACGCTTACTTTTGCCGCGCCTCGCCGATCAGCCCGTGCATGCGGGCGATGTTGTTTTCGAGGTCCCGTTTGAATGTCGAAAGTTCGTCGAGTTGGGCATTCGTCTTGTCGAGTTGGGCTTGCAGGATTTCCAGCACGCGCTCCTTGCCCCGGATGCCGCTTGCATCCTCGAAATAGAGGTCGATGACAGCGGCGATCTCGTCGAGGCTGAGACCGAGACGCTTCAGCGCCGCGATCTTCTCCAGTCGTTTCGCGGCGGTCTCGTCATAGTAGCGGTAGCCGGCCCCTTCGCGCTCGGCCGGCTTCACCAGGCCCAGCCGCTCGTAGTAATGGATCGTGCGGTGGCTGACGCCGGCCCGTTCCGACAATTCCCCAATCTGCATGAGCGACGACAAATCCGGCACCTATCTAAACCTGACGTTGGGTGTAGATTTAGAAAGCAATCTGCCGTTCGTCAATGGTTGTCGTGCCGCTTGTTTCGCGCGCGTCAGCGGGAGCCGCGGCAATGCTGACCTTCGAAAGGATTAGGAGACAATAATATATGTTAGTATATAATGATTTACGCTGCTTGTGCGCGGTGTCGCGGCGGCAATGGGCCGGGCTGCAACGATCAAGAATCCGATCACGAAAACGCGGGCGGGTTCACGATCTTTTGACGCCGAAGTGTGAAAATCGCTCCCTCGGCTTCCTATATGAAGGAGGTAGGGGCCGCTGAAGAAAGGAGGTGCCGATGTATCGCTATATGATGAAAGAACTGCTGGTGATTGTTGCTGGCCTTTCGGTTTGTGCCTTCACGATCCTGTTCTTCCTGATCCATTCGACGCCCAACCTCTGACGGTCGCCGAAACGCGCATCTTGAGCGCTTGAACGCCGGCATCAATGCCGCTGCGCCAGGATTTCCATAGTGCGCCGATCCTTCTCTCCCGCGAAATAGCGCGCAAGCGCCGCTCCGAACGGCCCCCCATCTTTCTCGACCTCGGCAAACAGGGTCATCGATGACCGGAACTTCACGTCATCGGGGCTGGAGAAGATGTCGTGAGCCGATCTGCCCGTAACCGCATTGGTCTGCTCGGTGCATTCGCGCAGCCTGGGGCCGAGCACCGGATGGGCGAGATAGGCCGACGCTTCGTCGAGCCCGGATATCGCATAGCGCTCTGCCATTACCGAATGGCCAAGGCCAGCAAGCTGAGGAAAGACAAACCACATCCAGTGCGTTCGCTTTTGGCCGTGCGCGAGTTCATCGAGGACCGCGGCATAGACGCGGTCCTGTGCGGTGACGAATCGCTGCAGATCGAAGGGATCGCTCATGTCGCTGCCTCCCTTGGTCGCCCCGTCGGCGAGGCGTCAGTTACCAGCGATGATGAACATGAACCTTCACCAGCCGCCCGTAAACCGCGGCAATCGCCGCCTTGGCCTCGTCGTCGATGGCGGCAAGCGCGCTGGCAGCGGCGTTGGATTGTGCCTGCGCCTCGTTGCGGGCGCCCGGGATCACCACGGAGACCGCCTGCTGCTCAAGGATCCAGCGGAGCGCAAACTGCGCCATCGGCACGCCCTCGGGCACGAGCGGGCGAAGCTGCTCGACGGCTTCCAGCGCCGCCTCGAACGGCACACCGGCAAAAGTCTCGCCGACATCGAAGGCTTCGCCGTGGCGGTTGAAGTTGCGGTGGTCGTCGGCTGCGAAGGCGGTATCCCTGCCGATCTTGCCGGAAAGCAGCCCCGAGGCGAGCGGCACGCGCACGATGACGCCAACATTCTTTTTCTGCGCTTCCGCGAAGAACAGCTCGTGCGGACGCTGGCGGAAGATGTTGTAGATGATCTGCACGGTCGCAACGCCGGGATACTCGATCGCCTTCAGCGCTTCCTCGACCTTTTCGACCGAGACGCCATAGTGGCGGATCTTGCCCTTGGCAACGAGCCGGTCGAGCGCGCCCAACAGTTCCGGCCGGTAGTAGACCTCGGTCGGCGGGCAATGCAGCTGCACCAGATCGAGCGTCTCGACGCCGAGATTGGTTAGGCTGCGGTCGATGAACGCTTCGATGTTTTCGCCGGTATAGCCTTCGGTGACATGCGGGCTCAGCCGGCGGCCGGCCTTGGTGGCGACGAAGGGCTTGTCGCCGCCCCGTTCCTTCAACACCGCTGCAATGATCTTTTCGGAGCGGCCGTCGCCATAGACATCGGCGGTGTCAACGAAGGTGACGCCAGCATCGAGCGCGGCATTGAGCGCGCGCTTGCCGTCTGCCTCGCTGACATCGCCCCAGGAGCCGCCAATTTGCCAGGCGCCGAAGCCGATCTCGGAAATGGTTGCGCCGGTCTTGCCAAGAACTCTCGTCTTCATCGTGCTGTCTCCTGTTGTGCGTCGCGGATCATACGCTGGCTGGGGCGCTTCTAATATGACTGTTCGGATCGAGTAAATTAGCGCGGGGTGTGGCGCAGGAAACTGCGCACATTTTTTGGCAGTGACCCGTTCGTCACGGTCGGTACTGCGTCGTGAGTTTCTCGGACCTAAGAGGCTAGTCGTCCAGCGAAACCACGGCCTTGCCGCGGCTGAGGTCGACGACTATTGAGAGGATGGCCTCCGCCTCGTCCTTGCGCAGCTCCACCGTCAGCACAGGACCCTTGTCGGTGAAGCTCTCATTGATGATCGCCACATCGCGGGCGAGAAGCCGCGCCTTGATCAGCGCCATGTCGGAAAAGTCGAGGGCGACGGTTGCGCGCACGGTCTCGATCATCTCGATCTTTTCCGCCGCCCTGAGGCAAAGTGCTGCCGTGCCGCCATAGGCGCGCACCAGGCCCCCGCTGCCGAGCAGGATGCCGCCGAACCAGCGGGTGACCACGACCGCGACGCGGTCAAGCTCCTGGCCGTCTATGGCCGCGAGGATCGGTTTCCCGGCCGTGCCGCTCGGCTCGCCATCGTCACTGAAGCGATAGGCCTGGCCGATGCGCCATGCCCAGCAATTGTGGTTGGCGGCGGGATCGGAATGGGAGGCGAGGAAGTCCTTTGCCGCCTGCTCATCGGTAACGGGCGCGGCAAAGGCCAGAAACCGGCTCTTCTTGACGTCCTGGTTTGCCGTTTCGATGCGCTTGAGGGTGAACATGGGTGCTTCCGTTTCTCAGACGCTGATAACGGATTGTCGGGGGCGGCGCCACAATGGTTTGGATCGGTGCCGGGTCTGGTAGATGCGCTCAACGAATGGAGACCGCACACACTTCGCCGTTGTCCCGGAAACAGTGCAGGGACGAGGACACCCTATTGGTGGAATGTCAGTCGGTTTAGCCCTCTCCCACGGGGAGAGGGCGCTTCGCAAGATATGGAACTGATCAGCCGATCGCCATCAGGCTGGCATTGCCGCCGGCCGCTGCCGTGTTGATCGAGGTCGAAACCTCCTCGAGCAGCCAGTTCAGGCAATAGGCGTCGGGGTTCTTGCCGATCTCTTCGGTGGAAGCCGCCTGAACGAGAACCAGCGGTCCCGGCAGGCCCGCGATCGCCTTGCTGACTTCACGCACGCGGGTGCCGTCGCCTTCGACCAGCGCCCCGGCGTAGGGACCGTCAGCCGCCCAGTCCTTCGACCAGGAAAGCCGTGCGGTGATGCTTGCCGGAAGGCTCTTCAGCGATGCCTGGAGGCCCGAAGCGGCGTCGATGACGACAGTGTTGCCGGTGGCAAGTGCAGCACCCAGCTGGTGATGGAGCCCGCTTTCCGTTGCCGGAACCAGCAGCACGCGGCCGCGCGGATGCAACGCATAGAGGTTGCGCTCGCCGACCGGGCCCGGAAGCTCGGAGTGGAGCCCGAGCGCCGAGTTGCTGCCGGCGGTGCGGGCGGCTTCGGCTTCCGTCTTTTTACCCTTGCCGTCGAGCCACTTGGCGAAGTCGAGCAGAACAGGATCAGTGTGAACCGAGCTGTGCTGCGGCGGAACCGGTGCCGTGGCAACGAGGCGCCCGAGATAGAGCGGGCCGCCAGCCTTCGGGCCGGTGCCGGAGAGGCCACGTCCGCCGAACGGCTGAACGCCGACGACGGCGCCGATGACGTTGCGGTTGACGTAGAGGTTGCCCGCCTTCACCCGCGAGGTGACATGGGCGATGGTCTCGTCGAGGCGCGTGTGCAGACCGAAGGTGAGGCCGTAGCCGGTGGCGTTGATGTCGTCGATCAACCGGTCGAGATCGTCGCGGCGGTAGCGGATGACGTGCAGAACCGGACCGAAGACTTCGCGCTTGAGGTCCGAGAGCTTGTCGAGCTCGATGATCGTCGGCGGTACGAAGGTACCCTGTTCGGTTCCGGAAGCAAGGCCGATCTGCTCGACCTTGCGGCCGAGGCCGCGCATGGCATCGATGTGCTTCTCGATGATGCCCTTGGCCTCAGCGGTGATAACAGGGCCGACATCGACCGACAGGCGATCCGTGCGGCCGATCTTGAGCTCGTGCAGCGCACCCTTCAGCATCGAAAGCGTGCGGTCGGCAACGTCTTCCTGAAGGCAGAGAACACGAAGCGCCGAGCAGCGCTGGCCGGCGCTGTCGAAGGCAGACGCGATGACGTCGCCGACGACCTGTTCGGCAAGCGCCGAGCTGTCGACGATCATGGCGTTCTGGCCGCCGGTCTCGGCAATCAGCGGGATCGGCCGGCCGGCGGGCGACAGTCGATCGGCAAGCTGCGCCTGGATCAGGCGGGCGACTTCGGTCGAGCCGGTGAACATCACGCCGGCGATCTCAGGGGCGGCCACCAACGCCGCACCGATGCGGCCGTCACCGGGGAGCAGCTGCAGCGCGTCGGCGGGAATGCCGGCCTCGTGCAGGATGCGCACGCCTTCGGCGGCGATCAGCGGCGTTTCTTCAGCGGGCTTCGCGAGCACCGGGTTGCCGGCGACGAGAGCGGCGGCAATCTGGCCGGCGAAGATCGCCAGCGGGAAGTTCCACGGGCTGATGCAGACGATGGGACCAAGCGCCTTGTGGGCCGGGCCGAGCGTGCGGCGCGTCTGTTCGGCGTAGTAGCGCAGGAAGTCGATCGCTTCGCGCACCTCGGCAATGGCGTTCGGCAGCGATTTGCCGGCTTCGCGGGCGATGAGGCCGAGCAGGGTCGGCATGCGCGCCTGCATCAGGTCGGCAGCGCGGCTAAGGCAGGCGGCGCGCTCGGCCGGCGAGACGGCGGCCCAGCTTGCGGCGGCCTTGGCGGCAAGGGTTGCTGCCTGGCGGGCGTCGGCTTCCGATGCCTCGGTGACCGAGCCGACCACGTCGCGGTGATCGCCGGGGTTGACGACGGCGCGGGTTTCGCCTGAGGCGGGGCCTGTTGCCAACTGCGGAACGGCCTTCCAGTTAACCGTCGCACTTGCCTGCAGCGCTGCGGTAAGCGAGGTCAGGCCCGCTTCGTTCGAAAGGTCGAGACCGGCGGAGTTGCGGCGCGTGTCGCCGAAGAGGTTGTCGGGCAGCGCGATCTGGTCGTGCGGCGCGCCGACGACCGGCATCGCGCGCACGATCTCGACCGGATCGGCAATCAGTTCGTCGACCGACACCTTCGGGTCGGCGATGCGGTTGACGAAGGAGGAGTTCGCGCCGTTTTCGAGCAGGCGGCGAACGAGATAAGCAAGCAGCGTCTCGTGCGTACCGACAGGCGCGTAGATGCGGCAGGGACGGTCGAGATTGCCCTTGCCGACCACTTCGTCATAGAGCGGCTCGCCCATGCCGTGCAGGCACTGGAACTCGTATTTGCCGACCTTGAAGTCCTTGCCGGCCATTTCGTAGATGGTCGCCAGCGACTGGGCGTTGTGGGTGGCAAACTGCGGGAAGATCACGTCGGTTGCGGCGAGCAGCTTCTTGGCGCAGGCGATGTAGGAAACGTCGGTGTAGATCTTGCGGGTATAGACCGGGAAGTCTTCGAGACCGTCGAGCTGCGCGCGCTTGATCTCGGCGTCCCAATAGGCGCCCTTGACGAGGCGCACCATGACGCGGCGGCCGGCGCGGCGCGCAAGGTCGATGATGAAGTCGAGCACGTAGGGGCAGCGCTTGCCGTAAGCCTGGACGACGAAGCCCATGCCGGCCCAGCCGGCAAGGTCCTTGTCGAGGCAGAGTTCTTCGAGCAGGTCGAGCGAAAGTTCGAGACGGTCGGCTTCCTCGGCGTCGATGTTGAGGCCGATGTCGTATTTCTTGGCGATGACGGCGAGCGCCTTCACCTTCGGCAGCAGCTCTTCCATGACACGCGAGGCCTGCGAACGGACGTAACGCGGATGCAGCGCCGAAAGCTTGATCGAGATGCCGGGGCCTTCATAGATGCCGCGGCCGGCCGATGCCTTGCCGATGGCATGGATCGCCTGCTCGTAGTCGCGATAGTAGCGCTCTGCGTCGGCGGCCGTCGTCGCCGCTTCGCCGAGCATGTCGTAGGAATAGCGGAAGCCCTTCTGTTCGAGCGCGCGCGAACGGCGCAGCGCCTCGTCGATGGTTTCGCCGGTGACGAACTGCTCGCCCATCATGCGCATTGCCATGTCGACGCCGCGGCGGATGACCGGCTCGCCGCAACGGGCGATCAGGCGGGTCAGCGCTGCGGAAAGGCTGCGGTCGTTGACGGTGGAGGTCAGCTTGCCGGTGACGACGAGACCCCAGGTGGCGGCGTTGACGAACAGCGAGCGACCGCCGCCGATATGCGACTTCCAGTCGCCGTCAGCGATCTTGTCGCGGATCAGCGCGTCGCGCGTGGCGGTATCCGGAATGCGCAGCAGCGCTTCGGCGAGACACATCAGCGCCACGCCTTCCTGGCTGGAGAGCGAATATTCCTGCACGAGGCCTTCGACACCCGAGCCCTTGTGCTTGGCGCGCAGCGCCTCGATCAGCTTGCGGGCGGTCTTGGCGGCGGCCTGGCGGGTGGCGGCGTCGAGCGTCGCGGCTTCGATCAGCGCCGGCAGCGCTTCCGTTTCCGGGCGGCGGTAGGCGGCGGTGATCGCCTGACGCAGCGTGCTCTGCGGTCGGACTGGCGGGGCGAACTCGGCAAAGGGAGCCTGAGGCGCGCCGGTCTCTGCAGTGGTCTTGTGAAGCGGTGTCTGGCTCATTGAGCGCTATCCTCCGGGAAGCGGTTTTGAAGGCGCGGCGCGCCCTCGATCGTGGGCGGAAAATACGCTTCCTTTCGCCGTGCATCCATCCGGCAAATTTGATCTTTAGCGGAATGTTTCACCGTCCGGCGCTCGCGGCGCCGCAGAGGATACGGAATGTTCGCAAAATCGCCGGATGATCCGGTGTTATGCGGCCTTGCCGAAATGCTTCTCGCGGGCCATCAGGCACTCGTCATCGCCGGGCATGCAGGTGCGACAGACGATCGGCCGGATCGCGTAGATCTTGCAGCCGACATGGTCGCCGAGCTTGCCGCCGAGTGCGGAGCAGCGATCGTCCTCGCAACGCATGCCGCCGAGATCGGCGGACACATACTCCGCCGGGATCAGGTCGAGCTCCTCGTCCGTCTCCAGCGAGAAACGCGGCCAGTCGGCCGAATAGGCGCAGCAGGCGCCGCAGCTCTGGCAATCGAAGCTTTCGTCGAGGGATACGGGTTCGGTCATGTCGTCAAACTAGCATGAAGGTCCCCGGTCTGAAATGGCCCTTACGCGATGGCGGCATCCCGGCGGGCGATCTCGTAGTCTTCCGTATGCACCAGCACGCCATCGGCGGTCACGACAGCGATGCCATAGGCCGCCGGCTCGTCGACCGACAGCGACGCGTCCGGTGCATCGAAGGGCATCGGCTGCTGATGCACCGGGCTCTTGAAGATCGAGAAGGGAATGCCGCGGGAAGAACCGCTGATCGTGCGGTGCACATGGCCGGCGAAGATGTGCCGGACATTGCCGTGCCGTTTGACGAGATCATAAAACTCCGTCTCGTTGGCGAGCCGGATCATGTCCATGCCGCTAAAGCCGGTCCTGTGTGGCGGATGGTGCATGAAGATGAGCACCGGCCGCTCGCCGGCACCGGCCAATTGCCGGTCGAGCCAGGCGAGGCGCTTGGCGCAAAGTACGCCGGCATGGCTGGTCGGATAATCATAGGGCGGGGCAAACAGCGTATCGAGCAGGAGGACGCGGCAATCGGCAAAATCGATCGCCTGCTGCACGAAGCCGCTTTCGTCGGTCTCGGCATCGGCAAAGACGTCGCGGAACACCTCGCGCCGGTCATGATTGCCGATGGTGATGGCGACCGGCGGCGTAAGCTGATCGATCAGCCGCTTCAGGCGCTCGTAGGACGCGCGGTCCGCGTAGTGGGTGAGGTCGCCCATGAAGACCACCCGGTCCGCGTCCGCATGGTAGCGGTTGACATGCGCGATGCCGTTGGCCAGCCGCTGATGGGGGTCAAGGCCGATGATTGTCGTACCCTCGGGCACCATATGCAGGTCGGTGAAAATGATCAGCTTTGTCATGGAGTTCCAGAGGGTTGCGTCCGATTGGCCCAAGCTGTCGCGCCGACGGGCGTGCGTCAAGCCGCATCTTTGGGCTCGACAGACGAACTGCGGCCCGCGGTTTTTCTTGCGGGCGCCCGCGGAAAGCGGTAATGCAGGCGCATCTGATATATCAGCCATGGCCGCCGCTAAGGCGCTGGCGAACGCGTTGGAGAAACGGCATGCGGTGGAAGCGCACGATCCAGTTGCTGGACGTTCATTGCGAGGGTGAAATCGGCAAGGTCGCGATCGGCGGCGTGCCGAAGATCCCGGGCAACTCGATCGCCGAGCAGCTCAACCACATCAACACGGTCGATGACAGCCTGCGCCGGTTCCTGTGCCTGGAGCCGCGCTCCGGCTCGATCGGATCGGTCAACCTTCTGGTGCCGCCGAAGCGGCCGGAAGCCGATGCCGGCTTTATCATCCTGCAGGCCGACCAGGCCCATGCCATGTCCGGATCGAACTCGATCTGCGTCACGACCGCACTTTTGGAATCCGGCATCATCGAGATGAAGGAACCCGAGACCGTCGTCATGCTCGACACCGCCTCCGGCCTCGTCAAGGCGACCGCGACCTGCCGCGATGGCCGTTGCGAAAAGGTGAAGCTGACGATGGTGCCGTCCTTCGTGCATGAGCTCGACGTTGAGGTCGACACGCCGAAGTGGGGCAAGATCAAACTCGATCTCTGCTATGGCGGCATCTTCTACGCCCTGGTCGATGTCGGCCAGATCGGTACCACGATCGACAAGGCAAACGCCCGCGAGATCGTCGAAGCCGGCATGATCCTGAAGGATATCGTCAACCGCACCATCCCCGTCGTTCATCCGGAAATCCCGGAGATCAAGGGCGTCGCCTATGTGATGTTCCGCGATGTCGAGGCTGACGGCACGATCCGCACCTGCACTACGATGTGGCCGGGCCGCGTCGACCGCTCGCCTTGCGGCACGGGCAGCTCGGCCAACCTTGCGACGCTGCATGCGCGCGGCAAGGTCAAGGTCGGTGATGTCCTGAAGTCGCGCTCGATCATCGGTTCGGAATTCGAAGTGGGCCTCGAAGGCGTGACGACCGTCGCCGGTCGCGAGGCGATTATCCCGACCATTGCCGGTCGCGGCTGGACCTTCGGTCTGCACCAGGTGGCGCTCGACCCGTTCGATCCGCTGGCCGATGGCTTCGCGCTCACCGATACCTGGGGACCGCAGGCCGGTGAAATCCGTTAGTCGCCCGCGTTCTTAGGGGGTGTTGCAAATGAAAACGCGGGCCGAAGATCATGGGATCTCCGACCCGCGTGGCCCTTGGGAGGCGTGTTCGATTACTTGATGCGGCTTGCCTTGGGGAGCATGGCTGTCTCAAACCCATCGCCTACGCTGAGTTCGGCGAGCTTCTGGCCGGCAAACGCATCGCCTTCATTGGCGGCCTTGCGGAAGATTTCCCGTGCCGCGGGGATGTCCTTGTTGATGCCTTCGCCGTTCTCGAGCATCAGGCCGAGATTGACCATGGCATCGACATTGCCCCTGTCGGCGGCCAGCCGGTAGAACTTGGCGGCCTTCGCGTTGTCCTCGGCGACCAACTTTCCTTCGTCCAGGATGACCGCGAGATTGAAGGCGGCGACGTCGTCGCCGGCGAGCGATGCCCGCTCGAACCATGCGATCGCCAGTTCGCCGTTGACCGAGGTTCCCATGCCGTCGCGATAGGAGACGCCGAGATTGTAAGCGGCGAGAATGTTGCCGGCGGCGGCGGCCTTCTGGTTCAGCGCGAATTCGGTCGCGGTATCGCCTTCTTCGCCGACGAGAACGGCATAGTTGGTCATGGCCAGCGCGTGGCCATGTTCGGCGGCTTCGCCGAGAATGCGCTGTGACTGGATCTTCTGTCCGGCCTTGTCGAGAACGCGGGCCAGCTGAAACTCGGCGCGGGCGCCGCTCTTCTGGTTATAGGCCTCGCGGCAGGCCGACAGCGCCACGCCGATCTTGATGTCCTCGGTGGCAACGGCCGGGAAGGCCATATTGCGCTGCAGGTCGAAAATGCTGCCTGCCTCGCGGTCGCAGACGTCGGCTGCGGAAAGCTCGGCGGCGCGGGCTGAAGGAAGTGCGATCGCAGCAACCGCCAGCAAGCTGACGACAGCCAGAAATACGGCGTTGATGATGCGGGTGCCGGATGCGCTGCGATTTTCCATGAAGCTCTCCCTTCTCTTGACGGTGAACTTATCGCTGCTCGTTGGAGACGGCTGTTCCGGCGGGAACAGCCCGGCAACGAAAGCTCGGGCGAAGTGGCGAGGGACTATTGCGGGCCGGCCCTGCGCCCGCTTGCATCCGGGAACGCCGGGGCTATCCTCGGAAGGCGGTAGCGATACGGGAGAGAAGCGATGGAAGATCTGGCAACGTCGATGCGCAAGTTGCTGGTGAGCCGGCGCGTCGTCGTCGGCGGTCTGTTGCTGACGGCGGTCGGCGGTGGTGCTGCGCCCGCCTGGGCAGGCTCAGCCCTTGGCGAGGCGACGGAAGTCCGCGGCGATGTCCGGCTGAGGCAGGCAAAAAAGGATAAGCCACTCGCCGTCGGCGGCCAGCTGTTCGAGAACGACCGCGTGCGTACGAACGCCGAGAGTTTTGCAACCTTGAACCTGGGTACGGATACGCGTGTGCTTCTGGGCGCCGAAACCGAACTGCTCGTCGATAGCTTCATTGCCGGGCAGGGCGGCACGCTCGAGCTTGGAACGGGTCGCATGGTCTTCGATCGGCCCGAGGGGTTGCCGAAGGTCGATGTCGCCGTCCGCACCGCCTTCGGCATGATCGGCGTGCGCGGCACCAAGTTCTTCTGTGGTCCGAGCCGGGCCGCCTTTGCCGTCTTCGTCGAACATGGAAGCGTTTCGGTCGCGCGCGGCGGCGTAACCAAGATTGTCGCTGCGGGGCAGGGGGTGGAGTTTCATCATCGCGGGGACGCCCCGAGCGAGCCCGCCAACTGGGGCGAGGCGCGCATCAAGGAGGCCTATGCCAGTGTCGGCCTGACGCGCTGAGCTGGCGCCGACTTTATCCGAAGCGGCGGGTGCAGACGGCGCGCCGCCTCAATCGGCGACTGTGAACAGTTCCATCGTCGAGAACCCGCGAATCTCGTGGCTGCCAAGCGGGCGAAGCGGCCGTTTGCTTTCCTGAGCGGCAGCGGGCCCGACACAGATCGCCGTACCGAGAAACTTGTTTGCCTCCTGAAGGCGTGCCGCCAGGTTGATCGCATCGCCGTGGGCCGTGTAGTCGAGCTTGCCGCCGGCGCCGACCTCGCCGACGACGGCCGGTCCGGTCTCGATCCCGATCCGCGTCCGGCCGAAACCGTTGGAGGCGAACTGCGGACGCCTGCGCATCTCTTCTGTCAGCGCATGGATCGCCTTGGCGCAATCGATGGCCCTGTCGACATGATCAGCCAGATCCTCCGGGGCGTTGAAGAACGCGTGCACCGCATCGCCCACCACCTTGTCGACCATGCCGCCATGGTCGGCCACCAGCGCGTTGACTTCGGCAAAATAGATGTCGAGCAAGGCGATGAGCTCCCGCGGCTTCAGCCTCTGCGACAGGGTGGAAAAGCTCTCGATGTCGGTAAAGAGCGCGGTCACCTGGCGCTCCTCTCCCGCCATGCGGGCAAGTCCGGGATTGTCGATGTAGCGGGCGACCACCGATTGCGGCAGATATTGCGAAAACTTCTGCCGGGCCGTCGCTTCGGCGCGCCGGACCTGGGCAAATTGCAGGACGCTGGTCACCGCGAGGACGGCAACAAGCGCGACGGAGACGCTGACGGCATCGATGAGCCAGCCGCTGGCATCGTAGATGACGGCAGCTACAGCGACCGCGGCGACGACGGTGCAAAGGCCGAGCGCCGCCGATGTCAGCGGCCGCAGGCGGGTGGCGGCAAAGGCGATGCCGAGGCCGGCGACAAGTGCGGCAACGGCTTCGGCAAGCGGCAATCGGCCGTCGCGCTGCGGCAGGAAGCCGGTCATGATCGCGTTGGCGATGTCGGCGTGGATCTGCACCGAGGGTTCGAGCGGCATCGAGGCGCTCGGCCTGAGGCCTCCGAGGCTTGGCAGACTGCTGCCGATCAGCACGAGCTTGCCGGCGAAGCGCTCGGGCAAAGCCTTGCCGGACAAGACGTCGGCCGCCGAAACCGTACGTTCGCTGAGCCGTTCCTGAGGACTTGCGACGAAACGCAGGCTTCCGGTCTCGTCGAGCAAGATCGTTTGCCCGTCGATGCGCACCCAGGCCGGCTGGCCGCCGAGGATGGGCGTGCCACCGCCCCGCATCTGCCGGGTCGCTTCTATCGCCAGCGTCGGATAGGCGTCGTTTCCGAGGATGGCATAGGCCTGAACCCGGCGTATGCGCGCATCCTCGTCGCCGACGAGAAATGAGGCCGCCGCCGCACTCGCCTGATCCATGAAGGTCGGGCATGACGTTTCCGCGCCGTCGAGAAACCACAGTTCGGGCGCGGTGAAGGGTCGGCTGAGCGCCAGCGGCGGCACGGGGCGCGGCCGCTCCTGCACCGTATCGGCGACGAGAAAACCGAGAACGACGGCGGTCTTCGAAAGTGCTGCGGCAAGCGCCGGGTTGCCGTCGGAGCTGGGGTTGCAGTCGGCGCTGAAGACAAAATCGACTGCAATCACCTTGGCGCCCGCGGTTGCGAGCTGCGACAGAAGCTCGGCGGTCGCTGCCCGGTCCCACTCGCCCGAAGGGCGCGACTGGTGGGCCTGCCGGTCGATGTCGACGACGACGAGGTCGGGCGACTGGGGTGCCGGAACCCATTGCGTCAGACTGTCGAAGAACAGCTCGCGCTGGGTTTCGAACACCGGTCCGGCGTAGAGATAGAGTGCTATGGCCGCAAGCAGGCTCGTGAGGCAACCGCCGGCGAGCGGCGTGAAACGCAAACGCCGGCGCGGCTCAACGACCATGCGGTCTAGTCCTCCTCGGGGTCAGCGATGCTCTGCAGGCGGCCGACCTTGCAGGCGATGATGCCTTCGTTGCGCTTGATCGCGCCGCTCTCCTCCAGCCACTGGATGGCGCGGTTGACCTTGGGACGGCTGGCGCCGAGCACGCCGGCGATGTCCGTCTGGCTCATCGTCAGCCTGAGATTGGCACTTTCCGGCAATTCGTTGCCGTGGATCTGCCGGAGTGTCGCGAGGAAGAAGCGCGCCACCCGGGCGTTGAGGTCGTAAAGCGCGATGGTTTCCAGCCGCTCCGTCGTGTCGCGAAGCTGGGCACAGAGGAAACGGATGACAGCCTCGGCCGCCTCCCGTCGATTGGTGACGATGTCGAGAAAGGCCTTCTTGCCGATCACGTAGCCTTCGGAGGCGGTCATGGCGGTCGCATCGGCCGAACGGGTCTGGCCGTCGAGCACCGCCATCTCGCCGAAGATCGCGCCGGCTTCGTGCTGGCGCAGCATGAGTTCGCGGCCCTGCGGCGTGATCAGCGAGAGCTTGATGCGCCCGGAGATGACGACAATCATGTAATTGCCTTCGTCGCCGCGCTGGAAGATCACGGTGCCGGCCGGCCATTTCCGATAGGTTGCGATATTGGCAAGTTCGGCGATAGCGTCCTTGTCGAATTCTTCAAAGATCGGAAACGAGCGCCAGAATGCCGGGCTCCTGTTGATTTCGTTCATGACATTCCCCCGCGCGGCGTCCCCTGCCGCGCCGAAATTCTTCGCCCAGCCGCTCCGTCGTTGCAACATAAAATAACGAGGCGCCGTCATTGTAGTTCCGCATCGCCTTGCAGTCCTGCGTCGAGAAGTGGCCGATAGAAGGTTGACGATGCGTCATCGGCGTTTCATTTTTGTGAACGATCTGTCGCCCGCGCAACGGCTAGATGATTTTGAAAATACTGATACTTCTGTTGCCAACGAACCGTTTCTCACAGGAGTCTTCCATGTCTCAGAATGTTGTCGTCCTCGTCGGACGCGTCCTGCTCTCCATCATGTTCATCATGTCCGGTTTCAGCAAGCTGATGGATCCGTCGGGTACTGCCCAGATGATCACCGGCGCCGGCTGGCCGGCCCCGACCGCGCTTGCCTATCTCGCGGGCCTCTTCGAGCTTGTTGCCGGTCTCGCCGTCCTCGTCGGCTTCCAGACGAAGATTGCCGCCTATCTGCTCGCCGCCTTCAGCCTGGTTACCGCCTTCGCCTTCCATAGCGGCGCGATCAACATTCCGAACTTCCCGCCGGAAGCCAACGGCCTGCTCACGGTCTTCAACGGCCTGATGATGATGAAGAACGTCGCGATCGCCGGTGGCTTCCTGGTGCTTGCCGTCTTCGGCCCCGGCGCTCTGTCGATCGACAAGCGCGGCGCCTGAGCCCCGGTCTCTCCCGCAATTGCAAAGGCCCGCCGTCGATCGGCGGGCTTTTCGCGTTTCAGGGATAGATCACGCCTTTGCGCAGGATGACATTGCCATAAAGTCGCGGTTCGCTGGTCTGGACCACCGTGTGGGCGGCCCTGACGCGCGGGTAGAAATCGGCGCCGAGCAGAGGCACGACGCGGTGGTTCGGTTCGTGCTTGCCGCAGCACGCGACGATCTCTTGGTGGACGGGGTCGAGCGCGTCCTTGTCCTGTTTGACAGTGGCCCGGAAGATCGCCTCGGGCACGAAATCATCGATCGGCAAAACGCTCAAGATGGCGTCGAGCACCGGGATCAGCGGGTGCCCGTCGAGCCGGATGAGACGGCGCGCATGTTCCTGGCCGGGGTAGTTGCCATCCACCAGCGCGATCTCGTCGCCGTGACCCATTGCCCGCAGCGTTGCGAGCAGTTCGGGACTGAGGATCGGGTTTAGGCCTTTCAACATCAGCCGAGCTCCTTGAAGAGGACATTGGTGTCGAGCAGATAGCGGGAAAAGAGCGGCAGGCTGGCGCCGCCAATGGCGCGCGCATGGCTGCCGACCATGCCTTCCACCAACTCGGGAATGGTAACGCCCTGCAGGTCGAGTTCGTTGAGCGCCTTGCGCGTAGCGGCCAGCAGTCGCGCGCGCACCCAGGGTGGAAAGCCACCGTCAATGACGACGGCGGAGAAGTCGACGATCGACACGGCCGAAACGACGGCCTGGGCGAGGGCTGCGCCGCAATTTTCAATCCAGATGTCGAGCGGTTCGCCGAAATCGATCCAGTCGTCGGCCGAATACCAGAGCGGCCGCGGATCGACGCCGCGCTCACGCAGAAGATTCTCGAGCACGAAGACCGAGGCGATCTTGAGCAACTGAACGGTCTTGCCGTCCTTGCCGGAGACGGGCAAGGGGCCAACGGCGCCGGCCGTCCCGGTGCGACCGGAGAAAAGCGCGGAGTTCAGGACGACGCCCCCGCCGATAAACGAGCCGATGTAGAAATAGACGAAATCCGGATAGCTGGCGCCGACGCCGAAGGCGAGCTCGGCACCGCAGGCGCTGGTGCCGTCGTTCTGCAGAAACACCGGATAGGTGGTGCGGGCAGCGACCGCCGCCTGCAGGTCGACGTCGCGCCACTTGTTCATCTCTTCGCGCGGCGCGCCCACTTCTTCCGCCCAGTTCCAGAGCTCGAAGGGGGTGGCGATGCCGATGCCGGCGATGCGCTTGCGCTGGTCGGGTCCAAGCTGCTGTTCGAGCTTCGCCATCCCCGAGATGATGAAATCGACGAGGTCGCCGGGCAGTGGGTAGGCATGCACGTGGTGGAGATGCAGCCGGATGGTGCCGACGAAATCCATCAGCACCAGATCGGCGCTGCGTCGGCCGATCTTGACACCGAAGGAAAAGACCGCATCCGGATTGAGCCGCATCGGCGTCGAGGGCTGCCCGACCTTGCCTCTGACAGGATCGCCTTTGACCAGAAGGCCGTCGCTTTCGAGCGCCCGCATGATCACCGAAACGGTCTGCGCCGACAGGCCGGAGCGCCGGGCAATGTCGGCCTTGGAGAGGCCGCCGTGGCGCCGGACAAGCGACATCACCAGCCGTTCGTTATAGGCGCGCACGCGCGTCTGGTTCGCGCCGCCGCTCGGATCGATGACTTCAGGTTGCGTCGGTCCCCGGTCGGGGCCGTCTGTCAGTGACATGCCACCGTCTCCTCCCGTTGGCATTGATTATGTGAAGGTGATGCGGGCGCAAACCGCCTGCATGGTTCCTCATCCCGTTCTGCCGCCCGCTTGGCGCAGGTCTCTTGTTTCCACTTGTCGCGGCTCTGTCAATTTGATCGGCGCGCCAATCCTCCGGTGGAGCGCTGTCATCCCAAGAATGCCACATCGAAATAATAATTCAATTTGATTTATTTATTGACACCCCGGAAATTTAGTGTTTGTTTTTGTCTCGGAAGCGCCAGTTGCAGCGGAGGAGAATGCTGCGGTGGCGTAGCCAGGGCCGGTCCGCCGGCACGATTTTCAATCCTTGGGAGGATTTCATGAAGAAGACTGTTCTTTCCGCTGCTTTTGGCGCGCTGTCGCTTGGCGTTGTCTTCGCCATGCCCGCGCAGGCCGCCGATGTCGGCGCCTGCCTGATTACCAAGACCGACACCAACCCCTTTTTCGTCAAGATGAAGGAGGGCGCGACTGCCAAGGCGCAGGAACTCGGCGTGACGCTGAAGGCCTATGCCGGCAAGATCGACGGCGACCATGACAGCCAGGTGGCTGCGGTCGAATCCTGCATCGCCGATGGCGCAAAGGGCATCCTGATCGCCGCCTCCGACACCAAGGCGATCGTCGATCAGGTCAAGAAGGCGCAGGAGGCCGGTCTGCTCGTGATCGCGCTAGACACGCCGCTTGATCCGGCAACCGCTGCCGATGCGACCTTTGCTACCGACAACCTGCTCGCCGGCAAGCTGATCGGCCAGTGGGCAGCCGCCACCATGGGTGATGGCGCCAAGAGCGCCAAGATCGGCTTCCTCGACCTGACGCCGTCGCAGCCGACAGTCGACGTTCTGCGCGACCAGGGCTTCATGATGGGCTTCGGCATCGACACGAAGGATCCGAACAAGATCGGCGACGAGGATGATCCGCGCATCGTCGGCCACGACGTCACCAACGGCAACGAGGAAGGCGGCCGCAAGGCGATGGAGAACCTTCTGCAGAAGGATCCTGACATCAACGTCATCCACACGATCAACGAGCCGGCCGCCGTCGGCGCCTATCAGGCGCTCAAGGCCGTCGGCAAGGAAAAGGACGTGCTGATCGTTTCGGTCGACGGCGGTTGCCCGGGCGTCAAGTCGGTGGCCGAAGGTGTCATCGGCGCGACCTCGCAGCAGTACCCGCTGATGATGGCGGCTCTCGGCATCGAGGCGATCAAGAAGTTCGCCGATACCGGTGAAAAGCCGAAGCCGACGGAAGGCAAGGACTTCTTCGACACCGGCGTTTCGCTCGTCACCGACAAGCCGGCCGCCGGCGTCGAATCGATCGACACCAAGGTCGGCACGGAGAAGTGCTGGGGCTGATTGCCCGCCTTCGACTGTCACCATGTAAAGGCAACGGAAGGGCGGCCCCGGCCGCCCTTCGCGTAAGCGCCGATGTCTTTGACAAGGCGACGAAAACCGCGCAGCTTTTAAAGAGTGCTATTGCCCGCGTCTTGGTGGGCGGGCTGTGCACGACGCCATCGCAACCCCTTGGGAGTGGGGTTCACGGGAGGAAGGTCCATGGGCGAGCCCAACACAGCCGCACAGCCATCCCAGGAATTCGAAAAAGTCCTGGTCAACAGTTCGACGCAGGTCGCGTCGTTCGATACGCATGACAAGACAGCGGTCCAGAAGATCCAGCATTTCCTGCATTCGACGCCGGCCGCCGTGCCGTTCATCGTGCTGATTGCAGCGATCCTGATCTTCGGCATCGCCATCGGGGGTAAGTTCTTTTCGTCCTACACCCTGACCCTGATCCTTCAGCAGATCGCCATCGTCGGCATTCTTGGTGCCGCACAGACGCTGGTGATCCTGACCGCCGGCATCGACCTTTCGATCGGTGTGATCATGGTGCTGTCGGCTGTGATCATGGGCAATTGCGCCGTCACCTATGGCCTTCCGGCACCGATCGCGATCTTCATCGGCTTCGTCGTCGGCGGCGCCTGTGGCTTCCTCAACGGCTTCCTCGTTTCCAGGGTCAAGCTTCCGCCGTTCATCGTCACGCTCGGCACCTGGTATGTCATCATGTCGACGAACTTCATCTATTCGGCCAACGCGACGATCCGCGAGGCCGATGTGACGGCCGTCACCCAGATGCTCCACCTCTTCGGTGTCAGCTTCAAAGTGGGCTCCGCCGTCTTCACGCTCGGCGTTGTGATGATGGTCGTGCTGGTCTTCGGCCTCTGGTACGCGCTCAATCACACCGCCTGGGGCCGCCACCTCTATGCGGTCGGCGACGACCCTGAAGCGGCAAAGCTCTCAGGTATCCGCACCAGCCGTGTGCTCTTGAGCGCCTATACGCTCGCTGGCCTGATCGCGGCGCTTGCTGCCTGGGTCTCGATCGGCCGCAACGGCTCGATCTCGCCGTCTGCAGCCGTCACCGACTACAATCTGCAGGCCATCACCGCAGCCGTCATCGGCGGCATCTCGCTCTTCGGCGGCCGCGGTTCGATCCTCGGCACGCTGATCGGCGCGATGATCGTCGGCGTCGTTTCCATGGGACTCAACATGATGGGTGCCGATCCGCAGTGGAAAGTCTTCCTCACCGGCGTCTTGATCATCACCGCCGTCGCAATCGACCAATGGATCAGAAAGGTAGCAGGCTGATGGCTCAGGAACCCATTCTCACCGCGCGCGGCCTGGTCAAGCGTTATGGTCGCGTCACCGCCCTCGATCATGCCGATTTCGATCTCTATCCCGGCGAGATCCTCGCCGTCATCGGCGACAACGGTGCCGGGAAATCCTCGATGATCAAGGCGATCTCCGGCGCGATCACACCGGATGAGGGCGAGATCCGGCTCGAGGGCCAGCCGATCCACTTCCGCTCGCCGATGGAGGCGCGCACCGCCGGCATCGAGACGGTCTACCAGAACCTGGCGCTATCGCCGGCGCTGTCGATCGCCGATAACATGTTTCTCGGCCGCGAGATCCGCAAACCCGGCCTCATGGGCAAGCTCTTCCGCACCCTCGATCGCTCGGCGATGGAACAGAAGGCGCGGGCAAAGCTCTCCGAGCTCGGCCTGATGACCATCCAGAACATCAACCAGGCGGTGGAGACGCTGTCGGGCGGCCAGCGCCAGGGCGTTGCCGTGGCGCGCGCCGCGGCCTTCGGCTCCAAAGTGGTGATCATGGACGAGCCGACAGCGGCACTCGGCGTCAAGGAAAGCCGGCGGGTGCTGGAGCTGATCCTTGATGTGCGCTCGCGCGGCCTGCCGATCGTCTTGATCTCGCACAACATGCCGCATGTGTTCGAGGTGGCCGACCGCATCCACGTGCACCGCCTCGGCAAGCGGCTCTGCGTCATCAATCCGAAGGAGCACACGATGTCGGATGCGGTTGCCTTCATGACCGGGGCGAAGGAGCCGCCGCGCGAGGCGCTTGCGGCATGAACGTCGAGCCGATCGCCAACGAAATCCTGAAGCGGGCGGCCGGTGCCGCCCGCTTCGTCGTCGCCATCGCCGGGCCGCCCGGTGCCGGGAAGTCGACGCTGGCCGAGGCGCTGGCCGAAACCCTGGTTGCCGGCGGCGAAAGGGCGGCGGCGCTGCCGATGGACGGCTTCCACATGGACAATGCCGTTCTTGAGGAAAAAGGTCTGCTCTCACGGAAGGGGTCGCCGGAGACCTTCGACGTCAGGGCTTTTCTTTCGACGGTCGCCGCGGTGCGCGCCAATGACGGCGAGGTTCTGGTTCCGGTCTTCGACCGTTCGCGCGAGATCGCGATCGCCTCTGCCCGGATCGTTGCGCCCGAGACCCGCATCATCCTGGTCGAGGGCAACTACCTTTTGCTCGACGAGGCGCCCTGGAACAGGCTCGAAGGCGCCTTCGATTTCTCGATCTTCATCAATCCCGGCGTGGCAGAACTGGAGCGGCGGCTTTTGCGGCGCTGGTACGATCACGGCTATGACGAGGAGGCGGCGAAGCGCAAGGCTCTCGGAAACGACATCCCGAACGCGCATCGCGTGGTCGACCATCAGCGGGCGGCGGATCTGGTGCTTGCGGATTTCTGAGCGATGGTCGGATTGCGGATTGTGTTTGCGGGCGCATTGGTGATATCGAGACGCGGTTCCACCACATGAGAAACCGCCCGCCACCCGCGCACCGCCGGCTCGCAAAGCTGCGCGCGCGGATCGGGCGCGAGCCCGGGGCTGCGGTTTTCCGTCTGCGCCTGCTCTGACCTAGGAGAACGCTGACCATGCAAGACCTCGTTATCCGCCGCCCGGATGATTGGCACCTTCATTTGCGCGACGGCGACATGCTGAAGGGCGTTATCGCCGATACCAGCCGTCACTTCGCCCGCGCGATCATCATGCCCAACCTGGTGCCGCCTGTCGTCACGACCGCAGACGCCTCCGCCTATCGCGAACGCATCGTCTCGGCGATTCCGGCCGGGGACCGGTTCGAGCCGCTGATGACGCTCTACCTGACCGCAGGCACCAATCCTGACGACGTCGAGACCGGCCATAGGAGCGGTCTCGTCAAGGCGGTCAAGCTCTACCCGGCAGGTGCGACGACCAACTCGCACAGCGGCGTGCGCAACATCGACGAGGCGATGCCGGTGCTGGAGCGCATGGCCAAGATCGGCCTGCCGCTCTGTGTGCATGGCGAAGTCACCAGCTCGGACGTCGACATCTTCGACCGTGAGGCCGTGTTCATCGAGACCGTGCTCGATCCCTTGCGCAAGCGCCTGCCGGAGCTGAAGGTGACGATGGAGCACGTCACCACCAAGGACGGCATCGACTACATCAAGGCGTCGAAGGCGAACCTTGCGGGTTCGATCACCACCCATCACCTGATCATCAACCGCAACGCCATTCTCGTCGGCGGGATCAAGCCGCACTATTACTGCCTGCCGGTCGCCAAGCGCGAGAACCACCGCCTGGCATTGCGCGCGGCTGCCGTCTCCGGCGACAAGCGCTTCTTCCTCGGCACGGACTCGGCACCGCACGTCGATCCGCTGAAGGAATGCGCCTGCGGCTGCGCCGGCATCTACACCTCGATCAACACCATGAGCTGCCTGGCGCATGTGTTCGAAGAGGAAGGCGCGCTCGACAAGCTCGAAGCCTTCGCCTCGCTGAACGGTCCCGCCTGGTACGGCCTGCCGGTGAACGAGGAAACGATCACGCTCAGGAAGCAGGCCGAGGCTGTGACCTATCCCAAGAAGATCGAGACCGGCGCCGGTCCGGTCACCGTTTTCGATCCGATGTTCCCGCTGCACTGGGCCGTCGTTTGATCGCCGCTGCATAATTCCTTGGATCGGATGGATCCAAGGACAAAATTATGCAGCAGTTAAAGGTGTTACAGCGACCTTTGCGCGTCTGAACAGACGCGCGGCGCTGTAGAGTTTTGAAGGAGAGTTTGATGTTTTCCAACGCGTTCACCGACAAGGCCGTCATGGCCGAGCTGGTCGCCAAGATGCTCTGGGAGATCAAGGCCGTGCATTTCAGCGCCGACAAGCCGTACAAGCTGTCGTCCGGCATGGCGAGCCCCGTCTATATCGACTGCCGCAAGCTGATTTCCTATCCGCGCATCCGTTCGGCGGTGATGGATTTTGCTGCAGCGTCGATCCTGCGCGAAGCCGGTTTTGAGAAGTTCGACGTGGTTGCAGGCGGCGAAACCGCCGGCATTCCCTTCGCCGCCATGCTTGCCGAGCGTCTCGGCCTGCCGATGATCTATGTGCGCAAGGCGCCCAAGGGCCATGGCCGCAACGCCCAGATCGAAGGCCACATGCCCGAGGGCGCGCGCGTACTCGTGATCGAGGACCTGACCACAGCCGGTGGCTCTATGTTCAAGTTCATCGACGCCATACGTGCCGCCGGCGGCATCGTCGACCACGGCATTGCACTCTTCTACTACGACATCTTCCCGGAAGCGGTCGCCGAGATGAAGGGCAAGGGCGTCGACCTGCACTGGATCGCCACCTGGCGCAACGTGCTTGCGGTAGCCCGCGAGCAGAAGCTGTTCGACGAAAAGACGCTCAGCGAAGTCGAGGCCTTCCTCAACGCGCCGCTCGCCTGGTCGGGCCGCAACGGCGGCGTCACCGCCCTGGCGTAATATCTGGGAGGCCCCGGTTCTGCCGGGGCCTCCCAGCGTCTTCAGTCCTAGCTTTTAAATCGATTGAAAATCTGTCGAGGAGGATAAGCCGATGATCGTATGCTGCGGAGAAGCGCTGATCGACATGCTGCCGCGGGACACGACCGCGGGCGAGAGTGCCTTTGCGCCCTATGCCGGCGGCGCGATCTTCAACACTGCGATCGCGCTCGGCCGCCTCGGCATCCAGACCGGCTTCTTCACCGGCCTGTCCGACGACATGTTCGGCGATATCCTGCGCGAGACGCTGAAGGCGGCGAATGTCGATTTCGGCCCCTGCGCGACGCTGTCGCTGCACACGACGCTCGCCTTCGTCAAACTGGTCAACGGCCATGCCAGCTACGCCTTCTTCGACGAAAACACTGCCGGCCGCATGATCACGACGGAGCATCTGCCGGCGCTCGGCGATTTCTGCGAGGCGCTGCATTTCGGTGCGATCAGCCTGATCCCCGAGCCCTGCGGCTCGACCTACGAAGCATTGATGACGCGCGAGCATGAAAAGCGGGTCATTTCTTTCGATCCGAATATCCGCCCCGGTTTCATCAAGGACCGGGAAGCGCATCTCGCGCGCATGAACCGCATGGCGGCGATGTCGGATATCATCAAGTTCTCCGATGAGGATCTCGCCTGGTTCGGTATGGAGGGAAGTCACGACGATCTCGCCGCCGAATGGCTGTGGCGCGGCCCGAAGCTGGTGCTGATCACCAAGGGCGCCGATGGCGCCGTCGGCTACACCGCCCGCCACAAGGTCGAGGTTGCCGGTGAGCGCGTGACCGTGGTCGATACCGTTGGCGCCGGCGACACGTTCGATGCCGGCGTGCTGGCGTCGCTGAAGCTCGCCGGTCTCTTGGGCAAGGCCGATGTCGCCAACCTCACTGAAGCCGCCGTCCGCAACGCGCTGGCGCTCGGTGCCAAGGCGGCGGCCGTCACCGTTTCGCGCGCTGGCGCCAACCCGCCGTGGAAGCACGAAATCGGCCTTTGAGCGTTAGTCCGGTTCCGGGCGGTATTCCAGGATATCGCCCGGCTGGCAGTCGAGCGCTGCGCAGATCTTTTCCAGCGTGTCGAAGCGCACGCCCTTCACTTTTCCGGATTTCAGAAGCGAGATGTTCTGCTCGGTGATCCCCACCTGTTCGGCAAGATCACGTGAACGAACCTTGCGTTTCGCCAGCATCACATCGAGATTGACGACAATCGGCATGCGCTAGACGAAGCTCCTGTTCTCCGCCTCGACCCCCGATGCGATGACCATGACATGGCCGAGGCCGACGACGAGCCCGGCCATCAGAAGCACGATCATCGTGCCGCCATTGATGTCGAACATCACCGCATGTCCCGTGGTGCCCGGGTTGTCGTAGGTGACAGCAAGGATGCCGATCCCATTGCTGACGGTCATGCAGAGCGAGCCGAAAAGGGCAGTCAGTCCCACCCGCCGCAACAGCACGCCATTGCGACCGGACAGGATCTCGCCGCGCTGGAAGCTGTCGAAAAGCTGCCAGGCGAATGCGAGGCCGGCAATGACGAGCGCGTTGTTGATCGCGGCCAGAAAGATGACGGTCCCGATGGCGCGATAGGACAGGGTGATGATCTCGACCCGAGGGAAGACGATGTCGCGAACGCCCTGTTCGAAGCCTTGCCGGTCGAAGAAGATCTGCCAATGCGTGTAGACGACCGCCGAACAGAACAGCGCTCCGCACAATATGATCATGAGCTTCATGAAGCGGCTGAGCTTGCGCAGCCTCTCGGCGGAGTTCGTCATAACAAGCCCCTTATCGTTTTACTTGTATTTTTATCGTAAAACAATAAATAATTGCCGTCAATTGTGATGTTGGACGCGACCCCGGAGCTTTCCTGGCAGGAGGGGAGCGCGCCTGCGGAAAGCCAGAGCTATGCGCTCGACGTCGACGCGGGCAGTGTGCCGGCTGCGGCGCTCGCGAGCCGCCGGGAGGAACGCTCTATGTCCTGGCTCTCGCCGAAGCTGCGCGCTTGCGGCCGTTGCAGGAAAAGATCGCACGCTCGAAACGGGGCGGGCCTAACCGCGGCAGCCTGTCGGTCCAGTTCTCCGGAGGTTGCTGGCGTGGCGCCTTCCCGTCAGGCCGAAAAGATATGCTCGATGCCTGAATGCAGATGGGGGTCGGACACGGACTATTTTCCGCTGCTGTCGAAGCTCGATCTGATGCAGGTGATGAAACCCGCGGGCGCCACGACGTTGCCGGTTTGTGCAAAATGACGAGGCCCGAGGCGCGACAAGCGCCTCAGGCCTCTACCGTCTGCAGCGGTGCGGTTCTGGGGAGAACCGTGCGGATTTGTTTAATGGGCGGCCTTCAGCAAGGCTGCCACCAGGCCTGCCGTCGATGAATCGTGGCCGGCTGCACTCTCCTTGCCTTCGACGACAGGAAGCAGGCCGGTTGCCAGCTCCTTGCCGAGCTCGACGCCCCATTGGTCGAAGGAATTGATGTTGAAGAGCGCGCCCTCGATGAAGACGCGGTGCTCGTAAAGCGCGATCAGGCGGCCGAGCGCGAAGGGATCGAGCTGGTCATAGACCATCGTCAGCGACGGGCGATTGCCGGTGAAGACGCGGTGCGGGGCAATCTTGTCGGCCTTGGCGTCCGCCATGCCCTTGGCTGTCAGCTGCGCCTTGGCTTCTGCGAGCGTGCGGCCCTTCATCAGCGCTTCCGACTGGGCCAGGCAATTGGCGATCAGCAGCTCGTGCTGGTGACGCAGGTTCTTTTCATGGCCGTTGGCGGCGATCATGAACTCGGCCGGAATGACGTCGGTGCCCTGGTGGATCAGCTGGTAGAAGGCGTGCTGGCCGTTGGTGCCGGGCTCGCCCCAGACGACCGGACCGGTCGAATATTCCACGGGTGTGCTGTCGAGCGTGACCGCCTTGCCGTTCGATTCCATGTCGAGCTGCTGCAGGTAGGCGGGGAAGCGCGACAGGCGCTGGTCGTAGGGCAGGATTACCCGCGACGGGTAACCGAGCACGTTGCGGTGGTAGAAGCCGAGAAGGCCGAGCAGGACCGGTATGTTCTTTCGGATCGGTGCGGTGCGGAAATGTTCGTCGATGGCATGGCCGCCATCGAGGAACCGGCCGAAATTCTCCTTGCCGACGGCAATCATCAGCGGCAGGCCGATCGCCGACCAGATCGAGTAACGCCC
>JAESGS010000426.1_pt1 | contig 33404 bp, 24 predicted proteins | sample 9269761 | NCBI WGS metagenome assembly JAESGS01 (sample SAMN15741799, study PRJNA653493) | algae metagenome | isolation source: Cyanosarcina radialis HA8281-LM2 and co-occurring heterotrophs from damp... | place: USA: Makauwahi cave, Hawaii | collected 2011-01-06 | reverse complement strand
ACGCCGCTCGGCTCGCCGGTGATTTTTCTCTCCCCGGACCCTCTCCCATGCCCCGTTCGCTGCTCGCTTGCGTCGTCACCCTCGTCGTGTTCGCCGTCGTCGTCGCACAGCGGCCGACGGACGGGCCGCTGCCGCCGCTGCCGGTCGCGGACGCGAGGCCGGCGTTCTGGAAGGGGAACCTCCACACGCACTCGCTCTGGAGCGACGGCGACGACTTCCCGGAAATGGTCGCCGACTGGTACAAGCGGCACGGCTACCAGTTCCTCGCGCTGACCGACCACAACGTCATCGCCGACGGCGAGAAGTGGGTGGACGCCGCGACCACGGTCGTCCGCAAGAAGGCGGTCGAGAAGTACGAGGCCCGGTTCGGCAAGGCGTGGGTCGAACGCCGCGTCGAGAAGGACAAGCCGCAGGTGCGGCTCAAGCCGCTCCGCGAGTTCCGGAGTCTTTTGGAGGAGCCGGGCAAGTTCCTGTTCGTCCCGGCCGAGGAGGTCACGACGAAGTTCGCGAAGTACCCGGTCCACATGAACGGCATCAACCTCCGCGACGCGATCAAGCCGGTCGAGGCGGCGAACGTCACCGAGACGATCCGCGTCAACCTGAAGCAGGCCGAGGAGCAGGCGGCGAAGACCGGGTGGCCGAACGTGACGTTCCTGAACCACCCGAACTTCCAGTGGGGCGTGAAGGCCGAGGAGATGATCGCGGCCGAGGAGTTGCGGTACTTCGAGGTGTTCAACGGGCACAGCGGCGTGCGGAACTACGGCGACGCGACGCACGCCAGCTGCGAGCGCATCTGGGACATCCTGCTCGCGGTCCGGCTGGCGAAGTTGAAGTTGCCGGTCGTGTACGGCGTGGCGACGGACGACTCGCACGCGTACCACGAGTTCGCCGTCGGCAAGACGAACCCCGGCCGCGGGTGGGTCATGGTCCGCGCCCCGCACCTGACGGCCGAGGCGGTCGTCCGGGCGATGAAGGCCGGCGACTTCTACTTCTCCACCGGCGTGACGCTCGACGAGATCGCGAAGGCCGACGGCAAGCTGACGCTCTCCATCCGCGCCGAGCCGGGGGTGACGTACAAGACGGAGTTCGTCGCCACGATGGCCGGCACGCCGCTGGACGCCGAGCCGATCCTGGACGAGAAGGGCCAGCCGCTCGACGTGACCCGCCGCTACCACGCGGACGTGGGGAAGGTCGTGGCGGAATCGACGAACGCGGCCCCGACGTACACGTTCACCGGCAAGGAGCTGTACGTGCGGGCGAAGGTCACGTCGTCGAAGCCGCACCCGAACCCGTACCAGAAGGGCGACACGGAGGTCGCGTGGACGCAGCCGGTCGTGCCGTGACCGGCTACTCCTTGTCCGCCGGCTTCGACGAACTCGTCCCGCCGGGGGCGGCCGGGAACACGAGCTTGCCGCCCTTCTCCGGGTGCGCCCCGGCCTTGCCGATCAAAACCGCCTTCGGGTTGTCGTCGCCGTCAACCATGACCTGGAACGTGACCGTCTCGGCCTTCGGGCCGACCTTGAAGTTCACCGCATCGACCTTCCCGTGCAGGCCGAACTGGAAGTCGAACCCCAACTTGTCCTTGTGAATGACGATCCAGTCGGCGTCCTTCGCCTTCTCGGCCTTGTCCAGCCCCTGGAAGTCGCCGCGGATCCAGTCCCCCTTCACGCGGGCGGAGCCGGAAATGACCGCCTTCTTCTTTTTCTTCGCCCCGCCGGCGGTCATCCGCATGTGCCACGCGCCGTCCTCGTAGTAGATGGCGCAAGCGGCTTTCATCCCGGCCTTAAACTTCTCCGGCCGCCCGGCCGGGTCCGGCAGGTCGTCCGCGACGAGCGGGGCCATCCCAATCATCAGGGCCGAGAAGGCCAGCATGTGTGCGAGAGGGCGGCGTAAGGCCATTGGAGTTCTCCGGGTCGTTGTTGGAGCAGTTGATTATTGCAAAGAGTCGTTACTTCGTGGGGGCCGGTTTCGGGACCACCATGACTTCGACGTTCTTGAAGACGCCTTGCCCCCTGGTGGTGTGCGCGCCGACGCCGCCGGCCTGGGTGATGGCCGCGTCGCGAATCTCCCCGACGCGCGTGCCGTTCGCGTAGACGGCGAGCGCGTCGCCGACGGCGGAGCAGGCTAGCTCGAAGAACTCGCCCTCCTTGACCCCGGTAGCGGCGGCGAACCGCTTCTTGACCCCGTACCGGAACCGCGCGTCCCGCGTGCCGATGCCGAAGCTCTCCGCGTCGTCGCACTCGTAGAAGCCGGTGTAGTAGACGCCCTTCACGTCGCGGACGGTGAGCATGACCGTTTGCCCCTTCTGCTTCTTCACTTGCGCCCGCACCACGAGGTCGGCGGCCGAGACGGCCTTGTCGTAGGCGTGGCCGTTGGCGATCTCGATGCCGGCGGCGGTGAAGGCGGCGTTCCGCAGTTCCCGCGTCGCCGGGTCCTGGAGAACCGGCCGCCAACTGCCGCCGCCAAGGCGGTCGTAGTCCCGCACCGGCGGCTCGAGTTCCCGAACCTCGACGCTGCGGACGCGGACCTCGCCGTCCTGGGCGCACGTGACGTTGATCGGGTGGCCGTCGGCCGGCATGGCGTCGTCGGTCACGTCGGCCGTCGTCACGCCGTCCACGAGCACCCGAACGCGGTTGCCCCGGACGATCACCTCCAGCGTGTACCACGCCCCCGCCGCGAGCTTCGGCGTGGCGAGGAGCGGGAGCGGGTCGCCCTTGCCGCGGGCGAGTCGGCCGACTTCCCTCCGCTCCGCGTCGTCCGGGGAGCCGAGGGACACGCGGAAGTAGCCGTTCACGCCGTCGTCCTTCGGACCGGGGAGGAGCACGACCCGGCTGGTGTACCGCCGCGTGTCCGCCGCCGGCTTCATCGCCTGAAGTTTCAGGTGGAAGTGGCGGTAATCCTTCTTGAGCGTGACGAGGTTGCTGCCGTCGTTGGCGGTATTCGCGGGGCACTTGCCGACGAGGACGCCGTCCTCGACGAGCCACGACCCCTTCGGGAAGCCGAACTTCTCCCACCCGGTCAGGTCCTTGCCGTTGAAGAGCGGGGCGAACGCCGTGGTAGGTGGCGGCGGGAGGGCCGCGACGCCTAGTTCTCGAATCGACACGTTGCGGTACGCCACGCGGCCGGTGTAGACCTTGAACCCGACCCGGCCCTTCGCCCGCATCAGCCCCGGCTTGGCGTCGAACGGCCGCGGGGCGGACGGGTCGAGCTTTAGATCGACGCACGCCTCCCCGTCGAACGTCGCGGCGCAGGCGTCGCCCCGGACGGTGACCTCGCACGTGTGCCACTGCCCGACGACGACCTTCGGCGTCTTCACCGGCGGCGCGAATACGCCGGTCGCCTTCGTCATCCACCACGCCGACCCGGTCACGTCTCCCGCCCTGGGGAACGTGAGGGTGAGGAGCGGGTGATCGGCCATGAGTTTGTTCCCGACCGGGAGGCTCTCCGCCGGAACCGCGCGAAGGGCTACGCCGCCGACCGCCCCGGCGTCCCGGATTTGGTAATCGAACCTCAACGTGAAGTCGCCGTAGTCCTTATCGGAAAGGAGGAAGCTCGCCGCCCGCGGGTTGGCGGCCGACGCGGTGACGGCCCCGTCCGCGACGGCCCACTGGTCGGCCCGGCCGCCCTCGACGGACCACCCGGCCAGGTCCTTGCCGTTGAACAGCGGGGTGAACGCCGGCGACGCGGGGGGCGGTTCGCTCGCCGCCAGGTTGGCGGGCAGCTCCGCGACCTTCTCCACGTCCGGCAGCCCGTCCCACAGCACGTCGCCGGTCGGGGCCGTCACCTTGATGTCGCGGAATAGGTAGCCGCCGGTCTTGAACAGGACCAGCCCGACCTGCCCGCGGGGGTGCGAGGTCGTGCCGCGGAAGACCGTCTCCGCCGGCGCGTCGCCCTCGGCCAGCAGACACTCGAACGTATTGCCGCGGACCTTCACCGTCGCCGTGTACCACACGTTGAGCTTCAGGGCGGCCTTCCGCGTCTGCATCTGGTTCCACTTGGCGGCCTTGTTCTCCTCCGCCTGGTAGAGCGTGTTGCCGAACGCCCCGAGGGAGAAGACGTTCTGGTTCTCGGCCCCGTTGCTGCGGAAGCAGAGGCCGAACTGGTGGGCCGTCGGGAGCACCCGCCGGGCCTGGACGGTGAAGTCGTAGTCGGTCCAGGCCGTGTCGCCGAACGCGACCTGCGGGAAGTACATGGCCGCGTCGCGGGCGAGGAACAGCCGGTCGGCGGCCTGCCGCCACTGTCCGCCGAGGACGCGGGTTTCCGTCCGCGGCGGCGGGGCGGCCGCGGCCAGGTCGGGGAAGCCCTCGAACAGCTTCGTCCCGTCCGGGGCGGTCACCACGAGGTTGCGGAACCGGGCCTCGGCCTGGAATGCGCCGAGGGCAACCCGGCCGGCCGGGTGACGCGGGTCGGTGCGCCGGACGACCTCCCGGTCGTTCCAGTAACAGAAGACGTTCGACCCACGGGCCGATACCTTCAACCGGTTCCAAGCATTCGTCTGGTTGGAAACGGACGACCCGTTTAGGAACGAGTCGCGGGTCCCGTCCGTGACGATCGAGGCCCAACAGGTGTGCGTGCCCTTGTCGTGGTTCGCCCCAAAGACCCAAAAGTTACTGCGGTCCGTTGCCCGGAAGAAGACGTGGCCGCTGCCCTTCACCTCGACCGTCACGTCATAATCGCGCCACACAACGTCCCCGAAGCCGACGGTTCCGTACCCAGGTCGGTCGCCGGGGTGGAGGACAAGTTCGTCCCCCTCACGGCTGGCCGTCCCCTTAATCATGGTTGCTTTCCGGTCCGGCGGTTGGGCGGCCGGCTTCTGCACGAGCGCCTTCACCGAGACGGTGTCGAAGTACCCGCTGTTCTCCTCGTTGCCGGGGCTGTTGCTGCGGACCGCCCGGAGGACGACCCGCACGTACCGCGTCCCGGCCATCGGCGCGCGGGTCGCGCCGTACTCCTTCCACGTCCCCGGCTCGTACCGCGGGCCGGTGTCGTAGGCCGTCGCCAGTTGTAGCTTGTCCTTGTCCAAAAACGTCACCCGGAACTGGGCCTTGTCTTTCTGCCCCTTGCCGCCGTAGCTGCCGAGCAGGGCCGACATTTTGAACTCGACCCGCCCGGCGTCGATGTCCGCCGCGTACTTCGACACGTCGATGTCCTGTTGAAGGATGCCCTCGGCGCATTTCCCGGCGTAGAAGAACGGGTCGGCCTTCGCGACCTTCCGCTGCCACTTGCCCTTCACGTTCGTCCACCCCTGGAGGCCGGACGAGTCGCACTGGCCGTTGACCACCAACTCCTCGGACGGTTCGACCGCGGCCGCCGCCGGCCCCGCGGCCTTCGGCGGCGCGGGGGCGTCCTTTTCCTCCTCGAACAGCCGGGCGACGAACTCCGTCCGCTCGTGGTCGAGTACCGTCACCTCCTCGCCGACCGTGACGAACCCCTTCTTCCGCACCTCGACCTTCCGCGTCCCGGCCGGGATGGTGATCTCCGCCTTCTCCGTCCCCGCGTCCCAGGAGACCGTGACGACGTTGCCGTCCACCAGCACCTCGGCGTCCGGGTCGAGGTCGGTCAGCTCGATGGTCCCGTTCGGCGTCTTCACCTTCACGAACAACCCCGCCGCGCTGGCGATCAGCAGGCCGATGGCGAGCACGCCGAGGCCGACGGCGGGGAGCAGCCACGCCGGCCGCCGCTTCCGGGGAACCTCTTTCGTCGTCGCGGTGAGCGGGGCCGTCGGCTGGTCGCCGAACGGGATCGAGCGCTGTTCGGCCACCGACCCGGTGTCGCCGATCGACACGTAAGGGGCCGACGCGACGACCTCCGTGGACGCCGGCAGCTTCTCCGTCTTCAGGCTCTCCTTCAGGATCGCCATGACCTCGTCGGCCGACGCCGGGCGGTTCGCCGGGTCCTTCGCCAAGAGGCGGTCGATGAGCGACGCCAGGATCGGCGGCAGGTTCGTCGCCAGGTTCGTGACGCTCGGCAGCGGGTCCGGCGTGGCCAACTCCGTGAGGATGGCGAAGACGCCCTCGCTGGCGTTCAGGTACGGGAGCTTCCCGGTCGCGAGCTGGTGCAGGATGACGCCGAGGGAGTACAGGTCGGTGCGGTGATCGACCTTCTTGCCGCGGGCCTGCTCCGGGGACATGTACGCCGGCGTGCCGAGGAGTTCGCCGGACTTCGTCACCTCGATCTCGCGGTTGACCGGGCGGGCGAGGCCGAAGTCGATGATCTTGACCGTCGGCTTGCCGGTCCGGGCGTCCGTCCCGAGGTGAATGTTCGACGGCTTCAGGTCGCGGTGGACGAGGCCGACGCGGTGGGCGTCCGACAGGCCCTTCGCGATCCCGTACGCGATCCGCCGCCAGATATCCGTCGGCATCGGCCGCGGCCGCTTGTCGAGCGTCTGGCCGGTCAGCAGTTCCATCGTCTGGTAGGACACGTCCCGCCAGACGCCGCAGTCGTACACCTCCGCGACGTGGGCCGACCGGACGCGGGCGGTCGCCTGCGCCTCCTCGATGAACCGCTCGCGGAGCCGGACGTTGTCCGCGTACTTCGGCAGGATGATCTTGAGCGCGACCGTCCGCCGGAGCGTCGGGTCGATGGCCCGGAATACCATCCCCATGCCGCCCTGGCCGAGTAGCTCGACGACGCGGTAGCGGTCCAACGTGCCGAGGTCGCCGGGCCGCTCCGGCGGGGCGAGGAACGCGAGGTCGGCGTTCGGCGCGGGCTTCCGGCCGAGATTCTTCACCCGGCGGAGAAGTTCCTCGACGAACGTGCCGTCGGTGCCGAGTTCGCTGGTGTCGTTGGCCGCGCGGAGGTCGGCGAGGAGCGGGTCGCTGGCCACGAGCTTCTCGGCCTTCGCGCCGCACGCCGGGCAGCCGAGGACGTGGTCGCCGACGGCGTCCGCGTCCGGGCCGGCGTGCGAGCCGAGGAGGACGCTTCGCAGGGTGTCGTCGGTCGGGCAGAGTTGCAGGTCGGGCACGGCGGCTCTCCGCGGGGGCTGACGTGAAAGGTACGCCACCGGGGGAGGAAACCTGTCAAAAAAAATGTGGAACAGGCACGGCGATCTTGTAGGGCGGGTCAAGGCTTTGCGCCGACCCGCCGGGACCGCAACCACACGGGAGAGCCGCGGAACCGGCCGGGACCGCGACGGCGGGTCGGCGCAAAGCCTTGACCCGCCCTACAAATCAGTCCCGGATGTTCTCCAGCAGCCCCCGCAGGCGGGCGAGCAGCCGGCTGCGGACGAGGTAGACGTAGTTCACCTCCACGCCGCACGCCTGGGCGACCGCCGCGGCCGGCTCCTCGTCCAAGACGTACCGCCGGAAGATGTCCCACACGTCGGCCCGGACCTGCGTTCGCAGGAGCTTCAACGCCGAGCGGGTGAGCAGTCGGATTTCGTGCTGCTCGACCAGGTCCGGGGCCTGGTCCGCCAGCACCTGCGAGAGTTCGTACTCGGCGTCCGGGCGGCCGCGCTTGCGGAAGAAATCGACGCACTTCGTCCGCGCCACCGTCCGCAGCCACGCCCGGAAACTGCGGGAGGCGTCGTACTCCCACGCCGGCAGCCGCTTCGAGAGTTCGAGGAACACGTCCTGGGCGATGTCCGCCCGGTCGTTCGCGTCCGGCACGGTCCGGCGGACCCAGAAGTCGATGAGCGGGGCGAGCAGCCGGACGAGGTCGTCCCAGGCGGTCGCGTCGCGGGCCTCCCGGATCCGCTGGAGGAGCGTCACCGGCGTGCCGGGCAGCAGCCGCGTACGGGCGGCGCGGTCCATCGCCGAGAGCGGCGGGTTCGAGGCGGCCGGCGGGTCGTGCATGGGGGAAACATAGGACGTTCGGCGGTCAGATTGAACCGCTCAAACCGATTCCCCGAATGGTCGGATTGTCGCGACGCGGGCGGAACCGCCGGTCGTGCCCGACGCGCCGGCCCCGGACTCTGCGAAGGGTGGCGAAGCGGCCGCGACCTTGCCGCTTCCGTGGCCGTGGCGAACTACACGACCTGTACTGGTTGCCCCCCCCCGCTCAGGTAATGTCCCAATGACGGCCCGACCCGCCCGGCGCGGAACCATCGTCCCGTTGCTCGCGGTCTGCTGCGTCGCCCTGTTCGGGTTCGTCGCGCTGGCCATCGACCTCGGCATGTTGATGGTCGCCCGGAGCGAGTGTCAGAACGCGGCGGACGCCGCCGCCCTCGCCGCCGCGCGGGTGCTCGACAACCGGTTCCCGACCGGCTCCGACCCGGAAGCCTACGACAACCGCCGCCCGCTCGCGGAGGCCACGGCCCGCACCGTCGTGACCGACAACTGGTTCCTGAACACGAAGTTCGCCCTCGGCCGCGTCCGCACGGCCCGCGCCGGGCTGTACGACTACGACCCGGCGACGGAGCGGTTCGGCCCGTACTTCCCGAGCGGGAAGCCGACCGGGAAGTCGTGGACGGCGGTGGAAGTCGTCGTGGACGGCGAGCAGCCGGCGTACTTCGCCCACGTGTTGGGCATCGCGACGCTGCCGACCGCCGCCCGCGCCGTCGCCGCCCACCGGCCGCGGGACGTGGCCCTCGTGCTGGACATGTCCGGGTCGATGCAGTTCTCCAGCACGACGCACTGGGAGCCGGGCACGGCCGGGTCGAACGACGTGGTGTACGGGCTGCTCAACCCGGACCCGCACTACCCGCGGTTCGGGCACTACGCCCGGTTCGCGCAGTACCAGGCCACGACCCCGGCGAAGGGGCAGGTCTTCAATTCCACGGCGGGCGGCCGGCCGAACCCGCTGCGGATGACCGGGGCGTTCGTCGGCGCGACCGGCGAGGTGTTCGCGCCGAACAACCACACGATCGAGACGCCGAGCGGCCCGCCGTTGGTCCGCGACTTCTACTTCGACCCGAGCAACCTCGCGGACCCGCGGGCCGCGGCCGTGACGGTCGCGTCCGGCGACAACCTGCGGAACGCCTTCCATCGCTGGGACCCGCCGATGGTCGGCGCGGGGAACCCGAACGCGCTCATCCCGCCGACCTACGACTGGGGCCAGTACAGCGCGTTCGACACCACGAACACGCGCGGCCCGGTCCCGGCCCCGCCGACGTTCGCGGAGCAGTCGAACGAGACGGTTACGTATGTCGGCGACCGGTTCCCGCGGAAGGGCGGCGTCATCCTCACCACGAACGCGACGTGGGACCCGGCGGCCAGCACCGGGGCGGCGCGAACCCTCCTCGACGTGCTGTTCGCGACCGGCACGACGCCGGCCGCGACGACACGAACGATCCCGGCCTCGCGGCCGGCCGTCGCCAACGGGAACCGCACCGAGGGGGGCACGGACTGGGGCAACTTCTACGACGACGGGTGGGAGCGGAACGGCTACGACCTCGACGTGCCGACGTACATTTCGAGCAACCGGGCGACGGCGAACGTGCGGGTGAACAACCCCTTCCAGGGCCGGTCGATGGGGCCGGGGTACTGGGGGAAGACGTTCTTCATGTGGCCGCCCGACCCCCGCTGGGGCGGGGGCAGCGGCGCGGCGCGGCCCGACCTGCCGGCCGCGGGGAACTCGGCGAAGGACGCCGGCGGCAACTGGATCGCCGACTGGCGGCGGCGGTTCTTCCTCCGCGGCAACAGTCCCGACACCGGCAGCCCGACGACGTTCCTGTACTTCGACCCGCAGCTCGACAACGACCCGCTGACGACCGGCACGCAGAACGTGAACCAGGCCCTGCTCCGCGGGGGCATCGGCCACGTCCTCCGCGACGGCGCGGCCGGGCCGCAGCGGAACTACCGGGTGAACTACCGGGCCGTCCTCGCGTGGCTGCGGTCGCCGCCGAACGTGCTGCCGCCGAACCTCCGGGCCGGGCGGGTCCTTTACTACACGTCGATCCCGGAGCACGTCGATAACTTCGCCACGGACGCGGACCAGCGGTTCTGGCGGGACTACATCGACTTCGTGCTGGGGTACAACGGGAACGTGTCCGGGTACGACCCGCGGTACACGCTGGCCGGCGTCGAGAACATGCCGTGGCCGGACGGCCACAGCATCGCGATCAACGGCACGTCGAGCTACGACCCGGACGGGCCGCCGCCGCCGAATCCGCTGCCGTACATGAATCTGGCGGACAACCCGAACCGGCCGCGGATGCACTTCTGGTTCGGCCCGGCCACGATGCTCGCGTTCCTCACGACCCGCGCGCCGGCCAAGAACTGGCTGCCCGGCAACGCGCACGAGGCCCAGGGCTGGCAGCTCAAGGTCGGCGTGCAGTCGGCGGTCGAGGACATCAAGAACAACCACCCGAACGACCACGTCGGCCTCGCGTTCTTCGGCTACCCGCACTACACCGCCCCGCGGGTGGCCGTCGGGCAGGACTGGGTGAGCCTGCGGAACGCGCTCTACTTCCCGCGGACGCTACTGCCGCAGTTGCAGGTCGGGAACCAGTCCGCGGAGGTGCGGGCGTTCAACGCCGGGTTCGGGTCCGCGCTGCTGGGCAACCTGCCAAACGCGAACGGGCAGACCGACCCGAACACCGGCCTCGCGCTGGCGTTCAACATGCTCCGCGGCCCGACGGCCGGCGGCAACGGGCGGAAGGGGGCGGCGAAGATCGTCCTGTTCGAGACGGACGGCGTGCCGAACGCCTTCCAGGGGTTCACCCTCGGCGGCAGCGGCGAGAACGCAACCTACAGCTACGACGGGACCGGCGGCGTGCGGTCGAACGGCGACCCCGGCGTCGTGCAGCGGGCCTACGACGTGGCGGCGCAGCTGGCGCTGCCCGTGACCGAGGGCGGGCACTCGCTGCCGAGTTCGCCGGCGCGGATTTACCCGATCGCGTTTGGGGATTTGTTCAGCTCGAACAGTTCGTTCCGGCCGACGGCGCTGTCGTTCCTCGGCACGGTCGCGTACCTGGGGAAGACGGCCGAGCGGCCGACCGACCCGCTGCCGGCGGCACAGGTGATTACCGGCCCGTCGCAGACGCGGATCGACAACCTGCGGTATGCGTTCGAGCGCATCCTGCAGAGCGGCGTGCAGGTGACGCTGATCGAGTGAGATAGTAGTAGGCACACTCCGTGTGCCGTCTGCTGTCGGTCGCAGCGACCCGGACGAACGCCCCTGCGACCCGAAGGAGACGGCACACGGAGTGTGCCTACTACTTTGTGTCACACCGTCTTGAACCACCGCCGCGCCATCTCCAGCTCGTCGCCCTTGTCGATCAGCCCGTCGGCGTTGAAGTCGAACCGGGCGTCGTACCGCGGGTCGGCCGTCGTCGCCCCGACCTTCTCGGCGGCCATCCACCGGGCTTCCTTGTTGTAAAGCCGGTCGCCGTCCAGGTCGCCGAACAGCCGGAAGAAGTCGAGCGTCGCGTCCTCGGCCATCGGGACGCCGGCGGCCGTCACCCGCGAGGCATGAACCCTCAGCGTGTACGCCCCGTCGGCGATGGAGCCGCCGACGGCGAACGGGCCGGCGAACGTGACCGTCGCCACCGTCTTCCCGTTCACCACCGCCGTCTGGACGTTGACCTGCACGGAGAAGCCGTCCGTCCGCCGCACCGTGATCGCGTCCGTCCCGAGCGCCACCGCCTGATCGAAGTTGACCGTGATCTTCGTCACCATCGACCGCTGGGCGGCCCCGTCGTTGACGACGACGCCCGTGACCTTCGGCTCCGCCACCGGCGTGGTGCTGACCGTCGGCGCGAGGTCCCACTTCCACAGTTCCGGCCGCTGCACGTCGGTCCGGCCGGGGAAGTAGACGGCCCCCTTGAAGTACGCCCCCGGCGCGGTCGCGCCGGCGAGGACCAGGCCCGAGCCGGCCGACCAGTACTCGACGGGGTAGCGGTAGTTCGACGCGGTCCGGGCCGGCAGGCCGGTCGTATCGACCGCCACCCAGCCGCCGGGCGTGCCGTCGGTCCGGTAGAGGTTGCCCGAGATGCTGTCCTGGAACAGGAAGAACGCCTTCGGGTTCTGCTCGCCGGCCGGGGCGTGCCCGACGAAGGTCCAGGACGTGTCGGCCGAGCCGGGCGGTACGAGTTTCGTCGTCCCGGCCGTCGTCCCGTCGCTGACGTACCACGCCAGCTTCGAAGTGCCGGGCCGGGTCGGGTGCGGGTCCAGGACGTGAATCATCAACTTGTCGCCGTAGGCGTAGAAGTCCATCACCCGCCCGGCCCCGGCCGGCAGGACGAACTTCTTCGTCCCGGCGGCCGTGCCGTCCGTCTCCCACAGCCCGGCGTCCGCCGGCTGCGGGTTCACCCCGGTGGCGGTCGAGAAGAACGCCTTGCCGTTGATCGCCTGGACGTAGTTCGCGTACACGCCGTCGAACACCTTCAGCAGCTGCCGGGACGCGGACGACTGCCCGTCGCCGACCCACACGGACGACTTCTGCCCCGGCTGCGCGTCGGACGCGAACACGAACTGGCCCGGCGCGACCTGTGCCCCGACCTGGAGGGCGACGTGGCCGGTCGTCGGGCTGTTGGCCGTAAGGTTCTGCTGCTGAACCTTCGTCCCGGCGGCCGTGCCGTCGGTTTCCCACACGACCGTCAGGCCGGTGACCGTCTGCCACGTCATTTCGAGCTTGTCGCCGACCCGCTTGACGGCCGGCGACCGGCCGGCGTAGTCGGCCAGCTCGTTGCCGAAGTCTTTCAGCAGCGCGTTGGTCACGCCGTCCGTCTTCCACCACGCGACCCGGTTCGGCGTGTTGACGGTACGGGTGACGAAGACCAGCTCCCCGTTCAGCCCGGCGACCTCGCCGCCGCTCGCGTGGTCCGTGCCCGGCGGCAGGCCGACGGCCTTGAACGTGCCGGCCGCCGTCCCGTCGGACCGCCACAGGATTTCGCCGGTCCCGTCGTTGGCCGTGAAGAACACGACCCCGTTCCCGGCCGCGCGGAACGACGTGGGGTTCGACCCGCCGAGGCCGGGCTTGATGTCCTTGACCAGCTTCGTCCCGGCGGTCGTGCCGTCGGACGAATACAGTTCGTACCCGTGGCCGTTGTCCGCGGAGAAGAACAGCGTCTGACCGGACGGGGTGATGTTGAGCGGGTACGACCCCCAAATGCCGGGCATGATGTCGGTGAGCTGCGTGGCGGCGGGCGTGTCGCGGGCTTCCAACTGGGTGACCGCGAGGCGATTCGGCGCAGGCAGGCGCATGAACGAGCGTCCTTACTCAAAGACCGGTCGGATCAATTGGCGAAACCGGCGGCGGAAGATAGCGAGAAATGATAATGAGGGCAATCCCACCCGCGAGGCGCCCGCCGCGGAAAAATGATTCCTCGGAACTCCCCCCCACCCCACGCCGGAATCATTGCAAAACATCGGAATCATTTTTGTGAATGACGCAACCGAATTGCCTGTAGTATCTTGTGCCGACGCGCGCCGTCCGGAATCATTTTGCCGGGGTCCGGAATCATTCCGATGTTGGTCAACCGCCGCAGCCACCCAACGGGCCGGCTCAGCAGTTCACCATGTTCAAGGCCAGCCCGCCCTTCGACGTTTCCTTGTACTTGTCCTGCATGTCCAGACCGGTCTGCCGCATCGTCTCGATGACGCGGTCGAGCGGGACGCGGTGCGTGCCGTCGCCGTGCAGCACGGCCAGGCGGGCGGCGTTGATCGCCTTCGCCGCCCCCATCGTGTTCCGCTCGATGCACGGGACCTGCACCAGCCCGCCGATCGGGTCGCACGTCAGCCCGAGGTTGTGCTCCATGCCGATCTCGGCCGCGTTCTCGACCTGTGCGTTCGTCCCGCCCATCACGGCCGCCAGCCCCGCCGCGGCCATGCTGCACGCGACGCCGACCTCGCCCTGGCAGCCCATCTCGGCCGCGGAGAGCGAGGCGTTCCGCTTGTAGAGCGCGCCGACGGCCGCGGCGGTGAGAAGGAAGTCACGGGTCCCGTCCGGCGTGCCGTTGAGGAACCGCCGGTAGTACGCGAGGACCGCCGGGATGACGCCGGCCGCGCCGTTCGTCGGGGCCGTCACGACCCGCCCGCCGGCCGCGTTCTCCTCGTTGACGGCGAGCGCGAACAGGCTCACCCAGTCGAGCGCCGCCAGCGGGTCGGAGGTCGCGGGCCGGCCGTTCAGGTTGCGGAACAGTTGCCCCGCCCGGCGGCGGACGTTCAACCCGCCGGGCAGGATGCCGTCCGTTCGGCAGCCGCGGTCGATGCACCGCTCCATCACAGCCCAGATGCGGTCCAGCCCGGCGTCCGTCTCGACCGGCGACCGCCAGGCCGTCTCGTTCTTCCGCACGATGTCGGCGATCGACAGCCCCGTCCTCTTGCCGATGTCCAGCAACTCCGCGGCGGAAGCGAACTCGAACGGCACGGGGTTGGGCGGGGCGTTCCCACCGGCCTGCCCCGCGCTCGCTTCCGCCTCGTTCACGACGAACCCGCCGCCGACGGAGTAGAACGTGTCGGCCGCCAGCTCGTTCCCGTCCGCGTCGAACGCCGTCAGCCGCATCCCGTTCGGGTGCCGCGGCAGCGACTCGTCCATGTGGAACACCAGGTCGTCCGCCTCGTGGAACGGGATGTCGCGCGTCCCGGCCAACCGGAGCGTGTGCTTGGTCCGTGCGGCTTCGACGAGCGGCCCGACGGCTTCGGGGTCAACCGTGTCCGGCTGCTCGCCGGAGAGGCCGAGGAGGACGGCCGTGTCGGTGGCGTGGCCGCGGCCGGTGAGGGCGAGCGACCCGTACAGGTCGGCCCGCACCCGCCGCACGCGGTCGAGAAGGTCGCGGAGCGACCGGGCGAACCGGACGGCGGCCCACATCGGCCCGACGGTGTGCGAGCTGGACGGCCCGACGCCGATCTTGAACAGGTCGAACACGCTCAGGGCCATGCGACCGCGCCTCGCGAGATGTAGACTGGGAGGGGACGTTGGAATTGTACAGTGAAGCGGCTTACACACGAATCGCCGCGGGGTTTTCAGCCCGGTTCACCGGGCTTCCCGCGGAGCGGTAATCGGCCCGCCCTTTCAGGGCAGGGTTTGTTGGCTCCGATTCCTCTGGCGTCGCGGCCGAAAAATGTTACCCTAGAACTGCCCACCCCGCCGATGATCGTCTCCGACGCTTCCCACCCCACTTGGAGCCAGCCGATGCGGTTGCTCCGTCCCGCCTGGTCCGCCGCCGTCGTCCTCGTTCTCGCCGCCGTCGGCCGCGCCGACCCGCCGATCGAATCGGTCATCGACCGCCACATCGACGCGAAGCTCGCCGCCGAGAAACTGACCCCCGCGGCCCAGGCCGACGACGCCACGCTGATCCGCCGGCTGACGCTCGACCTCGTCGGCCGCATCCCGACCGTCGGCGAGACGGACGCCTACCTGAAAGCGACCGCCGCCGACAAGCGGGCGAAACTCGTGGACCGGCTCATGGCGTCCCCGGCGTTCGACCGCTACCAGGCGGTCCTCTTCGACGCGATGCTCAACGCCGACCCCGGCCGCGGCCGGTCCGGGTCCGTCCGCGACTACCTGACGCAGGCGATGAAGGACAAGAAGCCGTGGGACCAAATCTTCCGCGAGCTGATGCTGCCGGGCGACAACGAGAAGACGAAGGCCGCCGGCGAGTTCCTCCGCGCCCGCGTCCAGGACGCGGACAAGATGACGAACGACGTGAGCGTCGCGTTCTTCGGCGTGAACGTCAGCTGCGCCCAGTGCCACGACCACCCGCTCGTGAAGGACTGGAAGCAGGACCACTTCTACGGCATGAAGTCGTTCCTAGCCCGCACCTACGACGCCGGCGGCAACCTCGCCGAACGCGAGGCGGGCCTCGTGAAGTTCAAGCCGACGAAGGGGCCGGAGCGGGCCGCGAAGCTCATGTTCCTCACCGGCGCGGTCGTCGAGACGGACACGCTCCGCGAGCTGTCGAAGGAAGAACAGAAGAAGGACGGCGGCGGGAAGAACAAGGGCGAGGCGAAGGCCCCGCCGCCGCGGCCGAAGTTCAGCGCGCGGGAGAAGCTGGTCGAGGTCGCGCTCCGGCCGAAGGAGGCGGAGTTCTTCGCCCGGTCGCTGGTCAACCGGCTGTGGCACCGGTTCCTCGGCACGGGCCTCGTCAACCCGCTCGACCAGATGCACAGCGAGAACCCGCCGTCGCACCCGGAGTTGCTGACGTGGCTGGCCCGCGACACGGCCGCGAGCAAGTACGACATCCGCCGCCTCGTCCGCGGCATCGTGATGAGCGACACGTACTCCCGCGACGGCCGGTACGCGAGCGAGTCGCGGCCGGAGGACAAATTCTTCGCCGTCGCGAAGCTCCGGCCGCTCACGCCGCAGCAACTCGCGACCTCCCTCAAGATCGCGACGACCGACCCGAAGGGCTACGACAACCTCAAGCCGGACGAGTTCGAGAAGCGGATCGAGCAGGCGGAACAAGCGGGCCGGAGTCTCGCGTCGCTCATCGCGCAGCCGACGGACAACTTTCAGATCGGCGTCGGCGAGGCGCTTCTGTTCAGCAACGGCGACCGGGTGATGAAGGAGTTCCTGACCGACGGCGGCGGCAGCCTCCTCGCCGCGGCGAAGGCGGCGAAGACGCCGGCCGACGCCGTGACGCAACTGGTGCGAACGACGATGGCCCGCCCGGCGACCGACGCCGAGGTTCAGGCGCTGACCGCCTACGTGGACGATCGGAAGGACCGGCTCGCCGACGCCCATCGGCAAGTGTTGTGGGCGCTGGTGACGTGCCCGGAGTTCCGGTTCAACCACTGAGAAACGCCAACCCGTCACGCACGACGGGTTTTCGGCCTGGAAGGCCGCAACATGTCAGCCCAGGGCAACGCCCTGGGTTGGCCGCGTGCAGGATCAAGCCCTGAAAGGGCGAAACATTCTGCCGCCCTTTCAGGGCTTCATGCTTGGGGGTGGCGGTCTTACCCAGGGCGTTGCCCTGGGCTGACATGTTTCACCCCTTCGGGGCAAAGAAACCGCGGTCGATAGACGATAGGTCCGGCGTCGAACATTCGGAGGTTTGTGATGTCTCGTCAGCGCTGCAATCCGTCGGAACACTCCGTCGGCCGCCGGGCCTTCCTCGGGGCGACCGCCGCGTTCACCGCGACTGCGTTCGCCGACATGACCGGCCTCGACGTACTCGGCACGCCGGCCCTCGCCGCCGACCTCAAGAAGTCCCAGAAGCGGGTCATCATGCTCTGGCTCGCCGGCGGCGCGAGCCAGCTCGAAACGTGGGACCCGAAGCCCGGCGCGGCCACCGGCGGGCCGTTCCGCGCGATCCCGACCGACGTGCCCGGCGTCCACGTCTCGGAGCTGATGCCGCAGATGGCGAAGCGGATGAAGCACGTCTGCGTCCTCCGCGGCCTCGACACGAAGAACGGCGACCACGGCAGCGCCGCCGTCACGATGATGCGCGGCCGCCGCAACGAGGCCGGGCTGCGGTACCCCGACCTCGGCGCGGTCGTCGCCCGCGAGATGGGCCGGGCGGACAGCAAGGTCCCCGACTACGTCACCTTCTACACGCAGACCGAGGGCCGCAACATGGCCCCCGGCGACGCCGGGTTCCTGGGCGCGCGGTTCGCGCCGATGGAGCTGACGACGAACAACACGCCGGACTTCATCCGCAAGCTCGACGGCATCTCGGACCTCGACCACAAGACCCGCGGCGACCTCCGCGACCTGCTCGGCAAGCAGTTCGCCAAGGGCCGGCAGTCCGAGGTGATGGGCAGCCACAACGAGGCCTACGAGCGGGTCCGCGGCATCATGGCGAGCGAGACGCTGTTCGACATCTCGAAGGAGCCGCAGAAGGTCCGCGACCGCTACGGCCCGACGCAGTTCGGCCAGCAGACGCTGATCGCCCGCCGGCTGGTGGAGGCCGGCGTCCCGTTCGTGCGGGTCGGCCGGGCGTGGTGGGACAGCCACGGCCAGAACTTCGAGACGCACCAGGAGATGGTCCCGGAGCTGGACCACGTCATGGCGACGCTGATCGACGACCTGAAGGACCGCGGGTTGCTCGACGACGTGATGATCGTGACGCTCTCGGAGTTTGGCCGGACGCCGCAGATCAACAGCAGCCTGGGCCGCGACCACTTCGCGAGCGCCTGGAGTACGACGATCACCGGCTGCGGGATCAAGGGCGGGTCGGTGTACGGCAAGACGGACGACAAGGGGAACAAGGTGGTGGCGGAGGAGGCGACGGCGGCGACGCTGTTCGCGACGATCTACCGCGCCCTGGGGATCAACCCGGAGAAGAACTACTACGTCGGCGCGCGGCCGGTCCCGCTGGTGGACCCCGGCACGGAGGCGATCGAGGCGGTGCTGGCGTAGGGCCGCGAAAACCGCTAGGACGGGTCGAGACCGCCACCGCCGCCACCGCCACGGGTGGCCCCCCGTGGCGGAAACGCCACCTGGAGTTGACGCGACGGGTAGAATGCAAGATTTGTCCACTTTTATGACCGCGGGCTTGCCCGCCGTTACGAATCCTCGTCCAGTGTGCCGACCGGCGACTTGGCCGCGGCCTTCTCGAACGCTTCTTCAACGAACTCCTGATCCTCCAGGTTGATCGTCAGGCTCTCGCGGTATTGCAACGCGGCGGCGTCCGCTTGATACGTCACCTCGCCGTGGTGCTGCTTCACGACGCGGACGATCTCGTCCAGCGAGACGCGGAAGAACTCCTTCCGCGGGTTCACCTTGTTGACCTGCCGCCGGAAGAACGCCTTGTGCAGGGCCTTTTCCAGTTCCGGGGCGTTGTCCGTGGCGATCATCAGGTGAACGTCGAACGGGAACGGCACGGACGCATCGCCCAACTCGTGGACTCGTTCCATCGGCTCCAGCCGGCGGGTCATGCCGATCTTGAAGACGCCCTCGCCGAACGACCCGATGTTCGAGATGACGTAGACGTTCCCGGCCTTCGTGAGCTGCGCCTGCGAGATCGTCCGCTGCGACTTCGCCTCGGCCTCCGCCAGCTGCTCCTGCAACCGGGAGATTTCCTCGGAGTGCTTGCCCGCCGCGTCCCGGAGCGCCCGGTCCAGGGCCGCCTCGATCAGCTTCTTCTCCCGGTCGGCCTGTTCGAGCGCCCGCTGAATCTCCCGCTCCCGCTGCTGCTCCTCGCGAATCTGAGCCTTGATGCGGGCCTGCTCCTCCCGCTCGAGCGCGGCCCGCACGGCCAACTCGTACTCCCGCTGGAGTTGGTCGAGGTACTCCTTCTCCTGCTGCTTGGTGACCGTCACGCCGACGGCCCGGCACCGGTTGATCGCGTCCTGCAGCCGCGTCTTGTTGCTGGAATAGTTGCTCTGCGTGAGCGACCGGCTAACCCAGTTCAGCGTTTCCTTCAGGTAGCGCTGCCCGATGTCGTTCGCCATCCGGTCGATCTTGTCTTGCCGCTGGACGAGCAGCTGGTGCTCGTAGTCCTGCTTCGACGTGATGGTGGCCGCGTTCCGCAGGTCGGTCTTGAGGATCGCGTTCTCTTGAAGCAACTCGTTGTACGTGATGACCCGCTGGCTGAACTCGGCCCGTTGGGCTAGGAATTGAACCCGATCCTCCTCGTGCGCCGCCCGTTCCCGCCGGAGGCGGCCGGACCGGTCTTCCAAGTCCTCCTGCTCTTGCCGCAAGTCGCGGTCGAGCCGCTTCAGCCGCCGGTCGAGGGCTTCGAGCCGCACGCGGCGGGGTTCGAGCAGGAAGTAAAAGAGCGTGGCCCCGCACCCGAAGCCGAGGATCGCGAGGAGGATGGGGCCGGTCACGGGGTCACCTTCGAAGCCGGGCCGAGGATCACGAACGCCGCCATGCCGCCGCACTTCGGGCAGCGGCTTTCTTCGAGGAACGCCACCTTCGGCGCGGTCCGTGGGTGGCCGCACCGGTTGCACTTCGCCCGCACGGGCGCGTTGAACTGCGTCCGGAACGCCCACTTCTTCGGCGAGCCGGGCGGGATCCGTTCGATCAGCCCGGACCGCTCCCAGACCTGCTCGATGGCGTACACCCGGTCCGATTTCAACGGCTCGCGGCTTTCGAGGATCGGCGTCCCGCCGCGGACCTGTTGCCAGAGCCGGTAGGCGGTGTCCAGGAGCTGCCGGGCCTCCGCGAGCTGGGCCTTCAGGTCCTGCCCGGACCGCTTCTCGACGCCGCGGCGTTCCGCGAGGAACACGTCCACGCGGTCGAGGGCGTCCTGCCGGAACAGCGGCGGGGCGTACCGGAAGACGATCCCTAGCGTCGGCAGCGGCGGGTTCTCCATCTTCATGAACTTCCGCTCGAACTGCGTCGCCCCGTCGATGTGCGGCAGGCTCCGCAGCGCGACGTCGATGGCCTGGTGGTACGCGCCCTCCCGCTCGGCCGCGAGTGCTTCGAGGGCCATGGCGTGGCACTGCCTCCGTTCCCATTCGAGTTCGCCTTTGGTCGCCATCGTCATGGTCGGTCGCCCGGCCGGGTGAAGGGACTTGATCGCGAGTCGCCGGGGTGTGACAGAATCGCGATCGGAGGCTTCAACCGGTCTCGTCTGACCGATGCTCCGAAGAGTTTCAGGCTGTGGATGGCCCCGATGGTACTCGACACGAGTTGCGGGGCCAAGCGTCATTTAGCGGTGTGGCTCTGCCCACCGTGCGGGGCGAGTCTTCGAGGCCGCCCCACGGAGCCTCCCGCGGGGAACTGTCCGCGGTGGGAGGGCCGTTCCCCGCGGGAGGAAGGCGAACACGCTCGCGGGAAGATGGTTGTGGTGGGAGGAGGGTCCCCGGCGCGGGCAGGTGGTGCGGGTTCTCGCGGACTCGAACCCGCACGGTGGGCAAGCCCACCGCTAAATGACGCTGGCCCACGCAACCCTCTTGGGTCCACGAGATGTTCGCGACGATATTGAGGTCGGGTTCAACGGAAACGGCAAAGCGGCGGAAGACGAACCCTAGATCATTAAGTTTCCGGCAGCGTAAATCACATGCGGCTGAGGCTCGGAGTTACTGGCAACCGGACTTCTTCAGAAGGTCGGCCGGGGTCAGGCCATTCGCGTCAACCACATCTTTACTCGCGCCGAGCGCAATGAGTTCCTTTATTAAGTTCTTGTGACAAATCGAACTGGCGAAGTGCAACGCCGTGTAGCCGTCCAACTTATCGCCGGGACGAACGGCCCGTAAGTTCAGGTCGACGGGATGCGCCTTGGCGATTGCCACGATCTTGTACGCGGCTTGGAAGTCTTTGCGGTCGAGCGAAAAGTGCAGCGGGCTTAGCCCGTTGCGATTCAGTCGGTTCAGGCAGTCGGGGTCCGACCGAACGGCATCTTCTATCAAATCGTAGTCTCTGTTGATTATCAGCCGGTGTACGGTCTCGTTGCGATGCCTTTGGGCAAACTCGCCCGTCATCGGGAAGGGCAGCACGCCGGTTGCGAAGAGGACGAACAAGCAGAACACGATCAAGCAGTGGACGATTTTGAGTCGGGACTTCATCGGAACAACCCCGATTCCAAATTGCCTTCTCTCCTATTTGAACGCCTTCCTGCTTCCCAAACAAGGCTGGTCCCAAACTCCCCAACTGCTCCATAACCCGGCCGTGTACAAACGTAGCGCTGTGCCGTCGCTACCTGTCTAGAAATGTCTACTTATCCCCTCGTCAGCCCTTTTCGAGACCAAAAATCGGGTCAAAAATCGCATTTTCTGCCCTTTCCTCGTTGCAGTGAATACTGAACACAGGTATAGTTACATCAGACGACACCAATGAGGAGTTCTCAGCCGACGCGAGGCCGAACACGGCGACGAACCCGCCGCCGGGCCGACCGCGGGAGCTGCCAACGATAACAGGAGGCGATCATGGAAAGCTGGCGAAAAGTGTGGCGCGAAGGCTTCACGCCCGTCCTCCCGACCACCGGCCTCACGGCCCTCCGCGACGCCCTCCGCGGCGACGACGCCCGACTCACACAAGGGTCCACCACCACGCCGCCGCCGCTCATGTGCGTCCAGGACTGGCCGTGCGAAGGGGCCTGCGCCCTCGGCTTCTGCGGGTGGTTCGGCGAACACCTCGCCACCGTCGGCGAGGTCGAGGAGTTCTTCGCCAAGTGCTGCTACGAGGCCGACAACCGCCTCGGCGAGCCGGCCGCCTGCCGGTGGTTCCTCAACTGGTTCGACGACACCCCCCGCGACGAGATGCGGCGGGAACTGCTCGCGGAAGTCGAACTCGCCCTCGCCGACCGCGTCCCGGTGGACCTGCCGGCCGCCCAGCCGAACGCGGCCGCGGCCAGCGGCAAGCACGCGGCGGCGTGAAGTAGTTGGTAGTTGTCGGTTGTTAGTTGGCAGTAAAAACCAAGCCCGACCAGACCCCAGACCCTATACCCCAGACCCCTTCTTCCCGGTGATCCCATGAACTGCACGAAACTGGTTGCGACGGACAAGGCGTGTCGGAACTGCGGCCGCGCGAAGGTCAACCGGCCGCGCGGGCTGTGCTGGAGCTGCTACTACACGCCGGGGGTGAAGGACCAGTTCCCCAGCACCAGCAAGTACGCCCGCCGGGGGGAAGGGAACTTCAGCGGGAACGCCCCGCTGCCGCCGATCCCGACGACGGCCGCGCCGGGCACGGTCGAGAAGCTCGAGGTACTGGCGATGCGGGCGAAGCTGAAGCAGGCGCTGTGGCACCCGCTCGACGCGACCTACGAGGGCGACCCGAAGCCGCTGCAATGGCTGGCGCGGCACGCGAAGGCCGCGTCCGCGACGGCGGCGTGAGAAGACGTTGAGTCGAGCCGGTGGGCAGGACAGTCCCCCCGGTGCGAACCCGCGGCGGGGCAGGAAGCGAACCCGCCGCGGGCGTTTTCGTTTGTGAGTCAACGGTTCATGGCGGGTGACAGAGGACGTTGATCTCACCGTCTTGGACGGTCGCCTCCCCCGTCAGAGACCGAGAACCCTTCCCCAGGGTGACCGTCACGCCTACCACGGTTTCGGGTTCTTCGGCAGCCGCACGGGACAGCGCGGATTGGAAGTCGTTCAACGCTTCGCCCTCGGCCGCCACCCACTGTCCATACAAGTGGAAGTTGTCCACCGACGGATGAACCATGAACCCGACCAACTCGTTTTGCCAGTAGATTTCGAGTCGAGTTGCTTTCATCATCCGTTCCCAAACGGCTTTCAATCCGCTCGCCGTGCTGCGACCGACGATTGTAGCCACCTTCTCTTTCATACCGGCGTGCCGAGGTGGTCGGCGTTGAGGTGGAAGTGGCAGGCTTCCCATCGGCAGGTGACGGTGAAGTTCCGCAGCACGTCGCTCGCCCCGAGGAGGGGGACGCCGAGCGATTCCACGACCAACACCGTGAAGTCGAACGCCAGACTCGCCGGCTTGGAAGACCCGAACCGCAAAAACCGTCGTGTCGCGGTCAGCAACGGAAATTGAACACGCATGGTGGTCAGCCACGCCTCTTGTTGCCCTCCCAAGCCCTCCATGCCCCCGTCAACGCGGTCGAGAGTCGGGTCGATACGGATGTGAAAGTCGTCCGCCGTCCGACGGTCGATCATGCAGAAGCTCGCTCCGGTGTCCCAGAGGAACCGGACTGGTTGGGGGTCGAACGCCCGTTGATCGCGGTCGTAAATCAGGACCGGCACGCGGAAGACCGGGAACACCGTCGGCCCGGCATTCGGGGTGTGGCAGTCGGGGTATCGGCCCGGAATGCTAAACGAATGCTTCATGCGGGCGACCTGCCCGCGAAGTGAACCGGGATGAGGAGGCTCGGGCCGAGGAATTCGAGGACAACGCCCGCCGTCTGCTCCGACGGGAGTTGTCGGAGCAGCGTTCTGATCTCGCCGATGGTCGGGGCCGCCGCCACGACGAGCGGCTCCGTCAGCCGGTCGCCGTCCCACACCTCGCGGCACGCGGCCCACATGTTCGGGTGGTCCTTCCGCGCCTGCTCGAAAGCCGCCGAGCGGACTTTTGCCCGTTCCGGCGTCTCGCCCGTCGCGCGGAGCTGCTCTCGCATCTCCTTCACCACCTCCTCGACGTGATCCACCTCAGGCGCTTCGGTCGGGTTCATGATCGGTCCTCCGCCGGGATTATACCATCCCCCACAACCTTCGCAGGCCCCACTCGACGGCGAGCACGGCGGCGAACGTCACCAGCCAGCCGGGGAGGAACCCGTGCGAGTGGTTCCGCCGCCAGTCCGGGAGGAACCGCGGCTTCGGCTTCACCGTCTCCACCGGCTGCCCCTTCAGCTCCTTCAGGAAGCCCGGCAGGTCGTCGAGGCGGTACGCCTTGCCGCCGCCGGCCGCGGCGAGCTTCTCCAGGTAGTCGTGGTCGGCCGCCGCGCGCAGCATCTCGTCGGACGTGTCCGGGTACGCAATGAACCGGGCCGTCGCCTCGCCCTTCAGCTCCTTGCCGGCCGCGTCCTTGCCCTCGGCCTTCAGCACCACCGTGTACTCGCCGGGCAGCTTCGGCTCGAACACGACCTTGTGGCCGTCCTTCGGGTCGGGGACCGCCAGCGCCGGCTGGCCCTCCTCCGGCTTCTGGCCGGGGGCGACGACCCGCACGTCGAACTTCGCGTCGGCCGCGTCCGCCCCGGTCGCCGTGCGGAGGCCGACCTTCACCGATTGCTTGCCGTTCACGGGAAGGCGGCGGAACTCCGGCCGGGCGAACGCCGCGCCCTCGTCTTCCTCCTGGTGCGCGAGGTACAGCACGAGCCGCCGCCAGAACTGGGCGTGAATCTCGAACCCCTCGCGGGTCGGCGGCGTAGCCCGGCGGCCGAACGACCGCCAGAGGCGCGTGTTCATGCCGCCCCAGGCCAGCACGCGGCCGCGGTTCCCGTCGCCGACCTGCCACCCGACGAGCAACAGCGGCGGCTTCGCCTCCGCCGGCGTGATCCCGGCCGGGACCAGGTCGCGGCTGTCGGACGCCACCGCGTACACGACCGCGCCGGGCCGCAGCTCGCCGAACCGGGCGATCCCGTTGAGCCGGCTCGTCGGCACGCCCGGCACGAGTTGGTTCAACTTGTTCCACGCCTCGGCGCTCTGCTCGCCGCCGACCTTCATGAGGAACTTCAGTCCCTCCGTCGTCGGCACGGCCTGGAACCGCTTGTCGGTGTCCCTATACAGCGCGTTCGGCAGCGGCGGGAAGTTCGTGAGGCTCACGGGGATCAGGCCCTCGAGCGCCGACCCGCGCCACCCGTTGTCGAGCGGCCGGTTCGGGTCGCCGGCGAAGCTCGCGTCGCCCGCGCCGAACAACAGGCCGACGCCCTTCCGCCGCACCTGCTCCGCGATCTTCTCCGGCAGCTTCGGGTCGATGGCTTCGAGCTGCCGCCGCGAGATGTTGCCGATGATAATCACGTCGTAGGCCCGGTTCTCGAAGTCGAGGAGTTCCCGCTCGCCGGGCGTCGCGGGGTCGTCCCCCTCGCGGAGGATGCGGACGAAGTCGAACCGCTTCTCGGCCCGCAGCACGTCGCTCGTCATCGTCATCTCGTGGCTGTGCCGGTCGATCAGCAGGACGCGCAACCCCTCCTTCGTGACGGTCAGGTACGTCTCGACCGAGTTGTTCGCCGGGTTCGCGTCGCCGGGCACGCTGTCGATGGGGATTTCGACCTTCACCCGAATCTCGCCCGGCGTGTCCGGGGCCTTCACCTTCACCTCGATCTCGTTGTTCGCGTCCTTCGTCAGTTGGTGGCGCTCGAGCGCCACCTCCTTGTCGTTGAACTTCACGACGACGGGCACGGTCGCCCCGGCGAACCCGAAGGCGTTGGCGACGACCTTGATGACGAGGTCGTTCTTGATGGGCACCGGCGACGGGTCGGCGGCGACGGCGACGACGGCCACGTCCTTCGCCGTCGGCGGCGTCGTCTTCGACCCGACGGCGAACGTGTGGACCGGGGCCAGCGCCCGCCACCGGGCCGCCTCCGTCTGCGCCGCGAACGTCGTCCCGTTGTCCGCCCCGTCGCCGACGAGCAGGTGGGCGCGGATGAACCGCTCCGTCTGCCACTTCTCGAACGTCCGACTGAGGTACGCGCCGTAGTCGGAGCGTTTGGAATCGGCGGGCAGGTTCGCGTCGTACTTCCCGGTCGCCTCGCTGAAGTCGGTCTTGCCGAGGGCGTACATCACGACGTTGACGTTCTGCTCCGTCCGCAGCTCCTCCAGCGTCGGCTCGCACTTCTCCAGAATCTTCCGCACCGCCGCGATGCGGCTCTGGCTGTTGAACTCGTCCTTGATGGTCATGCTTTCCGACAGGTCGATGCCGACGACGAGGACGGACGGGACCTTCGGATCTTCCTGCACGCCGACGCTCGGCCGCACGGCCGTGAGCAGCGCGATGGCGAGGGCCGTCAGCCGCAGCGCGAGGATGATGAAGACGCGCTTCCGGGTGGCGGCCGGGTGCTTGAAGTACGTCCAGAGGGTGACGCCGACGAGGGCCGCGGCGACGGCGGCGAGGGCCGGCAGGCCGAGCGGGTACTCGGACCACGGGTACGCCGGCCGCGTCGAGAGGAAGTAGTCGGTGGTGGAGGGCATGGGTCAGCCGGCCTGGGTGGGTTCGGGCACGGGCTGAAACGGCGTGGTCGCAACGGCTCGCGGCGTGATGCCGAGGTAGGCGTCGATGTCGGCGCGAAGGTCGAGGATGAGGTCGATGTACGATTCGGCCATGGCGTGGTAGAGCCGCTCGTTCTTCGGCTTCACGTCCTCCCGGAGGTCGTCGAGGGCCGCCTCCACCCGCCGCAGTTGCGCCCGCGTCAGGGCGAGTTCGTTCGCGTTTTGAATCATGACACGATCCTCACTAACCCTTTCGTGGTCCCTTCCGGCCAGCCGAACTCCTGGCACCACTCCCGCCGGACCTGCGCGAAGAAGTCCAGGAACTGCCGGTGCCGGGCCGACCCTTCCGCCACGGGAAAAACTTCGACCTTGAACGTCCGCTTCGTGTAGTTGTTCGTTACCAAATTGTACTCGAACGGCCGGAGGTCGCGGGTCATGTCCCAGTCCGCGGGGAGGACCAGGATCATGTCGATGTCGTTCGGCTCGTCCACCGCTGGCATGATGAAGCTGCCGTCGATGACGACCTGGCACGCCCAGCCGGTCTTCGCCAACTCCGCGAGGTAGCCCCTCAGCTTGTCGAACAGCGTCACCCGGCGGTCGCTCCGCTGGAACCGGGCGAAGTGGTCGCGGACTTCGTCGAGCGTCGCGTCGTGGACGCCGGGCGGGAGCAGGCCGCGGGCGTCGAAGTTCAAGGGCATGGTCGGTTCCTTCCGGTTCCGCTGTCCCTAATCTACCATCGGGCACGAACCGCCGGACAGGGAATTCGCCATGATCCACGTCATCGCCACGATCGAGCTGAACCCCGGCACGCGGGACGCCTTCCTCGGCGTGTTCCGCCGGCTCGTGCCGCTCGTCCACGCGGAGGCCGGGTGCATCGAGTACGGCCCGGCCGTGGACGTGGCGAGCGGGTCGCCCGCCCAGCCGCCGGTGCGGGCGGACGTGGTCACGGTCGTCGAGAAGTGGGCGGACGTGGCGGCCCTGCAGGCGCACTCGAAGGCCCCGCACATGGCCCAGTACCGGATCGACGTGAAGGACTACGTGAAGGGCGTGACGTTACAGGTGTTGGAGCCGGTGTGACGACCGTGGTTTCAATCCCTGGGACCGCGGGCGTCCCGCCCGCCACGGCCCCAGCCACCGAAGGCGGATCCCCGCGGCCGTGACGGCGGGCGGGCGGGACGCCCGCGGTCCCAGGACCGCCTGCGGGTTTACAGGAACGCCATGCGAACCTTCTTCACCATTCTCCTGTTCCCTTCGCTGGCGGCGGCGGCCCCGGACTTCGCCCGCGACGTGCGGCCGATCCTCGCGAACCACTGCTTCAAGTGCCACGGCCCGGACGCGAAGGCCCGCAAGGCGAAGCTGCGGCTCGACACCCGCGACGGCGCGGCCGCGGCCCTCGGCAAGCCCGGCGACAGCGAGGTGCTGACCCGCGTGCTGTCGAAGGACGACGACGCGGTCATGCCGCCGCCGCACGCCAAGAAGCCGCTGACGGAGAAGCAAATCCAGACGCTCAAGGACTGGATCGCCGCCGGCGCGGAGTACCAGCAGCACTGGGCGTTCGTCCCGCCGCGGAAGCCAGAGGTCAGAGGTCAGAAGTCAGAGGTCAGAAATCCCATCGACCACTTCGTCCGCGAACGGCTCGCAAAGGAGGGGCTGACGCCCTCGCCGGCCGCGGACAAGTACACGCTCATCCGTCGCGTGTCGCTCGACCTCGTCGGCCTGCCGCCGACGCCGGCGGAAGTGGATGCCTTCATCAAGGACGATTCGCCGCAGGCTTACGAGAAGCTCGTGGACCGACTGCTCACGTCGCCGCACTACGGCGAGCGCTGGGCGCGGAAGTGGCTCGACCTGGCCCGGTACGCCGACACCAACGGGTACGAGAAGGACCGGCCGCGGACCGTCTGGCCGTACCGCGACTGGGTCATCCGCGCGCTCAACGACGACAAGCCGTTCGACCAATTCTCCGTCGATCAGATCGCGGGCGACCTGCTGCCGAACGCGACGCCGGACCAGGTCGTCGCGACCGGGTTCCACCGGAACACGATGCTCAACGAGGAAGGCGGCATCGACCCGCTGGAGTTCCGGTACTACGCCGTCGTGGACCGGGTGAGCACGACCGCGACGACGTGGCTCGGCCTGACGCTAGGCTGCGCCCAGTGCCACACGCACAAGTTCGACCCGATCCCGCACGCCGACTACTTCAAGGTGTTCGCGTTCCTCAACAACGCCGAGGAGCCGGACTACGAGGTGCTGACGCCGGAGTTGCGGGCGAAACAGACGGCGACTCTGAAGGAAGTTCGCGACCGCGAGCGGCAGTTGATGGCGAAGCTGGCCGACGACGCGAAGTACGCCGCGTGGCGGAAGGCCGAGCGCGAACAACTCATCGACTGGAAAGTGATCGAGCCGACAAAGACGGAGGCCGGGCCGACGAAGCTCAAGCCGCTCGGCGACGGGTCGCTGCTGGCCCTCGGCGACCCGACGAAGGCGGACGTGTACGACCTCACGTTCGCCGACTGGCCCGCGAACGTCACCGCGGTCCGCCTCGAAGCGCTGCCGCACGCGTCGCTGCCGGCCGGCGGGCCGGGGCGGGCGTACTACGAGGGGCCGAAGGGCGACTTCCTCCTCAGTGACATCCGGCTGTCAGTGGACGGGAAGCCGGCCGCGTTCGCCGACGCTAGCGAGAGCTACGCGAAGCTCGGCCTCATCAACAAGGCGTCGTCGGCGAAGATGGCGTTCGACGACAACCTCCAGACCGGGTGGGGGGCGAGCGGCCGGGAGGGACAGCCGAGCCACGCCGTCTTCAACCTCGCGACGCCGCCGGCCGCCGCGAAGGTCGCACACCTCAGCCTGCGGTTCGAGCGGCACTACGCCGCCAGTCTCGGCCGGTTCCGCGTCAGCGTGACGACGGTGGCCGGGAAGGTCGTCGCCCGCGACCTGTCCGCGGAAGCCGAGGACGCGCTGCGGAAGAACGAGCAATCCGGGGCGCTGTTCCGCGAGTACCTCCGCACGTCGCCGGACCTGAAGGCCGAGCGGGAGGCGATCGAGAAGCTGCGGGCGTCGATCCCGCACGGCCCGCGGACGCTGGTGATGGCCCCCCGGCCGGCGGACCACCCGCGGAAGACGTTCCTGCACAACCGCGGCGAGTTCCTGCAACCGACGGACGAAGTGCAACCCGGCGGGCTGAGCGTCCTCCATCCCGTGCCGCCGAACGCGACGCCGGACCGATTGACGTTCGCGAAGTGGCTCGTTTCCAGGGAGAACCCGTTGGTCGCGCGGGTGACGGTCAACCGGGCGTGGGCCGCGTTCTTCGGCAAGGGGTTGGTCCGCACGGTCGATGACTTCGGCTACCAGGGCGACCTGCCCACGCACCCGGAGTTGCTGGACTGGCTCGCCGTCGAGTTCATGGACGGCGGCTGGTCGATGAAGAAACTGCACCGGCTGATCGTGACGAGCGACACGTACCGACAGGCGTCGAAGGTGCTGCCGGAGCACATGGCGAAGGACGCGGACAACAAGCTGCTCGCCCGGTTCCCGCGGGTGCGGCTGGAGGCGGAGCTGATCCGCGACGCGGCGCTGCGGGCGAGCGGGCTGCTCGTGCCGGCGGTCGGCGGGCCGAGCGTGTTCCCGCCGCAGCCGGCCGGGGTGCAGGACACGGCCTACGGCGGCGCGAAGTGGACGCCGAGCGGCGGCCCGGACCGCTACCGCCGCAGCCTGTACACGTACACGAAGCGGACGGCCCCGTTCGCGATGGCGGCGACGTTCGACGGCCCCAGCGGCGAGGCGTGCGTGGCGAAGCGCGAGGTGTCGAACACGTCGCTTCAGGCGCTGACCCTGCTCAACGACCCGGCGCTCGTCGAGGTGATGGAGGCGATGGGGAAGACGCTCGCGAAGGCGGAGGGCACGCCGCGGGAGAAGATCGACCGCGTGGTGCGGAGCTGCCTGTCGCGGCCGGCGAACGAGACGGAGTTGCTGGCGCTGACGAAGTTCCACGACAAGGTGGCGGGCGACGCCGCGGCGAAGTGGACGGCCGTGGCGCGGGCGGTAATGAACCTCGACGAGTTCGTGACGAAGGAGTGACGCCATGAATCACACCGACGTTTCCCGCCGGTACTTCCTCCGCGACTGTGGCGTCGGCCTCGGCAAGGCGGCGCTCGCGTCGCTGCTCGTCGGCGATACCGCGCGGGCGGGGACGCTGCCGCCGAAGAAGCCGCACTTCCCCGGCAAGGCGAAGGCCGTCATCCACCTGTTCATGGCCGGCGCGCCCAGCCAACTCGACTTGTTCGACCACAAGCCGCAGCTCGCCAAGCTCGAAGGCAAGCCGATCCCGCCGGAGGTCATCAAGGGGCAGCGGTATGCGTTCATCCGGTCCGACGCCGCGGTCCTCGGCCCGCGGTTCAAGTTCGCGAAACACGGGCAGGCGGGCACGGAGATCAGCGAAGTCCTTCCCCATCTCGCGAAGGTCGTCGATGACGTGTGCCTGGTGCGGTCGGTGACGACGGACCAGTTCAACCACGCGCCGGCGCAGCTGTTCTTCAACACCGGCTTTAGCCAACCGGGCCGGCCGAGCTTCGGGTCCTGGGTGCTGTACGGCCTCGGCAGCGAGGCGAAGAACCTGCCGGCGTTCGTCGTCATGAGCACCGGCAGCGGCATCAGCGGCGGGTCCGCGAACTGGTCCAGCGGGTTCCTGCCGACCACGTACACCGGCACGCGGTTCCGCAACCAGGGCGACCCGATCCTGAACTTGACCAACCCGCCCGGCGTGGACGCGAAGCTGCAGCGGGACACGCTCGACGTGGTCGGCGAGCTGAACAAGAAGCACCTCGGCGACGTGGGCGACCCGGAGATCGCGACGCGGATCGCACAGTACGAGCTGGCGTTCCAACTGCAAACGTCCGCCCCGGAGCTGATGGACCTGAAGAAGGAGACGAAGGAAACGCTCGCCCTGTACGGGTGCGAGCCGGACAAGCCGTCGTTCGCGCGGGCGTGCCTGCTGGCCCGGCGGCTGGTCGAGCGGGGCGTGCGGTACGTGAACGTCTACCACGAGGGGTGGGACGCGCACTCGGACGTGACGGGGAACTCGAAGAACAACTGCAAGCTCACGGACCAGGCGTCGGCGGCGCTCGTGGCGGACCTGAAGCGGTTGGGGATGCTCGACAGCACGCTCGTGGTGTGGGGCGGCGAGTTCGGCCGCACGCCGATGGTGGAGACGAACCCGGCCCTGGGGCGAAGTTTGGGGCGGGACCACCACCCGCAGTCGTACACGATGTGGCTCGCCGGCGGCGGCGTCAAGCCGGGGATGAGTCACGGGAAGACGGACGAGTTGGGGTTCCACGTCGTCGAGAACAAGGTCCACGTCCACGACCTGCAGGCGACGATCCTGCACTGCCTGGGCCTCGACCACGAGAAGCTGACGTACCGACACGCCGGGCGGGATTTTCGATTGACGGACGTGCATGGAGAAGTGGTGAAGGCGCTGCTGACATAGTAGTAGGCACACTCCGTGTGCCGTCTTCTCGGCGTGTCGGCGAGTTCGTGGAAGCCGCTGCGGCCGACAGCAGACGGCACACGGAGTGTGCCTACTACTATTTAGACCTTCACCCGTTTCCACTTCCCGCTCGCGAACCGGCCCAGGAACAGCAGCCCGCGGACCCACAGGTCGGCGAACATCGCCAGCCACGCCCCGAACAGGCCCATGTCCAGCCCGGCCACCGTCCCCAGCGGGCCGAGGTGCAGCTGCTTCTGCGTGAAGTAGTACGCCAGCGGGATGCGGACGATCAGGAACCCGCTCCACGAGAACAGCACCGGCACGCGGGTGTCGCCCGCCCCCCGCAGCGCCTGCGTGAACACGATCGCGGCCGCCAGCGCCGGCATCGCGAACGCCACCGTGCGGAGCGCCTGCACGCCGAGGGCCGCGACCGCGTCGTCGTTCGGGCTGTAGAACCGGCACATCGGCCACGCGAACAGCACGAACATCAGCCCCATGAACGACATCACCCCGCACGCGGCGGCGAACATCATCCACCCGCCGCGGGCCGCCGCGTGCGGCCGGCCGGCCCCCAGGTTCTGGCTGATGATCGCCATCGAAGCCGTGCCGAACGCGCCGCCGGCCTGGTAGCCGAACGCCTCCCACCGCAGCGCGATCCCGTGGGCCGACGCCGCGTCGTTCCCCAGGTCGTTGACGATCCGCAGGAACCAGAGCTGGCACAGCGCGATCGACATGCTGTCGATGGCGGCGGGCACGCTCACCCGCAACAGGCGGCCGAGCAGCGGGAAGTCCGGCCGCAGGTTCGCCGCCGTCAGCTTCAGCCCGGACCGGCCGCGGACCAAGAGCGCCAGCACGACGAGGCCGCCGACGGTGTGGCTGATGGCCGTCCCCCACGCGATGCCGACGAACCCGAGGTGCGTGCCGAGCAGGTCGCGGGACAAGGCGAACGCCACCGGCACGTTCACGAGGACCACGCCGGCGAGGACGTACAGCCCGGTCCGCGTGTCCCCGGCCCCGATCAGGCACGCGATGCCGCCGGTTTCCACGAGCTGCATGACGAGCAACAGCACGAGCGGCGCGAGATATTCCGCGGCGATTTGCGGGGCGTCGTCCTTTAACTTCAACAGCGAGAGCAGTTCCGGGAGGAACGGCAGCGCGACGACGGTGGCGGCGAGGCCCATCACGACGGCGAGGAAGATCGCTTGTCCGGTGGCGTGGTCGGCCATCTTCCGGTCGCCGGCCCCGAAGAACCGGCCGACGAGGGCCGTGGCCCCGGCGCTGACGACGACGGCGTAGCAGGTGGTCAGCCAGTAGATGTAGTTCGCCGTGTTCAGCGCCGCCTTGTGCGCCTCGGAGAACGGCCCGGCGAGGTACTGGTCGTAGTGCTGGATGAACAGCAGCAGGTACTGTTGGGCGAGGGCCGGCAGGGCGAGGAGGATCACCCGCCGCCAATCGACGACCGGGACCTCGGGGGGAGAGTGCATCGGGTCATGATAACGTCGCTGTCGCGGTTTAGAAGCGGCGGCCGCCGGGCATCCAATCGTGGAACCCGGAGCGGAAGCCATGGGGTGTGGGTCACTCACCCCAACGCGACCCCACCCGGTTCCACG